>Ga0070708_100001907_pt1 | contig 16041 bp, 14 predicted proteins | sample KBSK5503metaG_FD_65469 | JGI IMG/M metagenome (GOLD analysis project Ga0070708, IMG submission 65469) | Corn, switchgrass and miscanthus rhizosphere microbial communities from Kellogg Biological Station, Michigan, USA - KBS K5-50-3 metaG | ecosystem: Host-associated > Plants > Roots >... | reverse complement strand
TGTCTGAGCTTCAACGGGTCTCGTTTTAATTAGCGGTAAGCTGGCATAGGCCATGCAAAGAGCAACGAAGCCGAATCCCAACAGATACCTCTTCGTCACATACTTCTTCATCACCAACCTCCTTTGATCCGTTTTTCGGAAATCACTTTGCATCAACTCGCCGCTGCTCACTTTGACGACGAGAGAACCGGATAGCCTTGAACGTAGATCCAATCTGTGCTCTTTGCAGGGATATGACAGCCGAGGCAGTCCTTCTTGTAGTCAGTTGCAACCTGCTTGTCGGGTGCATCCGACTTGTAGAGAGCCCATCCCCATCCATCGCCCCACAGCGGATTGCCAGGGTATCGTCCTTTTTCGTCTTTGACCAAAATGAACCACACCTGCGTTGCTGAGGCCCAATGTGCATCACCGGTAGTCATTTGAGCGTGATTCGTTCCAAATATTTCCTTCACCAACACCGTGCCATCGGCAAACTTTCCATTCTTGCGGTAGTACTCAGCCGCACCAGGTGAGGCGTGGGTGGCGTGCATTTGGTTCCCTTTCGGATCGAGCACGAAATAGGTTCCTAGTGTTGGGTAACGATCTCGGAAGTCCGCTGGCTTGCGAATGTTTCCTGCTTTGTCGACTAGTTCAAAGCCGTTGAAAGTGTCAGTCTTTTGGGAGTTGACTGAATGGGAGCCAGCCAGTACGACGAGCGCGAGGATGACAATTGAAATGCGTCCGATCATTACTTTTCCTCCTGTTCCAGCTTGCCAGTCAGCTATATCAAACATTCGATGAGTAGTTGCAGGTCCTGTAAGTGGACGTCATCAACTACGGAGATCAAACTCCTCGGTGTTCTAAGTTTGAATTTGATTTGAATGTTAATCCCGGATGGAGAACGATTCTATTGGGCGTTAGTGGACATGGCGTCCTAAGAAAGGAGAATGCGCGTAATGCTTTCGTTTACGAGGCCTTTTCTGAGGGGCTTTTGAGCTTCTGGATCATCGTTACCAGGTCGGCGAGGGATTGCGCGCACATTTTCTCCATTGCCCGGCTGCGATGAACCTTCACAGTATTTTCTGCAGTTCCGAGTTGAGCAGCAATCTGTTTATTGAGCATGCCAGACACAACCATGGAGATCACCTCCCGCTCGCGAGGAGTGAGTGACTGAAAGCGCTGTTGTAACTCGGTTAATTCTTTGTCTTTTTCGCGCCATACACGATCACGTGCCAGTGCGATTCGAATGGCATCCAGCAAATCCTCATCGCGAAATGGCTTAGTAAGGAATTCAACTGCGCCAGCTTTCATTGCGCGAACACTCATTGGAATGTCGCCATGGCCAGTGACAAAGACTACAGGAATACGAATGTTTCTCGCAGCAAGCTCACGCTGGAACTCAAGTCCACTCAATCCAGGTAGTCTGACGTCCAGTACAAGACAGCTGGGCTCATCTAGCGCCGGTTCTTTAGCCAGGAATGTGTCAGCCGACTCGAAGCTTTCAACCCGCAGGCCAACAGTGCTGATGAGAAACTTGAGCGAGGAACGTACCGCTGGATCATCGTCGACAACAAAAACTACAGGACCGCTAGTCATGACGACTCCTTGCAGCTATTGGCAGTTTGAAGTGAAACACGGCGCCGTGAGGAGCATTGGGCGTGGCCCAGAGCTGTCCGCCATGATCTTCAACAAGTGAGCGACTGATGGACAATCCCATCCCCATGCCGTGCGCTTTTGTTGTAAAGAACGGAGTGAAAATGCGATCGACTTCTAAACCGAGGCCAGAGCCAGAATCGCTTACGGCCACCAGTACGTTACCGGATTCGTCGAACTGGGATTGCACCCGCAGCATCCTAAGTTCAGTGGTCACTGTACTCATGGCTTCGACGCCATTCACGATAAGATTCAGCAGAACTTGCTGTAACTGAACGCGGTCACCCACCACATGTGGGAGCGGCTTCGTCAATTGGCGCTCGACCTGAACCCGATTCTTATAAAGCTCATGGCCAGTGAGGGCGAGCACCTCCTCTATTAACTCATTTATATCCAACTCGCCCTTTTCGGCGGGCGCTTTCCTTATGAATGCTCGGATTCGAGCAATGACGGCACTTGCGCGAACCGCATTCGCAACGATTTCTTCCAGAGCCTGACGCAGGACCTCAGGTTCCAGCTTGCCATTGGCGAGGAGTCTCAAGCACGCGTTGCTATTATTGGTTACGGCCGTCAAAGGTTGATTAACTTCGTGGGCTATCGACGCAGCCAATTCTCCCAAGGTTGTCAACCTGGAGACGCGTGCAAGCTCTGCTCGAGTTATCTGCAAGGCATGTTCCGCCTGTTTGCGAGCTGTAATATCTTCGACAATGCCAAACCAAAATGGCGCAACACCATCTGTACCAGGGACTAGGGAAACGTTGGCTCGAGCCCAAACCAAGGTGCCATCTTTGCGACGATAACGCTTATCGATTTCAAAATGTTGCCGCTTACCTTCAATAAGTTCATTTACCAATTCCAAATTGGTTTGACGGTCATCCTCGTAGGTAATATCTAGAAAGGTCAGCCCCTGTAACTCCGACTCCGTATAACCCAACATGTTCTGAAAGACGCTGTTTGCGGCGAGGAAGTGACCCGAGAAGGCCGCCTGGGTTATGCCAATCGCTGATTCCTCGAATGCGGTTCGCCATCGTTGCTCGTCTTGCTGGAGAGTTCGTTTCTCTTTAGCTTTCGTTAATCGTCTGTCGTAAGTAGCAGAATGGCTCTTCACAAAATTACACGGAAGCAATCGCAACCAAACCAAGCGAGGTTGTTCCTCCCGAAGTAATCCTCCAAATACTTTGCAGATGATTGGTTGATGATTCGAGCACCGAATACGCGGGCCGCCGCGCACTCTCCCGGAGGTCCGAGAGCATTGGCTCAAGTAGCGCGTAAGCTTTTCGGTATCATCGTCAATTAAGGCCAGGAGTGGCATTCCAACTAAATCCGATAATCGCCTTCGAAATAACTTTGACGCCGCTGAATTAGCTGCAACAACTCTGCCTTCAGGCTCTACGAGAAGTAGCGGCTCTGGTAGTTTATAGATGATCCGAGAAAAATCCGGGTGCGTCATCTTCGCACACGCATACTTTCTTTTGTCCCAAACCTCACAAGGATTCCCTCTCCTTTGTCGCTTCCTTTTGGCTTGGTTAAGGTTGCACAACCATCCGGCAAACCCCAGTTGGTTGGCAATCGTTACTTGCTCTGTTCCGCGGCAGACTCTCCGACGACATTACTGGGCATCATGCATCGTGGAGAGCGTCCGACGACCGTGTCTCCACCTTCGTAATGGTCTCGCTGCAGACACCAATAAAAGTGGAATCGTCAGGTGATATCGACAACTTCCTAGCTTTCACCAACTTGCGAGAAAGACTCTGAGATGGATGTCTACGTCGTTAGTAGCACACTGAACTCGTTTTTGTGTGAATGGTTTCCAAATGTGGCAAGTTTTAGTCACACGCCGGGTAAACTTAGGTTTATTGCCATGGCCTGATTCCAGAGCGTATAGTGCCCAAAATTGGGCGAGGCGGAATTGAAGTGCATTGGTTTCTCGTTCAAGTGACTTAACGATCAAAAAGCAACGCACAGGACGATACGTCAACCCGGTAAGGAGAAAAGCGGATGGGTATCATCTCACGAGGCTTTTCTGGTCGACGAAGCGCTGAAGTTGTAAAGCTACCTCCTGGCCAATACCTCACTACTGACTTCCCCGTCTTGTCAGCAGGACCAACGCCACACGTGGCGCTCGACCAGTGGGAATTTACAATCGACGATGGCACTAACGTTTTGCAGCGATGGAATTGGAAGTCATTTCTCGAGTTGTCCACCGAGACCTTTACTGTTGATCTGCACTGCGTTACACGATGGTCGAAACTTGGTACATCTTGGGAGGGCGTTTCGCTCAACACGATGTTTGCCGGTTTAAAAACCGATGCTCAGTATGTTCTCGCGCATTCGTACGGTGACTACTCCACCAATCTGCCTCTGAGCGAACTCCTGAACAATCAGGCGTGGATCGCGTTCCGGTTTGACGGCAAAGATCTTGCGCCTGAACATGGTGGCCCAGCTCGGCTCCTGGTTCCCCATCTCTATTTATGGAAGAGCGCTAAATGGATACGTGGCATTACGCTGATGCACGAAGACCATTCTGGTTTTTGGGAAAGCCTCGGCTACCATAACTATGGAGACCCATGGCGGGAGCAGCGTTATTGGGGCGACTAATGTGGCGCGTTGGAACTGTCGTCGCTCTCCACGACGAAACGTCGACGGCACGGACGATCACACTTGAAGTTCGAGATTGGCCAGGTCACGTCGCAGGTCAACATGTTGATGTGCGTTTGACAGCCCCAGATGGATACTCTGCGGTTAGGTCATACTCGATCGCCTCTGCGCCCAACCCTGAAAGGCGCGTCGAACTAACTGTTGAACGGCTACCTGACGGCGAAGTCTCGCCCTATCTCACGCAAGAAGTCGCAGTCGGTGATCGTCTGGAATTGCGAGGTCCGATCGGGGGCTGGTTCGTGTGGCGCCCCGAACAGACTGAACCGATCCAATTAATAGCAGGAGGTTCTGGCCTTGTTCCCCTAATGGCTATGATTCGCTCGCGTGCGTTCGCAGGCAGCACTGCACAGTTTCGATTGTTGTATTCCGTGCGTGAGCCCGGAGCGGTTTTTTACCGCAATGAACTACAGGCACTATCAGATCAAGATCATTCTGTGGGCCTTACGTACGCGTACACACGAGCCATTCCGAAGGATTGGCCTCGACCGCCCGGCCGGATCGATGCCGCTCTGGTCGCGAATACTAGCTGGCCCGCAAAGCTTTCCCCAACTTGCTACGTTTGCGGCCCGACATCTTTCGTTGAAAGTGCTGCTGGCCTGCTTATCGCGTCAGGCAACAGCCCCGACAAGATCAGAACTGAGCGTTTTGGTCCAACAGGAGAAAAGCAATGACTCCATATACCTACGACTACCTTGACGGTAACGCCGCTGCTGGTGAATTGAGCAAAATATTCGTCATGGATGTTACTGCTGCAGAGGGACAATGTGCGCACTGCGGCGCAATAAAGCACTTTGCTGAGACGCATGTATACATGAAAGGTCCTGGCATCGTGGCGCGGTGCGCAGTTTGCGAACAGGTACTACTTCGGCTCGTAAATGTTCGACAGCGCATGTTACTTGACGTGCGAGGCATGACATACTTGAGCCTCGAGAGTTCACAACTCCAAGAGTCCAACTAATACTCGGATTTTCAGAAAAAGCGAATCGCGCCGAGCACTTTTCAGTGTATTGCCCTCCAGCCCGGAGTTTGGCGTTTATCTTGAGCTGAACTTTTCTATTCGGAACTACATACCGCCAACGAGAGATTTGCATAAGGTTGATAGCAAATATCTGGCCCAGAAACGTGGGGCTGAAACGGCGGACCGTCTTAACTTAGTCATCATCCTCAATGCGTGAACCGTCTGAGTTCTCATTCACGCTCTCTTGATACCGCCAGCCCAGCTCTCTTATTCCTTTCGCTCTCCGAAATACTCGAGCAGAATGCCAGATCGTTACGGCCGGAGCGATTTGGCAGGTGGCCTACATCCAATCCTATTTAACCTCTGAAGACCTAAACGGATTCGGTTACCTCACGTCGCCAGAGATCTTCGCGGGGAATAAACGACGGTGAATCTGGTATTGATCTGAGGAGGGAGTCATTCGATGGTGAAACAGTGATTACCAGAGTCGCTATCTCACCGCAGAAGAATCGCACCGGAGAAGGAGCTCGGTGCGCAGGAGCGCGCGAAGTGTTCACATTAGCGGGGCTTGTGAACCGCGCGCTCTTTCGGTCTTTGCGAAGATGGAGCGATTGGGTTTCTGCTCAGGGGACCCAAATCAAGACTGCGGAATGATTCACACTAGAGTGTTTGGATTATTTTTCTTGTCGGTGGCCCACAACGCAGCACTGCTTGAGCTAGTGCAACCTGAAAGTGTGGTCAATAGTTACACATTGATGATTCTAGTTGGAGAGAAATAATGATGTCAGTGGATCGACGGCATTTTTTAAACTTTGCGACGGCGGGGATTGCGACGGGCATACTTAGGATCAGTGAGGTCAGCTAACCAACGGACTATATCGAAAATCAAAGCTATCGCCTTTGATGCGTTTCCGATTTTCGATCAAGGCCTGTTGTTGCACTTGCCGAACAACTTTTTTCCTGGAAAGGGAACTGAGTTTAGCAATGTGTGGCGCACAAGGCAGTTTGAGTATCAGTGGCTGCGTGCCTTGTCCCAACAGTACGCCAATTTCTGGCGAGTCACTGAAGAGAGTCTCATATTTGCCGCGGAGCTGCTTAACCTCGATCTCACCTCTAATAAGCGAGAGAAATTGATGAGGTCTTATCTTCAACTAAAAACCTGGCCGGAAGTTCCGATCGCTCTCCAAACACTTAACAGTGCAGGGATACAGCTCGCGTTGTTGTCTAATGCAACGGCGAACATACTACACGCTGGGATCAGGAACTCTCGTCTTGAGGATGTTTTTTACCCACGTGCTCAGTACCGATAAGTTGAACGCTCGTAACAGTGGCAATCTACGCTGGACCACGGCGTGGAGAGTTACTAAAGCTCCGTTGGTCACATGTGGACTTCGGTCTGAATCTAATCAACTTTACAGAGACAAAGACCAACAGGGATCGCTCTGTGCCGATGGAGCCAATTGTGCGCGAAGCTCTATTGGAACTGAATCAGGAAAGTGGTAATCCGGAATATGTTTTTACAAATCCTGACACCGGAACGCGGTACACGGATGTTAAGAAATCCTTTTCCGCAGCCTGTCGGGAAGCAGGCATTACCAACTTCACCTTTTCATGACTTGCGTCATACATTCGGTACTCGCTTGGCCGATGCCGGTGTTGACGTTGTCAAGATTAAAGAGTTGATGGGGCACGCCTCGATTGTGACGACGATGCGATATATCCACGCAACGGATCAAGGAAAGCGTGGCGCGATCACTGTCTTGTCAGAGTATCGACAGAAACGACGTCACAAGTTTGTCACAAACGAAAAGCGGCAGGCTCTTCAACCTGCCGCAAGTCATTGCAAATAATGGTGAGCCGTGGAGGGCTCGAACCTCCGACCCGCTGATTAAGAGTCAGCTGCTCTACCAACTGAGCTAACGGCCCCTGTGGGAGAAAAATTATACGTGCACTGTTTGAAGTGTCAAGGAAGGAAGAGTCTGCACTAGCAATCACGACAAGAGTCTGCACTAGTGATCACGACAAGGGTCCGGGGAATGATCGCGAACAAGAGTTGTGGCTCCAGACTCGCAACTCCCGATTGCGGACTGTTCTTACGTTGCCGCAGCGCACTCTCTTTCGGAAAGTAGTATCCGAACGGCCTCAATCAGTGTGTCGAGATCGGGTTTTGCTACGTACCCGGCCGCGCCGGCTTCCAGTGCTTCTTGACGGTGAACTGCGTAGGCGTCGCCTGAGTAGAAGAGACACGGAACACTTGGTGTCAATCGATTGAGGGTCTTACAAAGTTCGAGACCTGTGCCATCAGGTAGACGTTTGTCGAGCACGTAGAGATCAAATTCCTCGTCCTGGGCCATGGTGCAGGCCTCTTCAATCGTTCCCGCGGTGCGAACTTCATAATCTTCCTCCGAGAGGAGGAGCTGAAGCATTTCGGATGTGTCCAGATGATCATCGACACAGAGAATTCGGCATTTGACGTTGCTCATAGGGCCTCCTTGTTCGGAACGAAATTCAGTCAAGTCCCATTAGCAAGACTGGCAGGGGCGAGTGGCCAATTATAAACAGCTTCGACTGAATTCGCCAGATGCCGTTCATTCTTGACCTAGAAGCCACATGTGGCAAACGTGGAAATGATTCGCCATTGGTAATTTTCGTAAAGTACTACGTATTTAGGATCGTTCACCTTTCTTGCGATCCAGTACGAGCCAAGGTGGGCAGACCTCCCTGCCCACCGCCAAACTCATCACTCCACCAAAACTTTCAGGTAAATCAACCGAGCGGCCTACTCGGATGTTGCATCGCCTTCAAGAGCTGATTGAGCATCTCTATATCTTCGTCTTCCGGTTCAAGCTGCCGGTATCTATCCAGGGTGGCTGAAGCGGCGACCAGATCGCCGAGCTTATGATAGACGAGCGAGAGGTTGAAATAGACTAAGGAGAATCCCGGCTCGATCTGCGCTGCGGCTTCATAGTGCAGTCGGGCCAGTTGGAGGTCGCCCGCATCATAATAGAGATTCGCGAGATTGTAGTGAGCTTCAACGTGACGCGGGTCGCTTTTCAGAGAGAGAGTAAAGTTGTCGAGGGCTTTGGATAGTTGTCCCTGCTCAAGATTAATAATTCCAAGATTGCAGTGCGCCTCTGCGGTGTTGTCCCCTTCATTAATCGCCTCGAGATAGTGTTCCGCAGCCTTGGGATCGCCCTGCTCATGCAACAGCAATGCTTCTTCGAAGGGAGTAAGCAGGCGCGCCACGCGGCCTGCTTCAACACGAAACAGATGCAACTGTCCCTGCAGCTCCGCTTCAATCTGACGAATAGTGTGCCCTTGCGAACGCAGTTCGCGCACACGCCGGAACTGTGTCAGCGCCTGAAAGTCGTAAGTCGATTCCGAGGTTCCGGCCGCCGCTGATGCCTGGATAATGCCTTGCTCAGTCCAGCGCCGAATCGTCTTCTCGCTGAGGCCGAATAGTTGTTTAATTTCCTTGATGGAGTAGGAGGATTTGACACGTTGATAATCCGCCTTTGAAGGGACAGGTGAGGGAAAGGAGATTACCTTATTGCCGGTTTCTTTCATTTGTAAGCGTGTAAGCTAAACGAGCGACTAAAAGTCAGTCCCACTCTACGACGCTTTTCGTTTCTTCGCCACTTTCGACTTGACCAAAGTAATCTGTGGTTTCTTCTTCGCCGCGGGCGCCGCCTTCACCATTGGTTTACGTCCAGACTGCTGCAAACTCTTTTTCAACGCGCTCATGATATCAAGTCTTGGTAGTTCCTCAACTTCAAATTCCACCACTTTGTTACCCTTTATCTTCGACTCGATCAGCGTTTTCAAAGCCGCGTGATAGTTATCTACGGTATCGATTTCGGAAAGGGAAGTCGACATCTCCGCCACCAGCGTTGTCGCCAGCTTCAATTCATTCTTGTTCAACTTTTGCGTGCCCTCCAGGTCGGGCACATCTTCCATCTTTCTAAGCTCGTGTGGATAGTGGAGCTTCTGCAAGACCAGACCATCTTCCATGGGAAATATAGCAACGAGATCTTCGCGATCACGCAAGACAACTTTGCCGACACCTACCTTGCCTGTCTGCTTCATTACCTCGCGCAACAGAGCGTAAGGCTTTTCCGACACGGGGCCATCCGGCCCGGCATAGTACGGAGCGTCATAAAACGTAGTGGGGATTTCCGAACGGTCAACGAAGCCGATGATGTCAACTGCCTTCGTGGTTTTGATCTTGACCTTGGCTATGTCCTCAGGTTCGACGATCGCGTAGCGATCAGGTTCGTACTGGTAGCCCTTGGTGATCTGGTCGCTGCTAACGACCTGGCCGCATTTCTTGCAGCGCTTATCGTAACCAATGGGACCATAGTCATCGCGGTGCAATTGATTGAACTGAATCTTCTCGCTTGTCTCGATTGCGTTGTAGACGCGAATCGGAATGGCGACCAGCAGGAAGCGTATGTGACCCTTCCAAATAGATCTCATAATCAGGTTCTCCTCATGCGAACGCGGGCTGTGGGCCCGCGCTCGTCTCGCCTGTCGACTGCAGCGAGGGACCATATTATGCGGCCCGATTGCTTTCGAAGTAAAGAATTAATTTTTGCGCGTAGTGTCCTAATTTGTAGGGGCGTCCCTCCGTGGGGGCCCCACTCTTGCGATCTGTCACTCAAGAAAGGGCGCGCCCACGGAGAGACGCCCTTACAAATTAGGACACTTCTTTTTTGCGCGCGCGATTAGTCGCCATCAGGGCGCCGGCTAAAATGGGCTAACTGGTAAGCACCAAACAAACCCAGGACCAAAGTGTACAACTGAATATGAGTCAAGCGCGCCACAGGTTGGGTCAACCAGGGTACTACGTAGAGCAAAAGCAATAAGACCTTATACTGTGGAGACAAAGCCGGGCGCGTAGGAACCGAGCGAACGTACAGGAAATTGGTAAAGAGTAGCGCACTTAAGACAACCAAAGTTGTATCGTAGATTCCCAGGTAGAGATTCAAGACCGAGGTCCAGGTTAAGGTCGCCGCCCATATCAGGTCACGCTCGTCATGGGTTTTCCGTTGACCCTTCCACCAAAGCTGCGCGAGGAAAGCCAATACAAATAAGAAAACAGTTGCGGTCAGAATGAATCTGAGCTGAGCATGATTGGCCACGAGCAAGCGGAAGAAGGACGTAATGTCCACATACTTCCAGGTGCGCAGTCCTGACTCAGCGTTAACTGAGGCGTTTGTGTAGAACAAAAGGGTATTGACGTAGGCAACGCAACCCCGCCAGCCGACCGCCAAAATTGAGACCACGCCAAGCGCTGCGTTGCCGATGACGAAACCAAGGAGCGTCAGATAGCGGCGACTCACAATCAGCATTGGTATCATGAGGAATAACAGCGTGGGTTTGTAAGAACAGAGCGCGAGTGCCGCGCCGCTCAAGAGTCTGCTGCTACGCTCGCTGGTTAGCGCCAGAGCGAGAGCAAAAAACCCGAATGCTGATGTTTGACCACCAGCCAAACATTCGATGGTAAACGGAAAGAACGAGAGCGCCAGGAGAAGTGCTGCGGAGAAATAGGTGTCGGGTATTGCCTCGAGCGTTGTCCAGACCAACAGAAAACCCAAACAGTAGAGAATAATGGAGATCAAAAGCCATGCGATGTAAGCCCATGCATAGGGTAAACGCGAGAGCAGCGCAAAGGGGAGAATGAAGAAAGGGGCGTTTGCGTAAGCCAGATGGCTGCCGGGCGGCGCATCCGGAAAGATCTCCTTGTAGACCAGTTCGTGAAGCGCCACATCGTAGATCCGGTCGGGAGAATATTCGTTGAAGATCTTTCCGCCGACATAAAAAGCTCCAAAGTCTGCACCGAGGAATGGCCCAAGACTCGTTTTGCCTCTAGTAGTCGTGGCAAACGACACAGCTAGCACAAAGAAGCTAACGGCGAGCACTAGCGTGGATATCTTGCGCACGTAGGATTGAGTCAACCGGCGTTCGATGAAGTTGGTGAACGGATTCCGAGTTAAGGTCAATCGAGACTTCTCCTGAACTGCCAACCCGAATAAGTGCAAACAGAGTACGTCATCGTCGAAGAATCACTAACCGGCGTGCATTAGCGCGGTGCGCATCGCGCCTGCCGACTGCCAACGCTGGCTGGGATCCTTGGAGAGTGCGCGATCGATGATTTCGCAAATCTGCTGAGGAACCTGTGGGGCTCGCTCGTGCAGGGGAATAGTTGGCTGTTCGAAGATCGCCCGAATCGTATCGTTGATACCGGTCTTCTTTGTGAGATCGAGTGCAAGTGAACCGGTTAGCAAACTGAAAGCAGTCATGCCTACAGCATAGATGTCGGACTGCGGCTTCACGTCGCGGAAGTTGCGCAGCTGTTCGGGAGGCATATAGGCCAGCGTGCCGGCCATCTCCCCAGCCATCGTTACTCCGCTCATGCCCGATTGCGTGAAGCTCTTGGCGAGACCGAAGTCCGTTAACTTTGCAGTCAAGTTGGGCCACTCGCCCTCCACCAGGATGTTCTGATCTTTGAAGTCGCGATGAATGTACCCACGCGAATGCGCGTAGGCGAGCGCCTCGAGTGCCTGGGTGATTATGGACATCGCTTCATTGCAGGAAAGGTAACCGCCATGTGATTCTGCAAGTTTGGAGCTGTCAGGACCATCGACAAATTCCGTTACCAAATAAAGCACGCCGTTGTGCGTTCCACGATCGAGAAATTCCACGATGTTTTTGTGCTTGAGTGAGGCTGCGACATCAATCTCGCGCATAAAACGACGCAAGGCTTTATCGCTAACCGCGAATTCCGGCAGCAACGTCTTTATCGCTACCGCGCGTCCGGTTGTGTGCTCGAGTCCAAGCATCACGCAACCCATGCCGCCGCGGCCGAGTAGTTTTACGGTGTCGTAACCCGGAATGGGTTGCGGCGAACGCTTTAACTCGATGCGGCATTCTTCACAAAGAAAAGTCAGATGTTCGTCGGGAGCTGAGGCCTGCGCCTGTTCTTGTCTGCCGCAATTTAGACATTCCACCAGCACCAGCACCGGTCGACTCGGTGTCGCCTCCTGAGTTGTTTCGGAAAGCTGGTGCGGTTCAGCCGCGGTCACTTCAACGAGCAATACGGTTTCGCCGCCCTGTATGCGATCACCATTTCTCAGAGAAGCTTCTTTGACTCGTTTACCGTTGACGAAGGTCCCATTGGTAGAGCCCAGGTCGCGAAGGAAAGAATGCGGTGGGTTAATTTCCAGCAGACAATGGTTCCGCGAGAAGAATCGATCGTCTGGCAGACACAGGTGAGCATCGTTGGTTCGTCCGATCAGAAACGTGTCGTGCTGACTGAAAGTGAACACACGGCCTTTGTAAGGACCCGCCAAGACTTTGAGATTGACCTGCATTACGATTCCAGGCCGAGCCGCTATCTTCTGATCTCCAAATCATCAAAGGCCACGTCGATCGCGTCGCTGGTATACAGACCGGCGAGTCCACGTTTGTAATTCTCAGTGTCGGTTATGTGGGTTAAATATTGGCCGTTGACATAGAACTGAAGGTCGGTGCCCTTGATTCTTATTTCAAGCTGGTTGGGATTTGAGCCCGATCGGATCGCACTCGACTTTGTTTTGGAGACTATGGACGTCTGGTTCCCGGCCTTATGCATGATGACCTCATACTCCGGCTCACTGCTCGGGTAGATCAGGAGTGCGTAGTCTTCAAGTTGCTTCGCCTTCGACTGTTCGCAGTGCACCATAAGTCCGAAACCGGCTGAAGGAACCGAACCATCAACACTTCGCGCCGTGACCTTTACTGTCCCGTTCTCGGTGTTGTAGTCGTTTGATGGCGCATACATTACCAGGAAGGTTTTGTCTTTCGAACGCATGTGGTATTCGTCGTCTGCATACCAGATTTCGCCAAACTTTGAATTGCCGACACCCCATTTCGTTTCTGAGAAGTTGTCGGTAAACAACGGCGGCAAATTGCTGGAGTTATCGTTACGAGTGGGAGTATTCGTATTCAAATTCACATTAACGTTTGCGCTGCGGCCTATTACACGCGTATTGCTGTTGGCGTTCGCGTTGTTGTCATTCACAGTTGAGCCGATGCTGGCCAAAGCAATAAGCATGACGACAAGGCCGACTCCGATCACGGCAACCACGGCAAGTCCACCCAAGATCCACCAGATCGCATTCGACTTCTTAGCTGGCTGAACCGGCGGGACAGGAGCCCACTGTGGCGCCGGCGGATACGGCTGGGGACTGCGTGGTTGTGACGGTGGTGGCACATGACTCACCAACGGTGTTTCCGGCCGATAGAGTTCTGTCGGGGGCGGTTCGGCTGTATCTCTGGGCGATGGATACCTCACTGTCGCATTGGGATCGGATGCCGGTGGCGCTTCGTTCAATAAAGGCGTTCCGTCTTCGAGACAGAAATTCAGTGAGAGGTCCGTGTAAGTGCGATTGCAACTGGGGCAGCGTTTCATCTGTTCGACTCGGTTCTATTTGAGACTCTTGGGAAGTTAGCGCTTCAGTTTCCGGCGCTTACTCCCAAAGAAGAATATGAAGGATCAGAAGCTGACCGGGTTCGCATAGTAACTTAATGTTGGGCCACGGTCCCAGAGTTTTGTGTTCGACTAGCTTTAGCTTGCCATTCCCCTGGACAAACTGAAGTTTACTTGCGTTGCCAATTATAGGGAAATTATGGATTGGCTCAAAGGCTAATGGGCTTGCCGCAGCGTCCGCAAAATCTGGTACTTGCCGGATAACTCGTCCCACACAGCTTGCAAAATATCTCTACTGGTCTGGGCGGCCGCCAGTCGAGTCTGGCGGTACCGAGCGGAATACCGCAGCGACCACAAAACTTGATGGCCGAAGGATAAGCCTGACCGCAACGAGGACACGACATGCCACTCTGGGAGGATGCTGCTCCCGGATTGCTTCGAGGTTGCGCCGACACGGCCTCCGGTACAATGGGCTGAAAAGTGGTGTTGCCGCATCGTCCACAAAATTTTACGCCTTCGGCAAAGCGCGACTGGCATCGCGTGCACATCACGACAACGAGAGTCGTTGAATGGGCTCCCGTTCGACTATCCAGACTGCCGCCGCGAGATGGAGTCAACTGGTTGCTGGACGCAGCACTATGAAATTGTGCCTCAATGATCTGTTCGGCTACGTCGTCCCGGATTTCAATCACACGCTCGTCATCAGGTTCACCTGATCGCGAAACCCGTAGAACGTGTTGCCCAGGGGCTACAGACGTCAGAATAATCCGACCGGAGCGACCAATGCTGCCGTATCTTTCGTCATCGACATAAACTTCCGCGCCCGACGGAGCCATAATCACGAGTCGCGAATCGCCGCGTTCGGTGACCTGTGACTCCGTGGCGAGCGCCGCCGCAAATTCCTCGAACCATTCGCTCGCACTCGAAGGTCGGTTAGCCGGCTCTTTTGCGAGTGCGTGCATGACCGCTGTTTCCAGCTTTGTTGTGATATCTGACCGCAAACTCGACAAAGGCGGCGGCGCCTGTGTCAGCTTCTGCGCGATAAGTTGAGTAATGTTGCCGGTGAACGGTGGACGCCCGCCAAGCATGTGATAAGCGATAGTACCGAGCGCATAGACATCCGCGCGAGCGTCAAGCTCGGCGCCGGGTTGCATCTGTTCCGGGGCCATGTATTCCGGTGTGCCGATGATGCCTCGAGAGGCGGGTCCGCTGGCCGAAGTAACGTCTGAGCGATCTGAGTTGACTATCTTGGCAAGACCGAAGTCGCCGACTTTAACAAACCCTTCATCACTGGTCGTCTTCTTCCGTTGCTGCATGATGAATATGTTTGCCGGTTTCAAATCGCGATGAAGTATTCCTTCGTCATGCGCCGCCTCAACCCCCGCCACGACCTGGCGCATGATATTTGCGGCCCTCTGCGGGTTTAGCGTGCCTTCGCGCCGGAGTAGGTGATAGAGAGTTTCGCCTTCTACATATTCCATGACCAGATAGAAAACCCCGTCGGGACTCTGGCCAAAATCTGTTACGTCCACCACGTTCGGATGCTGGACCGACGCAGCAGATCGCGCCTCACGTTCAAAGCGCGCGATGGCTTCTCCCTCCTGAAGATCTTCGTCATTAAGGATATCTGGCCGAACAGTCTTTACGGCAACCCGTCGCGTGAGGAGGTTCTGATCGCGTGCCAGATATACCTGGCCCATCGCCCCTCGTCCCAGACGTTTTTCGAGGAGATATCGCGCAGCGAGCAGCCGTGTGCCAGGAAGAGTGTGTTTGGTGTTTGACTCATCCTGCGGACACGTCAACGCGTCATCTTCATAACAGCCTTCACAACGGGGACACTCGCGCATGAGAGGGGATTCTATCAGAACCTTCAAGAAAGGAGTGGGATGGAATCGATAGTCGCAGAACGACAACCTTTGACGCGGCGCTACAGGGTTTGTGCTGAAAGCGCTTCTTGAGTGCCAGCACCGCTTGACCCGGTCGCTACCGCTCCGCGGTTCTGACGTTGAGTCATCTCTTATGTGCTGAGCCCTTTGACTCGCGAGACTTTAGGAGCAGCACACATATGCCACACAGCCACTCAATGTCAGAACCGAGGAGCGGTAGCGACCGGGTCGTCTCCGAGATGCTCGACTACGCTATTTGATAAAACGAAACAATTGCGCACGTGTTTCGACCCGGGAGCGGTAGAGACTGGACAGAAAACTCAAACTGATGCCACGGCCTTGCGCCGTGGAGACTCACGCTCGCGGCTACAAAGAAAGGTCAGCAGCGTTTGCGGATGCCACGGCCTTGCGCCGTGGAGACTCACGCTTATTGCTGA
>Ga0070708_100001906_pt1 | contig 16043 bp, 15 predicted proteins | sample KBSK5503metaG_FD_65469 | JGI IMG/M metagenome (GOLD analysis project Ga0070708, IMG submission 65469) | Corn, switchgrass and miscanthus rhizosphere microbial communities from Kellogg Biological Station, Michigan, USA - KBS K5-50-3 metaG | ecosystem: Host-associated > Plants > Roots >... | reverse complement strand
ATTCATCGGCTCCTTAAACCCACGGGCTCGGTCTTCCTTCACTGCGATCCCCACGCGAGCCACTACTTGAAAGTGATGATGGACGAGGTCTTCGGAGCGAACAACTTTGTCAACGAGATCGTTTGGAAACGAGCTGATGCTCACAGCGACTTCGGACAGGGAGCGAGACATCTCGGACGAATCCACGATCTGATCCTCCTGTATCGAAAATCAGATGCGGCCACGTTCAACCCGGTCTACACCGCTCTTCCCGAAGCGACGATCAAGAAGTGGTACCGCCACATTGAGGAGGGAACCGGTCGCCAGTACAACCTCGCGGACATCACTGGCCCCGGCGGATCAGCAAAGGGCAATCCGCACTACGAGTTCCTCGGCGTTACGCGCTACTGGCGGTACAGCAAGAAGCGAATGCAGGAGATGTACGATGCGGGCCTCATCATCCAACGCAAGCCGGGGACCGTTCCCGCTCAAAAGCGATACCTCGACGAGAGCAAGGGCGTCGCCCTTCAGGATGTCTGGACCGACATCGACATGCTGCGCGGGATCACACGAAGCCTCAAGAAGCAAGAGCGCGTCGGATACCCGACTCAGAAGCCCGAAGCCTTATTAGAGCGAATCCTGCGGATCTGTAGCAAAGAGGGCGACGTAGTGCTTGATCCGTTCTGCGGTTGCGGAACGACGGTGGTAGTCGCCCAGGCCCTCAAGCGCAAGTGGATCGGCATCGACATCTCGCCAACGGCCTGCAATATGATGCAGCGTCGCCTAAAGAAGATCGGTGCGACAGGCTTCCGAATGCACAACATGCCGACCAACCTAGAGGCGCTCAAGCACCTGAAGCCATTCGAGTTTCAGAACTGGGTCATTTACTGCCTGAACGGTATGCAGGCGAACCGCAAGAGCGGCGACATGGGCATCGATGGATGGACGTTCTTCCTTCACGATCCCGTGCAGATCAAGCAGAGCGAGTCAGTCGGCCGGAACGTCGTGGATAACTTCGAGACAGCAATCGAGCGCGCTGGCAAGAAGGGCGGAGCCATCGTCGCGTTCAGCTTCGGACGTGGCGCTCACGAGGAGGTCGCCCGAGCCCGCCGCAAGGGGGTGACCATCCATCTACTCACGGTGAAGGACTTGCTCGAACGCATCGATTGGGTGATGGAGCAGCTCGGAGTATCGGGCGGCAAACCTGACCTACGTCTTGCGCCGCTTCCTCAGTACGACCCGCACAGACGGTCGGCAGCCGAATTGATTGCGAGTGACGCGAGCGCCGGAACTGCATAAGGCGAGCTCTCAGGGCGGGTAACCTCTTCCGTCGTGACAATCGACGTAGCGCTCATCGGCGACATCCTGACGTTCGCAGCCCTTCTCGTGACCCTAGCGGCGGTCAAGTACGCGAGGGACTCGGCGTTCGCGGCCAAGGCGACAGTGGAACCACTCTCGGCGATCGTAGGTCGGATGGACAAATCCGTCGAGGCTCTCCAAACATTGCTGACGGAATCAAAGGAGGCGCAGAAGGCGGCTAACCTCGGTCGTCGTCTCGACCTGCTACTGCGACGGCTCGATGTGTACGAGATTGTCTTTCGCGAAGTCGCGACAATCGATGAGGAGATGAGTCTCGGAGTCTCCCCCAAGGGTCAGCTAACGAGCATCTCGCGCGGACGGCTCCAAGCGGCACTGGCGACTTTGTCATCCGACGATCTGCCAAACTGCCGGAAGCTCGCGACTGAGCACCGATCCGCAATCTGGGGCGGGGATTTGGGCAATGCGCGAATTGAGATCGAGCAAGGCATCCGCCAAGTCCGGACATCGATGGATGAATTGCTCCGCGACCCCGCGCTGCAGTGATGGCCGTTACTGACCGAACGATGCATCGCGTCGAAAGGGCTCGGCGTCACTTCATGGAACTCGATCAAGCCATTCGAGATTTTATGGATGACAATCCCTATCCCACTACGCGCGAGGTCGATCCCGAGCGTGGAGGCTTCCAGTTCCGTGTCTGGATCAAGAAAGAGCTTCCGCCGAACCTCGGGCTGATCTTTGGCGACTTCGTTCACAACCTCCGAGCGGCGCTAGACAACCTGATCTACGAAAGTGCGCTCCAGAAGCATCCGAACCCGGGATCTACAAAGTGGCCGTTCTGCCAGTCGCGAGAGGCGTTCGACGAATTCGGGATGCTCAAGTACCTGGAAGACGAAGCGATCCAGGCGCTTGAGAGCTATCAGCCTTACCACGGCTCGATGGAGAACTGGCAGCCGCGATACCTTGCTGTGTTGAACAACTTCTGGAATCGAGACAAGCACCGCACAACAAACCCGATAGCCCTCACGAGCCAATTCACCAGTGTCGCTGGGTACGGGGATCGAATCCCGCAGTTCTTCGGCATCTTTGGCCCGATTCACGACGGTAAGGTCGTCGGTTGGATGCCCCCTGATCAGGAGGCGATGGAGCTGGAGCCCGACTTTCCAATATCGGTTGCATTCCGCGAGCACAACCCGGTTTTTCTCTTCCCAGCGTCCGCGAAGACGCTTTTCGACCTTGTACAAGAGATCGTCGCCTCAGCGGTGTGGGTCGCTAAGTAGCGGCATGACACTGTCAGACGCACCCAACCTTTCCATCCGCCGGCCCTGAACCTCTTGTGCCACCGTGCGTGGTTGGGTTGGTCCAGGAGAGACGGAAAAATCCTGTTTGTGGGACCCAAGCCTCCCGTTAACACTCATCTTGGATCTTATATTGGCGTTATAAGGTTTATTTGTTTTGATCTTGGATTTAGGCCAGAATCCGAGGTTCTGATATCGCCAAAACTCTCATGGCGCCAATCTGGGTGTGCCCGGGGGCCCTTCGGCAAGGTTCCATCCGCGAGGGGCCCAGTTGCCAGCCCTAAGCAGTCCTTAAGGCCGCTGGCAAGGTCACCATGAGGTCCCCCGTGAACTCCTGCCCTTTGGGGCTAATTGAGCTCATCGTTGTTGCATGCCTGATCCTAAAGAGCGGACCCTGTCGGCGGTGCCGAGAGATGTACTGGGTATCTATACAAGCCCCTCGATAAGTTCGAGCTAGCCACTACCGTTCGTACGCATGTTGAGCGCTGGATAGTGGTTGACTTGGGCTTGCCGTAGATGCTTGGCCCTTGGGAGCGTTGGCTTGTGATAAGAGACGACTATCAGGGCGATGCTTAGCTCTGTGATTGCCCAGTAGCTGCTGGCACAATGCCAGCGACAAACCCATCCAGCCAATCGCGCGAGTCTGTATTTGTGGACAGACATGAATCGCGGAATGGCCGGTTGCCTTTACCAGCAGCGACTAACTCCAGAGTCAGCCGGCGCGCTCCGAAAGAGGCCAGCCCCACCACTGTTTCGACGACCCGATCAGAAGGCGCTTCAGCATGTGATATTTCGTTGCGGATCTCGTTGAGCCGACCTCGTAGGAGCCTCCAGCTTGACTCCAGACCTAGCAACCACTGAGATCGAACCTGCACGTTGCCCAACCGCCGCGTGAGGTATTCAACCTCACGACGGAAAGCTGAGTTCTTGGGCGCCGCTCGATGGATGATTTCCAGGCTGGCGGCCGCCTCTTCGAAGCGCACCTCGTATCTCAAGCCCGGCAACGAACGAAAGACCGTGCGTGCGATTTCGTCAAGTTCCGCCCCGAGTTTCGGGTCGAGATTCAACGACATCCTCCCCAAAACACCGATAGAACGTCGAACCGTTGCGATTACTGCTCTAGCAACTTGACCCCGGATCCATGAAGTCATCAAGCACTCGTCGGCGAAAGCCTCCCAATCGGAATATCCCGCTCTGCCAGCGAGTGTTTCAATGACGCGAACGTAAAGCACGGTCGCCATCGCCGCGTCAGCGCCCGTCGCGCGATCGATCCATCGTATAAGCGAATCCACATCATCTCGCAACGCGGCAGGGACACCCGCGCCCTCCGCTGCGATTGCTTCGAGTTCATGACCGACTGCCTCGTAAGCTTCGCGATATACCGCGAGGTCATCACGGTTCTCGATTACTTCGAAGCCTGACAGCTCACCGTCGACCGCCTGCCAGTAGCCCGAAAGCACTCGCCAGGCTGTTCGTCCACTTAGGTCGACCTCGAGTTTGGCGACCCCTAACAGGCCCCGTGCCGCTCGACGGGCATCATTGATGGGATCCGCAGAAGTAACGATGCCTAGATCGACCCTCGCGAACAAGGTTTCAGGACCGCTCGGCATGCTGGTCTCAACCTGCCAGGTCGAATTCAAAAGTTCCGTAGGGAGTCCCTCGTGCTTCTCGATTATCCACGACCTAAGAATGTCTGCATGGAAGAACTCGATGTTCCCAACCTTGAATGACGGAAATCGGTTAAGTCGGGCATGATCAACGGCCAACCAAACTACGTGATGAGCTGGTGTGGTCTCCGCCAACACGAGCCGCTTACAGAGATCGAGTTGATCCTCAGCTAAAGGAGCGTTTTGCGTCTGACCGAAATCGTCAAGTCTTGTGGACTTGGAGAGGACTCTTTGCGCCGCCTCGATGTCATCGGCATGCCCCTGCAGGACCCGTCCGGCGAGAGACGAGCGCAAGTCCCAACTTCGCCCTTGGTGGCGACACAGCTCTGAGACGACGTCTCTTCTCCATTCGGTAGCTATGGGGGTCTCGGTGACTGTCCGGACTGCGTCTACTAGGTCTTCATAAGCGGCATTGACAAATGACGGTGACTGAAGCGTGTTTCCTAAGCGTTGAAGCAACGAGAAGGCTTCCTGAGTTCGGTCCCGGCGGAGGGAAGCGATCAGATCATCACATTGATGTCGTATTAGGGTTGATGTTCGTGGGCCCAGGCATTCGGCCGTCGCTCGGACCTCGGACACCAAACCGGATCGCGCTGACTTTGATTTGATGGCAATTGGCATGGCGTTTGAGGCGTGCTCGACAAGATCTGACACCACAAGAGCCTTCGTCGATTCGACGCAGTTGTGCCCCCTGATCCAGTCGGCGAGCTCCGTGTTCACCCCTTTGGGTGTTTTGTCGTTCATGTCGATGCCTTCCAGCTTATCGACTGTCCAGCACACCAAGTCATGCTGCCGAGTTGCCGACGGCTGCCATCGATTGCTATCGATAGGCACTCGCTATCAACACCGCCATTCGTCGCCAACGGCATCACACTGGCCGACCGGCACCAACGCCCCTATCGGCAGATCGGACCTCTAGTTAGAATGTCCGCGCAAGTGGCCGACGATTTACGATCGTGCTATCGATGAGCCGAGCTGCTTTCAGAAGGGTAATCGCGAATCTCCCGCCAAGGCTACGCGACCAGCTTGACGGGTATGTTCAGACCGTCGAGATGCACGCGTCCGACATCTTCGACGACGCAGGGGTGCCAATCACACCTGAGCGTCGAAATCAACTCGTGTTCATCGCTGGAGTCCGTAGACTCTGGGCCCTCGTCGATGGCCAATACGAATTGCTGCACAACACCCTCGACACTTTGGGTGGACAGGAAGTTGACGCCATCAGTATCGGGAGCACCGTCTACGCCCCAGGCAGCCCAGAGTATCGACGAGTACGGCTGCTCCGCGACCAGTTGCGAGAGCGGCTGCAAGAACTCGGCGCTCTGGACTATGTCCAGGCCGGCACCCTTGCCGATATTCCACCGATGCTCGCCGAAGGCTGATTGAACGTTCAGCACCTTACAACTGAGCTGCGCGCGTTTGTCACTGCTCATAGCATCGCCTTCAGCCGTCTCTCGACTCGATATAGTCAACTGCTCGAAGCCTCAGCGCTCTGCCTCGCGGTAAATCACTACCAGTCGAAGGGCTACGGAGTTGGCGCTAGAAGGATTCGTAACGGTCGCTTCCAACTCAAGACGACATCGCAAGGCTACCCGTGGAACTTCTCCCACTGGCTCGTGTCGCGGAACGGCAATTCATTCGAAATCCATGGCAACCTTGCGGTCGCTGGGGCTTATGGGGCAGATGACGCAGTCTATGTGGTCGATGTCGCCGTAGTGACCGCTGGACATGTCCCTCAACAGAAACCTGAGGCGGGATGGAGGAGGGCAGACAACGAGCAACTGGTGACGCTCATAGAGTCAAAGGCTCTGGTCATCTACCCGATGTTGGTCGCACAGTTCATTGGCATTGTCCACGAATTGCTTCCGACATTTCTGGGACAAAATCTGCCAGGCGCGTTCGTTGCTGCCGACCATTTCAAGCCAGCATTGGTTTCGCTGGGTTATCTGAAGGCTGGCACCGAAGGGATTGTGGCGGCGCTACCGGACCGCGCTTATTCAATCGCAATAGTTCCTAACATGGACAACCGCTTCCAGGGCGGTCCTATCGTCCCTGGTGACGAATCGCCCTTGGACTAAAGCCTCCGCCTGGAGGTCCCGGTGGGGCGGTTGGGCGGCCGCCGATGACGGTCGCCAGTGTGTTGGCATAGTGTCGAGGAGCTACGTCGACGTTTTTGGAGCGCATGCATTGCTCACGATAAGCGTCGGCTATCGATATCGATCCCGCCAGTCACGGATTGGAACTCGGCCGTTTGCAGTATCGATCAGCGGAGGTCGGATGCAATCAGCTGGCTTCGCACTTCATCAGCACCGTAGCGCTTCTCGTGGCGTTGCGTGTCAAAGCAAAGCCGCTCTGACCACGCAGCAATGTGATTGGTCAGCGCATGGCCAGCGACTGGATGACTAGCGGCCGCTCCTGGCCCAGCGGTGCCAAATACTTGCCCGTCTGGACCTATTAGACAATAAACACCAATCCTGTCCTCCACCCGATACGCCTGCACCACGTTCTCGCGGGGGAAGCGGCGCTCGATCGCAAAGAAGGCTCGGTTGAAAAGGCCACGATCAATTGAGTAGACGGCCGAAGTTAAGGCCCCTTGACCTGCGGGAATGAATTCCATTATTGACCAGCGAGTCAAATGTCGGACGTTCGACAGAACTTCACAAAGACCGATGATTCGTTCGACGTTGACCTTAGTCACTACGGTTCGGACGATCATCGGGACATGAGCCTCGTCAAGCGCCGCCATTAGCTCGAGCACTCGTCGGAAGTTACCCGGTTTCTGACGCATTCGATCATGCGTCTCGGCGTCCTCACCATCAAGGGACAGCCCGACCATATCAGCTTTGCGGAGGACCTCTAGGAGTCGTGGCCGGACCCGGTGCCCGTTTGTTTGAATTTCGATCCGCATCTCCAAGTCTCGAGCGGCTCCTACGATGTCATTAAGGTCGTTTCGAATCGACGGATCGCCACCGGCGAATACTATCGATTGGATGCCAGCCGTACGAATGACCCGTAATAGCAAGAGGGCTTGATCAGTTTCCAGCGGGCGGGCGATCGACCGGTAGCAGAAAGGGCAATTTAGATTGCAGTCAGACCAACATTCCCAATGGACCTTGATGCAGCCTCTTCGACTCAGCGCCTGACGGCACGGACCAGCGACTTCGGTACCGCATCCACCACAGTAAGTACTATCAGACATCACGCCATCCACGGAGGTATCCGTAACGCTCAGCTTCGCGAATAATCCCAGCCGCGACCAACGCCGACGCGATTCCAACGAGCAGGGTCACGGCCAATGCAACGCTAGAGGTGGGCCAGATTAGGAACAAAGCGACCGCCGCCAACACGAACTCCCATCTGCGCCGAAGATGCCACCACAGAATCGACATTCGGCCGAGCGGTTTGCTATGAGCCCAAGCATCATCGAAGCGTTCATCAAAGGCTTGGATTAGGTTGATGTTAAGGCCGGAAGGGGCCTGTAGCTCCAACATGACTCCTTGCAGGCTTCTCTGCTTCATTACATCGTAGAAGTCCCAGCGGAGAATGTTTCCATCTATAGACGTACATGTATCGATAATCGCATCGCGCTCGCGAGTCGCTATTCTCAATTCCATGTTGCGCGAGGACCGACAGTGCTGAGACCAGCCTTCAATCGCTTCCCGTGCTGTCTTGCGGTTGGACTCGCCTCGACACTTCGCCACCAAATCTTCTGACCCGAGCAGGATGCGAACCTTCACGCCAAGTTCGGCACGCCTCTTTAGCAACGGCACCGCACTGAGCGTGGGCGTTGTTGCAAGCATCGGTAAGCGAATTTCCCGTTGAGCAGTCCTTATCCGGTCGAGAAATGTCTGGTAGACCAATCCATCGGTCATCGGGCCAAGGATCTTTAACCACGGTGCAGCTGCAATTGATGCTTGGGTTAGTGAATCGAGAGCGCCTACGTCTCCTACTTGTTCGACGATCTTAGCCTTTAGGTCGGGCGCCTCCCTAACGATCTTCAACTCATAGGACTCTTCAGTGATTAGCCAGCGACGACAATGAGGTTATCGATTGCGTTCTCGGTGGCTTCACGGTTCTCTAGTCCGGGTTCTTGGCCGAGGATCTCGACGAGCTCATCTTTAGGGCGTGCAATCCCGCGGCTAACTGTCAGCGCAGCCACTGTCGCGCTGGCTCGGTCTAGCCCGCTGCGGCCCAGTCGATCTACGAGTTGCGACTCAGCCGGGTTCAACACGAGAACGGAGTATGGCTCAACGGGTGGCAGTTGGCCATATGGCGGTCATGGCGAGCAGCGGTCATGCCATAGCGTACGCGGGTCGAGCAACCGTCACCAATACTCGAGGCAATGGCGACGTAGTGGGGCGATGCGGATGCTCTCGATATGGCGCCACTATCGATCGCTTGGGGAGCGAGTTGCCGCCGATGAACCCTTGTCACAAGCGATTAGGCGCCTGTCGGCATGGTCGACCAACGAAAGTGCGGCGGCAGCGGATGGGAATCGTTGTATTCGGTGCCCGGTGCACTCAGTAGCAAGGTCGAATGCCGAGCAACGTTATCGCGAGCTCCCTGACGGGGGCAGAAGTACGACATTGCAAACGGGCGACATGTGGTCCACTATTGCCTCAACCAGCGGAACCAGTTATTGCGATTTGAGGCGCTAGGTCATGGCTGATATCGATCAACTGGTCAAAAAGTGTCAGCGTGAGCTAAAGATGCGGCCGGTGTTGCCGCTGGGACAAGCGATGTCACTCGGTTCGATAGGGTACCTCGATGGGCATGCATTCAGGTACGTCGGTACGAGCAACACGTTGCTTGGTCTCCCTCCCGGCCGTGCCATCCCGGGTCAAGGGCGCCAGCGTGTTGAGGTTACTTCCGGTCGCGAGGTGGCCTTGACCGTGTACGCCAAGGGAGAGACATCGCAAACATTCGGCAACCTCGCAAAGGGCAAGGCACGAGTCGAAGTCACCTTTGGATCCGATAAGTCGTTTCTCTTGGGTGGTCAGAAGTTGAATGTTCGCACCTTACTCGAGCCGTCATCTCTGATCGCCGCGATGTTCAGAGCATATAGCGCGGGCGTTTGGCTTGAGAAATATTGCTTTGTGTTCCAGGTCGGAATAGTTGGCTCCTACACAGCAGTGATGTCACACCAATCCGGGGCAAAGCTCCTTCTAAGCGCGGGTGCTTCGATAGGCAAAGGGCAAATCTCACTCGGCGACCTGGTGGGTGGAGCGCATTACGAAAGCCAAAGTGGAGCTCTTGAGCAGATAGCTGGTGAGAAGCGATTTGTGGCCTTCTTCAACGCCTATCGAGTCAAGGACGGTTTCTTTACGGGCCCAAGACTTCAGGTCGCCGGTAATTTGCCCTTCAAGGCCTCGGCGGGGCAGCAGCGAAAAGCTCTGAAGCTGCAAGGCAACCCGTTCGTTAAGGCATAGGCTCGGGCAGCGTCACACCCACTATTGGGTTCTGACTGAGGCGTCCGGCACAACCTCCCAGCGAGGGAAGTTGGCTTGTAGACTGTCGACCAGTCCTTCGTCCGCCTCCAACAATGCAATGTCGTCATGCACCGCGAGCAGTTTGACCCCCCTTGTTTTACGCAGCCGACTTATGTCGTAGTCGTAGGCGGCGTCGCCGGCACGATAAGACAACAGGTAGCGCGTCTTCATTAGCCTCTCGTTGCAATGCTACGGACTCTTGACCAGGCCCTTACCCTGCAGTTCAACCGGAAATCCGAGACTGGCGGCCCGCCGCCGAAGGATGCTCAGAATTGCACGCGTGCGTTGCACGCTACGGGGCCGGCTGCTCCATTGTGAACTAGCAAGGATCCGACTGACCAGCCCGGTTATGACCGGCGCTGCCATCGACGTACCGTCCATCACGCCCCATCCGCCACCAGTAAGCGATGAAATCACTCCGACCCCTGGAGCGGAGAAGTCATCTGACCTCACGCGATTCGAGAAACTGGCGACGAAGTCGTCTGGGTCAGTGCCGGCTGGCGCTGCGACAGCCTTAGCTGATGACGTCCTAAGAGGAAACGTCCCGCGGCGCCCGACTGCGCCGACCGCAATAACTCCGTCGACAGATGCAGGAAAGGATAGGGCGCTCCTGTCATCATTTCCAGCGGCGGCGATGATGATGACGCCCCGATCAAGTGCGTACTGAATGTATCTACGGACGGCATCATTGGGTAGACAGACTATCGAGAGATTGATGATGTCGCACCCAAGGCGACTGGCTTCGTCGATCGCAACCGCCAGCGCGTATGCGCTGCCCCGTTCGAGATCTTCGTAGACGCGATAGCTGTACAGGCTGACACCGGGAGCTACGCCAAACCACGCACCGCTCGATTTGATGATTCCAGCAACATGAGTTCCGTGAGACGATCCAGACGCGGTGTATTCTCCGGGTCCTGGACTCGCCGGATAACCTAGACCGCCTGCCACCGCGACATCGGGATGAGGCCCAATCCCTGTGTCAATGACCGCGACCTTGACTCCTATCCCTGCGTCCGGTGATGGCTTCTCATAGTGATGACGCAGTACGTCCACATAGCCCGCGTCTATTGGCATCAATCGGACGGTCACGCCGTTGCTTACCGGTTCTGGCGAGGGTCCCGTCCACGACCAGTGTCCCGGTGCCTCATCAATCCAAAGCATCTTGATGGCTGAACCCGTAACGTCTATTGACGCAACGCCGTCCTCATTGGTCGCATCGCTATCGACGTCTCCATTTACGAGCTTGGCGGTCACTTGAGCACCTGCCACGACGTTGCCTGTGGTTTCAGATTCAATCGTCACGCGAAGGAGGTTGGTTCTGACGCCGCGTCGGCGGACGGCGGCTGGGCGCGCCGACGCGGGATATATCGGCGTGTCCTCAGCGACAACCTTGCCCTCATTACGCAATTCATCGATTGCGTCCTGAGACGCTTCGATGAGTGATGCCCCGGCCGTGCTATGGAGTAACTCGATGTCCGAACCAAACTCTGATTTCCGAGGGGAGATCGGCTCAACCGAAATATCGCGTAACACGCCTGTTGGCAGATTGCCAACGGCGTTCACGACAGCTCTCTGGACAGCGTTACCGATTGCGAGGCCAGCGGTAACACCATATAGGCGAACTCCGCCAAGGCCAGCGTCTGACACCAGTCGAACGACCGAGCCTAGGCCCAAATCATCTGCACGATGCGGCTTGTGCCCGCCAGAATCCTCGTCGATAACGATGTATCGTTTTCGGCCGCCTTCAGCTTGGGCCACCGCAGCCCGAGTATTGCACGGCCCTGGCTCAGCCGCACAAGCTAATTCGGAGGTCTGGCCGGGCCCGACAGTCGTGATGACGCCGAAGATGGGCGACAGCCGTAGATCCTGGTACAGCCACGTTCTGGCCTCGCTCCCCGGTTCCGTTTCTTGCTTCGAGCCAGCCACGATTACCGTTTCTGGAAGTCGAATAGAACCCCCAGCTCTACTAGCGCCTGCTGAACTCGTTGGTGGCCTTTCGGCTGAGGCTCCTTTGGTGGCGATAACCCATCGCTATCCGCAGCGCCACAAGGAGCTGGGAGTCGAGAGGCACGTGAATGCACCACCAACAGATCTGGAGTTCTAAAGAGCCTTCGCGGCGCTATCCTCTCGGTCGGCCCGACTGGACGACCTAGTGAATCGGATGATTGAAGAGGGGACGAGCGAATGACGGAAGCTGGATCGTGGAGCGATGATCGCCAGTGGTACTGGAACGGTACGGAATGGATCCCAGCGAGCCAAGCGCCAACTCCGCCACCACCTTCGACCGCGCCAGCTTCCACGCAAACGATTGATCGGGGGATAGGGCGCAACGTAGCGCTATTCGCGCCTAACCCGAAAGGAAAGATGTTCGAGTTCCACGTCGATCCAACGCTCCCATTCACGTCGGATCTGACGGCACAAGAGTTCTGGTTAACAATCGACAAGGGGTATCGACCACTTGGGCTCGTGGTGGGGAACTCGGTGTACTCGATCGGACACATCAGAGGCTTTCTCGGCAACTGGAAAGCTCAGTTCCGCGGCGACGTAATGGAGTTCAGCCAACTCTTGTATGACGCGCGCAAGATTGCAATGTGGCGAATGCAAGAAGAGGCACGCTTGCTCGGTGCTGATGGAATCATCGGCGTCGAGCTTGAGATTAAGGAGCTCCACAATGTTCTTGGACGCGCCGGCGAATTTATCGAGGTCGTATCGGTCGGAACGGCGGTGAAGCTCGTGGACGCTGAGCGAGCCCGTACACAGGACAAGCTGGCTGTCGTCCTGTCCGTCAATGATCAGCCGCCCGTCGTTGTTCAAGGCCCCCCGGCCGCGGCGGACGTGGTCGCGAAGCCCTAGAAGAAATAACGACGCATGATCAGCCGGCCCAGGCTCGGCATCGTGTTTCTCTAGTTCCTGGCTTGGGCGCTGCATGCAATAGATGAGGCAGATGTTTGCCGAGCGCCTGAGAGGCGGTTGCTGTTGATAAGCGCTTGCTATCACGAGCGACGCTGAGCTGTGAGAGGACCTCTAACCTTCGCCGGTCCTCCTGACGTGTGGCGGTACCCTCCTAGGGATGCCTGAAGCCCGCGCCAACCGTCGACAGGAACGCATAGCGCAGAACTTTGCCAATCAGCTTGCGCAGATGGCTGTTGGCGCGGAGGCCATGTTCACGGGTGCTGTCCTCAAGCACGAACCAGTTGTTGGGATCATCGAAATCGACCTGGTGTCAATATCAGCCACCGTCAATGGCCGGCCGTGTGAGTTCGCGCTGATTCACTATCTGAACAAGTGGATGGTCTCGGAACTTGCTCGGAAGAGTTTGGATTCGAGCTGGATCAGATCTGCGATCGTGACGATCAATTACTCGTGGGTGCCAGGAAACGCGAGCACCCCCGACTGGGCCGAGTTCAAAGCCAGAGCCGTAGTGCATTCAGGGTCCGGAGAAACTCTAGGCACCTTCACAAACAACCAGCCGCTCGTCGGCTAAGCCCGCAGTGCGGTTGGCGCTGCATCATGTCGACCGGCGCACACGGAAGCCGGAATTGATCCGCTTGAGATAACCATCTCGTGTCGGAAAGACCTTAGGGTTCGAGGCCAAGTATCAATCGCCGTCGAAACTTGATCCATTGGCGCCATGTCAAACCACTATCTAAGACCCTGAGTAACAACTTTCGAAGAAGATCAACCGCGACCTCCTGTGGATTTGGAGGGAGCTCGCGTTTCCGGCTCAAGTTACCGTGCACTATGTCCGATCGTCGGCCATACAGTTCGTAAAGCAGCTCACTCTGCGCGGCTTCACAGAAGCTGTCTGTCGACGGCTATCGGGCCAGCCAATTCCGGTGACTTCACTGAACGTAATGCGTTACACGGCTGACGGCTCGGGCCGTGGAGAGTCGCGAACGGCTGCAGCGCCAGGCGATCTCGTAGCTGTTGTTCAAGCGGAGTGGCAACCATGGTCGACTTTCGAACGGCTCCGAGCGGCGATTGATAGCCGCTGCTGCCTACACCGGTGAGCAGTACAGCCATCGTCTTTCCTCCACCGACCGAGTGCGGACGAGGTCCGCATCATTTAGGTGCTGTCTTACTCCTCGACGCCTCACTCGTCAAGCGGACCCGCTTAACAGCAACCTGGCGTGGCAGCCTCGGCCGCGTCCTGTGTGCAGAGGAAGCTGCGCCTAGCCCGCCTCGCATGTCGAACCGACCCCATACGTGCACGTGAGCCATTTTTTGTGCATGCCTTGACCGTCTACCAAGGCCGCGAGACGCGGGCACGTTAAGCGCCGATCGCTTGACACCCTAGCTCGACCGCCGTAGGCTCGTCGCGACCCGAACCCCCAAGTGCCTCCCTTCCGCCTGATTGCCAGGGCTTCCAGCCCGAAGGTGGACGTCATGTCGAGAAAAGCGGTTTCCTTGGCGCTCTGTGCCCTCCTTCTGACCGCTGCTGCGGAGCTGTCGGCGTGCAACGTTGTCGACCTCAGCAGCATCACGGCGGCCCTTCAAAACGGGATCGACAGCGCCAGCCGCCAGTCGGAGGCGTGGCGCACGGCCTTGCCGGATCTCGCTAACAAGCTCTCTGACATCGAGTCGCAGGCGTCTGGGGACGTGAAGGTCACAGCCGCGGACACGATCAACCAGGTTTCGTCTCTGCGTACGGATACGCTCAATCAGGCCGACTATCTCGCGAAGGACACGATCGCATTCGCTCTGATCCAGGCACAGTGCAGCGTGGCCTACTTCCAGTCGGGCGTCGTCTCTTTTCTGCGCTACCTAAAGGCCAGGGTCACCAACCGCACCGCACCCATGCCCGCTCAGCGCGTCTGCAACTTCAATCCGGATCATTTGGACCTCGATCCGAACACCCCCCAGACCTCAACCAAGACCTGGTTCGTCGACGTGTACGGCTACAACTTCTTCTCCAACGCGCTCCCGCAGGTGCAGATCGTCGACGGCAACAACCAGACTGTGCGCAACGCGAAAAACCAACCCGTACCGACATCCATCTACCAGATGGAGCTTCAGCTGGTCGTGTCCGACTTCGCCCAGATCGGCCCCAGCTATCGCGTCGGTGTCGTGTGGCCCAACCACGACCACAACTTCATCGCGGTAAATCTCTCGGCGCCGGCCTCCCTGACCGTGGCCGGATTTGCGTTTCCGAGCGGGATCACTGTGAATCAACCGGTCGTGCCGCGAATCACCATCTCGAACTCAGGCACGGTCGACAGCGGCGCGTTCACGATTAGCTGGACACCTGACTCGACCAGGGGTCGCGTCGTCACGAAGACTGAACTGTCGATCCCAGGCGGCCAGACCCAGAACTTCGATCTTCCCGCTTACACCTATCTCCAAGCCGACTACTTCAATTTGCCGCGCGCTGGCGGCGTCTCTCTGCAATCGGTCGTTCAGATCCTTGGCAACGCGGGCGTCGGGGCGAATACCACGGCGACACGAACCTTCACTCTCAACAATCTCCCGTTTCGTGTGTTCACGACCGTGCGTATCGACAATCCCAACGTCGGGGCGGACTGGACCAGCTATCAGCAGCGCGTAGCGGTCAAGCCGGGTGACATCGTGACCATAGTCGACGCCGGCGGGTGTGTGCAAACGGGCGGGTCGGGGGCGACCTGGAAGCGCTATGTCAATCCGGACGCCAGCGACGAGCCGAACCTATACCACGGCCTCGTATCGATCGTGCCGATCATGCCCTTCTCCCACGGCTCGCCGCCCGGGGGTATGCGGCGGATCGCGGACATGATCGGAGTTCCGGTCGCTGTTCCCCTAAACACCTTCAATCCTCAGTTCTATCTGGGTTACGAGGACGGGAACTACAGCGACAACGGCTACTACAGCCACGACGACGGCACCAACAATCAGTGTGCAAGCTGGAGCGGCGCGTGGGTCACCGTCCAGATCCAGCGGAACTGACTGCATCGGCCGCCACGCGTCAAACGGAAGTCGGCTGGGTGTAGGCCGCGTTCTGACAAAGGATGCTGCGTCGTGGCCGTCTGCACGACGACCCGACAATGTGAGCCCAAGTGAATCAGGTATGCCAAGCGCAGTCGTGCCTCCGAATGGTCGGTGGCGCAAACTACCGGAGGGGAAGCGCTCCGCGGGTTCGGCGGCACAACGCATTGCCGCACGGAGGATGCTATGGCGCTTAAGACGGAGCGGACGACATTCAGCCTCGATGTGCTAGGGCGGTATCTCTGCAACACCTGGCAGGAAGCGATCAGTTCCGCGGACCAAACCATACGAGCTGACGCCAGGCCTTTCGACGTGATCGTTCTGGGAGGAGGAAC
>Ga0070708_100001905_pt1 | contig 16045 bp, 13 predicted proteins | sample KBSK5503metaG_FD_65469 | JGI IMG/M metagenome (GOLD analysis project Ga0070708, IMG submission 65469) | Corn, switchgrass and miscanthus rhizosphere microbial communities from Kellogg Biological Station, Michigan, USA - KBS K5-50-3 metaG | ecosystem: Host-associated > Plants > Roots >... | reverse complement strand
GGGCGGTCGGCGCTCGTGTCCGATTGCATGTCGAGGCGTCAAACCCTGCCCGTCGGTTGTACGCCCGGCTCGGCTTCGTGGTTGTCGAGCCGGGGCCGGTCTACGATCGGCTCGAGTGGCGGGCGAACGAGCCGGTCGCGGCGTGTTAGCCGAACACCGCCTGGTACAGCATGCCTTCGCCATCGGGATCGGGACCGAGCGGCACGACGAAGAGATCTTCAATGACACCCTTGGCGTGCTCGAGCCGATAGAGGCCTTGCCCGAGCATGGTGCCGGGCGGGGCGCAGAACACGATGTCGAACGGCGCTCTGGTATCGCCGGGCCGGATCGGGTGTTCGGTCACGGTCGCGAGGACCGTGTCGGTGGCCTCGTTCGTCGACGAGACGAGCCGATACGCATCGCCGATGTTTGAGCGGAAGTGGTCGGCGGTCAGCGACTCGAGCATCGCCGCAGCGTATCGCCGGCACCGCCAAATCACCCGCTCCGTCAGTCCGTGAGGGCTCGATGGAAATGAACGAGAGGAGACACCTGTGACAGACGCCCTCAAGCTCCCGGAGACCGGAACCAACGTTCCCCTCACGGTGTTGGGTAGTTTGAACTATCCAGACGCGGCGGTCGGTATCGGCGGGAACTACATCCAGCCGACTGGCCCGGCGGCGCAGGCGTACTGGTACCTCGTCGTCGACCTCAGCAGTCTCGACGTGCTGGTCAACGAGGTGTCGAACGACTACAACAGCGTGCCGGCCGACGTACAGAAGTACATCGGGCTACCGGCGACGATGCTGGTGTTCGTAACCGTGCAATTGACGATGGACCGCCTGCCCCAGGGGACGCTGTTCAGCGCACTCAAGGAGGCCGGCGCCGGGCGCCAGCTTGACCGGATCGAGCAGTTCAACGAGCAGATGGGCACCGGCACCCTCGCGAGCGTTGCCTACATCTTGGTGACCACGCTCGCCGACGACGACCTGCCCGGTTTCGAGGAGTCGTCCACCTCGACCATCCCCTTCCTCACGCTGCAGCTGCTTCCCGTCACCGTCGACGGCAAGACCACGTACACGCCCATCACGCTGGACTGACGTGCGGACGCTCGTGGCGGTGGGCTTCGCGGCCGCCGCCACGGGCCTCGGGCGGGTCATGGAGCGCATCCTCACCGAGCTCGCGCCCGTCTTCGACGTGCACTGGCTGGCTCTGGGCCACAAGGGCGGGGTCGCTCGGCGGGGTGAGGTGTGGCTTCACCCCTCCAACGTTCACGGAGGCGACGTCTTCGGTGTCGAGGCGGGCCGCGCCCTGGCCGACGAACTCGGCGCCGAGGTGGTGCTGCTGTACAACGACCTCTGGTTGGTCGAGAAGTATCAGCGGACGTTCGATCACGAGCGAAGGCCGCGCGTGGTGGCGTATTGCCCCGTCGACGGGCGGATCGTCGACGACCTCGCCGAGAGCGTCGACTGGGTCGATGATCTGGTCGTCTACACCGAGTTTGCTCGCCGCCAGCTACCCGGGGCCCACGTCATCGGCCACGGCGTCGACGATCCTGCGTTCGAGCCGATCGACCGGTCGGTGCCGAGCGAGCGATTCGCGGTCCTGAACGCCAATCGGCTCCAGCCGCGGAAACGCATCGACATCACCATCGACGCCTTCGAGCTGTTCGCCGCCGACCGAGCCGACGCCGAGCTGCATCTTCACCACGCGATCGTGGGCATGGACGAGACCGGCTGGGTCACCGAACGGGTGGCCGCCAGCCCGGTGTGTGATCGCATCCAAGTCGGGCGGGAGCCCTTGTCCCGCGCCGAGCTCAACGCGCTGTACAGCCGCTGCAATGTGGGGCTCAACACCGCGATGGGCGAGGGATGGGGCCTCGTAAGCTTCGAGCACGCGCTCACGGGCGCCGCCCAGGTCGTCCCGCGACATAGCGCGTGCGAGGAGCTGTGGGACGGCGCGGCCGAGATGGTCGATCCCGTGGGCGCCGAGATGCCACCGTTCGCTCGGGTCGAGATGCAGACGGTGTCCGCGTCGGACGTCGCCGCCGCTCTCGCGCGGCTCTACGACGACCGTGAATTCTTGGAGCACATGTCGGCTGCGGCCCAGGCGCGGGCGAGTGAGCCTCGATTCAGTTGGAAGGCCGTCGGCGCCCAGTGGCGTGAGCTCCTGGCCGGCGGACGATGAGACTGGTCGGCTAGGTCTCCTCCCAGCCGGCCTGTACCGCGGCGTCGAGGGCTGTGATGACCTGATCGTGTCTGAACAGACCCGAGGCCTCTGCGATGTGGCCGAGTGCGAGCAGGCCGGACTGTAACGCGCCTTCCATGTAGCCGAAGAAGCACGGGTTCACGTGTTCGCCCGCGAACACCAGTCGCTCGGCGAACGGCTTGGCGAGCAACGGCGCCACTGTCGTCACCTCACCCGGCCTCGGGCACGAGTAGCCGCACCGGATCCACTCTTTCTCCGGCCACGCCACGAAACCGGTATTGCCGACATGCTCGTTGTACCCGGCGAAGAGCTGGTCGAGCTGCTTGGCGTACCAGGCGGCGCGGCGTTCCGGCGCCTGCGCGAGCGCGGCCTCGGCGCTCGTCCCGCCTGCGAACACGCTCAGATCGAACGACTGCCCCGGCGCTGCAGTCTGGTTGTCGGTGGCCTCCCAGGTCTCCCCGATGATCTCGTCGAGAGCGGTTGGCGCTTTGCGTCCGTCGAGCCAGAAGCGGCTGCGGACCTCACTAAGGAACTTCACGCCCGGTCCTGTTCTTCAGCTCGCCGGTAGTGTCCTCCGGCTTCGTGAGCAAGCGGGCAACGGCGTGACCCAGGACGAGCTCAAGGCGGGACTGAACGGCATCTTGAAAGAGCTTCTGCCGGGGGAGTCCTATGCCGACCTCGAGGCCGTACGCACGCCTGAGCCATATGACGAACCCGACCACCACGACGTCGACGACGATCAGCACGACGACGACGAAATGGCCAGCGCGGAATCAAGGTTCGCACGACGCTGGTCCGTAGCGCTCGTGACGTGGCCGAGGCTCAGCCGAGCAACTCACTCACGCGATCGAGGGCTTGGTTGAGCGCATCGGGCGGCTCGGCGATTTGAGCGCGACTGAGCACGACAACGGTCGTCGCGCCGACGGCGATCGTCACCGTGATCCTGTACGTCCCATCATCCTGGTAGGTGTGCTCGCCCTTGAGCTGCGCGCCGTCGCCCGATGTCCGCGAGACGATGGCCTTCGATGGCGTCGCCCCGTCGCCCCAGTCGATCGCCGCCGTCACCGAGCGACCGCCCGTGTTCGACAGCGTTGCGACCGTCCCACGCACCGGTACCGGCCGCAGGAGGATCGTGCCTTCGCGGCCGTAGAGCACTGCGGCGCGGCCGGACGGCGCCGGCTCATTGGCCCGCACTATGCCAGCCGCGCCGACCGGAGCCTGGCCTGGGATGATGCTCGGCCCAGCTGGCGGCGCGGCGGAGCCGACCGACATTGACACCGACGGCGCTATGGGGACGACGCCCGATGCGACGGCCGGAGTCGGGTGCGGCTCGGCAAGGTTCGCGACCTGGTGCGCCCGATGGCTTAGGACGGGGGGCAGGCCCAACACCGCCAGCGCGGCCGCCAGCAGCGCAGCGACGACCAGCGAATAGGCTTGGCCCTCACGGCAGTTGAGAAGCGACGCCAGAGCCTGCACGGTCTGACAGCTTTCCATTTCCAGTGAGGCGAACGTTGCGCTTGTTCTCGTGAAGAGTGCCGCCGACTTCCCGTTTGTCGTGAGGAGCCGCCGCGCCGCCTACATGAGTGTCATCGGCGTGATCATTCTCACCCTCGTGGCCGGGTTGGCAGTTCCGTACGTCTTCGGCCATGCCGAGGAAACGCGACGGGTGAACGCCGCCTCTAGCCCATCGGCTTCGCCCGGGGATGCGTCCGGTGGCGGCGCGCTTGGTAGCAGCGAGGCGGGTCTTCAGAGCGACGGCGTCACGACCTCTTCCGTCGGACCAAGCGCTCTTGGACAGGCGCCCGGCGGCGCAGCCGTGCGCTCTGTTCCGGGTTCGGTCCCACCCGGCGCGGGCGTGCCGGGAATCACCGGCAGGGAGATCCGTGTCGGCATTCCCATCTTCGACTTGGGGACGAGGATTCCGATCCCGGGCATCAACCCGGACGAGCAGCGGGCGCAATGGAGCTCGTATATTGTCGCAGCCAACAAGAATGTCGGCGCCGGCGGGCACCAGTTGCGTCCGGTCTTTCAGGGCTACAACCCGCTCGTCGCCGATTCGTTCCGGTCGGCGTGTCTGGCGTTGACGCAGGACACCCAGGTCTTCGCCGTTCTGGCCTACGGCCTGTTCGACGAACAGGTGCCGTGCTTCGCGCGGGAGCACGGCGTGCCGGTCGTCAATGGCATCGGCGTCTCGGACGCGACGATGGCGTCGTCGGGCGCCCGGGTGCTGACCGTCTCTATAGGCAAGGACCGCGCGCTGCGCAACCACGCGCTCGAGCTGCAGGACTTAGGTGTGCTGAAGAACAAGAGGGTCGGCATCCTCACCTCGACCGACCGCAACGACAACGCCGCCGTCGATGCGGCGCTAGTGCCGACGCTGCGCCGACTCGGTGTGACGATTGCGCACTACTCGAACCTTTCGTCAGACCAGACGACGGCGCTGGCGCAGCTACCGATCGAGTCCCGCCAGATGCAGGCGTCGGGAGTGAACCTCGTGTTCCTCGACGCCAACCTTCTCCTCTCCGGCTACTTCATCCAGCACTCGGACGAGCAGGGTTTCCATCCCCTGTACACGACGTCCGACTTCGAGCAGCTTGTGCAGGACGGGGTGACGAACCCGTTTCCCCAGGGGTTCGACCGTGCCATCGGCGTCACCGTGCTGCGCACCGGCGAGCAACGCGCCGGCCAGCCCGAGCCGGCGTTCGACAAGCACTGTCGGGAGATCTACCAGGCGGCGTCGGGCGCCAAGTACCAGCGCGGCGATCTGCAATACGAGACGACGGCAGGGATCTGCTCGGTGGTGGACATCGCGGCCAAAGCGCTGGCTGCGGCAGGCGCGGCCCCGACTCGAGCGAGTTTCATGACCGCCGCGGAGTCCTTGAAGAACTTCGAGCTCGGGTACAGCGAGCGCGGGACCTTCGCTCCCGGCAAGCACGACGCGCCACAGTCGATCCGGCTCGCCCGCTGGAGCTTCGACTGCAAATGCTGGAAGCCAACGGGTCCGTTCCACCCGGCCCGCGCCTGAGCGGATGGTCGCAGCGCTCGAAGCGCGCGATGTCGAGTTCAGCTACGGCCGACTCCAGGTTCTGTTTGGCGCTTCGCTCGCCGTGCAGGAAGGAGAGATCCTTGCGCTGCTGGGGACCAACGGCGCGGGGAAGTCGACGCTGCTCAAAGTCATCAGCGGTCTGGAGAGGGCCGACAAGGGCACGGTGCTGCTCCGGGGAGAGCCGATCACGAATATCCGCGCCGAGCAGCTCGTCCGCCGGGGGCTTGCGCATGTGCCTAGTGGGCGTGGCGTCTTCCCTTCGCTCACGGTCATGGACAACCTGTTGGCGGGCTCGTTCACTTTCATGTACCGGACGCGTCTGGTGCACGACCGCATCGCGAATGTGCTGGCGCAGTTCCCGTCTCTGGCGTCGAAGCTGAGGCAGCCCGCGGGGCGACTCTCTGGGGGCGAGCAGCACATGCTCACTCTGGCCAAGACGTTGCTTCTGGACCCCACCGTGCTTCTGATCGACGAGCTCAGCGCCAGCCTCGCCCCGCAGGTCGTCGAGGACGTCCTCGGCCTGATCTCCAGGCTGCGGGCGGACAGCAAGACGATCGTGCTGGTGGAGCAGTCTCTCAACGTGGCGGCGAGGATCGCCGACCGGGCCGTGTTCATGGAGAAGGGCGCAGTCACTTTCGAGGGCACGCCTGGCGAGCTCATCAACAAGCCGGGGTTGGCGCGTGCCGTGTTCCTCAGCGCACCGTCATGACGCCGTTCCCTGCCATCGAGCTCGCGCCGGCCGTCCTGGTCATCGGCGTGTTCACGGGACTGGTGTATGGCGCGCTCGCCATCGGCTTGGTGGTCGTCTACCGCGCCACCCGAGTGATCAACTTCGCGCACGCCGAGTTGGGGACACTTGGTGCCGGCGTGCTGGCGCGCCTGGTGCTCGACCATGGCTGGCCCTGGGGCGGGGCCTTGGTGGTGGTCGTCGCCGGTGCCGTGGCCGTCGGCATGCTGGTTGAAGTTGGCATCGTCCGTCGTTTGAGTGCCTTCTCGCCCATGGCCGTCCTGATTGGCACGATCGGGCTTGCGGACCTCTTCTACGCCGCACAGCTCCTCCTGCCGGACATCCGCCGGCCCGCGGCCTTCCCGTCGCCGCTGCACCGGACCCTCACGATCGCCGGCGTGACGCTCCGCAGCGAGCACTTCATGGCCCTGGCGGTGATCCCCGCGGTCGCGCTCGGCCTCAGCGTCTACTTGAGCCGCACCGCCTCTGGCATCGGAATACGAGCGGTCGCCGACAACGCCGATGCCGCCAGGCTCGCGGGCATCCCCGACCGGCGCGTTCGCACGCTCGTCTGGGCCTTGGCTGGCGGCTTGGCGGTGTTGAGCGTCGTCCTCATCGACCCGCTGCGCTCGGTGATCGTCGGCCTCCCGGGGCCACCATCCGGTCCCGGGCTGTTGCTGCGCGCGCTCGTCGCCGCCCTCATCGGCCGGATGATCTCCGTTCCCGCGGCGGTCGTCGGGGGCGTCGCCGTCGGGGTCGTGGAGGCGTATGTCCTCGCCAACGTCGGCGATCCCGGCGTCGCCGATGCTGTGCTCTTCGTACTGCTACTCCTGTTGCTGTTGGTCCACGCCCGCGGGCTCTCAGAGAGCGACCCCGGAGGTTGGAGTCTTTCGAGCAGCGTGCAGAACGCGGGCGGGCGCGTCGCGGCCACGGTAACAACCGGCGGCCGTCTGCAACGCCGCGCATCGGCCGCAGTGGTGACGCTCGCGGTGGCGCTCCCGTTCGCCTTTTCGCGGCCCTCGCAGGTCTATCTCATGTCGCGGGTGGCGATCTTCGTCGTCGTCGGGCTCTCGGTGACCGTCCTGACCGGCTGGACGGGTCAGCTCTCGCTCGGCCAGTTCGCATTCGTGGGCCTCGGTGCGTTTGGCACGTCGTCGCTTGTTGCTCGGGGGATGCCATTCACCGTGGCGTTGGCGTATGCGTCGCTGCTGGGCATCGGCGCCGCGTTACTGATAGGCGTCCCGGCCGTTCGCGTCCGAGGGCCGTACCTGGCAGTGGCGACGCTGGGCTTCGGGGTCGCCGCTCGACAATGGCTCTTTACGCGCCACGTCTTCTCGGGTGCGGCGGGGACCGCCTTCCTGCCGCGGTCGCGTGTCCTGTTCCTCGACCTGGCGTCGCAGCGCACGTACTACTTCTTCTGTCTCGTCATCGCGACGATCGCCGTCGTCATTATCGCCCGCATGCGACGGACCGGCAGCGGGCGACGACTTATCGCCGTTCGAGAGAGCGAACGGAACGCCTCGGCCTTCACGATCTCGCCCACCCTCACAAAGCTCTCAGCATTCGCGCTGGCGGGCGCGCTCGCCGCGCTGGCGGGGGGTCTCTTGGGAGGGTTGCGAGTCCAGTTCGGCCCGGAGCAGTTTGGTGCCGATCAGTCCCTTCAAGTGATCGCCATGGTCGTGATTGGTGGTCTGGGCTCGGCGAGCGGCACCGTGCTCGGTGCGGTCTACCTCCTCGGCCTGCCCGCGTTGATCGGCGAGACCGCGATCGTCACGGCGCTGACCAGCAGCGTCGGGCTACTGGCCCTGCTCCTCGTCGCACCGGGCGGACTGATGGAGCTGGTACGCAGCGTCGCTTTGCGCTGGCGTCGGCTGACGACGAACGCGTCGGCGAGAAGCGCGGAAAGGGCTCCTGCGACGACGGGGTCTCCCAACGGGCCGCACGCGCCTCGGGCGAGGTACCTGCGCGCCGACGGCGTCACGGCTCGCTTCGGCGGCATCGTCGCCCTCGACGACGTCGAGCTCCGAGTCGAACGAGGCGAGACCGTGGGACTGATCGGCGCCAACGGCGCCGGCAAGACGACGTTCATGAACGTCGTGTCGGGCTTTCACCCGCTGGCGGCCGGCGACATCCGTCTGGGCGACGTGTCGATCGCCGAGCGCAGCGTGCACGAGCGCGCTCGCTTGGGCTTGGGCCGCCAATTCCAGGACGGAAGGCTGTTTCCCGACGTCACGGCGCGTGAATGCGTGCTCGTGGCCCTCGAGGCCGACGTCCCCAGCGACCTGATTCCTTCCTTGCTTGCCCTTCCGCCGTCGAGACGGATCGAGAGGGACAAGGCCGGACGAGCGGGCGAGATACTCGAGCGACTGCACTTGTCGTCGTATGCTGAGCACCGCGTCGCCGAGCTCTCGACGGGCACGAAGAGAATCCTGGAGCTCGCCTGCCTCACTGCGCTCCGGCCCGTGTTCCTCTTGCTCGACGAGCCGACCGCGGGGATTGCCCAACGCGAGGTGGAGGCCTACGGCGACGTCATCAGACAGCTCCAGGAGTCGACTGGTGCGGGGATCGTCGTCGTCGAGCACGACATGGCCCTACTGATGGCGCTCTGTGACCGTGTCTACTGTCTCGACCGCGGGCGGGTGATCGCCTCGGGTTCTCCGCGCTCGGTCAGCGAGGACCCGGCCGTGGTGTCGGCATACCTCGGAACCGGCGATGTCGGTCCCGATTGAATTTCGTGGACTCGATCGCCACTGGCCCGGAGGCTCTGTTAGCGTCACCGTCAGCGACGCATGAGGAGTTCGGCATGACGAATGTCCAGACCGCAGCCAAGCCCGCCGCTGCGGAGACTGCCAGCACTGACAAGCCCATCGTGGTGGTCGACCTGGGACGCAGGAGCAAGAAGCAGATCAAGCGCCTGCGCAACGGGACCGGCCGACTGATGGAACGGGTTGTCGGCACTGCCGATCAGCTCAAGAGCGATGGTCAGATCGAACCGGACCATCAGATCGTCGTCGTTGTCGTACGTCGGGACGACAAACGCAAGGGCCTATTCCGCTAGAGACGGCTCGTCCGCCTCGGAGACAAGGAGGACGTCTTGGAAGTCAAGACCGTCGACCCCGCAGGCAAGCGCAAGTATCCGGCGAAGTCGGTCGTCAGTGTGCAACGCCATTCGGATGGCTCCGTTACGAGGGTGCGTCTCTCCGACTCGGGCGGCGGACGGCGAGTGTCGCGTCGCATGCGCAAGATGGACCGGCGCCTCCGCAAACTGGCTCGAGCCGAGATCGTCGCCGCAAACGAATACCTCCGCCGGCATGACCGGTCCAACCGCAAGAAGCGCAACGGCGCCATGAGGGATCTGCCCGGGAACCTGCGGCGATCGGCGAAGAAGGGCCGGAAGGTCTTCTGACCGAGCCGACCGGCGCGACCGTCGGCCCGATAGGCGTCCAGGCGGTCAACGGTTCGAGTGGCCCCGGCCGCGGTGCAGTGTTGACGACCGTCGGCGTCAGCAGCCGCCCCGTCCTCGAGGCAACCCAGCGGTGGGCCTTGCCGCGTCGGGGACCGCTGCTCGATCCCAACCTCGTCCCGACCCCCCTTCTCACGGAGTCGGAGATCCCTAGGGTAGAGATCCGGCCTCTCAAGGGGCTCGGACGCTTTGCTGTTACGCGCAGCCTGCTCCGCATCATGGCCTTCGTCCTCGGACTCGCCGTCCGCAAGCTCACCCGGCGGTCGACACCGGAGCAGGCGGCGCTGCGCACGCGGAACTTCCTCGAGGGCCTCGGCGGGCTCTGGATCAAGGCGGGACAGATCATCTCCCTGCGAACCGACGTGCTCACCCGGGAGATGGCCGACCAGCTCGCCCAGCTGTCGCATCGGGCGTATGGCTTTCCTCCTGAGGTGGCGCGACAGGTGCTCGAAGACTCACTGAAAGAGTCCTCGGGTCTGAGGATCGAGGACGTGTTCTCGTCGTACGAGGACGAGCCCTTTGCCGCGGCGTCCATCTCGCAGGTGCACCGGGCCCAGTTGAAGCGGAACGGCACCCTCGTCGCCATCAAGATTCAGCGCCCAGGGATCAAGGAAATCTTCGAGAGGGATTTCAAGCTGATCCGCCTCCTCGTCCGCGTGATCAGGCATCTCCCCGGCATGGGCTACGTCACGTGGGACGCCACCCTGCGCGAGGTTGACCGGATCATGAAGGAGGAGCTCGACTACCGCTTCGAGATTTCGAACCTGTATCGGTTGCGGAAGAAGCTGAAGGGACACCGAATCCACGTCCCCAAGGTCTACCGCCGGTTCAGCGCCGATCGGATCATCGTCATGGAGTACGTCACCGGCGTGCTGATGTCCGACTACGTCCGGATCCAGAAGAGCGACCCCGAACGGCTCCGGCGCTGGTGCGAGCGCAACAACGTGGAGCCCGTGAAGGTCGGCTCTCGGCTGATGCGGTCGTTCTACCGCCAGCTCTTCGAGGACAACCTCTTTCACGGCGACCTCCACCCCGGCAACATCATCCTGCTGCGCGACAGCCGGGTGGCACTGATCGACCTGGGGACGGTCGGCAGTGTCGAGAAGAAGCTCATCGAGTACTACCGGATGATGACGCAGGCGTTCAGCGTCGGCGACTACAGCAAGTCGGTGGACTATTTCCTTCTGCTTGCCGACTCGGTGCCGGTGATGGACATGACCGAGTTCAAGTCCAATGCCGTCGAGCAGTACCGCGCGTGGGAGGCGCGTTCGAATTTGTTGGGGCTCACCTATTACGAGAAGTCCGTCACGGGCGGCGTCGCCGCCGAGTTCGCTCAGATGGCGCGCAAGTACCGGATCGCTCCCTCCTACCAGCTGCTGCGTGTCACCCGCTCGCTCGGCACCCTCGACGCGAATCTCGGAATCCTGCTCGAGGACTCCGACCCCACCAAGATCATGAGGAAGTACTTCGTGCAGTACCGGCGCCGTGAGTTCAAGCGGCTGCGCAAGGACGGCGCCAGCAAGGCTCTCGGCGTGCTCATGGACGCGCGGATGACGATGATCTTCGGCGCAGAGACACTGCGCCAGAACGCCATCAAGATTCACGGCATCCAGCGCAAGGTCGATTCCGTCGTGAGGTCGGCGATGGGCGCCTTCCGACTGCTGTTATGCCTCGGCTTTGTCGTCGTGACCTACGACTTCCTTCTCGAACACGACGCGGGATTCCTCAACCGCATCGGGGCCCGAGAGGGTGCACTCGACATCGTCGCTCGGAAGATCCCCAGCTACCGGCCGGAGTTTGCGCTCTTCTTCATTTTCTTCCTCGCGTACCTGATCTTCCAGACCGGGCGCATCAAGCGCAGCTACTCGAGGCCAGCGTTCACGCTGCCGAACGGGCGCACCACCGACGGGTAGCCGGGGATGCTTGACCTGACGGTCCGCGAGTTCGGCCGCAGGTATGGGCCGCTGATCGGGTTCCTCGCCGTCGCCCTCCTCGCGGCGCTGCTTGTTCCGGCGACACATGACAAGCGCAGCCCGACGTCAGCGGCGCGGGCGCGTGTCGGTGCGAGGTCCGGCGACACGGCGACGACCGCGCTCGCCGGCACCGAAGCCGCCTCGCCCGGCGGCGTCGCCCCCGCAAGTGGAGGTCAGGCCTCCGGGTCTGCTTCCAGCGCGGGCGGTGGAAACACCAGTCTCACCTCGCTTCCTGTGGGGAGCCATGCCGCGGCGCCGGCGACGTGCCGGAAGGAGGATGGTCGCCAACCGGGCATCTCTCGCTACATGCCACCTTGCGTCGAGGTGTTCCGCGGAGACAACGGCGGCGCCACGGCGAAGGGCGTCCAGCGCAACAAGGTCATCGTCGTCCGCTACGTGAACTACGGCGACGCCGCCACGAGGGCGGCCGCGGCCGCGGTCAGCACAAAGATCGTTCCCTCGCAGGCGGACTGGGAGCGCGAGACCGCCGCGCTGATGCGCTATTTCAACCTCCACTACGAGACCTACGGCCGTGAAGTCGTCGCCGTCACGGTTGAGGCAAGTGGGACAGACGACAAGTCGGCTCGCGCCGACGCGATCAAGATCGCCGAGGAGATCGGCGCCTTCGCCGTCTTTCCCGGCACCGGCGGAGCCGACGTCCCTGCCTTTGTCGAAGAGCTTGCCGCCCGGCACGTGTTCTGCATGGGATGCACGCTCGGGTATTCGCGGTCGTTCTACCGGCGCACGAAGGGGTACGTGTTCGCCACCGCGCCGCCCGTCGAAGAGATGTACGCGCATGTGGCGGAGTACATCGGCAAGAGGCTGGCGGGGAAGCCGGCGCGATGGGCCGGCGACCAGACGCTGGCGCAGCGGCAGCGCAAGTTCGGGATGCTCTGGATCAACAACACGTTCCCGGGCGGAGGCGCACCAGAACCGGGGCAGAAGCAGGCGCGTGACTTTCTCGTTGCGGAGTTGGGGCGTTACGGGGTGCCGCTGGCGCGCGACGTCGGGTACTCCTACGACATCTCGCGCGCTCAGGAACAGGCGACGAACGTGATCGTGCAGATGAAGACCGCCAACGTGACGACCTTGGCCTGGCACGGCGACCCCTTCAGCCTGATCGTGTTCACGCGCGAAGCCACGCGGCAGGCGTACTTCCCCGAGTGGCTCATCGTCGGCGGCTTCGCCTCGGATTCGACCATCTTCGGGCGTCTGTACGACCAGGCGCAATGGCGCCACGCCTTCGGCGTCACGTCCGGTTGGGTGTTCCCGACGTCCGAGGCCGGCGCCCCGGGCTATCGGGAGTACCACCACGCTCGCCCCGCGGCGCCAGCGAGCGAGGGCAACAAGGCCACCGTCGTGCTGCACCCGACGCTCGAGCTGCTCTTCACCGGTTTTCAGATGGCCGGCCCAAGGCTCACTATCGACACGTTCCAGAACGGCATGTATGCCTATCCGGAGACGGGTGGCCTGATCGTTGCCCCTCTCCGCTACTTCCGACCGGACAGTCCGATGGCGCTGAAGGACGCCGTCGAGATCTTCTACGACGCGGGACGTTCGGGGGCCGACGAGGTGGGGAACCAGGGTGTCGGGGTGCAGGTCTTTGCGGAGAGCGGCAAGCGCCGCACGTTGGGGTCCTGGCCTCGAACGGATCCCAAGGTCTTCACGAGGGAGAACACGATTGTGACGACTGACGATCCGCCGGCCGGCCTCCCGCACGAGCAGAACGGGCACACGCATCCGGCCGACCAGCGGTGTCGCTCCTGCTGAAGCTCGCTGATCCTCGTGTCCGCCTCGGACTGAACGCCGCGACAGCAGCGCTCCTTCTGGTGGTGATCTTTGGTGCGATCATCCCGGCGCCCGCTGCCGTCTTGTTCATCGGTGTCGTAACCGGCTCCATCTCGGCGCTCTTCGCCATGGGGATCGTGCTCGTCTACAGAGCGAACCGCATCATCAACTTCGCTGCCGGCGAGATCGGGGCGGTGGCCGGCCTCCTGGCCGCGCTGCTGCAGGCGGGTCCTCGCTGGGGATACGTGCCCTCCACCGTGACGGGGCTCGCAGCGGCGGTCGCGATCGGCGGCCTGGTCGAGGTGCTCCTTGTCCGGCGGTTCGCGTCTGCTCCGCGGCTCATCCTCACCGTGGCGACGCTCGGCATCGCGCAACTCCTCATCTTCGCCGAGCTCTTCCTTCCCGGCTTATTCGGCTCGAAGTTGGTGCTCTTCCAGGTGGCGTCGCCGTTCTCGTTCACCTTCGAGTGGCACCCGGTCGTGTTCGAGGGAGGCCACATCGCAGCGGTGATCGTTGCCGCCACGCTCGGTATCGCTCTCTGGGCGTTCCTACGACGCTCGCCCTACGGCATTGCCATCAGGGCGGCAGCTGAGTCACGCGACCGCGCCGCGCAGCTCGGCATCCCCACCCGCCGCCTGGGCACGCTCGTCTGGTGCATCGCTGCTGGTCTCGCAGGAGTGGCAGCGCTACTCCGCGGACCGCTGGTCGGCGTCCCTCTTGGAACGGTGCTAGGTCCCGCGCTCCTGCTGCGGGCGTTGGCGGCCGCAGTGATGGGCCAGATGGAGAGCCTCTCGCGGACGTTCGCGGCTGCGGTGCTACTCGGGGTCGTCGAGCAGGCGGTCATCTGGCAGTCAGGCCATCCGGTCGTCGTCGACGCCGTCCTCTTCGCCGTCATCGTCGTCGGACTCTTGGCCCAGCGCCGCCGACGTAGCCGCGCAGGGGAGCCGGACGCGTCGAGTTGGGATCTCGTGGGACGCGCCCGCCCGACGGCGCCGGAGGTGAAGCGTCTGCCGACAATTCGGGTCGCGCAGCTCCTGCTCATAGCCGCCGCGGTCGTCCTTGCGGTCGTCGTGCCGGTCTTCCTCACCCCTAGTCGCGTCAACCTGGTGGCTACCGGGATGATCCTCGCGATGGTCGTCCTCTCCCTGACGGTGCTCACGGGATGGGCGGGACAGATCAGCCTTGGCCAGATGGCCTTCGTGGGCTTTGGCGCCGCAACCGCAGCGAAGCTGGCCAGTCTCGGATGGGACTTCTTCGCGTGTCTCCTCGCGGCGGGCGTCGTCGGAGCGCTCGCCTCTCTCGTCGTTGGCATTCCTGCGCTCCGCGTGCGAGGCCCGTTCCTCGCGGTCGCCTCGTTCGCGTTCGCGTTGGCGTCGTCGTCGTACTTCCTCAACCAGGAGTTCTTCCCGTCGCTCATCGTCACCGACCGGGTCCTGCGGCCCGAGATCCTCGGGAAGTTCAACCTGGAGCACGAGCACGCGTACTACTTCGTCGTCTTGGGCTTGCTCGTGACGACGCTGCTCTCGCTTCGGTCGCTGCGCAACAGCCGCACCGGGCGCGTGCTGATAGCTGCGCGCGACAACCCCGCCGCCGCGCAGGTCTATGGCGTCAACGTTCTGCGCGCCCGTCTGACGGGCTTCGCTATCTCGGGCTTTGTGGCGGCGGTCGCCGGCGGGGCGCTCGCTTTCCACCAACACACGCTCGGCGTTGACCAGTATCGCCCCGAACGGAGCCTCGAAGTCTTCACCCTCGCGATCTTCGGAGGGATCGGATCGTTGGCTGGCGCTGTCGCGAGCGCCGCCTACTACACGACGCTCTCGTACTTCGTGTCGTCCACGATCGCCGTGCTGTTCGTCACTGCGGTCGGTCTGCTCGCGATTCTGCTGGCACTTCCGGGCGGCCTCGGACAGATCCTTCTCGCTATCCGCGACGCGGTCTTGCGACTCCTGGCGGGCAACCGAGTCGCATCCCACGCGATCGCGCCGGACAGAAGACCAGCGCTCGACGGGCACACTCCGGCCGGCCGCCCTGACCCGGAGATGTTGCTCAGCGTGCGAGACCTCGGCGTGGCCTACGGCCAGGTCCAGGTCCTCTTCGGCGTCGACGTCGACATCCGGCGCGGCGAGATCGTCGCGCTTGTGGGCACCAACGGCGCGGGAAAGTCAACGCTTCTCAACGCCATCGTTGGCTCAGTGCGAGCGACGTCGGGCACTGTGCAGTTCGACGGCCAGCCTTTGTGGGGGACCACCGCTGACCGGGCGGCGGCGCGCGGCCTGGCGCTTGCCCCTGGGGGGCGAGGCGTGTTCCCGGGCCTCACCGTGGACGAGCACTTGCTGCTTGCCGGATGGCTGTTTCGCGGCGACGCGCCTCGTGTGGCCGCAGCGACAAGCCGCACGTTCGGGCGCTTTCCCGGCCTCGCCGACCGGCGGCGACTCAGGGCCCGCGAGCTGTCAGGCGGCGAGCAGCAGATGCTCGTGCTCGCGCAGGCGCTCATGGCCGATCCGAAGCTGCTCTTGGTCGACGAGCTCAGCCTCGGCTTGGCTCCGATGGTCGTGGAGGAGCTCGCGGGTGTTGTCAAGCAGATCGCCGCCGAGGGCACGACGGTGCTGCTCGTCGACCAGTCCCTCGATCTGGCCGTCGCGCTGGCAAGGCGGGCCCTCTTCATGGAGAAGGGTGAGATTCGGTACGACGGCTCTGCCGCGGCGTTGCGTAGGCGCACCCATCTCGTGCGATCCGTGTTCCTGCAAGACGGCAGGCTGGCGGCGCTGGCCCGACGCGGGCCCTCGCGGCGCCACGGCGTTGTCCGCTCGACGAACGGGCAACACGTGCTGGAAGTCGAAGACGTACGCGTCCGCTTCGGCGGC
>Ga0070708_100001902_pt1 | contig 16067 bp, 13 predicted proteins | sample KBSK5503metaG_FD_65469 | JGI IMG/M metagenome (GOLD analysis project Ga0070708, IMG submission 65469) | Corn, switchgrass and miscanthus rhizosphere microbial communities from Kellogg Biological Station, Michigan, USA - KBS K5-50-3 metaG | ecosystem: Host-associated > Plants > Roots >... | reverse complement strand
GCTTGCTCCACCAGCTTCTCCATCTCGGCAAGTTGCGCGGCGCTGGGCTGGACGTCGGCCAGCCCGAGGACGGCGATTCGGACCTGAGCGGCGCCCACGAAGGTGCCGAGGTTGATCGCGCTCCGGGTGGATTCGAAGCGTTTGCTGTATCCGTTGAGGTCCGTCCAGTCGATTTTCAGGCGGTAGCGCTCGAGAAACGCGCTCGCTTGAGAGAGGGCCGCCTGGCTCACCGGGGCGACCGAGCGGCCCTCGCCGGTGATTTCGGTGCTGATCCCCTGGCGGATCTTCGATTCGACGCGGTTGTCGATCAGCGCGTAGAGCTCCGACTGGCCGAGCAGATCGATGAACCCCGGCGCGACCATCCTCCCTTGGACGTCGATGCGGCGCGCAGCGGCCGCCCGCGACAGATCCCCCACCGCGACGATGCGATCTCCGCTGATGCCGACGTCGGCGCGGAACCACGGCGCTCCCGAGCCATCCACGACCCGGCCGTTGGCGAGCACCAGGTCGAGCCCGCTTCCCGGCGCGCCCGATGCCGTCGGCGCGCTGATCCAGGCAAGAAGAAGAACAGCTCCGAGACTTCGCATCGCGTCCGCCTCCGATCGTCGCCGGGATTCCCCGGCAAGCGCGGGAGCGTATCAGTCAAACGATGCCGATGGACCGTCCGATTTGCGCCGTGGAGCTACCGGGTGGACCGCGATTGAGAGAATCGCGTCAGGACCCGGGAGGATGTTTTCTGTCAGGGCGCGACCATGGATTGATTCGTGGGTATCGCGTCCGTTTGATTCGCGCCGCCGAAGTTGTAGAGCACGCCTTCGGAGGTCACCACCACGCTGGTGTTGTTCACCGGACTGAGCATGATCGCCCCCACCGACCAGGTGTTGGTATCGAGGTTGTAGATCTGCAGCCGGCCGGTGGATCCCGACGTGCCGCCGGTCAGGTAGACGTTGGATCCGAAGGTGGCGACGCCGGGGTCGGTGACTCCAAGCGGCATCGCCGGAGCCAGGGACCACCTGTTCGCCGCGACGTCGTAGACGAAATGGCCCGTGCCGTTGAAGCCTCCGGCGAAGGCGTGAAACTGCCCCGCTTCACCGCGGTTGGAAAAACCCACGCCATGGATGCGGTAGGTGTTCAGACCCTCCGGCATCGAGGCCACCGTGGTGTAGCCGTCGCTTCCCGGATCGTAGATCCAGGTGCTGTTTTGAATCGTCGTGGTCCCCCCGCCGGCGATGATGATCTTCCCGTTGACGACGCCCACCGCCGAACCCCATCGCTGCGCCGGCATGTCTGCGCCGGGAGACCAGGCGTCATTCACGATGTCATAGATCCAGAGAGTCTGGAGATACACGGGGGCCAGAACCCCGGCGACTCCACCGAACACGTAGATGTTGGTCCCAATCGCGGCAGCCGCGCCGTATGCGGAAATGCCGTCGGCGATTGGAATTGGCGTCAAGTCCCAATAGGAGTCTGAACGGGGGTCATAGGCAAGCAGTCCATCGGTGCGGGAGTCTGGACGGTAACCGAGCCCACCGCCGATGAGGTAGATCAGGCCGTTGTCTGCCACGACAGCCGTCGTCTGGTTAAGACCGTTCTCGATCGGAATCGGCGAGTTCGCCCACCAGCGGGGCTGGGCCGCTTCGCTGAAAGCTCCAGCCAACAAGCTCAGGCAAAATGTCGCATTGACCAGATGTTCTACCCGTCTCACTTGTCACCGACCCCTCGATGGTGGAAAAGCACTCGATGTCTCGACTGGCGCATCTAGAGGGACCGAAGCGGAGATGTCAATCGCGTAGGCTCGGCGACGCGCCCGAGCAAGCTCTGAATTCGCGCAAATCGCGCAAGACGCATCGCTGCTTAGTGCCGCCGTCTACCCACTGCCCTCGCAGGCTGTTGAAAAACTGCTGCGCAGCCCATCTGCTTCGTTGCGGTCCCCCTGGGCGTCGAGACTGGCGTTCGCCCCCAGCCTGAAGACTCCGCGATAAATCCGACTCCATTCTCCCGTTTCCATCCGGCGTTGCATCCAACCGCGTGAGACCCGACATCCAGCAACATCGGCCGCGGTTACCAGGCCGAACTGCCTGGATGCGCACTGCACCAGGCGCCTTTGGCTCGCTCTCCCCATCCCGCCCCCTCCCGTTTCGCCGCGCTGCGTGCGTCCGGATGCCATTTTCTATCGGCCGTATGTGACTATCGCTCGATAACGATACGCAAGTGTCAACACCTATCTTGAAATCTGCCGAATCGCTTCTGGCTTACCGCGCTAGAAATTCTAGATTCCTAGCGCGCCGGAGAGAGCCAGGTCGCCGCGTTTCGGACGTAGGCCCGGATGTCCTCCAATGCGCCCGGCTCCCGCTTCAAGCCATCACCCGGCGCCTCGGAGACGAAGCTGGGCGCGCCGCGGGAGACATCCCAGTTGTAGTCGGCGAAATGGTGGAAGCTCGACTCGGCGATGGCTCTCCCTGGATGAGGCCCACGCGCCTCGAAGGCTACGATCAGGTCGAAGTCTCGACCGGAGATGCTCCTTCCTCGCGCCACCGCACGCGCCCCGGGCTCGTCACCCGGTGCCCGCACGGCTCCCTCGTGCGGATGGGCGGGAAAGCGCTCGAGCCTTCCTCCGCCAGGCCTCTGAAGAAGCGGGTGAAGCGGGTCCAGAGCCTCGATCCGCTGAAGATCGCCGTTTCGCCCGGAGTGGTAATTCGGAAAGGAGATCGTCTTCGTCTCGAGGTCGTCGGGAAAGAGCCGGTCCGGATCGGGCTCGCAGTATTCCTTCGCGTGGAAGAAGTGCGCCTTGCCCACCCGTTCGACCTGGCGGAGCCACTTTCCCATGTCCTGGTGGTCCCGCGTGGTCAGCAGTCCGCCGCCCTCGCGCTGGAACGCGTTCACGCCGGCGATGTCGCGCGCGGACAGCGCCGTCCCGCCATCGACTCCGAGAAGCCATACTTCGTCGAACCGGGCCCGGGACAGGCCGGGCAGCACCTTGTCATCGCCCTTCCCGTCCGGTTCCAGGTTGCGGGCCACCACATCGCCGACCTTGCGAAGCTCTTGCGCCAGGAGGGCGAACCGGCCGACGTGCCAGTCGTCCTCGGTGTACGGGATGGTGCATTGCAGAAGGATGTTCATTCTCGTCTCCCAGAAAGCGCCATGGTTAACGGCGGGCAACGCCGGCCGCAGCAGTTCGATTCTCTCCCGATGCGCCGGCCCATTTGGCTGCGGCAGTCTGATTGCCCGCCCTCGGCCAACCGGGCGATCTTGACCAACTTATAGTGCGGGAGCAGGCTGGACTGGCAGTCTCAGGTAGCCAGCGCGTCGCTCGCATGAGGGGGTTGTCATGAAAATCCCGGTTCTCGTTTTCGCGTCTTCTTGTCTTCTTTCCGCAGTGCCTTCGTCCGCCCAGACCAATTTGGCGTTCCTCGGAATCGACCCGTTGAGGTCGGTCATACGCAACGGCCTGCCAAACGCGGATGGGGATTTCGAGCCGATGAGGTTCACTGGAATCGTTCCCGACATGGATCAGACCCAGAACTTCTCGCTGAACAGGGCGTTTCGCATCACCGGCAACATCAGCGGCGGTCAAGCGGCGTTCCTCGCGGCGATCAGGGACGACGGCACAATCTTCTCCGGGGTAGTCAACGCTTCTTCCGGCAACTACGCGGTCGTCGTCCCCATGGGCACCTACCGGGTCAGGGTTTGCTACGGCTCTCCGACCACCGCCACCTATGACGACCCCGCGCCCGTGACCGTCTCCGCCGATACGACGCGCGATGAAGCACTCCCGCCGATCACGAGTTACCCCGTCTCCGGGTCGGTCTCCGGCATGGATCCATCCGCTTTCGGGAATATTGCTTTCGCCGCCCAGGACGGAAGCAGCGGCGGCTCGGGTTTGATCTTTCCGGGACTGGGCACCTACTCGGTGAATCTTCCCTCCGGCAACTACAATGCCTCGGTCCTGCAGCTTAACTTCAGTACCGGGGGAATCTCGATCTTCCCCGTCGGGACGGTGACCGTCGTCGATACCGCGGTGACGATGAATTTCGCGATCGGCCCGACGGCCCAGCTCTCGGGTACGGTAATGAAGTCGAGCATTCCTCCCAATTCAGCCATGATTGCGCTGGAAACCACGTCGATGCCGCCGACCGGGTTCACCTGCGTCTCGAACCAGGTCTCCACCGGGGTCTCGCCGGTTGATCAGGGCAGCGGCGCCTACCAGATGACGCTTCTCACCGGGCGCAGTTATTTCTTGCTCGGCGGCTTTCCGATTCTCCCCGCCGATCCACCGCAGACCGCCGCGACCTATCAGTGGGTCGACTCGTCGACCGTGGATTTCCAGGGGGACACCGTGCGGGACGCGGCCGTCTCGCCTCCGGCCGATACGATCGCGGTGACCGGTCAGGTCACCGTGGGCGGCAGCCCCGATCGCATCGGGGATGCTATCGCCAATGCCTTAGCGGATGCCGTTTGCACACGTTCCAGCAGTGGAACCACCGCACCGACCACTGCTTTCGCGCGCGGAACCCAAACAGACTCGGGAGGTAACTACCGCCTGGTGCTCCCCCAGGACTCGTCGTTTCAGTGCTCGATGACGGTAAGCGGCCCTCAGCCGTCGCCTCCGTAAGACGTTTCAAGTTTGGCTCAGCGTGATCGGTGCAGAGTGAAAGTGAACTGTGGGACGAACTCGACCTCGCATGTCCGGCCGTCGAACGTGGCAGCTCGTCTATAAGAGTTGGTGACGCGGAGCTGAAGAACAACCGCGGGCAGCGCGATTCTCTTTTTTGCCGAGTCATACCGACTTGCTTACGCTGCCGTGGATGAGCTTCGACGGACCGGATTTCCCGTTCAAGGAGGAAAGGGAGCTCCCCTCGGCGGTCGCGGAGACCACCGCCAGACCGGAAGCCCACCTGGACGAGTGGGTTGCGCCCGACATCGCGGATGAGCGCGGATTTCTGCGCGCGGGAAAGATCTTCGAGTGGATGGACGTGGTCGGTGTGCTCGCCGCGACCCGCCATGCTCGGCACCCGGTGGTCACCGCTTCCGTCGATGGGATGCAGTTGCGCGAACCGATCCGCGTCGGCGAGCGCGTCACGATGACCGCCGCGGTCGGACACACCTCGCGCGCGAGCATCGGAGTTTCGGTGTCGATGACCCACGGGCTGCCCGCCGCGGGCACTCCGAAGCGGCTGTTGGCCGGACACATGACCTTCGTGGCCCTAGATGAAAACGGGAGGGCGATGCCGGTGCCCCAGCTCCAGCCGGAGACACCCGACGAGGTCGCCCGCTTTCGCGAGGGCCAGCTCCGCCGGGAGTTCCGCAAGAAGCTCCTCTCGGGCGAGCTTCCCGCGCTGCAGTCGACCACGGACGCGGCGACGCCGCACACCCGCGCGCTGCTCATCCGCGAGCTGTTGAAATTCTTTCCGCGCTCGTTCCCGTTTCCGTTCGATCGCGTGGACCATGCCAAGCCGCGGCGCAGGCACCTTTCATACGTGCACAAGATCGAGCCGATCCGATCCAGCAACCTCAATTTCCATGGGACGCTGTACGGCGGCACGCTGATGCGCTGGATCGAGACCAGCGCCAATCTCTCCGCCCGCGCCTACCTCGACGGCGCCCCGCTTCGGTTCACCGGACTTCACGGGCTGACCTTCATCCGCCCCGTGCAGCCGCACGTCTTCGTGCACATCCGGTCCGCGGTGGCGCACACCTCGCCGGAGTGTCTGACCGTCCTGGTCAACGTCCACGCCGAGGATCCCCTCGCGGGTCGCCAGCACGAGACGCTCCGGGCCTTTCTCACCTATGCGCCCATCGAAGGCTCGGAGACCCGCGTTCCTCCCCTGGAGTGCATCGGCAGCGAGGAGACCGGGCTGTTCGAGGAGGTAGCCCACCGCCTCGCGCTGCAGCGATCGATCGACGAGCCCGCGGACGCCGTCGGCACCTGATCGGCTCTCGGAGCGGTCTCGCGGTCTTCGAGGAGAACTTCATTGTGTCGCTAGACCTGGACGGACTGGATCGGTTCGAGATCTCCGCTGCCAGGTCAATCGAGCCTCTTGCGGGCTATTCGCAGTGACAGAATTGAGTGGGCCCCGGCGTCCGGTTACCTTCGTCCTCGCCACCGAGCATCCCCTTGCCGACGAGGCGACCCTGGCCCCGGGGGCTTCACCGATTCGGTTGGGCATGCTGGGCCACGAACCGCAGTCCAACCGGAAGGAGATCTCCCTCTGCGATAGCGCTGTTTTCGCGTTCGAAGATCTCCTCGGCGACGCGCGCCCCGACGTCATCGTCGGGCAAACCGGCGCAGATATACCGGTAGAGGTATGGCAGGCGCTCGACATGGCAGAGGTCGAATTGGTCCCCGACGGCTGCCTTCATCGCCGCGCCGGAGTGCAGCTTGTGCTCGTGCTCGTGGTCCAGCCGCCAACGGGTCAGCGGAGGGAGATCCCGGTCGGTCTTGATCCGATGGCCCGAATAGAGCCCCGCGGCCTCGAGTCGCTGCTGCGCGTCGTAGTACCAGCGGCAGGTGGACTCGTCCGGCGCCTCGAGATCGAACTCATCGATGATCAGGAGCCCACCTTCCGCCAGCAGAGATTTCAGGTGGCTCACAGCCTCCGCGAGCGGCTCGAGGTGGTGGAGGGTCGCCACCACGACGATCGCGTCGAACGTCCGGTCGGCGCTGAAGTCTAAAAGACTCGCTTCGACCCATCGCACTCGTCCGGCCTTCGATTCCGGCGGGATCTCCCGATCCAGCGCCGTTACCTCGAAGCCATCCGACGAAAGCTGGCGGGCCAGATCCCCCTGTCCACAGCCGACCTCGAGGATCCGCCTCGCGCCTGAAAGACGCGGGCGAACAAACTGGAAGACCTGTTCCCGCTCCAGACGTCGATTCATCTACCGATTCACCAGAACGCCGACGATCACCGCGACGTCGAGCGCCATCCAACCGATGCACGCCAGCCAGATATTCCGATCATGCCTCTGCAGCCCATGCCAGAACCACAGTACCGCGGAGAGCAGATACGCGCTCCACGACCAGAGCGAGACTCCACCCGCCTGATGACTCAGCCAGATGGTCAATACTTGAGGAATCGTCATCAGCATCGTGAAGAACGACAAGCTTGCGAGGGTACGCCTCATCAACTTGTCCGACAGGGATTTGGTGGAGACTGAAAGTCCGGGATTGGGAGGCATGAATTAAACTCCTCATCGAACGGCGAGGCACCCGAAATCATCCGACCCTTCGCCCGCCGAAAAACTTCGCGGGAGGTAACGACGGCGCATCACGATTTGCCAGGATGAGGCCCGCGCTTGCAAAGACTTTGGCGGTGGAGGAGAACGATTTCCACGCGGTACGCGCTAAGCAGCTCCGAGGGGAGGTCATCCAAAATGAAGCCAACTGACCGGGTATCGAAGCCCATCCTTCACGGGCTGGCCGTGCTGTCTTGCTCGCTCGCAACGCTCAGCTCATCGAGGGCGACGGCTCAGCCCCAAAGCTACATCCAATTCGACGGCACCCCTGGAAACCAGGTGGAGATCGACTACCCGGAGGCTCCCGACTTCAGCGTTAACCCCAACGTCGGCCTCACCGTCTCGGCCTGGGTGCGGCCCGATGCGCTGCATTTCGATCACACGGATGGTTCGGATCCGAATCAGCAGTACGTGCACTGGCTCGGCAAGGGCGTCGGTTCGGATGACAACGCGCAGCAGGAATGGACCTTCCGGATCTACAGCCAGAATGAACCGCTGCCCTGCACGAATTGTCCCCGGATCAACCGGGTGAGCTTCTACGTCTTCAACCTGGCGCGCCCCGCCGGGAAGACGTGTCAGAACGAAGGCATCGGGAGCTATTTCCAATTCCCGATCAACGACCCCGATCCGCTTGTCGCCGGCGAGTGGATTCAGGTCACCGGAGTGGTCGACGACAGCCCAGACGTCAAGACGACGTCGATCTACAAGAATGGAAACTTCATCCGCTGCGATCGATACCAGGCCACGCCAGCCAGCCGCTGCCAGAGGCTGCCCGATCAGGGGCCGGGCCAATGCCCTCGGCCGATCACGCCGACGCACGGAACGGCTCCGGTCCGGATCGGTCATCGAGATCGCTTGAGCTATCTGAACGGCGCGGTCGCCGAGGTCAGAATCTGGAACCGACCCCTGACCGCGGACGAGGTCGCCGGGGTGTACCTGGGAACGCAGTCCCCATTGGGGCTGATGGCCCAGTATCTGCTGAACGAAACCGGCACCGAGACCACCGCCCACGATACCAGCGACAATCCGACCGGCCCGCACGATGGAACCGTCGTTGGAGGTTCCTGGATGTGGGGCCCGTAGCAGCGAACAACACATGTTGCTGGTCGGCATCGATGCGCTGAAACACCGCATCAACGAGGCCGGGCAAACCAAAGCGGAGGCCTGCTGCGTTACGCCAATAACGAGTCGGGATTTGTTCAAACCCCCGACTCGTCGGGTTGCTCTAATTCGCGGAGTCTTCCTGAAATCTACGAAATGCTATCGAGAATTGCTGGCTTCGCCCGTACCGCGGCGGCCTTCAAACTGGCTCTTGTTGGCTTCCCACATCATCCGGTCGCGATCCGCGGTGGACTTTGCCACGAGGATTTCACTCTTGGCCGCCTGAATTCGGCCTCGGCCGTCTTCCATGTTCTTCCTCACCGCGTTGACGTCCGTCTCCTTGACGGAAGGATCTCCGGACTGCACGAGAGCGTCGTATTGACGCGAGGATACGTTTGCCGTTGCGAAATCCCTCTCCGCCTCGGCCCCCTGCTTTTCAGCCTGGGCGAGCTTGACTGCGGAGTTGGCCGCCTTCAGGTGAGATTCAGCCAAATCCTTCTGGGCGCGAAAGTAGCTCGCGTCCTCATAGGACTTTCGTTGACCGGGTGCACTGCGGTTGAAATCTGCCTGCTTCGACATCGTCTCTGTCCGCTGCGCCTCCGCCTCGGCTACTCTCACATCGCCCTTCGCCACCGAGACCTCTCTTTCTGCACTGGCAATCGCGAGCGTCTTGCGACCCACGTCATCTTGAGCTCTCGCCAGCTCGGTTCGAGCCTCGTCCACCCTTGCCATCCCGCCGGACGGAACGCGCGCCAACTGCTGCTCCGACACCTGCCCTTGATGCGCGCAACCACCGAGGACGAAAGCACAAATGCCTACTGCGATACTGGTCTTCACCATAAAGTCCTGCCTTTCGATCTTCTAAGTTAAGTCGTCAGGCATCAGGAGTATGTAAGGAACTTTCGAACGTACCGTTCGAAAAAACCGGTGTATAGACAGAACCTTCGTGAATACCGAGACGAGGTCGATTCCGGCGCGAAAGTCTCTGACTGCGATCTGCTTCGCCTCGTTCGCCCTTTCTCTGTTCGTCCCCGCGTTGACGCGCAGTCCGTTCGGCGAGCTCGGTAGCTATACGGATCACCTCCGGCACACTTTCTCGTCCTGGATTTTTCTTCACGGGGGATTCGAGCTGTATCGAACGCCCTATGGACGGCTCGGCGCCGCCGTCCCCTACAATCACCCGACGCGGGACTGGGCGGAGGTCCCCTATATCTACCCGCCGGGCACGCTGATCCTCTTCCTGCCTCCCGCCGTTCTGGGGCAACTCGTTCCGATGCCGGAGATGACCTTCAACCGGCTGGTCGCCGCCTACGTCCTGATCATCGCCCACCTGGCAATCTGGGCCACCCTGCTCGCCCTGCTCGCGCTTCCACCCGGCCTGCGCGTCGGGGTGGGCGTTGTTGGCTGGCTGATTCTCCTCCGGGCCGGGCTGAATGGCATGTACGATCCCGCCTGGATTGGCTGCGCCGCGATGATGCTGCGCGCTCTTGCGCAGCGCCGCTGGGCCGATGGACTCGCCTGGTTCGCCTGCGCCGCCCTGCTGCACTATCGTGCCCTGGTGCTCGTTCCCTTCGCGGCGATCGCGCTGCGAGAACTGGTGCGAGACCGCCCGATTCCGCGATGGCCGTGGCGTGTCCTCCTCCCGGTCGGCCTCGGTTGCCTCGTCACCCTCGCCTGCTTTGCGTCCAGCTCACGCTGGGGAGACGCGTTTCGGGATGTTCCATCATTGTTGTCAACGCCGTCCGATCCACTTCTCGCCGTGGCCATCGGCGCGACACTCGCCGGCGTGGCAATGGCGGTCTACGCCAAGGACGTCGGCTTGGGGGCAGCCGTGCTGATCACCGGCGTGTTGGCCGTGATCGACTCCCGGCATTGGTGGCACGGCACCGTGGCGATCGTGCCACTGCTTGCGCTCGGCGCGCTCACGCCCTCCCCGCGCGTGTTTGCGTTGCGCGGGGGATTTATCGTCTGGGCGCTGGTGATGCAGCGGGTCTGGAACGCGATGCCGTTTGCATTGTTCCATCAGCTGCGGAGCTTCATGGGTTGAGCACGTCGCTTGCGGCGGCCTGTGCCTCGAGGGCGTCGGCGTCGGCCTGGAGCAGAAAGCCCCTGGCGACGGCGTTCGCGGCGGCGGCGTGGACCGCGGCGACATAGCCGTCATGGCTGCCGTAGCGCTCCTCGAGCGAGAGGCGCGGATCCCCGCTGACCATCCGTTCGGCCTGTGTCCTGGCGAAGGGGATCATCCCTCCCACGTAATTGCAGATCTGGTCGCGGTGGAAGCCGGCCGCGGTGATGTTCCAGCCGAGGTATGTCCCCAGCGGCGCATCGCGCAATACCACCGGAACTCCTCCGACCTCGTTGCCGTCTGCGTCGACCCTCGGCGCCCGCATCGTGATGACCTGCCTGATGGGGGGAGGGATGTTCGTGGGAACGCCCGAGCCGTCCGAGGGGTTGAACTCCGGACCCCAGGCATAATCGAGCACCGGATTGATGAATCCCGGCTCCGGCACGGTCGCGCGCAGGCCGGGGATGGTCGGGAATCCCATCGCCGACTTCGTCGGCTCGACCAGATCGCCATGGCGGTGGTGATGGTGCCCCTCGCCCTGCTCGCCATCGCCGTCGCCGTGGTGCTCCCCCTCGCCGCCGCGCAGCCTCGGGTAGACGCTTGCCGGCGGTGACACGTCGTTCATCACCCATTCGCGGAAGTGGGTGCGGATCGCGTTCACCGTTTGCGTCTGCGGCATCGGATTGGCTCTCAAGATGCCCTGGCCGTAGTTGTTGCCCGGGCAGCTGACCGGAGGCGTGGTCGGCGGATCCTGGCTGAAGCCGCCCGCTCCGCCACCGTGGGTCGTGCTCGCGATGTAGTACCTCCGCACGTTGTCAGGCAGCGGGATGTCCTCTCTGGCGTCGGTTCCCACCCACTCGATCCCCAGCTTGAGCGCCCAGATCTCCGCGGCGCCGAAATGCTCGACGATCTTGGGGCAGGTGTCGGTCGCCCTGCACCTATCGAGGATGCTCCGCGCCGGGAGATGGCGAACCCGATCCTCGTGCCTTACCCACCACTGGGGGCCTTCGCTGCCGGCTTGATAGAGCTCGAGCACGCCGTCCGGCTGAGCCCAGCGGAAGTTGAGCGCGATCCGCCGCCCGGCGATGATCGGCCAGGCGCCGTCGTTCACCTGCCGCCTCGCCTCGTCCTCGTTGAAACCGAGGTGCAGAAATCCGCGCAGGAAGTTGCCCGATTGTGAGACGCCGCGGGCGATCGTCCAGTTGATTTCCCCGGCGACCGGATTGGGAGTGCCGAAATCGTCCCCCGCTTCGAACTTGAAGAAGCTGCCCATGTCGCGAAAGGCGGCGAAGCCGATCCCGAGGATGTAGGGGTCCTTGGCGGTGAACACCACCTGGTACAGCAGATTGGGATCGAAGCCGTTCCGGAGGCAGATCTGGGTCGGATCGGGCGTGCCCGGAAACGGGTGATCGGCGTCGCAGACCGCCCATGCCCAGTCGCCGCTCGGGATTCGCCTCGTCCCGCTGACGACGCCTTCCATCGTCTCGTGGGTGTGCGAGGTCAGCGTCGCGCGTCGCGTATCCAGGCTGACCGGCCGGTACGGAAGAGGGTTCGACTGGACGAGGAGCGGCTGCGAATCGGTGCCGCTGCGATTCACGATTCGGCCGAGCACCTGCCCGGTGATCTGCGCTCCGCCGCGGTGCCTCGCCACCGGAACCATCACCCAATCGTTGCCGGTTCTCGTCTGATCCGTTCCGCCCGAATTGTCTCCTTGCCAGCCGCTGCTCAGGCCGACGTCGCCGTCGTTTCGGCTGTCCACCGCGAGGGTGATCCGTCCGCCTCGGTTTGGCACGTCGTGCCACATAAGATTACTGCTCCTCGACATGTCGATCGGCTTCACCAGGAAGAAGGTGGCCACGTACTCGACGTTGCCGGCCGCATTCCGCGGCGCCAGCTCGATGTCCTGGATGATCGCATTCAGCGGATCCCTCGGATCGAGCTCGCCCCGGGCGCGCCCCGCCAGGGTCTCATACTGACCGGCGTCGCCGAAGACCTGGCCGTCGAACGCGGGCGAAGTTTTGGTTTCGATGGTGATCTGGGTCACCCGGGCCTGCGGCGCAGAGGCCCAGGCGAGCATCGCGACAACCGCAACTACCAAAGATGGTCCCTCGAACAGCCGACGCAGCTTCGCTTTCATCGTGAACTCCTTGTCTGAGATACGGCTCTCGATTGCTTGCGGATGCGCATCGTGACGATCCTTCCGGCGCCTGCTGCACCTCGATCCAGCGTTGCAGCAAGCGCAACTCCTCGGCGAGCCCCCGTCCGCGACCGATCTCCTAGGCCGGTGTTTAAGATGACGTCAAGGGAGGCTGCGTCGGAAGCTGGCCAGCGATTTGAGGGGCATCGGTTTCGTCCCACCAGCCGAAACAAGTAACCGGTCAGCAGCGTAACGGTTTCAAATTGCCTGGGCGGCCCGCGGGCAAAACCTGCCGGCGGCATCGGCGGCATGGTCTTGGAGCTACCCAACCGGCAGCTCGCTGGCCGCACCGTCCGCATCGTCTTGGAGCTACTCAACCGGCAGCTCGCCGCCATGGTTTCCCAACGATCGCCTTTTCTGGTGTGCGGCCTTTGCTAGCTTGCGCTCGCGAGAAAGCGACCGCGTGCGAGCATCAACTCTGATCCCCGTTGTCTTCCTCGCCTGTGCCGGGCAGCAACGGCCGTCGGAGAGTCCAAAGACAACCAACAACGGCGCTCCCTCGAGAGCCTCTCCGGCCGCGCCCGGTGGGACCGTCCACTGGCTGGCGAAGGGTGCCTCGCCGATCGAAGGCCTCGGCACGTTGCACCGACCGGTGACCACGTCCTCGCCAATCACTATTACATCCACGCCGTCGAGGCGTCGCAGCACCCCGAAAAGGCAACCGCCGCCGCCGATCGCCTCGGCAGTCTGATGCCCGGGTCGGGGCACATCGTCCACATGCCCGCGCACATGTATCAGCGCGTGGGCCGCTACGCGGACGCGGCGGAGGTCAATCGCAAGGCGGTCGAGGTGGACCATCGATGCATGGCCCAGATGACGCCGCCCGGCTACTACGCGATGTATCTCGGCCACAACTACGGCTTTCTCTCCTACGCCGCGGCGATGGAGGGGCGCTCCGCGGAGTCCCTTCAGTCGGCGCGCGAGGCAGTCAAAGCCATTCCCCCCGGGATGCTGGACATGATGCCGGGGATGGACTTTCTCGCCTCGGAGCAACTCCTGGTGATGGTGCGCTTCGGAATGTGGCAGACCATCCTCGACGAGCCGACGCCTCCCGAGAAATACAAGATCCTCACCGCGCTCTGGCTGCACGCGCGGGGCATGGCTTATGCGTCGACCGGGAAGCTGTCCGAGGCGAACGCCGCCCTCGATGCGTTGAGAGCGCTTCGCGAAGGGCTCCCGAATGATCTGATCGCCGGATTGAGCCCCGCCAGGGACCTCACCGGCGTCGCCGCCAAGGCGATCGAGGCCCGGATTTCGGAACGGCACGGAGACAGCGAGCGGGCGATCGCGCTCTGGAAGGAAGCGGTGGCGATGGAGGATGGCCTCGCCTACTCGGAACCGGCGGACTGGTTCTATCCGCTGCGACATTATCTGTGGGCGGCGCTGATCGAGGCGAATCGGTGGAGGGACGCCGAGGGCGTCTATCGGCAGGACCTCGAGAAGAATCCGAAGAACGGATGGGCCCTGTTCGGGCTTTGGCGGTGTCTCAAGGCGCAGGGCAAGAAGCAGGACGCCGCGCGCGCCGAGAAGGAATTTCGTTCGGCCTGGAATCGGGCGCATATCCGGCTCGCTCGTTCCGCCTTCTAGCCCGGTCGCGCCCAGCAGACTGCTAAAACCGGAGGCCGGCGCTCGCCGTGAAGTCAAACAGGTTTCCCCGCGGATCTCGGTATCCCGGGTAGATGACGAGGATGGTTTCCGACCACCGGACCAAGGCCCGGTATGTCGCGCGAGCCCCGATCGCCAAGATCCCCACGTTCAAAATCCAAACCGAGCGCAAACGGGAGCTCCAGCGCGAAATAACCACTCGTCGTCGTGCCCTGGAGCCCGCCATTGTTGTGAGAGGTGGCGAGATAACTGCCGCCGAAACCGATTCCCGCGTAGGGCTGAGGACGGCAAATGGCGGAATGAAGACCTTGGCCATCGCAGTGCCGCCGTTGCGATAGAGCTCTCTGTCTTGGGGTCGTTTCGGATTCCGAAGTTGGTTCGACGAGCCCTGGTACGCAAGCTCGATGTCCAGGAGCTTGATCGTCTGAAAACTCATCGACACGCCCCAGGCCGGGCCGGCAGTGGTCACCTTGCCCAACTCACCCGTGTACCAGGAAGGTCCGGATTTGATCAGGAAGCGGGTCTCGGCGATGGCCGGCGCAGACGAGAGCACGCCGAAAAGAAGAACCGCTGCGAGATTCAATGGCCTCTGCATCGCTTTCACGCGCAGTCGAGCAAGCTTCGTGCCGGACGCTCGCCGGAGTGAATGCAAACATTTGCCTCAGAAACAGGCAACGGATCTCAACGGGCCCCTCAGAATTCCAAACCGCGAGGCGCGCGGCATCGCCTTTAGTAACCGCTTCGGCTCGCCTGTTGCGCCCGGGGGTCGGGGCTCGACGGCGAGCCCAACTCCTCGCGCGGGTACGGAAACTCGGGCGTCGGCTGCGTCGGCTCGAGCACGTGGAATTTCGTCAGGTCGAGCACCAGGTCGCCCTCCGGCGTCTCGGAGAGGACGTCCGCCAACCTCGCTCCCCAGACGATGGAAAAGCGCTCATAGGTATGCCGGCCGTGCACCGGCTGCAGGGACGTGTCGTCGACGCCGGAGAGGGCGACCTGGATCTCGGCCTCAGTGCTGGCGAACGACTCGGGGGTGGCTCCATACAGAGGGCTGGTTGCATCGATGCGGTGGAGAATCATCCACGACTGGGAAAGCGTGGGCGCGCGGCCCTTCACCAGCTTCAAGTCTTCATTCTGATAGAACGCAAACCCCTCCGCGGTGCGGCGGGTGCGAATCAAGGTGAGACGCATGTCGGCGTCGTAGATGGAATTGTTTCGTTCGTTGCCCAGGCGGAGCATCAGGGTGGGGATGCCGTCGAGGGGGCCGATGGCCACGCGTTCGCTGAAGAGGATTTTCCCGCGCGTCTGCGAAAACTTCACGAAGACGATGCCGGTGGCGATCGCGGTCAGCAGCAGCCCGGCGACGGATTCGGCGACCATCACGATGTTGGCGAGTCGCGTCTCCGGATACATGGCGCCATATCCGATCGTCCCCATCGTCTGGATGCTGAAGAAGAATGCATCCAGGAAGGAATGTTTCGCCGCATGCGCCACCCCGCCGGTCGCCATGTAGAGGAGGGCGAAGAGCGCGTTGAGGATGAGGTAGGCGGTGACGATGACGGCGATCGCGCCCCACCAGGGCATTTTCAGAAACGCGTGATACGCGTCGCGCATCCCCGGGCGATGCCCGCCGATGACGCGGAATGAATAGGAGAGCTGGTTGCCCCGGAGTACTCCAGGGATCTGCGCCGCCGGTCGTCTCATGGTCCAAGCAATATCCGAAGCGGTCGCTGAATGTCAGGTGCTTGTCGTCACTGCGGTTGGCGAAGTGAGTGACATTTGCGTGCTGCGGGGGCCAGAATTGTCACACAGTACCGTGCGCTACTTGCGCAGCGCGCCTGGCGATGCACTACCGGCCGCCGATACGGT
>Ga0070708_100001899_pt1 | contig 16071 bp, 16 predicted proteins | sample KBSK5503metaG_FD_65469 | JGI IMG/M metagenome (GOLD analysis project Ga0070708, IMG submission 65469) | Corn, switchgrass and miscanthus rhizosphere microbial communities from Kellogg Biological Station, Michigan, USA - KBS K5-50-3 metaG | ecosystem: Host-associated > Plants > Roots >... | reverse complement strand
GTCAGATCCGGAAGGAAGCAGCGCTAAGAATTCCTCTCAGGTGCCGCGGCTTTCTTCGGCGAAGGCGGGGCGAGGTTGTTCGGCCGTTGCGACGGGTACGCGCATCAGCACTGCCGCCGCGATTGCCCCGGCGAAGACGACCGCGGAGCCGACGAGCAGCACCGCATTCAGCCCGCTGACGAAGGCGATCACGGCCGAGTGCTCGAGTCGGGGATGGCCGGCAACCGCACTCTTGCCTGCGGAGCTGACCGCGGCCGCGAGGTTTGAGCTGTGAACGTGCGCCGTCGAGGCGAGCGACGTCTTGACCCGGTCCTCGAGCACGGCGCCCAGCGCAGCGACTCCGATCGCGACGCCGCTCAGTCGGAAGGCGTTGTTGATGCCGGACGCCATCCCCGTGCGTGCTGGGTCGACCGTCCGCAGCGCTGAGGCGGCCAGGGTCGGGTTGGCAAGCCCGATGCCGATCCCGCCCACAACGAAGCCGGGGAGAAGAGCGGTCCAGCGGGAGCCGGTCGTCAGCCCGTGCATCAAAAGCACGCCAATCGCCACGAGCAGCAAGCCGAGAGAAGCAAGCACCCATGGCTGCACGCGTTGAACGATTCCCCGAGTCGCGATCGGCACCACGAAGACGAAGGCGGTGAGCGGCAGAAAGCGCAGGCCGGCTCCAAGCGGCGAGGCGCCGAGTATGTCCTGCAGATAGATCGAGAGATAGGGAAAGAGCGCGAACATCCCGGCGGCAATCGCGAAGGTCGCGACCGAGACGCCGACGAAGGCGGGCCGGCGGAAGAGCGAGATGTCCAGCATCGGCCGCTCCTGCCGTGCCTCGACGACGACGAAGACGACGAGCAACGCGATGCCGGCCACGAGCGCGGAGACGATCAAGCCGCTGCCCCAGCCATGGGCGTTTCCCCTGAGGAGTCCGAAGACGATCAGAAACAACGCTGACGAAAACGTGACCAGGCCCGCAACGTCGGTGCGGACGGCCCCCGGGTCGCGCGACTCGGCCATCCGGGTCCGCGCGATCAGGAGCGCGAACGCTCCGACCGGGACGTTGACGAAAAAGACCCAGCGCCAGCCGAAAGCGTCGGTCAGAATGCCGCCGACGAGTGGCCCCGAAGCCACTGCTGCTCCCACCGTGGCGCCCCAGACGGCGATCGCGCCGTAGCGGTCGGCCCCGCGGTACTCCTGACCGATCAGCGCGAGCGCCGTCGCGAACAGGGCCGCTCCGCCGATTCCTTGGAGGCCCCTCGCGACGTCGAGCGCCGTGATGTTCCAGGCCACGCCGCACAGGAACGAAGCGCTGGTGAAGACGATCACGCCGAACATGAACATCAGGCGGCGCCCGAATCTGTCGGCGAGCGCCCCCGCGGTGAGGATCAACGCGGCGAGCGCGAGGGCGTAAGCATCCACGACCCACTGGAGCCCGGTCAGGTCGGCGCTGAGCCGACGCTGGATGCTCGGCAGCGCGACGTTCACGATCGTGATGTCGAGCAGCAACATGAACGTCGTCACACAAACCGCGATCAACGTCCACCGCCGCGTGTCAACCGGTGGTTGTTCCACGAGGGAGATGATAGGAACGGCGCAAGGCGCTTCGCAGAAGCCGGACTGACTCACCACTGCCGCGGGCGATAGCATCGAGCCGTGGCCGCGCTCTACCGGAAGTACCGTCCGCAGGGGTTCGACGAGGTAGTCGGGCAGGAGCCGGTCGTACGCACGCTCAAGAACGCGATCGACGCCGGACAGATCCGCCAGGCCTACCTGTTCGCAGGCCCGCGCGGCACCGGCAAGACCTCGCTTGCGCGGATCCTCGCCAAGGCCCTGAACTGCGAAAAAGGCACCACCTCCCATCCGGACACCGACTGCCATATCTGCCGGGCGATCGCCGCCGGCACCTCGCTCGACGTGGTCGAGATGGACGCCGCATCACAGCGCGGAATCGACGACATCCGCGACATCCGCGATCACGCCGTTCTGCAGCCGGTCGAAGGCCGCTACAAGGTCTACATCCTCGACGAGGCGCACCAGCTCACGGATGCCGCCTTCAACGCGCTGCTGAAGCTGATCGAGGAGCCTCCGCCCCACCTCGTCTTCGTCTTCTGCACGACCGACCTCGGCAAGATGCTTCCGACCGTCCGTTCGCGCTGCCAGACGTTCGTGTTCTCGCGGCCGCGGCTGTCTGAACTGGTTCGGGTGCTGCGGTGGGTTGCGGACGGCGAGGAGATCGAGGTACCGGACGCGGCGTTGGCGCTGATCGCGCGGGCCGCGCGCGGTGCTTTCCGCGACGCCGTCTCGACGCTCGACCAGCTCTCCGCGGCGACCGGGAAGACGATCACCGTTCAGGACGTCCTCCAGCTGCTCGGCGCGATCGAGGAGGAGGCTCTCTTCCGCCTCTGCGACCTGATCGTCGACCGCGACACCGCGGGCGCGCTGACCTTCATCGAGGAGCTTTCCGAGCAAGGCCAGGACCTCGGCCGGCTCGTCACCGACCTGCTCGAGCATCTGCGCCACCTGCTGCTCGTCCAGCACATGGGCCACGTGCCGGACTCGCTGCCCGTGACCGAAGAGGTTCGCGAGCGGCTGCACGAGCAGGCGAATCAGCTGGGCGAGGCGACCGTGCTGCGTCTCTGCGACCTACTGGCGGTGGCCGTCGAGGACATGCGTCAGGGTGCAGATCCGCGTCTGCCGCTCGAGCTCGCGCTCGTGAAGGTGACGCGGCCCGCTGCCGACCTTTCCCGCGAGGGGACGGCCTACCGGCTCGAGCAGCTCGAGGAACGTGGCCCTTCTGGTGCGGTCCAGGTGCCTGGCACCGGGACGAGCCCGCCGGAGACGGCGACGGAGCAGACACCCCGTCGCGAGCCGCCGTCAGTCGACCTCGAGCAGCTGCAGGAGGCCTGGCAGCGCGCCGTCCTGCCCGCCGTCGAGGAGAAGTCGATTCCGACCGCGTCCGTCTTGCGCGAGGCTCATCCGGCAGGCCTGGCCGGCGACACGCTGACTCTCGAGTTCCCCCAAAACGCAGCGTTCCATCGCCAGCAGGCCGAGGAGCCGAAGAACGCGACACTGCTCGCCGACGCGCTCTACGAAGTGACCGGGCGCCGCCTGGCGCTGGCATTCGAGCTCGGCGCGAACGGCGAGGACGGCGAGCCCGCCGAGGAGGAGCCCGCAGGCGAGGACGATCTCGTTTCGCTCATCAAGGAGACATTCGACGCCAGGGAGGTCGAGGAATAACCATGGCGATGGACTTCGAGAAGCTGATGAAACAGGCGCAGCAGATGCAGGAGCAGGTGGCGAAGGCACAGGAAGAGCTCGCCAGCGAGACGGTCCAGGCCTCCGCCGGCGGGGGCATGGTCGTCGTGAAGGCGACTGGCGCGCTCGAGATCACGGAAATCAAGATTTCTCCCGAGGCGATCGATCCCGACGACCCGGAGCTGCTCGCCGACATGGTGCTGGCCGCGGTTAACGAGGCCCTCCGCTCCGCCCAGCAGCTCGTCGAGACGAAGCTCGGCGGCGCGATGGGCGGCATGCAGGGTCTCGGGCTCCCAGGGCTGTAGACGATGGCTGTGCCCGAGCTCCTTCGTAAGAGCCCGCTGTTCGCGGGATTCGACGACGAGACGCTCGAGCGACTCGCCGAGCCGTTCTCGGAGGTGGAGTTCCCGGCCGACCAGGTGCTAATCGAGGCACGGACACCTGGTGCGGGACTGTTCGTGATCTGCGACGGAACGGTTGGCGTCGAAACTCAGGAGCTGTATCGGGAGCTCGGCCCTGGCGACGTGATCGGCGAGATCTCGCTCCTCGAGGACGATGGGCTGCGCCGAGCGCGGGTGGTCGCGAAGACTCCTGTGACCTGCCTGGCGTTGAGCCGCGACGACTTCGACCGGATGCTGTCCGAGGAGCCTCGGCTTGCCGAGGGGATGCAGCAGCTCGCGCGAGAACGGCTTGCCGAGCTCGACGGCTCCGACTGACGCCGGGACCGGGGCGACCAGTCCCATAGGCAGAATTGGCCGGTGGTCTCACCGGCAATCGACAACCTCGTCGCGCAGCTGACGCGCCTGCCCGGCGTTGGCACCCGCACTGCCCACAGGCTTGCGTTCCACCTGCTCAGGGCGCCAAAGGACGAGGCGCTCGCGCTCGCGGCGGCCGTGCAGGAGGTGAAGGAGCGCGTTCGCTTCTGCAAGGAGTGCGGGAACCTGACCGAGGACGAGCTCTGCTCGATCTGCGAGGACTCTCGGCGCGACCGCACGATCGTCTGCGTCGTGGAACAACCGGTGGATCTCGTCTCGGTCGAGCGAACCCACGAATACCGCGGGCTTTACCACGTCCTCGGCGGCTCGCTCTCGCCGCTCGACGGCGTGGAGCCCGAGCACCTGCGAATCGACGAGTTACTCGGCCGGGTCGAGCGCAACGGGATCGAGGAGGTCGTCCTCGCGACGAACCCCAACATGACCGGCGAGGCGACCGCGGCCTTCCTGGCCGATCGTCTGCGCGGCCGGGTGCGCGTGACGCGGCTCGCGAGCGGTCTCCCCGTCGGCGGCGACCTCGAGTACGCCGACGAGGTTACGCTCGGTCGGGCTCTGTCTGGCCGTCGAGAGATGTGAGTTGCAAGGTCGCCGCACCTTCGTTCGGGTTTAGGCGGCCGGTGCGGCAAAGCCGCCCCGACCTTTAGGTCGGCGCCGCAAGCGGCGCCTCGGGCCGCCGCGAGATGTGAGTTGCAAGGTCGCCGTACCTTCGTTCGGGTTTAGACGGCCGGTGCGGCAAAGCCGCCCCGGCCTTTAGGTCGGCGCCGCAAGCGGCGCCTCGGGCCGCCGCGAGACGTGAAGTGAAAGGTCGCCGTACCTTCGTTCGGGTTTAGACGGCCGGCGCGGCAAAGCCGCCCCGGCCTTTAGGTCGGCGCCGCAAGCGGCGCCTCGGGCCGTCGAGAGATGTAGGACTAGACGAGCGCGGAGTCGTAGACCACGACGTCCGCCACTGCCTCGTCGATCGCTGTCAGCGTGGCTTCGTCGAGTTCGATCCCGGATGCGGAAGCGTTGTCCTCGACCTGCTGCGGCCTCGAGGCTCCGATGATCGCCGCGGCGACATTCGGTTCGCGCAGTACCCAGGCGATCGCGAGCTGCGCCATCGTGATTCCGAGGCCGTCCGCGATCGGCTCCAGGCGTTGAACGGCCTCGAGCACCTGTTCCGAACTGAACCGGTCCATCGCCCAGCCCATCCGCTCGCTGGCCATTCGTGTGTCGGGCGCCGGCGGGGCGCCTGGCTTGTACTTGCCTGTAAGGACGCCTTGTGCGAGCGGCGAGAAGACGATCTGGGAGATCCCGTTCGCTGCGCAAAGTGGGATCACCTCGCGCTCGGGCACGCGCCAGAGGACCGAATACTGCGGCTGGCTGGAGACGAACTTCTCTAATGGCGGGCTGAGCTCCAGCGCGGCGCGGATCTGCGCTGCCGTCCACTCGCTGAAGCCGAGGTAGCGCGCTTTCCCCTGACGGACGACTTCCGTTAGGGCTTCCACCGTCTCCTCGAGCGGGGTCTGCGAGTCGTAGCGGTGGCACTGGTAGAGATCGACGTAGTCGGTGCGGAGGCGCCGCAGCGAGTCGTCGATCTGCTTGAAGACCTGCTGTCGCGAGAGCCCCTGGTTCTCGCCGGTGTCGTCCATCGGGAAGAAGAGTTTCGTCGCCAGCACGTAGGAGTCGCGCTGGCGGTTCTCGAGCACATCGCCGAGAAATGTCTCGGCGGCGCCGCGGCCGTAGACGTTCGAGGTGTCGATGAAGTTGATGCCGACCTCGAAGGCCTTGTCGACGCAGGCGCGCGCGGCCGTGTCGTCGACGCCCACTCCGTAGGTCAGCCAGGAGCCGAGCGCGATCTCGGAGACCTGAAGGTCGCTCGAGCCGAGTTGCCGGTAGCGCATGCCGCATTCCTACCGAAACCGTGAGGGCTCGCGTCGAGGCGCCACCGGCAAAACCAGACCCGGCCCGGCGCGCCAGTTCGTGAGGACTGTCCCCACGAACTGTCGCAACGGGTCATGGCTAATGCAACAAGAGTGTGACTTTTTATCCACGGCCACGGCTCGAGCGGACCCGCTTACAACCGAGGAAAGCCCGCGATGCCCGCCTACACTTCACGCGGTGCCCACGACCGACTACGAAGCGGTCCCCGCCGTTGCCGGCGAAGCGACGCCGCGAGCCGGCACTGTGGTGATGAAGTTCGGCGGCACCTCGGTCGGCGACCCGCAGAAACTCAAGAACGTGGCGGCCCGAGTCGTCGCCGCGCACGCGGAAGGAACCCGGGTCGTCGCGGTCCTCTCGGCGATGGGTGACACGACCGACGACCTCGTCCGCCTCGCCTATGAGATCTCCCCGCGCCCCGAGCCCCGCGAGCTCGACATGCTGATCTCGGTCGGCGAGCGAATCTCGTGCGCGCTGGCCGCAATGGCGATTCACGACCTAGGTGACGAAGCGATCTCGCTCACCGGCAGCCAGGCGGGGATCGTCACGGATACCGCGCACGGCAAGGCGAAGATCGTCGACGTGCGCGCCCGGCGAATCCACGAGGCTCTGGACGAGGACAAAGTCGTCCTCGTCGCGGGCTTCCAGGGCGTCTCCACGAACCTGGACATCACCACCCTGGGGCGCGGCGGCTCCGACACGACGGCGGTCGCCCTCGCGGCCGCCCTCAGCGCGAGTCATTGCGAGATCTACACCGACGTCGCAGGCGTGTTCAGCGCCGACCCCAGAGTCGTTCCGAACGCCCGGAAACTCCATGCCGTCAGCTACGACGAGATGCTGGAGCTGGCTGCCTCAGGCGCCAAGGTGCTTCAGCTACGCTCGGTCGAGGTCGCGCGAAACTACGGCGTCAAGCTGCACGTTCGCTCGACGTTCAGCGACGACGACGGCACCTGGGTCACCGAGGAAGACGAGCGGATGCTTGAAAAGGCGATCATCTCCGGCGTTGCGCACACGTTCGACGAGGCCGTCTACCGCGTGCGGTCGGTCGACCGAGCCGACCTCTTCGCCGCGCTGGCGGATGCCGGAGTGAACGTGGACACGATCATCCAGACCGGTGACGAGATCGTCTTCTCGGCGCCGCTTTCGGATCGCGGGGAGGCTGAAGCAGCGCTCGACCGGGCCTCGGCCGACCGCGAGTGCATCGAAGGGCTCGCCAAGGTAAGCCTGATCGGCGCCGGCATGAAGAGCCACCCGGGCATCGCCGCCCGCACCTTCGAAACCCTGCGTGACATCGGCGCCGATCCCCGCTTCATCGTGACTTCGCCGATCAAGATCTCGTTCTTCGTCGAGCGGGCCGACGCGGAGCGGACGGTGCTCGCCCTCCATGAGGCGTTCGACCTCGCCTCGGCCGGAAGCGAGCGAGAGCATGTCTGAGCACTATGTTTGAGCACTGAACGAGCTCGCAACCATCGCCGGTCAGATCGGTACGCCGTTCTATGCGTACGACCTCGACCTCTTCCGTGAGCGCATCCGAGCCTTCGAGCGGGCACTCGAAGGCGTGCCGCACTTCACGTGCTACGCCGTCAAGGCCAACGACGCGCTCGCCCTGCTTCGGGTCGTCGCGGCCGAGGGCATCGGAGCGGACGTCGTCTCCGGCGGCGAGCTCGCGAAGTGCCTGAAGGCAGGGATCCCTCCCACCGGGATCGCCTTCTCCGGAGTCGGCAAGCTGGAGGGAGAGATCCGATCAGCGGTCGAAACCGGCATCCGCTCGCTCAACATCGAATCCCTCGACGAGCTCGACGACGTCTCCGCGGCGGCGCGCGCGCTCGGACGCGTCGCGCCCGTGTCGGTGAGGCTGAACCCCGACGTTTCCGGCGGTGGGCACGAGTACCTCGCCACGGGCGCAGCGGCGAGCAAGTTCGGCCTCGAGCGCGCAGAGGCCGGAGAGGCGCTGCGCCGCGCTGCAGAAGACGACGCGCTCGAGCCCATCGGCCTCTCGTTCCACGTCGGCTCGCAGCTCCTCGACGCGGAGCCGGTCTTCCTGGCCGCGGCCCGAGCGGCCGAGCTCTGGCAGGGGCTCGCCCAGGAAGGGATTCACCTTCGTGACTTCGACGCCGGCGGAGGCCTCGGTATCCCCTACGACGGCGGGGCGGGGCCCGACCTCGAGGCCTACGTGGGCGGACTCGCCGAAATCGCCCGCTCGCTCGATGCAACGCTCGTCCTCGAGCCGGGACGCCACCTCGCAGGCCCGGTGGGCAAGCTCGTCACCCGCGTCCTCCACATCAAGCGCGCCGGCGGCAAGACAATCGTCGTCTGCGACGGCGGCAGCAACGATCTGCTCAGGCCGGCTCTGTACGGCGCCGAGCATCCGATCAGCGTCCTTGCCGACGACGAACGCGAGCGTACTGCCGTCGATGTTGTGGGGCCGCTCTGCGAGAGCAGCGATTTCCTGGCGCTCGGGCGGATCCTGCCGCTACCTGAGCGCGGTGACCTGATCGCGGTCGAGCTCGCAGGCGCGTACGGACGCGTCATGTCGTCCACCTACAACGCGCGCCCGCTCTGCGCCGAGGTCGTGCTGGAGCAAGGAAGCTGGCGCGTCAGCCGCGAACGGGAAACATATGAAGACCTCGTCCGCAACGAGCTCGGCTGATCCGAGCAGGCACAATCACCGCGTGAGACGCGATGCCGCGATCGGTGTCGTCGGCGCGACCGGTGCCGTCGGCCGGGTCACACTCGAGCTGCTGCGCGAGCGCGGCTTCGGAGACGTGCGCGTCTTCGCGAGCGCCCGTTCTGCCGGCGCCCAGCTTGACGGTCTCACCGTCGAGGAGGCGACGCCCGAGGCGCTCTCCGCCGGAAACCTCGACCTCTGCCTGTTCTCCGTGGGCACGGAGGCGAGCCGCGAGCTCGTCCCACACGCCGTCCGCGGCGGCGCGATCGCGATCGACAAGTCGGCCGCCTACCGGCTCGTAGACGGGGTTCCGCTCGTCGTCCCCGAGGTGAACGGCGAGCGGGCGCTCGAGCACGACGGCATCGTCGCCAACCCGAACTGCTGCTCGATCCCACTGTCCTGCGTGCTGAAGCCGTTGCACGACGCCGCCGGCCTCGCTCGCGTCAGGGTCGCGACCTACCAGTCCGCCTCCGGCGCAGGGGCACAGCGAATGGAGCGCCTCCGCGCGCAGGCTCCGGGTGACGGAAACCTCGAGATGGACTGGGACTACGACGGCGAGGAGTTCGACGAGGAGACAAAGCTTCGGGCCGAGACCCGCAAGATCCTGGACCTGCCCGCTCTCCCGGTCAGTGCGACGTGTGTCCGCGTGCCCGTGATGGTCGGCCACGCCGAGTCCGTCTGGGTGGAGACGGCGGAGCCGCTGTCTCCGGAGAGGGCGGGCGAGCTGCTCGACGCAGCGCCGGGGATCCGGCTGGAGGACTTCCCGAGCCCTGGCAGCGCGGCCGGCGGGGACGACGTTCTCGTGGGCCGCATCCGAGCCGACCGCGCCTCGAACGGCAACGGGATAGCGCTCTTTCTCGCCTGCGACAACCTGCGCAAGGGCGCCGCCCTGAACGCCATTCAGATTGCGGACTTGCTCCTCGCCGCGCGGCCCGTCGCCGCCTAGACCCCGACGAGGAGCCCTCGAGCGGGGCTAGTTTCTCAAGGAAGCTGCCCGCGGGGACGATAGTCAGAACCATGCGGCCGGCCAATCTGACGCACGCTCATTCCGGACAGGAACCCCAGCCGATGCTCGGCCGGCTGCTGGTCGACAAGGGTCTCGTCACCAAGGCTCAACTGGACGAAGCGCTCTCCGAGCGCACCATCCACGGGGGGTTGCTCGGCGAAACGCTCTTGCGCCTCGGCTTCATCTTCGAGACCGACCTGGCACGCGTCCTGGCAGAGCAAGTCGGCATTCCCTTCCTCAATCTCGAGACCATCGACGTCGATGCCGGCGCAGCCGGGATGCTGCCTCGCAGCCTCGGCGAGGAACTGCGAGCGCTGCCGGTCCGCTTCACGCCGGAGGGCGGCCTGGTGATCGCGGTCGCCGATCCCACCGACGCAACTCTCCTGCCCCAGCTTCAGCTCGCAGTCAACTGCCCCCTCGTTTTGACTGTCGCCACCCTGTCGGGCATCCGGGACGGTTGGCGCAACAACCGGCGGGTTTAAGAGGGTCTGGCGGCCGGACGGCACAGACTCTGTTTCGGCAGACCCTCCTAAAAACGCTGCGGAACCGGGGCCGGCGAGAAGGCCTCGCGGACGAGCCTAAGCACCTTCGCGCGTCGCCCCTCGGCGACGGGGATCAAACCGCCGAACTCCAGCCGAACGAGCTCGACCGGTCCCGAGTCTCGGACAGTCTGGAAGCCGAAGTCCGAGAGAAAGTCTCTCGGGAAGAGCGTCTTGTGCACCTGGAAGCGCTCGTACTGCGACTCACCCTCCGGATAGCGATACGCAAACGTCTCGAGCGCCTTCGCGCCCTTATCCCTCGCGTCGCCGATGGCAGCGAGAAAGAGCGACTGGAGGACCCACGGGCTCGTGCGATCGACCAGGTAGGCACAGGTAACGAGAACCGCATCGTCGGAAGGCGGACCGGCCGGAAGCTCGTAGGCCCGGGGAAACAGGCTCGCAGGCCCGTATTGCATCGAGCCGATCACGCGGCCGTCGTCGTCGTAATACAGCGAGCCCCACGGCCCGAAGTCGCTCTCGGCACGGTCGATCCAGCGGTCCTTGTTGGCCCGGCGGCCGGTCTTCGACTGCCACCAGACGCAGCTGTGGCAGACGATCGGCGTCTCCTGCAGGGTCAGCCTGGTCAGCCCCTGGATCCGCGTGGTCATTGGGCCGGCCCGACCGAGTCGACGACGACGTTGACGGCCGACGGGCGTGATCCTGCCATCCGCTCGAGATATCCGAGCACGCGCTGCTGGACATCGTGACCGACGTCAGGGATCGAGGCACCCCAGTCGACGTCGAGATGCAGCTCAACCGTCACGGCCTTGGCCTCGCCGCTGACGCGCACCCCGCGATGCCTGTGGAGCTGACTCGCCACCAGCCCTCGCACGCCCTCGCTCTCGCGGGCGGCATCAGCCGCGTAGCGCGCGAGAACCTCGCTTGAAATGCTGGCTTGACCCTCCATTTCATGGCGATTCTACGAGGACGAGCTCGGTGGCCTCGGGCCGCGCGAGAAAGCGAAACGGAACGAAGGTGGTGCCGAGCCCGGCCGAGACGTGCAGCGTGGTGCCGTTTACCCGATAGAGGCCGTGCAGGTAACGCCAGCTCGGATGAGCAAGCGGAACCCGCCGGCCCGGAAGCGGCAGTGTGATCTGGCCCGCGTGAAGGTGGCCGGAGACGACGAGATCGAACGCGCCCGCCGGAAGCCGGTCGACCACGTTCGGGAAGTGGCAGAGGAGGATTCGTAGGTCCGCCTCCGGGTCGGCCAAACGCGCAGGCTGCGAGAGCCCCCGGCGGTAGGAGCGTGGGTCGACCCCCACGATCTGCACGCGGCGCCCACGCACGTCGACGGTCGTCGCTTCGTCCAACAGCAAGGTGGCAGGGTCCAGATCCCCCACCGGGGAGCGCGTGGCAAACGGATCCTTGGTCTCCGCGAAGTCGTGGTTGCCAAGCACCGCATAACAATTTGCGAGCCGGGCGAGAAGCTCTCGCAGCAACGGCTTGCCACGAGCGCGAGACACCAGATCGCCGGAGACGAGCACGAGGTCCGGCCCTCGCTCGGCCACCCAGTCGACCGCGCGGCGAGCGGCTAGCTCGCCGCGCGAGGGAAACCCGAGGTGAAGGTCGGAGAGGTGTGCGATCCGGACTCCGGCCAGGTCGGGTGGCAAGCTCTCCAGGGGACAGCCGAGCTCTTCGAGGCGGACCCAGCCTGCCTCGAAGTGCCCCCAGGCGAGAGCCCCCGCAGCGGCAGCGCCCGCGCCGATCGAGATCCTGGTGAACATCGCGCGACACTGTAGATTCGAGTTGGTGTCCGATCCGCTCGAACAGTCCTCCGACGACCTCGCAGCGCTGGAGCGGGTGGCGAGCGAGGCCGAGGCGTATCTTGCGGCACTTCCAACCGCGCCGGTCCGCCTCGCGCGCTCCGATGAGGCGGCCGACACCTTCAGCGGAACGCTCCCGGAAGAGGGACTGGGCACGCTCCCGGCCCTCGACCAGCTGATCGACGGCGGCCTCGACGCCCACGTCCGTTCCTCGGGCCCGCGCTTCTTCCACTGGGTGATGGGCGGAGCTACCCCGGCGGCTCTTGGCGCCGACTGGCTGGCCTCGCTGCTCGACCAGAACGCCGGGGGTTGGGACGCAAGCCCGCTCGCCTCGCGGCTCGAGTACCTCTCGCTCCGCTGGCTGAGCGAGCTCTTCGGGCTTCCGCCCGACTGGGACGGGGTGCTCGTCACCGGCGGGCAGATGGCGAACTTCACCGGGCTGGCGGCCGCCAGGCAGTGGTGGGGCGAGCGGCACGGCGTCGACGTGTCCGTCGAGGGCCTGGCCGGACTACCGCAGGCGCCGGTGCTGACGAGTGGATTCGTGCATGTGACCGGCCGGAAGGCGCTCGCGATGCTCGGGCTCGGCCGCGGCCGCTTGACGATCTGCGCGGACGAAGTTGGAGCCATGGATCTGGCAGCGCTCGACCGTGAGCTTCGTGCGCTTGACGGGGCGCCGGCGATCGTGATCGGCAACGCCGGCGAGGTCAACACAGGCCTGTTCGACCCCCTCGAGGGGATCGCCGACCTCTGCGACGAGCACGGGGCCTGGCTGCATGTCGACGGCGCGTTCGGACTGTTTGCCCGCGTCTCGCCCAGGACCGCCGAGCTCGCGGCCGGCGTCGAGCGAGCGCAGTCGGTGATCTCGGATGGCCACAAGTGGCTGAACGTCCCCTTCGACTGCGGCTTCGCGTTCGTACGGGAGCCCGATCTCCTGGGACGCGCGTTTGCGGCCGGAGCCGCGTACCTGCCGGAAGCCTCGGACGACCGTCCGATCTTCGCCTTTCGGTCGCCGGAGCTCTCCCGTCGTGCCCGCTCGCTGGCGGTCTGGGCGACGCTCGCCGCCTATGGCCGCAGCGGTTACCGAGCGATCGTCGAGCGCTGCCTCGACAACGCCGCGCGACTCGCAGCGCAGGTCGAGAACTCGGAAGACTTCCAGCTGCTGGCGCCGGTGCCACTGAACGTCGTTTGTTTTCGTTACCGCCCAGCGGGAGTCGAAGAGGCCGAGCTGGACGGCTTGAACCAGCGCATCGGCGAGGCGGTGCTGACGGACGGCCGGATCTACGCGGGGACGACGACCTGGGCGGGCAAGGTCGCGTTCCGCCCGGCCTTCGTCAACTGGCGGACGACGGGCTCAGACGTCGACCTGATCCTGGAGACGCTGCGAGACCTGGGCTCGCGGCTCCGTACCTAGATTTCGCTTTAGACCTCGAGCTTCGCGAGCACCGGGTCGACCGACACCACGTGGCGCTTGAACTTGAGCTCGGACTCTTCGAGCCCGGCCGCCACGCCGACCAGCTGCGAAAGATGCAGGATCGGCATCTTGAAGTCGCGACCCGTCGCGGCCTTCAGCTTCGACTGCCAGGCATCGAGCGAGAGGTGGCAGAGCGGGCAGGGCGTCACCATCGCGTCGGCCCCGGCCTCCGTGGCCTGCTCTATCGGCTGGATCAGCTCCGCGAGCGCGACATCTTCACGGGCCTGGATGATCGGGAACCCACAGCACTTGACCTTGGCCGGGTAGTCGATCGCCTCACCGCCGCAGGCTTCGATGATCGCTTCGAGCGACCAGGGGCGATCGGGGTCCTCGAACCCGAGCAGCTTCGAGGGCCGCAGGATCTGGCAGCCGTAGAAGGGCGCGATCTTGAGGCCCTTCAGGCCCTTGTGAGCAACCTCGCGGAGGCGTTTGGCGCCGTCGTCCTCGACGATCAGCCACAGCAAGTGCTTGACGTCGATGTCCCGCTCGTACGGCGGCACGCCGACGGTCGCCAGGTTCGTGTTCACACGCGCGCGGAGCTCCGAGTCGTTCATCAGCTGGAAGTTCGCCTGCCGGAGGTTCAACGTGCAGACATTGCAGATCGTCATCAGCGTCTCGGCACCGGTGGCCGCTGCGTAGGCCAGGATCCGCGCGTTCAGATGAAGGTAGTAGTCGGGCTCGGCCTCGTGGATGTCGCCGGCGCCGCAGCAGGTGACCGATTCGAGCTCGTCGAGCTCGAGCCCCAGCATCGGCGCGAGCGCCTGCGTCGAGATGTCGAGCTCCTTGGCGGAGAGCGAGGCGAGGCAGCCCTTGTAGTAGGCGACCTTGGTCATCCTTCAGCCTTTGGTGGTTCCTCGCCCGGCGTGATCTCGGGCGCGTCGCGCCGGGCGCCCCCGGCATCGGTGTGCTCGATTCGCGCCAACGCTCGCTCGCCCTGGACGATCCCGATCGCGCCCGCGCGCCCCTGCTCGCGGACGAGCTCGTGGAGCGCTCGCGATTCGCCTACGTCGGCGGCAACGTGGGGCGGGATCGGACTCGGCGCCTTGCCGTGCTTGATCAGCCCGATCGCGAACTTCGTCTGCTTGACCGCGGCGACGATGCCCTGCGTCTTCGGTACGAGCTCGGTCTCGCGCAGCCACCCCGTGGTCTCGGCCGACTTCACGAACCACTTGGCGTGCTTCGCCCCCATGTCACGGTCGATGCCTTCCTTGATCGACTCGGCGCCAAGCTTCGCGATCGCGTCGCGGGGGTCGACCCCTTTCGGGCAGCGCTCGTTGCAGAAATAGCAGCGCGTGCAGTCCCAGATCCCGTGCTCGTCGTTGTAGTCCTCCAGCCGTTCGACGGAGGTCTGGTCGCGGACGTCGCCGACGAAGCGGAACCCCTTCGCCAGCGCAGCAGGCCCAAAGAACTCGGGATCCGACTCCATCGAGTTGCACTCGGAGACGCAGCAGCCGCACATGATGCAGAGCGACTCCTTCTGGATCACGTTCACCTCTTGCTGGGAGACGATCCGCTCCTTCTCGAGCACCTCGTCGTACCCGGGCTCGAGCCACGGCTTCATTCGGCGGATCTTGTTCCAGAAGGGATCCATGTCGACGACGAGGTCCTTGACGATCGGCATGTTCCCCATCGCCGAGATCACCGGGACGTGGCCGCGCTCGACGATCGGGAGCATCCGCTCCTTGCAAGCAAGCACGGCCCGGCCGTCCATGCGCATGCCGCACGAGCCGCAGATCATCATCCGGCAGCTCTTGCGATAGGCGAGGGTGCCGTCCTGCTGGTCCTTGATCAGGTCGAGCACATCGAGCAGGCAGGCCCACTCGGGGGCCTCGATCTCGTAGTCCCGGAGCTCACGGTCGCCGCTGTCCGCGTCGTACCGCCAGATCTTGAGCGCGACGTCCATTAGTACGTCCTCTCCATCGGCTTCCACTTCGTCATCGTCACGGGCTTCCAGTCCAGCACGGGGGCCTCGGCGACCCAGCGGACGAGCGTGTGTCTGAGGTAGTTCTCGTCGTCCCGGTCGGGATAGTCGTACGGGCGGGCATGGGCGCCGCGGCTCTCCTTGCGGGCGATCCCGCACACGACCATGCACTGGGCCAGCTCGAGCAGGAAGCCGAGCTCGAGCGCCTGCGTCAGATCGTTGTTGAAGACGTCCCCCTTGTCGTCGACGATCACTCGCTCGTAACGCTCGCGCAGGCCGGCGACGATCTCGCCCTGCTCGCGCATTTGGTCGTCCTTGCGGAAGACGCCGAAGTTCTCATGCATCGTCTCGGCGAGCTCGTTGCGAATCGACCATGGACGCTCGCCGTCGGTGCGGTCGAGCAGGATCTTGAGGTCGCGCTCGGCCTCGGCTTCGACGGATTCGGGCACCTCGATCGTCGTGTGCGTCAGCGCCCACTCGGCCGCGTGGCGACCCGAGCGCTTCCCGTAGGTGATCGTCTCCATCAGCGCGTTGCCGCCCAGCCGGTTGGCGCCGTGAACCGAGACGCACGCGCACTCGCCGGCGGCATAGAGGCCCTCGAGCTCGGTGCGGCCGTCGAGATCTGTGTCGACGCCGCCCATGTGGTAGTGGGCGCCCGGACGAACGGGAATCGGTTCGTGGATCGGGTCGACGCCGGCATAGGTCATCGCCAGCTCGCGGGTTCCGTGCAACCGCTCGATGATCTTCTCGGCGCCGAGGTGGCGCATGTC
>Ga0070708_100001898_pt1 | contig 16073 bp, 15 predicted proteins | sample KBSK5503metaG_FD_65469 | JGI IMG/M metagenome (GOLD analysis project Ga0070708, IMG submission 65469) | Corn, switchgrass and miscanthus rhizosphere microbial communities from Kellogg Biological Station, Michigan, USA - KBS K5-50-3 metaG | ecosystem: Host-associated > Plants > Roots >... | reverse complement strand
CTCCGGCACGCAAGTAGCCGTAGGCGATGCCACCGGCCTCATCGACTCGACCTTGGCTGTCCCAGCACTCCTGCAACTCCCCTAGGTCGGGGGTGGCGTCGGGCACCGCCGGCAGGCGGGCGGCGGGCACGTTGAGGAACCGGTCGAGGTAGACCCGCAACGCCCCGTGCAGCAGCCCGCGCGCCGCTTCGGCCGACGGCGGCACGCGGCCGAGCATGGCGTGTATCGAGTTCGCGTAGGTGAAGCCGTGATGGACGACGTCCCAGTCGCCGAAGTCGTTCTGCGTGTGGAAGCGAGTGATGCGTAGCGCGGCGGCGAGGGCGATCGCCCGGCCGACCTGCTCGAGCGTGGCGCCCGCAGCCAGCGCGTCCGTCACCGCGCCGACGACCTCGCGGGGATCGTCGGCGAGCACCCACTCGGCGACGCCACGGAGGTCGTTGAAACCGCCTTCAGCGCCGTCGGCAGCGGCAAGAAGCGCGGGCAGGCGGTCGTCGGCGTCGCGCAGCAGCCCGACCAGGTCGTGGGGATGTCGCCATTGCCCGCCGTCCTCGGCCCGGCTCGCCCGAGCGGTCTGGAACAGGAGCGTGGGGAGGACGTCGGGCGCCCGCTGCCAGCCGACGTGGTCGAGCGCCTCGAACGCCTTGTTGGTGAAGTCCACGGTGTGGCCACCGTCGAGGAAGACGTGATCGGTCGCCGCCGCCAGCATCATGGCCCCCACCTCTGCGGGCGGCATCTCATCTCCTAGGGCAGTGAGCAGCACCCGCTCGGCACCGTCCTCCGACCGGGTCTCGATCGAGCGCCGGTACCACGACGTCAGTCTGCCGCGGGGCGTCGCCGCGCCGAGCGGCGTCAGCGGGAACCGCGGTGGGCGGTTGCGCGTGTCCCGGGAGACGAAAGCCAGCCCGTGCACGAGGGCCAGCGGTCGATCGTCGGGGGCGAGATGGGGGAGCAGGTTCGCCATCGCCGTGAGCACGGTCAAGCCCGCGCCCCAGCCCTCCCGGCGGTAGGCGGTACCGAAGTCGAGTCCCGTCGTCACGATGTCTGACGGCGTGGCGCCGGCCTCGAGCAAGCCAAGCACGGCCTTGGCCACGATCAGCGTGAGCCCCTGTTCGAGTCCTTCGGTGAGCCGGTGCTGGAGATGCGGGACGCGATCGCCGTCGGGCTCGACAACGACGAAGACGCGCCGGTCGCTGATCTCCACGGGATACGCCCGTACGTCGTCGGCGAATGGGTCCAGCGTCCCGCCAGAGGCCAGTGCGAAGCGGGCGTGGTGCCAGTGGCAGGTGACCAGCCCGTGGTCGACGGTCCCGCGGTGCAGCGGGAACCCCATGTGGGGACAGCGGTCGTCGAGGGCGTACGCGCAGCCGTCGTCCCAGAAGACGCAGACGCCGTGCGAGCCCGCCTTCGTCAGGAGATATCCGTGCTTCTCGAGGTCGTCGGCGGCGCCGGCGTCGATGCGCATGACTCATTGTCGCGCTCTATTCGCGCCAGACTGCCGGCGTGATCAACCGGCGTGCGGCGACGGTGGCGCTGGTGGTCGCGGCGATGGCCGTTACGAGCTGTGGCGGGGGGAAGAAGTCCGGCGAATCCCCGTCCCCGGCAGTGCCTACGGCCACCGAGCTCCCGGGGACGATGATCCTGCACGACGACTTCTCGAGCTCCGCCTCGGGTTGGGACGTGAGCGAGAGCGACACGTTCTCGTCGCAGTACGTTGGCGGGCGCTACCGGGTGGTCGCCAAGCAGCGCAACCTGTTCGGCATCTCGAGCACGCTCTACGAGGGCCCGTCGCGACCCGAGCTCAAGCAGCTGGGCGAGGTCAACGTGGCCGTGACCGCCGTCGGGGACCCGGCCAACGGGGGGTTGGTCGGCCTGGTCTGCCGGACGCGCGGCGATCCGAACCAGCTCGACTACTACGGCGCCACGCTGTCGGCCGCGGGGCGGTGGGCGATCGTGCGCCAGCAGGGCGACCGGCGCTCGCAGCTCTCGGGCGGCGCCGCCCCCGCGGGCATCAAGTTCGGCGGGGGCCCGGTGGTGCTGCGGGTGGAGTGCAGCGGCAGCGAAGGCGACCCCGCTCGCATCCGGCTCTATGTCAACGGCAAGTTCCTGGGCGAGGGCGTCGACTCGTCGGCGTGGGCCACTGGGGGCGCCGGCTTCATCGTGGCCAGCGCGTCGCGCGGCGGCGTGGTGGCGTTCCTCGACGACTTCATGCTCTCGACGCCGCAGTGAACGACCGAACGGCGAGATAGGTCAGCAGCGTCCCCGCGGCAGCAACCACCGCCACGCTGAGCGCGGCCATGGCCGACGCGTTCGTCATGCCCCAGATGTCGTGCAGGCCGCTGGCGTTTCGCAGCAGCCCGTACCGCATCAGCGCGACGGCGTGGGTGAGCGGGAGGCACCGGGCGAAGGCGGTCAGGAAGCCGGGTAGCGCGCCGATGGGGAAGAGCGAGCCGGCGAAGAAGAACGGGACGATTGCGACCGGCGGAATCGCTCCGGTGTACTCCTCGAGCGACGGGATGCGATTGGCGAGCGCCTCGGCGGCGCCGTACATGGCAACTGCCAGCAGCATGGCCCCGGCCGCGAACCACAGGATCCCGTTCGCCGACGCGTGGAGCTGCGCCCCCCGCAGCACGACGGCGACGATCAGCACGACGATCTGGAGCGCGGTCACCAACAGGGCGACGGCGACGTTTGCGACCACGACCAGCGGTCTGGCGATCGGGGCGGCGAGGAGGTCGCGGCGGGCGCCGCTCTCGCGGTCGACCATCACGCCGATGCCAGCGAACATGCAGCTCAGCGGTATGAGCAGCCCGGCGATGCCGATGGCGACGAAGCTCATGTAGTCGACGCCCGGTACCTTCGGACCGATCTTCGCCAGCGCCGGCGCGATCACGAGGGCGAACATCACCGGACCGAGCAGCGGGACCATGACCTCCCTCGGCGTGTGGGCGCTGAGCGCCACCCGCCGGCCTACGAGCGTGCCCAGCGCGCTCAACGCCCCGGGCGCGGACGGTCCGCGCTCACCGGCCTTCACCAGTGCGGTCGGCAGGCTTGCAGTAGCGGTTGCAGACAATCGACTCTCCTATCGGGTCAGGCGGCCAGGGTGTCGCCGGTGAGGCGCAGGTACACGTCGTCGAGCGTTGGGCGCCGTGTGCTCAACGCGCTCGTGGTCAAGCCCAATCGTCTGACGGCCGCGGCGGCGTCCCGCGTGCGGCCGTTGTGCAGCGGCACGGTGATCGTGCCGCCGACCGCGAACGCGTCCGAGCCGGCGATGTTCGCCGCTCGGAGGGCGGCGAGGGCTCCGTTCGGATCGTGGTCGACCCGCAGCTCGAGAACCTCACGGCCGACGCCGGCGAGCAGGTTGGCAGGCGAATCGAGGGCAACGATGGCGCCGGCGTGCATGATCGCCACCCGATCGCACAGCCGCTCGGCTTCGTCGAGGTAGTGAGTGGTGAGCACGACGGTCATCGCCGACCTCTCTCGGAGGCCGGCGATGAGGTCGAGCAGCTCGAAGCGGATGCGAGGGTCGAGGCCGACGGTCGGTTCGTCGAGAAAGAGCACGCGCGGCTCCGAGAGCAATGCGCGGACGATTTCGAGTCGGCGTCGCTGCCCACCGCTGTAGCTGGCGACGGGGCGATCGATGTACTCGGCGAGCGAGAAGCCGTCGGCGCCCTCGGTGATCCGTGCGTGAGCGACGGATGTGGGCACGCCCCAGAGACGCGCGTGGGTGGCGAGGTTGCGTCGTCCCGTCAGTGCGCGGTCGACGACCGCGTCCTGGAAGACCACCGCGCTCACTGAGCGGGCGGCGATCGGCTCCGTGGCGACGTCGTGGCCGTGGACCTCGGCCCGCCCGGCCGTGGGGGTGACGGTGGTCGTGAGCATGCCGATCGTGGTCGACTTGCCGGCACCGTTGGGGCCAAGCAGGCCAAAGACCTCGCCGGGTTCGATATCGAAGTCGATTCCCTTCACGGCCTCGACGCCGCTTGGCCAGGTCTTGGTCAGGCCGACGACGCTGACTGAGGGTTGTGGCTGGGTGTGCGCTCGAGATGTCATCGCCGGTAAGGACGAGATGCCGGCCGGAATTGTGACGGCCGCGATGACGTCACATTTCCGGCCCCAATTTCGTCGTGTCGAATAGAGCGCGATGACTGACACCCGGTTCGACGACGCCTGGCGGGAGGACCGTGCCCACCTGCTTGGGCTCGCCTCCCGAATGCTTGGCGACCGGGAGGCGGCCGAGGACGCCGTGCAGGAGGCGTTCGGACGGCTGGCTCGGGTCGAGCTCGACGAGATCGACGACGTGCGCGGCTGGCTGACGGTGGTCGTGCGCCGGCTGTGCCTCGACCGGTTGCGCGCCGCTCCGCAGCGACGAGAGTCGAGCACGGGTTGGTTGCTTGCCGAGGAGAACGCCCTCATGCCGGAGCAGCCGCTCGCCGATCCCGCCGACCGGATCACGCTCGACGACCAGGTCCAGCTCGCCCTCGCCGTGGTGCTCGACCGGCTCACACCCGCGGAACGCACCGCCTTCGTGCTTCACGACGTGTTCGGATTTCCATTCGACTCGGTCGCCGAGATCGTCGGCCGAACGCCCGCCGCCTGCCGTCAGCTCGCCAGCCGCGCCCGCACCTCCATTCGCTCAGGTGGCCGGGCGACGCAAGCCGCGGTCGAGGACCAGGCCCATCGCCTCGTCGTCGAGCGCTTCGTCGCTGCTTGCGCCGGTGGCGACATCGGCGAGCTCATGGAGCTGCTCGACCCCGACATTGCCGGCGACGCCATCCTGCTCGGGCACGGCCCACTCGTACATGCCGAAGGCCGGCCAGCAGTGGCCCAACGGCTGCTCGGGCTGTTCGGGCCCGGCGCCGGCCGGGTCTTGGTGCCTGTGCCGATCGAAGATCGCATCGGCCTCGTCGCTTTTGAGAACGACCGCGTCATTGCGGTGATCAGGCTGGACGAGGCCGATGGGCTCGTCTGCCACATCGAATCGTTCGTCCGCCCGCCCTTAGGAGCCGACTCCTAGGGCTTCGGGGTGGCTTCGCCGAGGTAGGCCTTGATCACCGCTGGGTCGGATTGCACGTCGGCGGGCTTGCCCTCGGCGATCGCCTCGCCGAAGTCGAGCACGAGCACACGGTCGCTGATGTCCATCACCAGTCCCATGTCGTGCTCGACGAGGACCATGGCGGTGCCAAGCTCCTCCCGCACGTCGAGGATGAAGCGGGCCATGTCCTCGGTCTCCTCGAGGTTCATCCCCGCGACCGGCTCGTCGAGCAGCAGCAGCTCGGGTGACATGGCCAGGGCCCGCCCCAGCTCGACCCGCTTCTGGATCCCGTAGGGCACCAGGGCGACGGGGTGCTTGCGCCACCGCTCGATCTCGAGGAAGTCGACGATGTCCTCGATGTGCGCGCGGTGCTCGAGCTCCTCCCGTCGCGCCGGCCCCCACCACACCATCCCCGCGAGGAACGAGCGTCGCATGCGTACGTGCCGGCCGGTGAGCAGGTTGTCGAGCACGGTCATGTGCGGGAAGAGAGCAATGTTCTGGAACGTGCGGGCGATGCCTAGCTCGGCGACCTCGTCCGGCCGCAGGCCCATGATCGACTCCCCCTTCCAGCGAATGTGGCCGGTCTGGGGCTGATACACGCGGTTGATGCAGTTGAAGATCGACGTCTTGCCGGCGCCGTTTGGACCGATGACGGCGAACAGCTCTCCCGGGGCGACCTGGAACGACACCTGGTCGAGGGCCCGCACACCCCCGAATGCCAGCGAGATGGTGTCGACCTCGAGGAGCGGCGGTGTCAGCTCAGCCATCGCTTCCGCCGCTTGTAGTGCTTCACGTTCCGGAACGACTTCCTCGCTCCGCCCTTGTGGAGCCCGAGGTAGAACTCCTTCACGTCCTCGTCGGCCAGCAGCTTGGCCGCGGGCCCGTCCATCACGATCCTGCCCGTCTCCATGACGTAGCCGTGCTGGGAGATGGAGAGGGCCATGGTGGCGTTCTGCTCGACCAGCAGCACGGCGGTTCCCTGCCCGTTGATGTCGACGATCACGTCGCGCACCTGTTGCACGAGCTGCGGGGCCAGCCCGAGCGACGGTTCGTCGAGCACGAGCAACTTCGGCGTCGCCATCAGGCTTCTTCCGATCGCCAGCATCTGCTGCTCGCCGCCCGAGAGGTAGCCGGCGACCTGCTGGCTGCGACGGGCGAGCACGGGGAAGAGGCCGTGCACCCGCTCGAGGGCCGCGTCGACCTCAGCGCGATCGTGCACCGTGTGCGCGCCCATCGTCAGGTTCTCCTCGACGGTCAGCTCGGCGAAGATCCGCCGCGCCTCCGGTACCTGCGAGATTCCGAGGCGGACGATCGCCGAAGGGTCGAGCCCGTTGATCCGCGTTCCCAGGAAGGTGATCGAACCTTTGGTGATCTCTCCCTCGTGGATGTCGAGCAAGCCGGCGATCGCCCGGAGGACCGTCGTCTTCCCGGCACCGTTGGCGCCGAGGAGAGCCACGATGGCGCCGTCGGGCACCGACAGCGAGATGCCGCGCAGCACGAGCTGGACGTCGTCGTAGACGACCTCGAGGTTGGCGATATCGAGCAGGCCCGCTCCCGGGCTACGCCGCGGGCTTGAAGCAGGGGCCCTTGTAGTCGTAGTTCTTGGCCAGGTCGGACTCGAACGGACCCTTGATCAGCTCGAGACCGGTGCTCCCACCGCCGCTCAGGGACGCGTCCTTGTAGAGCGACAGCTTGGGCTTGAACATGTACGACTCGCGCACGATGTACGAGTTGGGCTCGCCCTTCCATGACTGCGACGGCGCCAGGCCGCCGAAGTCGACCTTGTCGAGCTCGAAGGCGGCCTTCACGACGCCGGCCCTGGTGATGTCGCCGTCGCCGGCGGCCTTCTTCAGGATGGCTTCGGCGATTTCGGCTTCCGTCCACCCGTAGACATAGGCGTCGGAGGTCCGGGCGTCAGGCTTGTCGGTCTTCAGCGCGTCGACCATGGTGCTCATGCCCGACACGTTGGTGCCGAACGCAACCGTGTACTGCGACTGATACCACGAGGTGTCGATCAGGTTCTTGACGTCGGACTTCAGCAGCGTGTCGGCATAGCTGGGCGAGGCTCCGGTCCACTTGCCCTTGAAGCCCTTCCCGGCGGCGCCGCCCATCAAGCGGGCGAGCGTCGTCGGGTTCACCGACGCGTACACCCAGTCGGCGCGCGACGAGACGATGCTCTGCACGATGGCCGACACGTCGGGGTTGGGGTTCGTGGCCGACGGCGGGATCACCTTGCCCTCACCGTCGTAGGCGATCTGCAGGCCGAGCGCCTTGGCTGCCTGCTTCACGCCCGCGGCCCCGTCCTGCCCATACTCGCCTGGGAACGTCACGAGGGCGATCTTCTTGCCGCCCTGGTCCTTGATGAACTGGGTGACGTTCATGCCCTCGAGGCAGTAGTTCGTGTACGCCTCGAAGACGTTCTTCCCGAACGCGGGGTCGGCCCAGCCCGAGTACCAGGTCAGCGGGATGGCGATGAGATTGTCGGCCTCGAGGTCCTTGGCAATGCTGGCGGTGTGAGGCGATCCCGTCGACTGCGAGATCATAAGGACGCCGCTGGCGTCCTTGGCCGCCATCGCCGCGAACTTCTGCTTGTGCGTCGGGACGTCGTACTTGGTGTCCTCGATGTCGAGCTCGACCTGACGGCCGGCGATGCCCCCCGCCTTGTTCAGTCGATCCCAATACACCTGCTGGGCGAGCACGATGTCTCTCACCAGCGTGGAGAACGGGCCCGACAGATCGGCCAGGAGGCCGACGCGGATCTTGGTGTCGGTGGCGCCGAAATCGGTCTTCACCGCCGCCGCCTTCTTGGCGCTTTTCGACGCCTTCTTGTTGTCGTTGCTCTTGCCGCAAGCTGCGAAGATGAGCGCTCCCACGATCGCCAACGCCCCCGCCTTGACCGCCAGCTTCCGCATTCGTTCCCCCTTCGGGTTTGACGACTCAGTACGTGAAGGGCCAGCTGCGCCAGAAGTTTCTGACCCTGCCCCAGATGCCATACAGCCCCAGTGGTTCGAACAGCAGGAATAGCACGATGAGCAAACCGTAGAGCAGTTGATTGAACTGGTACACGGAGAGTCCTGGTCCCGTCGGCTCCAGCGAGATCAATCCGAAGTGGTTCCCGCGAGCAACGATGAGGTCGGCCACGTAATGGAGCGGTGAGTGGCCAGCGGCGGTGCGCGCGAGCAGGCGGGTGAAGTCTTCGACCAGGTGCGCTGAGGCCACGACGAACGTGGACCCCATCAACGTGCCCGAGACGGTGCCGGCGCCGCCGATGAGCAGGATGGCGATGAACTCCACCGACAGCGCCAGGCTCCAGTACTCGGGGTTGAGGGTGCCAATAATCGAGCCGAGCAACGCCCCGGCCACGCCGGCGAAGAACGAGGAGATGGCAAAGGCGATCGTCTTGTGGCGGAACTCGGCCACGCCCATGATCTCGGCGGCGATGTCGCGGTCGCGAATCGCTTGCAGCGCCCGCCCCACTCGGGTGCGGGTGAGGTTCTTGGTGGCCAGCGCCGCCAGCACGACCAGCGGTATCAGGAAGATGATCTGCTTCTGGGTCCCGCTGACGTCGACGCCGAACCAGCGACCGTCGTGGGCGAGGTCGAACAGCGGCGTGCCTTCCTTCCACAGCTTGAGTTGCAGCTTGGGCCATTCGCGCCCGATGCCCGGCGCCCCGCAGATGAAGTCGAGGTTGCGGAACAGGTGATCGCCGAGGAACACGAGCCCAAGGGTGACGATCCCGAGATAGAGCCCGCGCACTCGAACGGCGACGGGCGATACCAGCACGCCGATGAGGGCGGCGACCAGTCCGGCGCCCGGAATCCAGATCCAGATCGGCAGCCCGAGGCCCCAGAGCGTGGCGGTGCTCGTCCCACCCAGCACCACCCCGGCGTAGGCGCCCACACCCATGAAGAACGCGTGCCCGAGGGAGACCTGCCCGGCGAGGCCGGTGAGGATGTTCAGGCCCAGGGCGCCGATGGCGAACACCAGCACCTGGGCGAGCACGAGGTGCCAGCCGGCGCCGCCGAGGAAGCCGAGGAGCGGCAGCTTTCCGAACGGCGCCAGCACGGCCGCGACCACGAGCACGACGACCGCCACCCGCTTGGTCGTCGTCGGCAGCAACCCGGCGTCGGACGCGTACGACGTGAACAGCAACGGCCTCCCTCTCATCTAGCCGCCGCCTTCGGCGGCTGCGTCGATGAGAGCATCTCCGCCTTGTCTATTGGAGCTGCGCTCCTCCGCTCCGCTTCGGTGCTCGCTCAAACCCGTCGCACCTCCGGCGTGCCGTACAGGCCGTAGGGCCGCACGAGGAGGCCGATCAGCATGACGAGGTAGGGGACGACGGTCTGGAAGCCGTTGCCCAACGTGTCGCTGAAAGGCTGGAGGTAGACGGCGGCGACGATCTCGGCGATCCCGATGATGAAGCCGCCGACGATCGCCCCCTTGGTCGAGTCGAGCCCGCCGAGGATCACCGCCGGGAACGCTCGCAGCGCGAAGAAGGCGGTGCCGGGCTCGAGGTTCCCCGAGCCTCGCGGGAAGATCGCCGCGAAGATGCCGGCGAGCGTCGCCAGCGCCGCGGCGATCCCCCAGGCCGTGGCGAAGACCCGCCCGACCTTTACCCCCTGCAGCATGGCCGCCTCCTGGTCGAAGGCGGTGGCCCGCATGGCGATCCCCGTCCGGGTCTTGAAGAAGCGACCGACCGCGACGAAGCAAATGACCGCCAGGGCCGTGGACGCGACCTGGGTGTGGGGGATGCGCACACCACCGATGTCGAACACGTCGAGCCCAAACGGACTGCCCACGCTCTTGTTGGACGTGCCGAGGAAGTCGTTGATGACGCTGCGCAGCATGATGTCGATGCCGAGGGTGATGATCGCTACGGCAAACAGCGGTTGTCCGATCATCGGGCGGATGGCCAGGCGTTCAATGAGCAGGCCCACCGCAACCGCGGCTAGCAGCGCGAGCACGACCGACAACGACCATGCCAGCCAGTCGGGCCCTCCGATCCATTGCCCAGGGATGCGCTTGTCGACGGCGAAGGTGGCGAGGAAGAAGGCGCCGACGGATGCGATCGCCCCGTGGGCGAAGTTGATGACCTGAGTGGCCTTGAAGATCAGGACGAACCCGAGCGCCAGCAGGGCGTACAGGGCGCCGAGGGCGGCGCCGTCCCACAGGGTGTTGAGGAGCTTGACGAGCCCGCCGCCGCCCGCCACCACCTGAGCGGCGAGCGTCACCGATACATCGCCTCGACGAGGTCGCCGAAGGCGTCCACCATCGCCTTGCGTTTCAGCTTCTGGGTGGCGGTGAGCTCGCCGTCCTCGTGGTCGAGCTCCTTCGGCAAGAGGCGGAAGGCCTTGATGCCCTCGACGCTCGAGAAGCGCGCATTGGTCTTGGCCACCTCGCCGTCGACCAGCTTGATGACCTCGTCCTTCTCGGTCAGGTCGCGGTAGGTGGTGTAGGGCAGACCGCGGCGCAGGGCCCAGGCGCCCACCGTGTCGAGCTCGATGCCGATGATGGCGGTCAGGTACTTCCGGCGGTCCCCGACGACCATCGCCTCGCGGATGTAGGGCGACGTCTTGAGGTCGTTTTCGATCTCCGAGGGGGAGATGTTCTTGCCGCCGGCGGTGATGATGATGTCTTTGATGCGATCGACGATGCGCACGTGCGTCGTCTCGGCCCATTCGCCGACGTCGCCGGTGCGCAGCCACCCGTCCTTCGTGAACGCCTCCTTCGTCTTCTTGGGGTTGGCCCAGTAGCCGGCGAACACCCCCGGATGCTTGACCTGGATCTCGCCGGTCTCCTCGTCGATGCGGAACCCGATGTTGGGGTACGGCTCGCCGACGGTGCCGAGCTTCATGCGGCCGGCGAAGTTGCAGGTCGCAACCGCGGCGTTCTCGGTCATGCCGTACAGCTCGTAGAGGGGAACCCCGATGCCGACGAAGAAGCGCAGCACCTCGGGGGCGATCGGCGCCGCCCCGCATGCGGCATACCGGCAGTGGCGGAGCCCGATGCGCTCGCGCAGGGCACGGAAGACGACGACCCAACCGATGGCGGCCAGCACCCGCGACTTCCACGTGTGGTCGCCGCCGTGCGCGACCTTCTCGTCGGCGATCCGGCCGGCGAGCGCGAGGCCGGCGCGTAGCGTCCGCCGCTTGAGCCACGTGGCGTCCTGGCCCCGAATGAGGATCCCGGCGTGCAGCTTCTCCCAGATCCTCGGAACGGCGAAGAACAGCGTGGGCTGCACCTCGCGCAGGTTGTCGGTCACCGTCTCGATCGACTCGGCGAAGTTGAGCACCGTCCCGCGGCTCACCAGGTGCCACGTCGAGAACAGCCGCTCGGCCACGTGACACAGCGGGAGGTATGTGAGGATCTGGTCGTCGGGCCCGGGGAGGCGCCCGTCGGGATAGCGATCGGCGCAGTTGATGATGCGGTCGACGCAGAAGGCGAAGTTGGCGTTGGTGAGCATTGCGCCCTTGGGCGGACCCGTCGTCCCCGACGTGTAGACGAGGGTGACGACATCGTCGGGACGGGCGCCGGCCATGCGCTCCTCGACCGCGCCGGGGTTGGCCGCCCGGTGCTCCCGTCCCAGAGCCAGGAAGGCGTCCCATCCGAGGAGCCGACGGTCGCGGTAGCTACGGACGCCGCGGGGCTCGAGGTAGAGGATGCGGCGCAGGCCGGGAAGCTCCGCCCGCTTGACGCCCATCACCTTGTCGACCTGCTCCTGGTCCTCGGCCAGGTGCACGGTGGCGCCGCAGTCGCCGAGCGTGTAGCGAACCTCGGCGACGGGATTGGTGGGGTAGAGGCCGACGGTGATGGCTCGCACCGCCACGCTGGCCAGGTCCATCACCAGCCACTCGGGACGGTCCTCGCTCTGGATGCCGACGCGGTCGCCGGGCTCGACGCCGAGGGCCAGCAGCCCGTGGGCGGCGTCGAGGACCAGGTCCCACAAGCCCTCCCAGTCGAGGTCGCGCCAGATGCCGAAGTCCTTGTCGCGGAGGGCGATCTGTTTGGGCGCGCGACGCGACCAGTCGCGCGCCAGGCTCGCGACTGTCGTTACCCCCTCAACCTCGGTGCGCGCCCCCTGCATCGGCTGTCAGCTCGTAGTGTTGCACCTCGACCATCAGCGGGAGCAGGTGACCCACGTAGAAGCTCGTGAGCACGAGCGGCCCGAAGTCCTCCGCTGACTTGTCCACGATGTCGACGCGAGGGTCCTTCTCTTTGTAGGCGCGAGCCCGGTCGAGCATGCCGTCGAGCTCCTCCATGGTCGCCACCTGCATGCCGAAGTGGTCCATGCGGGGCGCCGTCATGGGCTCGTCCCCGGCGATGAGGAACACGAACTGCCCGTAGGTGTAGGCCTGCAAGACGAGCTGCTGGCGGTCCTTGGTCAGCTGCTCGATCTCCGTCCAGCCGAAGACTTCGTGGCAAAAGTCGATGATGTCGGCTCGACCCTGCTCGTCGAGCGCCTCCGCCGGCATGCTCATGGCCACGTGGTTGAAGCGCGGGTATTTCGCCATCGGGCTCCTTCAGTTGGGGCGGACCAGGACCTTGCCGGCGCGCTCGCCGCGCGCCAGGGACTCGAGGGCGGGGACGATCTCGTGAAGCGTGACGTCGTCGGCTTCGACGATCCGGTCGCCGGGGACGGCGCCGGACGCCAACAGCGCCAGGGCCCGCTCGAAGCCGTCGGCGTCGTAGTTGTACGAGCCGGTGACCACCAATTCGTTCAGCAAGATGCGCATCTGGTCGATGCGTGGACGCTGCAGACCGGTGCCGGTGATGACGAGCGTGCCCGCCGGCGCGAGCAGCCCGAGGGCGTGCTCGGTGACGTCGGCTCGACCCGAGCACTCGACGACGGCGTCGTACGCGCCTTCTACGACCCCGTCGGGCATTGCCGGTGTGGCCGGCAGCTCGTCGGGGACGACCGCGGTTCGCGCACCGATGGCCAGGGCAGCCGCTCGCCGCGCCTCGGCGGGCTCGCTCACCGTCACGTCGTCGACGCCCATTGCTCGCAGCGCCGCCACCACGAGGACACCAATGGGGCCCGCGCCGGTGACGAGTGCCCGCGCCCCGGACGAGGCCGCGCCGAGGTTGCTCAGCGTGACCGCGTGGAGCGCCACCGCCAGCGGTTCGGTAAGGGCGGCGCTGCGCAGATCCAGGGCTTCGGGCACGCGGTGGAGCTGGCCGGCGGCCACGCGGGTGAACGTGGCAAAGGCCCCCTCGCCGTGCATGGCCGCGCTGGCGTCGCGCGTCCGGCACAGCGACGGGCGGCCAGCGAGGCAATGCGGGCACTGGCCGCAGGCCAGCTGAGGGTCGACGGCGACGGGATCGCCGACCTTCCAGCCGTCGAGGCCGGGGCCGACGCTGGCGATGCGACCCGAGTACTCATGGCCCGCGACCAGGCCCGGCCGGCCCCATCCTTCGAGCAGGAGGTGGAGATCCGTGCCGCAAATGCCGCAGTGGCTGACCTCGACGACGACACCGCCGGGTTCCGGTCGGGGATCGGGGCGCTCCTCCACGTCGATGAGCCCCGGACCCTTGAACACCGCAGCTCTCATCGTGCGCGCACCCATCGGGGGAGGTGGACGTCGTCGGCCACCTGTTGGAACACGACCGATACGGGTTCGCCGATGCGGATCGTCGCCGGATCGATCTCGTTGATGGCGCCGCCGGCCGACGCCAGCAGGTTCCCGACCATGCGGATGGTCGGGTCTTCGTCGAGGGCGACGACGATCACGTTGTAGGGCGCGAGCGGCTGGAACGCCGGCAGCAGCGGCGGGTGGGGCACGACGTAGGACCACACCGTGGCCCGCCCCGACATCAGCGGCCATTCGCTCTCGAACGACTGGCACCAGGGGCACACCGGCCGGGGCGGGAACCGCAGCCGTCCGCACGAGGCGCACGCCTGCACTCGCAGCTCGCCCCGCGCCGCCGCCTCCCAGAACGGCGCCGACGTCTCCGTGATCAGCGGGAGGGGCGGCGCGGCGATCATCTTGAATCGCTCCGCAGGAGCAGGGCGCTGGTGGGCACGCCCTCTCCGCTCGTCACCAGGCTCGTGTCGGCGCCCTCGACCTGGCACGTGGACGTGCCCCGGATCTGCCGCACGCCCTCGGCGATCAGGTTGAAGCCGTGCACGTAGGCCTCGGACATGCCGCCACCCGACGTGTTGACCGGCAGGCGGCCGTCGGGCCACTGGATGTTGCCGTCGTCGGTGAACGGACCACCCTCGCCCCGCTTGCAGAAGCCGTAGCCCTCGAGCGAGAGCGGGATCAGCGGGCTGAAGGCGTCGTAGAGCTGGGCCACCTTGACGTCTTCGGGCCCGAAGTCGGCGTTGCGCCAGAGCACCTCCTGGCACGCCCACGCCGGCCCCATCAAGGGATCGTCGCCGTGGTAGTTCGTCATCACCTGGTGCTGGCGGTTGATGCCCTGGCCGAACGAGTGGATCAGCACCGGCGGCTGAGGCAGGTCGCGGGCTCGCTCGGTGGTGACGATCACGCACGCCACCGCCCCGTCCGTTTCCAGGCAGTTGTCGTAGAGGCAGAGGGGCTCGGAGATCCAGCGCCCGGCGAAGTAGTCCTCGCGCGTGAGCGGCTTCTCGTACATGAGCGCCGCGGGGTTGCGGTTGGCATGGGCCCGGAACGCGACCGCGGCGTTGGCCAGGTGGTCGCGAGTCAGCCCGAACTCGTGCATGGCCCGGCGGGCGAGCATGGCAATCTCGTCCACCGGCCGCACGAGTCCCCACGGCCGGGACCACTCGCCGAGCCCCCCGACGCGGTCACGGGTCTGCGACCACGGCCGGCTGGCGCGGGCGCCGCGCTTGCGCGAGCGCCACGCCACCGCCACGCGCGCCTGGCCGGTGGCCACCGCCATGGCCGCGTGACCGACCACGCCGCAGCCGGCGCCGCCGCCGTAGGCGATCTGGCTGAAGAAGGTGATGTCGCCCATCCCGAGGTTGCGGGCGACGTCGACCTCGACCCCGTCCTCGAGGGTGAACGACGAGAGGCCGTCGACCTCGGACGGATGGATGCCGGCGTCGTCGAGCGCCGCCTTGATCGCCCGGCACGCCAGGGCGAGTTCGGTGCCGCCGAGCGACTTGGCGAAGGGCGTCTGTCCGATGCCGACGATGGCGGTCTTGTCTTTGATCGTCACGGCTGCGACTGCTACCAGCCCTTGTAGTCAGGGTCGCGCCGCTCGAGGAACGACGACATCCCTTCTTTCGCGTCCTCCGTGCTGCTGACCAGTTCCTGCACGTAGGCCTCGCTCCAGAACGACCCCGCCCGGTCGGTCTCGAGGCTGCGGTTCACGAGCCACTTGGTGAAGGCGATGGCCCGGCTCGGGGCGTGGGCCAGCCGGCCGGCCCACTCCTTGAGCGCCGTCTCGAGCTCGGCGCCGGGCACCACCTTGTTCACGAGGCCGATGCGCAGTGCATCGGACGCCGGGCAGTCGTCGCCGAAGAAGAACAGCTCCTTGGCCTTCTGTGGGCCGACGAGCCTGGTGACGAGATACGCGCCGCCGGCATCGGGGGCGATCCCGCGGCGGATGAAGATCTCGATGAAGCGAGCTGTCTCGGACATGATCAGCAGGTCGCAGGCCAGCGCCAGGTGCATGCCGCCGCCGGCGGCGGTGCCGTTGACGCCGCAGATCACCGGCTTCTCGCAGTCGAGGATCGATCCCACGATCCGCTGCCACCCCCGCTGGATGATGCGGCCGGCCTCGCCGATGATGCGCTCCGGCGCTCCCTCCGGGCGGGCGGGGCCGGCACCGCGGACGCCTCGCAGGTCGGCGCCGGTGCAGAAGTGGCGTTCACCGGCGGCGGTGATGACGACGCTTCGCACGAAGGGGTCGACGGTGGCCTCGTCGAGCCAGATGGGGATCTGGTCGCGCATTGGCGACGTCAGGGCGTTGCCGGCATCGGGCCGGTTGATGGTGATCCAGAGGACGCCGTCCTCCAGACGCCGCAGCACGTCGTCCCCGACACCCTCCACCGTCGTCACTTGCACACCACCAGGGCGTCGAGGGCGACCGCGCCCTTGGGGAGGACGACGAGCGG
>Ga0070708_100001896_pt1 | contig 16082 bp, 12 predicted proteins | sample KBSK5503metaG_FD_65469 | JGI IMG/M metagenome (GOLD analysis project Ga0070708, IMG submission 65469) | Corn, switchgrass and miscanthus rhizosphere microbial communities from Kellogg Biological Station, Michigan, USA - KBS K5-50-3 metaG | ecosystem: Host-associated > Plants > Roots >... | reverse complement strand
TCAACGCGATCTACCGGATCGAATCGGCGAAGCTGATCGCCGGGCTGACGCGAATGGTGCGCGACGTCGGCATCGCCGAGGAGCTCGCGCAGGACGCCCTGGTGGCGGCGCTCGAACGGTGGCCCGGGACGGGCGTCCCGGACAATCCGGGCGCCTGGCTGATGGCCACCGCCAAGCATCGCGCGATCGACCGCCTCCGGCGCGGCAGGTTGTCCGAGGAGAAGCACGAGGAGATCGGTCACGAGATGGGGGCCCGGCAGCAGATGGCGACGCCGGATCTGGACTCCGCCATCGACGAGGACATGGGCGACGACATGCTGCGCCTGGTGTTCATCTCCTGCCATCCGATCCTCTCCACCGAGGCCCGCGTCGCTCTCACCCTCCGCCTGCTCGGGGGCCTGACCACCGCGGAGATCGCGCGCGCGTTCCTCGTCCCCGAGCCGACCATCGCGCAGCGCATCGTGCGCGCCAAGCGGACGCTGACGGAGGCGCGGGTTCCCTTCGAGGTCCCGCGCGGCGAGGAGCGCGATGCGCGCCTGTCGTCCGTCCTGCAGGTCATCTACTTGATCTTCAACGAGGGCTATTCGGCCACTGCCGGCGACGACTGGTTGCGACCCGAGCTCTGTGAGGACGCGCTTCGCCTGGGGCGCATCCTCGCCGAGCTGGTCCCGCAGGAACCGGAGGTGCACGGTCTGGTGGCACTGATGGAGATCCAGGCGTCGCGCTTCGGGGCGCGGACCGGGCCGTCCGGCGAGCCGATCCTGCTCCTCGATCAGGATCGCGGCCGCTGGGATCAACTTCTCATCCATCGCGGCCTGGCCGCGCTGGACCGGGCGGCGGCGCTCGGCGCTTCGCCGGGCCCCTACCTCCTGCAGGCTTCCATCGCTGCCTGCCACGCGCGGGCGCGCACCGCGGGAGAGACGGATTGGGCCCGCATCGTCTCGCTCTACGACGCGCTCGCAGGGATCGCGCCGTCGCCGATCGTGGAGCTGAACCGCTCCGTCGCCGTCTCCATGGTGGCCGGCCCGGCGGCGGGCCTCGAGATCGTGGACGCGCTCGCGTCGGAGCCTTCGCTCAAGAGCTACCATCTGTTGCCCAGCGTGCGCGGCGATCTGCTGAAGAAGCTCGGCCGGCTCGAGGAAGCGCGCGCGGAATTCGACCGCGCCGCATCCCTGACGCGGAACGCGCGGGAGCGGGAGCTTCTCCTCGAGCGCGCCGCCGCTTGTTCTCCGGGAGGGTAGGTCCGATCATGATCCATCGAGTCCTGCATCCGATCGAGGACGTCGCCTATTCGCTGCTTCGCATCGTCGCGGGCCTGATGTTCGCCTTCCACGGCGTGCAGATCCTCTTCGGCGTGCTGAGCCAGTTCCGGCCGCCGGTCGGAAGCCAGATCTGGTTCGGCGGCCTCATCGAGCTGGTGGCCGGCGCGGCGATTGCGGCCGGCGCATGCACCAGTTGGGCGGCCTTCGTCGCCAGCGGGACGATGGCCGTCGCGTACTTGCAATTCCACTGGAAGTTCGATCTGGGCGCCCGGTTCTTTCCGGTCGTCAACCAGGGAGAGCTGGCGCTGCTCTATTGCTTTCTCTTCCTCTATGTCGCCTGCCGCGGGCCGGGCAGCTGGAGCCTCGACCGCGCGTTCCGGCGGGTTCCCGCCGGCGTCGAGCAGTAGCTCGCGCGAATGCGCCCGAAGCCATGCGGCTCCGGCCAGCGACGATGCTGCCGGAGCCGCCCGACGTCCTTATCCGAGTTGCGGAAGCTCGAGATCCGTCATCCTGTTGCGCGGCGAGCCGCGCTTGATGGCCCGCGCCTTGTGCGTGCTCGTCTCGCGGACCTGACGCGCTGGGGCCGGAGCGGCCTTCGAGGGCGCACGGTGGATCTCGCTGGTGCGAGCGGGCGAACGAGCAGCGACGTCCGCCCAGGCGGACGCGCTGTTCAGCAAGAATGCGAACGCCACGGTGGTGGCGAGTTTCCAGGCATTCATTTCGATTTCCCCCTGCCGGTAAAATTCCACCGGCTCCGCATCTGGCAGTAGCACCGCGCCCGCTTGCGCCGCAACGGAGGCAATGGGCGCCTTCGACTCCTAAGCCGTGGGTCCCGGAAGGGGGATGTGGGTGGATGCGAGACGCATCAGCGAGCGGCGAACGCCAGCTTCCACCCGACCTGGGCGACCAGCAGCAACGCCATCATCCAGAGGGTCGCGCGCAGGGCCTTGCGATACGTCTCCGGCCGCATCGCCGACTGCAGCCGCATGCCGACGAGCAGCGCCGCGACCGCGATCGCCGTCAACGGCACGGAGCTGGCGAGCAAACGCGTCGCGCCGGCATGGGCGGTGGCCAAGGACGTCGCCTGCGTCGTCTTGCCCGCCAGGAAGCAGAGGTTCAGCGTCTGGGTCATGGCGACGGGCCCGAGCTGCAGGGTCATGAAGTAGATGATCAAGGGCGGCGCAGCGACGTTCACCGCGCCCGACAGGACTCCGCCCAGAAGTCCGAAGCCGATCCCCGCGGCGCGCGGCGCGCGCGCGATCCAGGACCAGTCCAGTCCCCGGAGCCGGTCCTGCTGCAGGTAGACGAGGATCATCGCGGCCAGGAGCAGGCGCAGCGGCTCCGGCGGGGCGAAGAGCAGCAGGCGCGTTCCAACCAACGTTCCCGCCACCACGCAGATGGCCACGGGCCAATGCCGTCCGATGTTTTCGCGCCAGCGGCCGCCCCGGAGGATGCTGACCAGGTTGATGGCGACGTTTGGGATGACGGTTACCAGCACCGCCGTCTTCACGTCGATGAGGAGCGCGACCAGCGGCGTGGAGACGAGCGGAAAACCAAAGCCGATGGCCCCATGCGCGAGAGCGCCGACCACCGCGATGAGGACGATTGCGACGGCGGCTCCGGTTCCGACTTGCGGATCGAGCATGACGCGCGTTGCGCTCCGGCCAAGGGCCGACCTCCCTCACGGTACTCGATCGAGATGCGCGATACTCGTCGCCGGCGCCAGGAATCCGGAAATCCTCCGTTACCTGGAAGACATCGGCGGTCCGTGAGCGATTTCATCGTTTAACTTGCTCGTTCGTTCGCATATCGTCCGAACCAGGTCACCGGGGGCGGGACCGAAGCTGCGCTGCGACCGACGAGGGAGGTCGAGCATGGCGGTGAGCGGACCTGTCCGCGAAGCGACGTTGTCGTTGCTGGAAGGACCATCGCACCGCGTGGCCCGCGAAAGGGCCGGGGCGCTGCTCGCCTCGATCGAATGGCTACAGGAAGGACTGGAACCGCGCGAGATCGCCGAACGCGCGGCGCTCGCGGTCGTCTCACTGACCAGCGCGGCCTTCGCGATGGTGTACTTCGAGGGTGCCGGCGCGGAACCCCAGCTCGCCCTCCTGGGAGCGCTGGACGGAGCGGCGGCCGAGACATCTTCGACGATGCTCCGTGCGCTGGTTTCGTCGGGCGCGGCGTCGCCGTATCTGATGCTCGCCCAGGGGGCGACGTTGATCGCGTCGTTCGCGACCGATGTCGTCCGCGGCGGCATCCTGTTGGAGAACAGCTGCGGCGCCTTCGGAGAAGCGGACGGACACGCCCTGGCGCAGTTTGTCAGGCACTTCGGCGCCGCCGCGACGCTCGGAGTCCTGCGAGGACAGGCGCGGCGCTTCACGACCGAGGGGGGCCGCCCCCGGCACAAGCAAGCTGCCCGGGAGGAGCCGGGTCTCCCGTCGCCACCGGCGATGTTCGGCCTCGAGGACCTGGTTGGTGACAGCGCTGCTTTGCGCCAGGTTCGCGAGCTCGCCAAGGTGGCCACCCAGAGCGATTCCGGCCTGTTGATCGAGGGCGAGTCGGGGGTGGGAAAGGAAGTGCTCGCGCAGGCGATCCACAGCGGCGGACCGCGTCGCAAGGGTCCCTTCATCGCCGTCCAGTGCGCGGCCATCCCGCGGGACCTGCTGGAGAGCGAGCTGTTCGGGTACGAGAGGGGAGCGTTCACCGGGGCCGACCCGCACGGGCACGCGGGAAAGTTCGAGCTTGCGCAAGGTGGGACGTTGCTTCTCGACGACGTCGCCGATCTGCCGCTGGACATGCAGGCCAAGCTGCTGCGCGTCCTTCAAGAAAGATCGGTGACGCGGCTGGGCGGCAGCCGTTCCCATCCGGTCGACGCGCGCGTCGTGTCGACCACCAACGTGCCGCTGCGCCGCGCCATGGATGCCGGACGGTTTCGCGGCGATCTGTTCTACCGACTGAACGTCCTCTGCATCCCGATTCCTCCACTCCGGAACAGGAAAGAGGACCTGCGTCCGCTCGCCGAGCGTTTCCTGCGCAAGTACTCCCCGATGCACGGCCGGCAGCTCCAGACGGTGGGCGACGACGCGTTGCGCGCCATCGAGTCGTACTCGTGGCCAGGGAACGTGCGCGAGCTGGAACACTGGATGGAGAGCGAAGTCCACTTCGCATCTCCGTCCGCGGTCTGCCTGGACCGCCTGACGCGCCTTCCGCCGTCGGAGGAGCCATCGACAGCGCCTCGGGTGGTCCGGCCCCTGCGGGAAGTCGAGCGCGAGCTGTGCGCGGCAGCCATCGCAGCCTCCGGGGGAGACATCGCCCGGGCTGCCCGGGATCTGGGCGTCTCCCGAGGCAGGCTCTACCGGAAGCTCCGGCTCTACGGGCTGGAGCCGCGCTGATCGACGCGACCATTCTCGGGCCGCGCGGTCCGGATCGACACACCCGTGTTCCGGATCGGAACGCCCCGCCAGCGTGAGGTTTGTCACCCGGGCGATACGGTGACGCCGCATTCGCGCGATCCAATTACTGAAAAATTATTGCTGCTTGTTGCAAAAGAATGGCACGGCGGATGCTCCGCGAAGCCGGCGCGTCGACATCCACAAGGAGATTCCTCGTGTCATTTCCATGCAGCGGATTGAAGAACGCGATCCTGATCCTCATGAGCAGCCTGGGCGTGCTGGCGCCGCGAGCTCTCGCGGACAGCGTTCCCACCGGGTTGCCGCCCAGCCCGACGTTCGGGATCACGAAGTTCTCGCAACCGATGCCGCGCCTGGACGTGCTGCCGCGGAATCCCGTCTCCACCCTCACTCCAGCTCCGACCGCGGAGTCGAACCAGACGCAACAGACGGTGGACCCCGCGCTCGGCGGTGGAAGCGGCCCCATCGAAGGACGCCCGCCCGGGCCGATCTGGTCGCACCAGGAATTCACCCGCTTCCCGCCCCAGCTCGCGGTCGACGTCACGATGGAAGGGGCGAAGGTCAACACCACCTACAACCCGGGGGTGCCGGCCAGCCTGAACTCCAACATCAATCCCGCCACGCCGTTCCCGCCGCGCTTCCACCCCCAGCTGCCCGACCAGGGCCCGCTGGCGCTCTGGACCTTCAACGGCACCCTTCCGCCGAAGCTGATCATCGGGCGCTACGCGCAGCCTCTCCTCGTCCGCGAGCACAACAAGTTGCCGGTCGACGGGAACCAGAACGGGGGGTTCGGGCGGCATTCGATCTCGACGCACGAGCACAACGGCCATCACGGCGCCGAGAACGACGGCTTCACCGGCGCCTACTTCTGGCCGAACCAGTTCTACGACTACCACTGGCCCATCGTGCTCGCCGGGTGGAGGACCATCAACCCGAACGCGACCGATCCGATGGCCGCGACGCCGAACGAGACCGGCACCGGCAAGACGAACGTGGCCGGCGACTGGCACGAGACGATGAGCACGCACTGGTTCCACGACCACATGTTCAGCTTCACCTCGCAGAACGTGTACAAAGGCATGGCCGGGATGTTCAACATCTACAGCGCCATCGATCGCGGCAACGAGGCGATCAACGACGGCGTGAACCTCCGGCTGCCCAGCGGCACGGCGAAGTCGTACGCAAACCTCGACTACGACGTGAACATCCTGCTGGCTGACAAGGCCTGGGACAACCACGGGCAGCTGGCGATGGACATCTTCGATTTCGACGGCTTCCTCGGCGACCGGATGACGGTGAACCTGGTCGACAACCCGTTCTTCGAGGTCGAGGCGCGCAAGTACCGCTTCCGCATCCTCAATGCGGCGGTCTCGCGCTTCTTCAAGCTGGCGCTGAGCGACGGCTCTCCGATGATCCAGATCGCGAACGACGGCAATCTCTTGCCGCACCCGGTCCCTCTCACCGAGCTGGACGAGATCGGCATCGCCGAGCGCTACGACATCGTCATCGACTTCTCGCGCTACACGCCGGGGCCGAACACGAAGGTGTGGCTGGTGAACCTGACGCAGCAGACCAACGGGAAGAGGCCTGACACGGACCTCTCGCTGGCAGACGCGCTGCAGGGCAGCGGCAACGACCCGGTGGTGGGGAAGTTCCTCGAGTTCCGAGTCGTCCGCGCGCCGTCCGCGCCCGATCAGAGCCAGGTGCCCGACCCGCTGATCCCGAATCCGACCCTCCCTGCAAACACGCGGACGCGGACCTTCGAGTTCGACAGCGGCGGGAGCCAGCCCACCCTCGCCAACAACCAGGAGCCATTCGTTGCGGCGACGCCCGGCAGCCGGGCTGAAGTCACGGCGTTCGTTGGACCCTGGGGCATCAAGACGGACGACGACGGCGGGTCGCTCAACGCGGACTACGGTCGCATCTCGGCCGGCCCCGGCTACGGCACGCGCGAAGTCTGGCACCTGAACAACGGCGGTGGCGGCTGGGACCACCCGATCCACATCCACTTCGAGGAAGGGCAGATCCTGGATCGCAACGGCGACCCGAACCAAGTCCCGCCCTGGGAGAAGGGCCGCAAGGACGTGTATCGCCTCCGGCCGGGCGGCACCGTGACCATCACCATGCAGTTCCGCGACTTCGGCGGGATGTACATGGAGCACTGCCACAACACGGTGCACGAGGACAACGCGATGCTGCTCCGCTGGGAGATCGACAACAACGGCGCGCCATTCGTGCGGCCGCTCCCGACGCCGATCTCGACGCCGCAGGGCGTGACCTTCGTTCCTCCGGACGACATCCTCCCCACCGCATTCTGAGCGACGGAGCCATGACCATGACGAGCCCGATCTCGAACCGACTCCCGATCGCTGTCTCGGTCCTCCTCGCCGGCCTTCTTCTCGAGGCCGCGCCGGCGCGGGCGCAAACCAAAGCCGTCTCCAGCTTCACGATCCAGGTCGCGGGAACCGCCTCGGCCGTAAAGACGGGATTGCAGGAGACGGTGGCGTTCTCCGGACCGGTGATCGTCACCGCGACCGTGGTGACGGATCCTGCGCTGGGGCCCACCGTGACCCTCTTTGTCGACGGCCGCGGCGTGACCGGCACGGGCAACAAGACCAAGACCACCTATGTCAACAATTGCATTGCGAACCTGACCCGGCTTTTCGGCGCCACCGACGTGATCCAGACCACGTTCGCCTTCTTCCAGGACACGGCTGGCGGGTACATGAGCGCGAAGACGGGCCTGCTCACGTTGAACCTGACCTACAACACCACTACCCAGGCGCTGACGAACGTAACGGCCAGCGTCGGCACTCCCTGACGGCCGGATCGAGGCAGAGCCATGCGAGTCCGGCGTCGGAGCAGGGTCGGTTGGTTCGCGCTGCTGGTCGCGGCTGGGGGCCTTCTCGGGCCCCGGCCTTCGGTCGCGGGAGGGCCTTGGGGAGCCGATTACTTCCCCAACGTCCCGCTCGTCACCCAGGACGGCAAGGTCGTCCGCTTCTATGACGATCTGCTCAAGGGCAAGTCGGTCGCGATCAACCTCATCTACACCACGTGCAGCGCCAGCTGTCCGCTGGAGACGGCAAAGTTGACCCAGGTGCAGCGCATCCTGGGCGATCGCGTCGGCAAGGACGTCTTCTTCTACTCGATCAGCATCGATCCCAAGCACGACACGCCGGAGGTGCTGAAAGCGTACATGCAGAAGTACCACATCGGTCCGGGCTGGCTGTTCCTCACCGGCACGGAGGAGGACATCAAGCTCGTCGCCAAGAAGCTCGGCCTGTCCTCGCTGACCGACTTGTCCAACCGCGACGGGCACATGCCGAGTCTCATGATCGGCAACGAGCCCACCGGAAAGTGGGTGCGGCAGTCCGCGGTGGACAATCCCCGTTTCCTCGCGGCGCAGATGGCCAACTTCCTCGGCTTTAGAAACGCGGTGCCGGGCCGCAGCTACGCCGAGCTCACCGAGCCTCCCAAGATCGACGAGGGTGCCCGGCTCTTCAACGCCAGGTGCGCGGCGTGCCATACCGTGGGCAAGGGCGACGGCGTCGGCCCCGACCTGGCGAACGTCACGAAGCGGCGGGACCACTGCTGGGTGAGCCGCTACATCACGGAGCCGGACAAGATGCTCGCGGAGCGCGATCCGGTCGCGGTGGAGCTGTTCGCCAGGTACAAGAGCGTCCGGATGCCGAACCTGAGCTTGACGCCCGAGGAGGTCGCTCTGTTGCTCTCGCACATCGAGAAGCAGAGCAAGTCTTCAGCGGAAGCGTCGCGGCCGGTCAGCCTTTCCGGCCGCTAACGAAGCCCGGCTGCCGTTCCTGCAGCCGGGTTTCGGCGCGGTGGCGCGCGACGGCCATCTGCGCCACAATCGCCAGCCTCGCAAGGAGGCCTGGCATGGTCACGGCAGAACCGCGCGGTCCAGCGGGAGCGAAGCTCCCGGTTCTCACCATCCGCGGGTTGCGGGCGCGGGCGCTGCGGGTGCCGATGCGGCGACCGCTCGGCACGAGCCGCGGCAACATCACCCACGCGCCGCTGGTCCTGCTGGACCTGGAGACGGAAGAAGGCGTCCCCGGCCGCGCCTACCTCTTCGCCTACCAGGACGTGGGAGCGCAGGCGTTGCGGCAGCTCCTCTCGACGATGTTGGAGATCGTCCGGGGCGACGCCGTCGCACCCATCGCGGTTGCGCAGAAGCTCCACTCCCGCTTCGCGCTCATGGGACGGGAAGGCCTCCCGAGCATGGCCATGGCGGGCGTGGACTGCGCGCTGTGGGACGCGCTAGCGCGCGCGGCGGGAATGCCGCTCGCCCGCCTCCTCGGCGGCGAGCTGCGTCCGGTGCAGGCGTACAACAGCAATGCGCTGGGGCTCGATGCGCCTGCGCTGGTCGCCGACCAAGCGGTGGAGCTCCTGGCGGAAGGGTTCCACGCCGTCAAGCTTCGCTTGGGGCGCAGGTCCGCCGCCGACGACCTGCGGGCGACGCGCGCCGTGCGCGCGCGGATTCCGGCCGAGGCGATCTTGATGAGCGACTACAACCAGGCGCTCACCGTGGCGGAAGCGCTCGCGCGCGGACGGGGCCTCGACGGGGAGGGCGTCTATTGGATCGAAGAGCCGGTGCGCCACGACGACTACGCCGGCGCGGCGCGGATTGCCCGGGAGCTCGCGACTCCCGTGCAGATCGGCGAGAACTTCCTGGGCCCGCGCGCGATGGCGGCCGCGATCGCCGCGGGTGCCGCGGACTACGTCATGCCGGACCTGGCGCGGATCGGCGGCGTGACGGGATGGCTGCGGGCGGCGGCGCTCGCCGACGCGGCCGGGATCGAGATGTCCTCGCATCTGTATCCCGAGGTGAGCGCGCACTTGTTCGCCGTCACGCCGACGGCTCATTTCCTCGAGTACGTGGACTGGGCGTCGCCGATCCTGGAGCGCCCTCTGGAAGTCTCCGACGGACAGGCGCGTCCCAGCGAGAGGCCAGGGTCCGGCCTCGACTGGAATGAAGATTCGGTCGCGCGCTTCGCGCTCGAGCCGTAGCGCTTCAGGGGCGGGCCTTCCGCCGCCAGGCCAGCAACGCGAAGAGGATCAGAAGCTCGGCGATGCCTCCCGAGCGCTGCCCGCAGCTGCAATTCGCCACGGGTACGCTGAGCGTCCGCTGCAGCTGGGCAAAGTCGGCGGCGCAGGCGGACTGTACGCTAGGGCAGGTGGAAGGTCCGACGATCTGCGTGAACGAGAGGAGCTTCCGGAACGATTTTCCCCGGTCGTCGCTCGTGGCCAGGTCGTAGCCGTCCACGCTGCCGATGCCGCAGGCGTAGACGTGTCCAGCCCGCTCGCCCAGGCATTGCAGGTGGGGGCCCGGCACCTTGTCGAACGCAGTCGCTCCCGGGACGCGAACGTAGAAATCGCCGGCGGAGGTGCCGGCGTACAGGGCCCCATCGGACGCGCGCACGAAGCCGCCGAGCGTCGAGGCGGTCGAGAGGAGCGGCTGGGCGTGCGCGCCGCCGTCGGTGGTGATCCAGATCGAGTCCGCGCCGTTCGCGCTGACCCGCAGATACACGATGTTGGCGTCGGCCGGGTCGACTTGCGCGATCTTCACTTCCGCCGCGGGATCGACCGCCAGATCGAACCGGGTCCAGCTCGCTCCGCCGTCTGCGCTGCGCAGCAGAGCGGAAGATCCGGGCGACGAGCCGGTCGGGAGCGCGGACGTCGTCGCGTACACGACGGAGGCGTCCACGGCGGCGATCTCGACGCTGAGCAAGCGCTCTTCGCTTCCGAGCGGAGGGACCCCGCTGCTGATCAGAGGCGCTCCGAAGCTCCGGCCCCCGTTGCTGGAGGGAAACAGCGAAGCGCCCGCGCGGGCCGGCCAGCCGATGGCCAGCACGGAATCGGGATTCGTGGGAGCGATGAATGCGTCGACCACGATCAGGCCGCTCATCGCACCGGAGGCGCGCGTCCAGACGCAGAGATCGTCGCTGCGCGAGAGGTTGTCCTGGTGCGCGGCGATCACTTCGCCGTTCGACGCCGCCTGGTAGACGAGCACGTTGGCGAGCGAACCCGTCAGGTGGCCCTCGCAGACGTATCGCCAGGTGGTGCCCGCGTCTTCCGAGATGACCAGACCGAACGTCGTGCCGACCAGGATCCGCTGCGGGAGCGCCGGGGGCAGAAGCACGCTCATCCCGGTGGGAAAAGCGCCGTCGGCGCGCGCCCCGACCGACGCTGCCATGGCGAGCGCAAGCACCGACCTGCGCATCGCGCCCATGTAGCACGGCCGGCCGCATCCCGGTACAAGTGACGGATGCTGCCGCGCCTCGCCGCGGCCGCGCTTTTGTGCGCGGCGGCACCCGTCCTGGCCCAGGCCCCGACGGACCATTCCGAGCACGCGGGGCACTCCCCGAAGACCGCTCTGCAGCCCGTCGTCGAGGAGCAGCAGGGGGCGGAGCTGGACATTCCCATGACGCGCAACGCTTCGGGCACCAGCTGGCAGCCCGACAACGCCCCGATGCGCGGTTTGCACTACTCCGCCGGAGGATGGGCGTTCATGGTGCATGGAACCGCGTCGGCCGGATTCGACGATCAGCTCGGCTCGCGCGGCGGCACCCAGGTGATGTCCACGAACTGGATCATGGGAATGGCGGCGCACGAGCTGTGGGGAGGAGAGGCGCGGCTTCGAGCGATGCTCTCCTTGGAGCCGCTCACCGTCCCCGCGGCCGGATATCCCCAGCTCCTGCAAACCGGCGAGTTCTACCGGGGAGCGCATCTGCACGATCATCAGCATCCCCACGACCTGTTCATGGAGACTTCGGTCACCTGGCGGCGTCCGCTGTCCGGGTGGCTCGGAGCGGAGGTCTATCTCGCGCCGGTCGGCGAGCCCGCCCTGGGGCCACCGGCGTTCATGCACCGCGCCTCCGCTGAAGGAGATCCTTTTCCGCCGCTCGCCCACCACTGGCAGGACTCCACGCACGTGTCTTTTGGAGTTGCGACGGCGGCGCTCTACACGCGCCAGACGAAGCTCGAGGTGTCCTGGTTCAACGGCCGCGAGCCCGACGAAGACCGCTGGAACTTCGACTTCCGCAAGCTGGACTCCTTCTCCGTCCGCCTCTCGGCCAACCCAGTGCAACCCGTCAGCCTGCAAGTCTCCTACGGATATCTGGCGAGCCCCGAGCCGCCTTCGCTCACCGGCGGCGCCTTGAGCGTCAGCCGGATCACCGGATCGATCTCGGTGAGCTTGCCGCTCCCGCGGCTGCAGCTCGACACCACGCTCGCCTGGGGCCGCAACCTCGAGCTCACTCCTCTCGACAGCTTCCTCTTCGAGGCGAACCTGGACCTGGACGGGCGCAACGCGCCGTTCTTCCGCCTGGAGGTGGTGCAGAAGACGGCGCACGACCTGGTGGTGCCGGGCTTCTCGGGTCCTCCGGCGTTCGCGCAGTCGTATCTGCTCTCGAACGCCGTGGTCGGATTCGTGCACTCGTTCCCCACGCTCGGACCGATCGAGCCCGCCCTGGGGGCGCGCATCTCGCTGGGGAGGGTCCCGTCGGACCTCGAGCCACTCTACGGATCCCAGGCGGTCTTCGGCGGATATGTTTATCTGCTCGCGCGCTTGCCGACACATTGATCTAGTGTTGGGCCGCATGAAGAGCCGCTGGTCCGACGACGAGGCCCGACAGTTCTGCGACCGCTACGCGCCGCGCTGGGGCGAGCCCCTGGCGCTGCGCGTCTACACCTCGCGCTTGATCGGCGCCGATCCCGACCTGGTCATGCACGGCGGCGGAAACACCTCGGTCAAGATCGTCAAGGAGAACCTCCTCGGTGACCGGGTCGAGGCGCTCTGCGTGAAGGGCAGCGGGTGGGACCTCGATTCCATCGAGCCGCAGGGCCTCCCCGCGCTGGACCTGTCCTGGCTGCGGCGGCTGCGCAAGCTGGAGAGCCTTTCCGACGAGGAGATGGTCAACCAGCTGCGCACGCGCCTCTTCGACGCCAGCGCGCCGAATCCGTCCGTGGAGACGCTGCTGCATGCCTTCCTGCCGCACGTCTTCATCGACCACACCCACGCCGACGCGATCCTGGCGCTCACCAACCAGCCCGACGGCGCCGGCTTGATCCAGAAGGCCCTGGGCGACCGGGTCGTGGTGGTGCCTTACGTGATGCCGGGGTTCCGCCTCGCCAAGCTCGCCGCCGAGATGTTCGAAGGGAAGCCCGACGCCGAGGGGATGGTGCTCCTCAAGCACGGCCTGTTCACCTTCGCGCCGGACGCGCGCACGAGCTACGAGAGGACCATCCACTACGTGGATCGGGCGGAGGCGTTCCTGCGGGAGAGATTGCGCGGGCGCGGACCCTCGGCGCCGGCAGGCGACGTCGCCGAGGCCAGGTCGCGGATGGCGCAGGTCGGTCCCATCCTGCGCGGTCTCTTGGCAACGCCGAGCGGCAATGCCGACCAGCCGCATCGCCGCGTCATCCTCGAGCACCGGGTCACGCCGGAGGTCCTCGCCCTGATCGCGGCGCCCCAGTGCGCATCCCTCGCGGAGCGGGGTCCGCTGACTCCGGACCACGTCATCCGGACCAAGGCCCGGCACCTCTTCATCGGCCAGCCCGCGCTGCAGGATCCGGAAGCGTTGCGCTCGCAGCTGGCGACAGCCATCGCCGGGTACAGGACGCGCTACGACGCCTATTTCGCCGAGCAGGTGCGCGCGAAGGGGGTGACGCGCAGCAAGCTCGATCCGGATCCCCGGGTGCTGCTCATCCCCGGTGTCGGGATCGTCTGCGCCGGCAAGACGCGCAAGGACGCGGCCATCGCCGCGGACATCGCCGAGCACACGCTGCGCATCAAGGCCACGGCGGAGGCCATCGGCCGCTACGAGCCGCTCGACGACTCGGAGCTGTTCGACATGGAGTACTGGAGCCTGGAGCAGGCCAAGCTGGGAAAGGAAGCCGAGAAGCCGCTGGCGCGCCAGGTGGCATTGGTGACGGGCGCCGCCGGAGCCATCGGCGTGGCGACCTGCGTCGAGCTCGCGAAAGCCGGCGCGCACGTGGTCTTGACCGACGTGGACGAGAACGGCCTCGAGCGCGCCAGGGGCAAGGTGGCTCAGGCGGCGGGGAAGAGCTCGTGCGCAGCCGTCCCGATGGACGTGACCGATGAAGAATCGGTCAGCCGGGCGTTCGACGAGGCGTGCCGCGCCTTCGGCGGCGTGGACATCGTGGTGGCCAACGCCGGGATCGCCCACGTCAGCCCGCTCTCCGAGATGGACGCCCGCCAGTTCCAGAAGGTCCTCGACGTCAATCTGGGCGGCTATTTCCTCACGCTCCGCGCGGCAGCGCGCGCGATGCGATCGCAGGGCACCGGCGGGAACGTGGTGATCAACGCCTCGAAGAACGTGTTCGCGCCGGGCGCGGATTTCGGGGCGTACAGCGCGTCGAAGGCGGCGGGCCATCAGCTGGGCAAGGTGGCGGCGATCGAGCTGGCGCCGCTGGGAATCCGGGTGAACATGATCAACGCGGATGCCGTGTTCGCCGAGGGTGACACTCCCTCGGGGCTCTGGCGGGAGATCGGTCCCGATCGGGCCCGCTCGCGCGGCATTCCACCCGCGAAGCTCCAGGAGTTCTACCGCGAGCGCAACCTGTTGCATGCCGAGGTCACGGGGACCCACGTGGGACGCGCGGTGGTCTTCTTCGCTTCCAACCAGACGCCGACGACGGGCGCCACGCTGCCCGTGGACGGCGGCATCGCGGCCGCCTTCCCGCGCTGAGGGGGCAGGGGACTCTCCCCTCGTTCGCGCAGGGCGCATCTTGCGGCGGCACAGTCGATCCGGCGTGCGAGAGAGCGGTAGAATACCTTCCCATACGGAGGCCCTCCATGAAAGCTGGCCTCGTGGGATTCCCGGTCTGCGGCAAGACGACGCTCTTCAACGCCATCACCACGCTGCACCGCGGCGGCGATGCGCACGTGCACCTCGGCGCGATCAAGGTGCCCGACAAGCGGATCGACCATCTGGCCGCCGTGTACAAACCGCGGAAGGTCACCTACGCGGAGATGCGCTTCGCCGATCTGCCGGGTGCGCGCGGCAAAGGGCTGGAAGGCGAGTCTCTGCGGGCCCTCGCCGACGTGGACGCGCTGTGCCTGGTGTTGCGCGGCTTCGCCGCCCTGGACGGCAATGCCCCCGAGCCGCTGGGCGAGCTGCGCGAGTTCGACGCCGAGCTGGTGCTCGCCGACCTGGAGGTGGTGGAGCGCCGGATGGATCGCTTGCGCAAGGAGCACGCCGGCACCACCGGTTCCGAATTCCACGAGCTGTCGAATCTGCGCGCGCACCTGGAGGGGGGCAGCCCGCTGCGGACCATGAAATGGACCGACGCCGAGGAGCGCGAGATGGCGCACTTCGGATTCCTCTCCCGCCGGCCGATGCTGGTGGTGCACAACGTCGGCGAAGGAGACGCGGCCAGCCCGCTCGCGCCGGAGCTTCTGGCCGAGGTTCGCGCGCGAGGCGCGGAAGGATTGACGCTGAGCGCGGAGGTGGAATCGGAGATCGCGGAGCTCGACCCCGCGGAACAGCCGGCCTTCCTGGAATCGATCGGGTTGCGGGAGCCGGCGCGAGAGCGGTTCATCCGGGCCGCGTATCACCTGCTCGATCTGATCTCCTTCTTCACGGCGGGCGAGGATGAAGTGCGCGCCTGGACCATCCACCGCGGCGACAAGGCGCCCAAGGCCGCGGGGAAGATCCACTCCGACCTCGAGCGCAGCTTCATCCGCGCCGAGGTGATCCACTACGAGGACTTCACGGCTGCGGGCGGGGAGGCCAAGGCGCGAGAGAAAGGAAGGATGCGCCTGGAGGGGAAGGAATACGTCGTGCGCGACGGGGACATCCTCCACGTCCGCGCCGGCTGACGGCGAACTTCGAAACGCAACCGGTCTGGCAACGTGAATTGGGTGAGCTTCTTCGCCGAGAAAGCGAGAGGCCCCGCGGCGCCAGGGCGCGCGCGGGGCCTCGGGTCTGCAGCGGTCAGTCGTCGTCGCGGTCGTCGTCCCGGGTGATCTTCCAGATCACGCCGGTGCCGGGGATCTGCACGAGCGGCGCGTCGGCCTGAACCGTGAACTTCGCGTTCGGATCGGACTGCCCGAAATCCCGGACCGCGCCGTAGTCCACGAGATAGAGCGCTCCGTCGGGGCCGAATTGGACCTGGAGGGGCCGGTTGATGCCGTGGATGCCGGCCGAGAACGCCTGGTCCTCGGGCTTCGTGCAACGCTCTTCGGCGTGGTTCGGCGCGTCGGGGCCTTTCCGCTGGTTCGCGGCCTTGCAGTTGAAGGCGAAGCGCTCCAGCTCGAGCGTCAGCGGCTCGCGCGGCTTGCTGAAGTTGACCAACTGGATGTCGTGGCCTTCCTCCGGCTCGCCGTTTCCCTTCGAGAAGCCGAAGTCACCCTCGCGCGCCACCAGCG
>Ga0070708_100001895_pt1 | contig 16084 bp, 14 predicted proteins | sample KBSK5503metaG_FD_65469 | JGI IMG/M metagenome (GOLD analysis project Ga0070708, IMG submission 65469) | Corn, switchgrass and miscanthus rhizosphere microbial communities from Kellogg Biological Station, Michigan, USA - KBS K5-50-3 metaG | ecosystem: Host-associated > Plants > Roots >... | reverse complement strand
CCGATCACTTTCCTCTTGGCGATCTTCACCTCGACGGCGTGGATCCGCTCGAGCATCTCGTCTTTCGTGCGCGGCATCGGCACGGCTTAGAACACCACCTTGAAAAAGCCGGTGAGCAAGATGTTCGCCAGCGCCAGAGGGATCAGGTACTTCCATGCCATCTTCTGCAACTGGTCCTCGCGCAACCGCGGGTACGTCGCGCGCAGCCAGATCACGATGAACGAAACCGCGCCGATCTTCGCCAGCGTCCACAGAGGACCCGGGATCCACGGGACGACGACGCCGTGCCACCCGCCGAGGAACATCACGGTCGCGAGCCCCGACAACGCGACGACGCCCGCATATTCCGACAGCAGGAACAGTCCGAACTTGATGCCGGTGTACTCGGTCATGTGGCCGAAGATGATCTCGGAGTCGGCGATCGGCATGTCGAACGGCGGACGCGACAGCTCGGCGAGGCTGGCCGTGACGAAGATGAAGAATCCGACGATCTGCGGGAAGACGAACCAGTAGTGGTTCTGCGCCTCGACGATCCCGACGAGCGACAGCGTTCCCGCCTGCATCGCCACCGCCGCACCGGCCAGCACGAGCGGAAGCTCATAGGCGATGAGCTGCGCAGCGCCGCGGATCGCTCCGATCAAGGAGAACTTGTTCGCGCTTGCCCACCCGGCCATGAGCATGCCGATCACGCCGATCGCGGAGATGGCCAGCGCGAAGAAGAGTCCGAGGTCGAGGTTCTCGCCCCACCAGCCGCCGGGCCCGAACGGGATAACGACGAAGATCATCACGACGGGTACCACGACGAGGATCGGCGCGGCCACGAAGACCCATTTGTCGGCGGAATCGGGCGTGATGTCTTCCTTCTGGATGAACTTCACGCCGTCGGCGATCAACTGCGCCCAGCCGTGGAAGCGACCGGCCTCCATCGGCCCGAGCCGTGCCTGCATGTGCGCGAGCACTTTGTGCTCGACGTAGCCGATCACGAGCGGAGCGGTCAGGAAGAAGATCAAGATGGCGCCGAGCTTGAGCCCGAACAGCGCCCAAGGGTTCGAGAAGTACCGTTCCAGGATCATCGTGCGCTGATCACCGGTCGACGTCCCCGACGACGAAGAACACGCTGCCGAGCACAGCGATCAGGTCGGGCACGAGGATCCCGGGCAGCAGGTGCGGGATCATCGACACGTTGGAGAACGACGGCGTCCGCATCTTCAAGCGCCACGGATACTTGTCGCCCGTCGACACGAGGTAGTACCCGCACTCGCCGAGCGAGTTCTCGGTGCGCAAGTAGTAATTGCCTTCGGGCGCTTTTATGGTCTTCGGCATCTTCGGAAGGATGACCGGCCCGGCGGGGATCTTGCCGTGGACCTGCTCGATGATCCGGAGCGACTGCTGAATCCGCCGATACAACACGTTGAAGCGGTCGAAGGAGTCGCCCTTTTCCCCCGTCGGGACGTCGAAGTCGACCTGGTCGTAAAAGAGGTATGGCTCGGTGAGACGCGAGTCTTCGGCGATCCCCGACGCCTGCAAGATCGGGCCGGTGACGCCGTAATCCTTCGCCACGTCCCCCGGGAGCGCGCCGACGCCGATCGTGCGCTTCTTGAAGATTTCGTTGCCGAGCAGCAGTCCTTCATAGTCCAGCAACCGGTGTCGCACGAGCTTCACCAGCCGTTCGGAGTGGGCGAGGAAACCCTTCGGCAGATCGTCCTTGAGTCCACCGACGCGGCAGTACGTGAAGTGGAGGCGGCCACCCGTAGCGGCTTCCATCAGCTCTTGGATGTCCTCGCGCTCTCGGAACGCGTAGAACATCGGCGTCATCGCGCCGAGCTCGAGGCCGTAGGATCCGAGGAACATGAGGTGGTTGAGGACTCGGTTCCACTCGGCCATGAGCATCCGGATCCACTGCGCGCGCGGCGGGACCTCGAGGCCCATCATCTTCTCGACGATCAGCGCGACGCCGAGCTCGTTGCCGAAGGCCGACAGCCAGTCGTGCCGATTGACGAGCGCGATGATCTGGCGGTAATCCCGCGCCTCGGCGAGCTTCTCGAATCCGCGGTGCATGTAGCCGATGACCGGCTCGGCGGCGGTGATCCGTTCGCCGTCGAGCGTGATGACGACGCGGAGCACGCCGTGCGTCGAGGGATGCTGCGGCCCGATGTTGAGGACCATCTCCTGGGTCGCGAGCGAGCCTTCTCCGGCGACGATCACTTCCATGCCCTCGCCGGGCCCGCCGGGGAACATCGCCCGACGCTCCTCGGTCACGGACATCAGTGCTCACCCGCCTTGGTCGCCGCCCCGCCGGCGGTCGGCACGCGGCCCGGTCGCGGACTGGAGCCGGGCTCGCCGGGCTCTTCCCGGCCTTCCCATTCCTTGACCTCGCGGGTCATGAGCAGGAAGTCCTTGCGGAGCGGGAAGCCCTCGAAGGCCTCGGGAAGGAGCAGTTTCACCAAGTGGGGGTGGCCCTCGAACTCCACGCCGTACAGCTCCCAGCACTCTCGCTCCTGCCAGTTCGCTCCACGCCAAACCTCGGACAGCGTGGGAACCGTTCCGCCTTCGCGAGCGACGCGGATCTTCATGTTGAGGTGATGCTGGCGGCGCACCGAGTAGACGTGCGCGACGACCTCGATCTCGTTCTGCTCGGGCCAGTCGACGCCGCTCATGAAGGTGAACAGGTCGAAGTGGCAGCGGCCGCAATCCTTCAGGTGAGCGGCGCAGGCTTGCCATTTCTCCCGAGGAACCCAGATCGATGCTTGTCCGAACTGAATGTCGCTGCGCTCGACGAATGAGGCGTCGGCCTCCTGCAGGTGGGCGACGAGCTCCTCTGGGGTCATCGGTTCGAGAGGTCCACCGGGCCGATGTGGCCTCCGACGACGATCGGTTGACGATCGGCGCGATCGAACCGATCCTTGAGCGATTCCTTCGCGATCTCTTGCTGAAGGCGGAGGATGCCTTCGAGGAGCGCTTCCGGACGCGGCGGGCAGCCGGGCACGTAGACGTCGACCGGCACGATCTGGTCGACGCCTTTGGTGACCGAGTATGAATCCCAGTACGGGCCGCCGCAGTTCGAGCACGATCCGAAAGAGATGACGTATTTCGGCTCGGGGATCTGCTCGAAGACCCTCTTGAGCGCGGGCGCCATCTTGTCCGTCAGCGTCCCAGCCACTACCAGGAGGTCCGCCTGCCGGGGCCCGTGCGCGACCGGGATCACGCCCAGGCGGATGAAATCATGGCGCGAGGTCGAAGCGGCGATCAGCTCGATCGCACAGCACGCGAGCCCGAAGTTCATGACCCAGAGCGAATACTTCCGCCCCCAGTTCAAGACGAACTTGATCGGCTGAGGAACGTCGAGCTTATCGACCAGACCCACATGCGCTCCTTAGATCCATTCGAGGACCTTCTTCTTCCATGCGTACAGCAGGCCGAGAGCCAGGATCCCGATGAAGATCACCATCTCGGCCAGGACCTGCCCGGCTTTGGCGAAGTGCTCGAAGACGACCGCCCACGGGAAGAGGAAGACGCTCTCGACGTCGAAGATGACGAACAGGAAGGCGAAGATGTAGTACCGGATCTGTGTCTGACTCCACCCTTGACCGACGGGGTCGATCCCGCATTCGTATGTCGTGTACTTCTCGGCGCGGGGCCTCCGGGGGCGCACCAGCCGGTTGAGCGTGAACGCAATGACGCCGAACGCAACGCCGAGGAGACCGAGGCCGGCGACCGTGCCGTACTGCCAGAAGTAGTTCCTCACGCCAGTCCCCTACCGGCTTCCACTTGGGCCTCCCGGCGCCGTCCTTTCGGAGCGGCTCACGACTGCGTTTGACCTGCTCGCTGACCGGAAAACCGCTCGTGAAAACGCTCACTAGCGGCCAACAGCATTCTAACGCAGACGCCGGAGGCGACCCAAAGCTGACGCCCAATCAGCGTGTGCGGTCGATCAAGAAGGAGGCCAACCGCTCGAGCGCGGTTCGCGCTTCTCCGGCCGGGATCGGCCCGAGAGCCGCTCCGGCCCGATCCGCCCACTCACCGACCGTCTTGAGGGCGAGCGGCACCGACCCGTTCGTACGCAGCAGGTCCAGAGCGGCCTCGACATCGAAGGCGTCGAGCGCCGACTTGAGAGCCTCCGCGCCGTCGGCTTTGCCTTCGAGCGTAAAGAAGACGGGCAACGTCCAAACTCCCTCGCGCAGATCGGTTCCCGGGACCTTGCCGGTCTCCGCCTCGCTGCCGGCGACGTCGATGACGTCGTCCGAGAGCTGGAACGCGATCCCGAGGGCCCGGCCGAACTGCGTTACGGCCGCGACGTGTTCGGTCGCGGCGCCGGCCAGCCACGCGCCGAGGTGACACGACGTCGCCAGCAACGCCGCGGTCTTTCGCTCCACGACGGCGAGGTATCGCTCGAGGGTCTGGCGCTGGCTCCGCGCGTGCTCGCTCTCCATGATCTGGCCCTCGCACAGGTCGGCGATCGTGTCGGCCAGCACGCGGCTCACGTACGTTCCGAGGTCGGCGGCGATCCCAGAAGACCGGGCGAACAGGTAGTCCCCCGTCAAGATGGCGATCGAGTTGTCGAAGCGGGCGTTCGCGCTCGGGCCGCCGCGACGCACGGAGGCTTCGTCCATCACGTCGTCGTGGTACAGCGTCGCGAGGTGCGTGAGCTCGATCGCCGCCGCGCAGGCGACGAGCCGGGGGTCCCGGGGGTCGCCGAGATGCGCGGAAAGCAGCACCAACATTGGCCTGAACCGCTTGCCGCCGGCGTCGAGCAGGTGCGCAGCGGCTTCGTGTACCAGCGGTTCGCCCGAAGCAACGGATTCGTGCAGGAGCCGCTCGACGCGCTCAAGATCATCCGTGACGTCGAGGTCGACGACGGCCGTCGGGTCGCGGGTATCCCCCATCTCGCTCGGAGCCTACCCGAGCGCGGAAAACCGTGAGGTGCCGGGTCGCGGAAGCCGGGCGGGAGCTCTCAGCCGGTGAATATGCCGGCGTTGCGGGCGAGCTCGATCAAAGCTTGCGGCCAAACGCCGAGCGCCACGACGACCGCTGCGGCGATCGCGAGCCCGCCGACGAGGGCGGGCGAAGGGCCGAGCGGCATATCGCCCGGCGCCGGATCCTGCAGCCACATCGCGACGATGACCCGGAGGTAGAAGAAGGCGGCGATCGCGCTCGTGAGCACGCCGACGACGACGAGTCCCGTCTCGCCCGACTGGACCGCCGCCGAGAAAACATAGAACTTGGCCATGAAGCCGGCCGTTGGTGGGATGCCGGCGAGCGATAACAAGAACAGCGTCATCGCTCCGGCGAAAAGGGGATGGCGCTGTCCGATCCCGGTCCATTCGTTCAGCGTCGACCGTTCTCGACCGCCCGGCGCCGACGCGATCACCATCCCGAACGATCCCAGCGTCATGAAGGCGTAGACGAGCAGATAGAAGAGCGCCGCCGCTGTGCCCTCGCGGCTCGCCGCGATGACGGCCACGAGCACGTAGCCGGCGTGCGCGATGGAGGAATACGCGAGCAGCCGCTTGATGTCGGTCTGCGTTATGGCGATCACAGAGCCGACCACCATCGTGAGAACGGCGACGAACCACAGCACCGGCCTCCAGTCCCATTGCAGCGGGCCGAGCGCGACGAGGAACACTCGTAGGAACGCCGCGAACCCGGCGGCTTTCGTGCCGGCAGCCATGAATCCGGTCACGGAGGTGGGCGCACCTTGATACACGTCGGGCGTCCACATGTGGAACGGGACGGCAGCGACCTTGAAGCAGAAGCCGATGGCGAGCAACGCCATCCCAGTGAACATCAGCCGGCCGTCGGCCGTTGCGGCAAGAAGCGAGATCCCGGAGATGTTCGTCGTGTTCGTCGCTCCATACATGATCGCGATCCCGTACAGCAGGAACGCGCTCGAGAATGCGCCGAGCAAAAAGTACTTCAGCGCGCTCTCCTGCGAGGCATCGTCGCGCCTGGCGAAACCCGCGAGGACGTAGAGCGACAGCGACAGAACCTCCAACGCGAGGAAGACGAGCAGCAGGTCGTTTGCAGCCGCGAGCAGCGTCATCCCCGCCGTGGCGAAGAGCAGCAGCGGGTAGTACTCGCCGCGATGGATCCGGCGGCGAGAGAGATAGTGGTACGAGATGATCACGGACATCGCGCACGTCGAAAGAAGGATCAGCTTGGCGAACAACGCAACGCCGTCGACCGCGAGCGTTCCTTGCATGACCACGTCTCGTTTGTCGTGTAGATCGAAGGTGAACCACGCCGCGAGGCCGACCGATGCGAGCGTTAGCCCGGCAAGCACGTCCCGGCGCACGCGGGGGCGGAACGCGTCGATCACAAGCGTGAGCAGCCCGCCGCCGACGAGCGCGAGCTCGGGGGCGATGGCGCGCCAGGCGATCTCGGGGGTCGCCACGCTACCGCCCTCCGCCGAGGACCGTGGTGGTCGCCGAACGAACCGACGCGAAAGGCTGCACTGGAGTTTCGACGAGCACGCGCGCTCGCACTCGCTGCAATGACGGCTCCATACGTTCGAGGAACGGCTTCGGCCACACGCCGATCAGCACGATCACGGCCACGAGTGGAACGACGGCGAGCCCCTCTCGAAAGCTCATGTCCGCGACGTGCCGGTTGTCTTCGATGACCATCGGTCCGTGGAAGACGCGCTGATAGGCCCACAGCAAGTACAGCGCCGCCAGCACCACGCCGGTCGCGGCGATCACCGCCCAGACCCGGTTGCGCGCGAACGCTCCCACGATGACCAGGAACTCGCCGACGAACCCGTTGAGGCCCGGAAGCCCGAGCGACGACAACGCAACGATCAGGAACATCCCGGCGTAGATCGGCGTGACGGCGGCGAGGCCGCCGAAGTCGGCGATCTCCCGCGTGTGGCGGCGCTCGTAGAGCATGCCGACGAGGAGGAACAGTGCGCCGGTCGAGAGGCCGTGCGACACCATCTGCAGCGTCCCGCCCTGCAATCCCTGGATCGTGAACACGAAGATCCCGAGTACGACGAAACCGAGGTGCGAGATCGACGAGTACGCGATCAGTCGCTTGAGGTCCTTCTGCATCGAGCAAACGATCGCTCCGTACACGATGCCGATGAGCGCTAAGGCGACGACGTACGGAACGGCGGCGCGCGCCGCGTGCGGGAACAGCGGAAGCGAATACCGAAGGAACCCGAAACCGCCGAGCTTCAGCAGGACGCCGGCGAGGATGATCGAGCCGGCCGTCGGCGCCTCGGTGTGCGCGTCGGGGAGCCACGTATGCAGAGGGAACAGGGGGATCTTGATCGCGAACGCGGCGAAGAACGCGAGGAACAGCCACCGCTGGATGTCGTGCGAGAGGGCCAGCCTGCCGATCACCTCGTAGTCGAAGCTGAGGTGACCGAGCGCCGATCGCGCTTGGAAGCCGAGCACCACGATCCCCGCGAGCATGAGCAACCCGCCGAGCAAGGTGTAGAGGAAGAACTTCACGGCCGCGTAGACGCGCCGCTCGTATCCCCAGTAACCGATGAGGAAGTACATCGGGACGAGCATCCCCTCCCAGAACACGTAGAACAGGAGGAGGTCGAGCGACAGGAACACGCCGAGGACGGCGGTCTCGAGCGCGAGCAGCAACCCCATGAACAGCTTGGGGTTCTTGTCCACCTTCCACGACGCGAGCACGCAGACGGGCATCAGGAACGTCGTGAGCACCACCAGCCACAAGCTGATCCCGTCGACGCCGATGTGGTACGAGGCGCCGAGCGCGCGGATCCACGAATGACGCTCGACCATCTGGAACCCGGCGTTGGACTTGTCGAACGTCGCGAGCACGGCGAGCGACGTGCCGAGGGCGCCGAGCGAGACCAGCATCGCCCAGCCGCGGATCAAGCCGTGGCGATTGCGAGGGAAGAAGGCAAGGAGCAGCGCGCCGCCCAGCGGGATCCAAAGGGTCACCGACAGGAGGCCCTTCAATGCGTCCTCCCGACGAGCAAACCGAGGAGCACGACCCCGCCTGCAAGCACGCCGAGCGCGTACGTGCGTACATACCCGGTCTGGACCCGGCGCGTCGTGGCCGACAGCAGCGTCATCCCGCGACCGACGTTATTGACGACCCCGTCGATCCATAACGTGTCGACGACGAACGCCAATGCGGTGGCGCCGAGCTTGCCGGCGCCGGTGAAGAGGAACTCGTAGAGCGAGTCGACGTAGAGACGGTTGCGCGCCGCGCGCCACAAGAAGCCTGCCTTCTGCCGGCGGCGCTGCCAGTCGAACGCTCCGAGGTACATGTAAGCGGCGCCGGCCACTCCCGCGAGGCCGGCGGCGGTCGCGAGTGTCGACAGGGCAGGCGCGGACAGACCCGTTTTCCGCTCGGGCGCGGGCGGGAGCGGGGCCGCGAGCGTCGGAGCGACCACTTCGTTCGCCGGAGTCCGGCCGAGCCACCGCTGGATCATGCCGTCGTGCGCGCCGAGACCCAGGAGCCCTCCGACCAGCGCGAGAGCCGCGAGCACTCCGAGCGGGAAGCCCATGACCGGCGGCGACTCGTGCGGGTGCTGCTCGGGGTCGAGCCGACTCTTCCCGAAGAAGGTCAGGAACATCAGGCGCGACATGTAGAAACCCGTCCCGACCGTCGCAACCAGCAGCAAGACCCAGATCGCGGTGTGGCCCGACGCGTACGCGCCCTCGAGGATCTGATCCTTCGAGAAGAAGCCCGACGTGCCGGGGAATCCGATGATCGCGAGCCAGCCGGCGATCATCACCGCGGCCGTCCACGGGATCTTGCGCGCGAGGCCGCCCATCTTGGTCAGGTCCGTCTCGCCGCCGAGCGCGTGCATAACCGACCCTGCGCCCAAGAACAGCAGGGCCTTGGAGAACGCGTGGGTAACGAGATGGAAGATGCCGGCCGTGTATGCGCCGACGCCGACGCCGACGAACATGAAGCCGAGCTGGCTGATCGTCGAATATGCCAGGACACGTTTGATGTCGTCTTGCACGAACGCGATCACGGCCGCCATGAGCGCGGTCGCGATGCCGATCCACGCGACGACGTTCCCCGCCGTGTGAGATGCGTCGAAGATCGCGTGCGAGCGGGAAACCATATAGACACCGGCCGTGACCATCGTCGCCGCGTGGATGAGGGCGCTGACCGGCGTCGGGCCCTCCATGGCGTCGGGAAGCCACACGTGAAGCGGTATCTGGGCGCTCTTCCCGCACGCACCCGCGAACAGCAGTAATGCGATGGCGGTGGTGGTCCCGTGCCCGAGCCCCCCCACAACCGAGAACACCCGGTCGTAATCGAGCGAGCCGACGCTGACGAAGATGAGCACGATCCCGATCGCGAACCCGAGGTCCCCGACACGGTTCGTGATGAACGCCTTCTTGGCGGCACTCGCCGCAGCGCGCCGTTCGAACCAGAAACCGATCAGTAGGTACGAGCAGAGGCCGACGAGCTCCCACCCCGCATAGAGCAACAAGAAGTTGTTCGCGAGCACCAGCACCAGCATCGAGAACGCGAACAGGTTCAGATACGCGAAGTAACGCGCGTAGCGAGGGTCGTCTCGCATGTAGCCGACCGAGTACAAGTGAATCAGCGTGCCGACGCCCGTTACGACGAGCACCATCACGAGCGAGAGCTGGTCGATCCGCAGGTCGACGGCGACCCGGAAGTTCCCCGAGGCAATCCAGTCGTAGATGGGCTTGATGAACGCTCTCGACCCGGCCGGCTGGTGCGAGACCTGCACGAACGTGACGAGTCCGGTCACGAACGCGGCGGTCATCATCAACGTGGCGAGCGGCCCGGCCGCCCGACCCGCACGCTTGCCAACCAGGAGCAAGAAGGCCGCGCCGGCCAGCGGGAAGAGCGGGATCAGCCAAGAGACGTTGACCGCGGACGGGACCACGCCCATCACCACTTCATCGTCTTCGCGTCGTCGACCGACGCGCTGGCTTTCCGGCGATACAGCGACATGATGATGGCGAGTCCGACCACGACTTCGGCCGCCGCGACGATGATCACGAAGAACGCGAGCACCTGGCCGTCGAGGGTCCCTTTCATGCGCGCGAACGTCACCAGCGTCAGATTGACGGCGTTCAGCATGAGCTCGACCGACATGAAGATGATGATCGAGTTGCGTCGCACGAGAACGCCGACGGCGCCGATCGCGAACAGCGTGGCGGCGAGGGTCAGGACGGCGAAGGGATCGATCACGAGACGATCCCCGGCTCGCGCCGATCGGCTCCGACCGGGTCCGGCCCGTGAAGCGCGACCTCCGATGCTTCCTCCTCTTCGTCCCGGCGGCGGCCGAGGATCATCGCCCCGATCGCGGCGACGATCAGCAGAACCGAGGCCACCTCGAAGGGGAACATGTATCTGGTGAACAACAATCGACCGAGTCCCTGAACGTTGCCTGACGCGTTCGCGGCTACGAGGCCCTTCCCCGGCTTCCCCCGGAGCGTCGTCCAGAACACGAACGCCATGACCCCCGCGAAACCGAACCCGAGCGCGATCGCCAGGGGCCGCTGGAACGGGATCGATTCGGAGAGGTCCTCTTCTCGATCCACTCCGATCAGCATGATCACGAAGAGGAACAGCACCATGATCGCGCCGGCGTACACGATGATTTGCACCGCCGCGAGGAAATGCGCGTCGAGGAGGACGTACAAGACCGCCAGGGTGAAGAAGTTCGCGACGAGGAGCAGAGCCGCGTGAACCGCGTTGCGGGCAAACAGCATGAACGCCGCGCACAGCACCGACGCCGCGGCGGTCGGTACGAAGATCCACTTCTCCAAACGGCCCCCTCGTGCCTTTCAGTGGTGCTGGTTGTGGGACGATTCCTCTTCTTGTTCCGCGCGCTGGGCGGAGGTCAGCACCGGCGTCCCGGCGAAGCCGCCGTAGTAGTTGATCCCCCGCGCCGTGACCTCATCGTCGGTATGCGGCGGCGCCGTCGCGCCTTCCGGCAGGGACGCGAGCAGCATCTCCTTGGTGAAGATCAGCTCCTCGCGCGAGTCGTCGGCGAGCTCGTAGGCGTTTGACATCGTGAGTGCCCGCGTCGGACACGCCTCGAGGCACAATCCGCAGAAGATGCACCGTAGATAGTTGATCTGATAGTCGCTCGCATATCGCTCGCCGGGCGAGTAGCGCGCCTCCGGCGTGTTCTCTGCTCCCTGCACGTAGATCGCGTCCGCGGGGCACGCCCACGCGCAGAGCTCGCAGCCGATGCACTTCTCGAGCCCGTCCTGGTAGCGGTTGAGGACGTGGCGACCGTGGAAGCGGGGCGCCGTCGGCTTTCGTTCCTCCGGGTACTGCGTGGTCACTTTCGGCTTCAGGATGTGTTTGGCAGTGACCATCAGTCCCTTCAGGATCTCAACGACCGCCAACGGCGACACCTCCATTCGCCTTCGCGCGGAGGGCCGCCAGGTTCTCGCGCGTCATCTTCGCCAGGACGATCACAGCCGCGACGCCGAAGATCGGCCCGATCCACGCGATCAACGTGGAGCGGCTGGCGGTCTGGGGGAGAACGGCGAGTGTCGCGGTGATCATGACCCATGCCAGCCCGGCGGGGATGAAGATCTTCCAGCCGATGTGCATCAGCCGGTCGTACCGCAAGCGCGGAAGCGTCGCGCGGACCCAGATGAACAAGAAGATCAGCGCGCCCATCTTCCCGAGGAAGTACACGAGCGGCCAGATCGGGCGCGCGAACGGCAGGATCGGACCCCGCCATCCGCCGAGGAACAGCGTCACCGCGATCGCCGACGTCGTGATGACGTGGAGGTACTCGGCGAGGAAGAACATCGCGAACTTAATGCCGGAGTACTCGGTGTGGTAGCCGGCGACGAGCTCGGTCTCGGCTTCGGGAAGGTCGAACGGCGCGCGGTTGGTCTCCGCGATGCCGGCGAGCAGGAATAGCAAGAACGCAGGGAACTGCGGGAGGATGTACCAGCGGGGGATGAATCCGTAGTAGGTGCCCGCCTGCGCGTCGACGATCCCCTTCGTCGACAGCGTGCCGGCCCACAGCGTGACCGCGACGGCCGCGAGCCCGAGGCCCATCTCGTAGGAGATCATCTGTGCCGTCGAACGCACCGCTCCAAGCAACGGGTACGCGCTTCCCGAAGCCCACCCGGCGAGCACCACGCCGTAGACCATCAGCGAGCCCATCGCAAGGAAGAAGAGGAGCCCGACGTTGATGTCGGCGAGCTGGAACGTGATCAGCCTATGGCCGATGTGGAAGCCCTGGCCCATCGGCACGACGGCGAACGCCACGAACGCCGGGATCATCGAGAACAACGGCGCCAGCGAGAAGACGGGCTCGTCTGCGGTGATCGGGCGGACGTCTTCCTTGAAGAAGAGCTTCACGCCGTCCGCCAGGGACTGCAGCATCCCGAAGGGCCCGACGCGGTTCGGTCCGACGCGCTGTTGCATGAATGCGACGATCCGGCGCTCGACCCAGATCGTCATCATCACGCTGACGAGCAAGAAGCCGAACACCACGACGGTCTTGATCGCGATGATGACGACGTCGAGCCAGTCCATCAGAGCTTCTCCACCCGAACGAGCGTGACCGGTTCGCCGGCGTCGAGGAGCGCGGTACCGCGGACGCCGAACTGCGCGGCGGGGACGAACACGCAACGGTCGGCCATCCCGGTGGTAACGCGCGCCGGGCCTTCGATACGGCCGCATGCGCTGGCGACGCGAACGCGATCCCCGACGGAGATCCCGAGCCGCTCGGCGTCCGCCCGGCCGAGCTCTACGAACGGCTGGTCCGCCGTGTCGAGCAGCTCCGTCGCGCCGAGCAACATCGTGCCCGCGTCGAGCAGGAGCGGGTAGGTCAGGAGCGTGAACGGATGGTGCTCGTCGAGCCGGCGCATCGGCAGGGGCGGCAGCGAAACGGGCGAGGTTTCTTCGGTGGGACGCTGCAGCGCCACCATCTCGCGGCGCAACTCATCCAGTGTCCTCGGGAAGGCGACGCCCGCCTCGTTCGCGATCAGCGAGAGGATCTCCCAGTCGGGACGGCTGACCCCGGCCGGGGAAACCGCGGCGCCGAACGGTTGCGGCCGGACTTCCCAGTCGGTGAGCGTCCCTTCGCGCTCGGCCGACGCTGCGGCCGGCAGTACCACGTGCGCCTTCCGGGAAGAAGATGTGAAGAAGAGGTCTTGGGCGACGAGGAAGGGCGCGCCGTCCAGCGCCCTCGCGCCGAGCGTCGCGTCGCCGAAGTCGGCTGCCGGATCGACTCCGGCGAGGAACAGAACCCCGAGCTCCCCGACCGCCTCGAGGATCGCGTGTGTGTCGAGCCCGGGCGTCGGGGAGACCGGAACGCCCCAGAGCTGCTCGAGCTCTCTGCGATCGGCCGCCTCCTCAACCCGGCGCCCGGCGGGCAGCAGACTCGGGTGGAGCCCGGCCCACAGCGCACCCCGGGCGCCGGAGCGTCGCGGGATCCATGCGAAACGCGCTCCCGTCGCCTCCGCAAGGTTCCACGCCGCGGCGAGCGCGCCGGGCGCTTGGGCGAGCCGGTCGCCGCACAGGACCACCGCGTCCGCTCCCGCCGCGGCAAGTGCGCCGGCAAGCGCGCCGATCTGCTCGGACGTCGAGTGTGATTGTTCGCGCAACGCCGAGGCACTCGGACCGTCGAGCGCACCGCGCATCGCCTGCGACCAGTCGCCGACGCCTCGTTTACCGAGTTCCGCGGCGACGCCGAGCAGCACGCCCGGCTCGGTCCCCGGAGGGCACAGGATCGAATGTCCCCCCGCGCTGCCGAGCGCGGTCCGGCGCCCGCCGACTTCGTAAACGACGGCCCCGTGCCGGGTGGCCGCCTTCCGGATCCGCAGGAACACGATCGGCGACTCCTGCTGCAGATCCGAACCCAGGACGATGATCACCTTGGCCTGTTCGAGATCGGTATAGGTGATCCCGGGGGCGCGCACGATACGACCGAGGACCTCGTCTTCCTCCGCCGAGCCGGCGCGCGATCGGAAGTCGACGTCGTTGGTTCCGAGGACCGTGCGCGCAAACCGCGACAGTGCGTAGGCGTCCTCGTCGGCGAGGCGGCCGCCGCTCAGAGCCGCCGTGCGCCGGCCGGCGCGACGAGCCGAGTGGATGGCGTCGATGACGATCCCGATCGCTTCCGCCCACGACACCGGGACGAACTCGCCCTCCTTCCGGACCAACGGCTCGGAGATCCGCTCGGGACGCTGGATGTACGCGTGACCGAAGCGGCCTTTGTCGCACAGCCAGACCTCGTTCACATCGGCGTTGTCTTCGGCGAGCACGCGCACGATCTGGTCTCGGCGACTCTGCAGGATGGTGTTGCATCCGGACGCACAGAGGTTGCAGACGCTTTTCTGCGAAGCCATGTCGAACGGCCGCGCCTTGAAGCGGAACCTGGCGCTGGTGAGCGCGCCGACCGGGCAGATCTGGATGACGTTGCCGCTGAAGACGGAGCGGTACGGTTCGTCGGAGAAGATCGCGACCTGCTCCAGAGCCCCGCGCTCGAACAGCTCGATGAACGGGTCTCCCGAGATCTCGCTCGCGAACCGAGTGCAGCGCGCGCAAAGCACGCACCGCTCGCGATCGAGGTACACGAGTGGCGAGATCGCAACCGGTTTCACGAACCGCCGTTTGGGGTCGATGAAACGGCTCCCGCCGGGCCCGTAGGCAAGCGCTTGATCCTGCAACGGGCACTCGCCGCCCTTGTCGCACATGGGGCAGTCGAGCGGGTGGTTGATCAACAGGAGCTCGAGAACGCCTTCCTGGGAGTCCCTGGCCATCTCCGACGTCCACTGGGTCTTGACGACCATCCCCTCGGCGACCGGCGTCGTGCACGCGGTGAGTGGCTTCCGCTGGCCTTCGACCTCGACAAGGCACTGTCGGCACGCGCCGAGCGGTGCGAGGTACGGGTGGTCGCAGAAGCGCGGGATATAGACGTCGGTGTGCTCGGCGGCGCGGATGATCAGCGTGCCGGCCGGGACGGTCACGTCCCGCCCGTCGATCTGCAACGTCACGTTCTTGGTTTCAGCGGCCAAACGGACACCCCTTGCCGCGGATGTGCGCCGTGTACTCCTCGCGCCAGAGCTTTACGGTCGAGGTCACCGGAGCGATCGCGAAGTCGCCGAGAGCGCAAAACGATCGCCCGCCGATGTTCCCCGCGACGTCGACCATGATGTCGAGGTCTTCCTCGCGCCCTTGCCCGGCCTCCATCCGGCGGAGTGAGGAGGAGATCCAGTACGTGCCTTCGCGGCACGGCGTGCACTTGCCACACGACTCGTGCGCGTAGAACTCCGTGTATCGCAGCGCTGCGCGGACCATGCAGGCGTCCTCAGCGAAGACGATCATCGCGCCGGTGCCGAGCAGCGAGCCGGCGGCCATAACCGACTCCCAGTCCATGTTGGTGTCGAGCTTGTCGGGCCCGAAGAAAGGCGTCGATGACGCTCCGCCGGGCGTGAACGCTTTCAGTTTCTTGCCGCCCTTGACCCCGCCGGCGAACCCTTCGATCAGGTCGCGCGCGGTCGTCGAGAACGGCACCTCGTAGTTGCCGGGCCGCTCGACGTCGCCCGAGACGCAGAAGATCTTCGTGCCCGGCGACTTCTCTGTCCCGAACCCGCGGAACCACTCGGGGCCGTTGTTGATGATGTGCGGGACGCACGCGAACGTCTCGACATTGTTCACGACGGTCGGCAACGCGTACAGACCGTGCGTCGCCGGGAACGGCGGTCGAAGTCGCGGCTGACCGCGCCTGCCCTCGAGCGACTCGAGCAGCGCCGTCTCCTCGCCGCAGATGTATGCGCCGGCTCCGCGCTGGATGATCATGTCCAGGTCGAAGCCCGTTCCTTGGATGTTCCTGCCGAGCCATCCGCCCTCGTATGCCTCCGCAGCGGCGCGCTCGAGCACCCGCGCTGCGTACGCGAACTCACCGCGAACGTAGATGTACATCTCGTTGCAGCCGATCGCGTACGCGCCGATCGCCATCCCCTCGATGAGCTGGTGGGGGTCGCGCTCCATCAACTCTCGGTCCTTGAACGTTCCGGGTTCTCCTTCGTCGGCGTTGCAGACGAGGTACGACGGCCGGACGTCGTTCGGGATGAAGCTCCATTTCTGTCCGGTGGGGAAACCGGCGCCGCCGCGTCCACGCAGC
>Ga0070708_100001894_pt1 | contig 16084 bp, 14 predicted proteins | sample KBSK5503metaG_FD_65469 | JGI IMG/M metagenome (GOLD analysis project Ga0070708, IMG submission 65469) | Corn, switchgrass and miscanthus rhizosphere microbial communities from Kellogg Biological Station, Michigan, USA - KBS K5-50-3 metaG | ecosystem: Host-associated > Plants > Roots >... | reverse complement strand
TGGGGCAACGACCACATGACGACCCAGCGCTACGTCCAGCGCGAGTTTCCACAGCCGCCCAACTTCTACGAACCGCTTATCACCTTCAGCTACATCGCCGCGCGGACGACGAAGCTCAGGATAGCGACCGGCATCATCGTGCTTCCGATGCGCGGGATACCCGTGCTCGCCAAGCAGGTGGCCACGCTCGACCAGCTCTCGGGCGGGCGTGTGATCCTCGGCGTCGGCGCCGGCGCCTACCGCGAGGAGTACGAGGCCCTCTTCCCCGACGCGAAGAACGTGCACCGTGGCACGATCGTCGACGAAGGGATGCGTGCGCTGCGCCTGCTCTTCACCGAGCGCCGGGCGACCTTCCGCGGCACGTACGTGCACTTCGAGGAGGTCGAGTGCTTCCCGAAGCCCGCGCAGAACCCGCTGCCGCTGTACGCCGGCGGCAACCATCCCGAGGTGAGGCGGCGCGCGGGCGAATACGCCGAAGGCTGGATGCCCGCGGTGCTCTCGCCCGAGGAGATCAAGCGCGGGATCGAGGACGTCCACCGGTTCGCGGCGAAGGCCGGACGCGACGGCTCGAAGATCGACGTCGCGCCCCAGTTCGCGGTCTCCATCGGCCGCACCCACGAGGAGGCGGTCAAGCGGTTTCACGCCTCGCAACTGTATCGGCATCTCGAGTCGCTCAAGAACGCCACGCTGCGCGAGCAGACCGGCGGCTTCGAGCAGCGCAACCTGGTCGGCAGCTCTGAGGAAATCTGCGAGCGGATCCGCATCTACGTCGAGGCCGGCGTCACGACCCTGTCGGGCATGCTCTTCGTTGCCAGCTCGGTCCCCGAGATGCAGGAATCGATCGAGCTGTTCGGCCGCGAGGTCATCCCGCACTTCACGTGAGGAGCTGTTCATGGATCCCCACTTCAAGACTCGACTCACCCAGGTGCTGGACGCCGAGGGCCTCGACGCCCTCATCGGCACCTCGACCGAGAACCTCTACTACGTTACCGGCTTCCGCTCGCTGGCCCACGCACTCTTCCGCGGCCTCGAGCTGTATGGCGTCTTCACGCGCGCGGGGACGGGGCTCGTCGTTCCGTTCATCGACACCACAGGTGTCGCGGCCGACGAGATCCGCGTCGACCAGCTCGCCTGTTACGGCAAGTTCTTCTTCGACTACGGCGACGATCCAGGCGTGGTGGGCGCCAAGGTCCGCGCGTGGACGTCCGCGGCGATGGCAACCCCCGTCGATGCGCTCGTGAAGGTGCTGGGCGATCTCGGCGTCCGCGGCAAGCGCATCGGCGTCGACGAGAGCGGCCTCTTTCCCTCTGCCTGGCGCACGCTCGAGCAGCAGTTCACGGGTTCGACGCTCGTGCCCGCCTACCAGCTCTTCCGGCGCGCGCGCATGGTGAAGAGCCCGGAGGAGGTCGCGCGGCTGGAGCGCGCCGCCCAGATCGCCGAGGATGGCGTGGCCGCCGTCCTCGCGGTGCTCAAGCCCGGTGTCACCGAGCGCGAGGCGGTGTATGTGTACGAGGCGGAGATCCTCAAGCGCGGTGCTCAGCCCTTCTTCACCGTGATCACGATCGGTGAGCGCGCGGCGCTCGCCGACGTCTACCCGGCCGAACGAGCGCTCAAGCCCGGCGACATGGTGCGCTTCGATCTCGGCTGCGTCTACCAGGGCTATCGCTCGGACATCGCACGTACGGCTGTGCTCGGCAAACCGAGCGACAAGCTGGCGCGCTACTATGCGGCGGTCCTTACCGGCGAGAAGGCGGGGATGGCCGCGATGAAGCCCGGTGTAGCGGTCAGCCGAATCTTCGAGGTCGCCGTGAAGGCGACGCGTGAGAACGGGATGCCGCACTACCAGCGCCACCACGTCGGGCACGGGATCGGTCTCGAGCCCTATGATCCGCCGACCCTCAACGCGGCAACCGAAACGCCGCTCGAGCCAGGCATGGTGTTTTGTGTCGAGACGCCTTACTACGAGCACGGCTGGGGCGGCGTACAGGTCGAGGATGCCGTCGAGGTGACGGCGGTCGGCATCCGCCGGCTGACCCGCTCGAGCCAAGACCTCGCCATCATCGGGTGAGCGGACATCATCAAGGAGGATATCCACGTGAGAACCGTAGTCGCGTTGCTGCTGGCGGTCCTGGCGGCCGGGCCGGCTTGGGCCCAGGGCGGGCCGCCCATCCGGGTGGGCTTCGCCTCGGCGATGAGCGGACCCTCGGCGATCACCGGCGAGGGCGTCGTGTGGGGCGCGACGATGATCGTCGAGGAGACCAACGCCAAGGGCGGCATCATGGGCCGCAAGGTCGAGGCGTACTTCGCCGACAACAAGGGCACGCCGGGCGAGGCGGTGAGTGCCGTCCGGAAGCTCGTCGACGTCGACAAGGTCGACGTCATCATCGGTCAGACCCATAGCGGCGCCTGCCTCGGAGCCCTGCCGATCGTCAAGGAGCTGCAGGTGCCGATGGTCATCGAGGCGTGCAGCAACCCAAAGATTCGCGAGCTCATGGGCAAGGGGGGCAATGAGTGGGCGTTCCGCGTCAACATCGACGACGAGATCATGGCGTACACGTTTGCCAAGTACATGGCCAAGTCGGTCAAGTCGGCGACCGTGATCGCCCAGAACGACGACTTCGGGCGCGGCGGCGCGGCCGCCTACGACGCGGCCTTCAAGAAGGCAGGGATCAAGCTCGCGTCGACGGAGTTCTTCGACCGAGGCCAGGCCGACTACCGGCCGTTGCTCACCCGCGTCAAGCGCAGCAATCCCGACGCCGTGCTGCTGATCATGCTGGCTAGCGACGGCAGCGTCTTCATGCGGCAGTTCCGGGAGCTCGGGCTCGCCCAGAAGCTGTACGCCCGCGGCAGCATGGCGACAGTCGAGTTCCTGAACCAGGTCAAGGACAACCCGAAAATCGGCGACGGCCTCGTCGAGGCGACCTACTGGACCGCCTCGCTCGACCCGGAGTGGGAGAAGAAGTGGCTCGAGCGCTGGAAGACGCCCGTGCGCGTCCACGGCAGCCTGGCCGCGATCGCCTTCAAGTACGCGGTGGTCTCGGCGGTCGAGCTAGCGATCAAGAAGACCGGCAAGGCGGACAGGCAGGCGATCCGTGACGCGCTCGAGCAGGTGGACGTGAAGGACTCGCAGGTGGGGCCAATCAAGTTCGACGAAAATCACCAGGCCTGGATCAATATGCTCTTGATCGAGATGCGGGACGGTCAGCTCAAGATCCTTGAGAAGCTGCCGACAAGCCCCGCCCTCCTGAAATAGGCGGAGCGGCCGACCCGCTGGAAGATCTTCTCGAGCAGACGATCCACGGGCTGACGCTCGGCTCCATGTACGCCATGGTGGCGACGGGCCTCGCCCTCATGTTCGGCGTTGTGCGCCTGATCAACTTCGCGCACGGCGAGTTCTTCATGCTGGGCGCCTACGCGTTCTGGTTCGCCTTTGAGGTGCTCGGCCTGCCCTACGCGCTCGCGGTCCTCGTGGCTGCCGGCGCGATGGCCGTCTTTGGCGTCGTCTACCAGCGCACGATCATCCGCGCGATCCTCGACCGCTCCTGGCGCGTCCAGCTGGTCGCGACGCTCGCGACCTCGATCGTGATGACGAACCTCGCAATCATTGTCTTCGGCACGCAGGCCAAGGAGGTGCCGACGAGGCTGTCCTCGACGATTCTCCAGGTCGGCGAGCTGCGCATCGCCTGGCACCGGCTGCTCGTGCTGGGCGCCTCCCTCGTCATCTTCGCGGCGCTCCACTGGTTCGTGCGGCGGACCAAGATCGGCAAGGCGATGCGCGCGATGTCGCAGAACCGCGAGGCGTGCGCCGTGGTGGGCGTCGACGTCCAGCGTGTGGCGCTGGTGACGTTCTCGCTCTCGGCGGCTTTGGCCGGCGGGGCCGCCGCGCTCGTGACGCCGCTGTTCAACATCTACCCCGACATGGGCGCGCTGCTGACGCTCAAGGCCTTCGCCGCCGTCATCGTCGGCGGCTTTGGCTACGTGCAGGGCGCGATCGCCGCGAGCTTCATTATCGGCCTGACCGAGTCCCTCGCGGCTGGCTACATTTCCTACGCGTACAAGGACGCGATCGCCTTCGTCATCATGATCGCGGTGCTCCTCTGGCGCCCACAGGGGCTCTTCGGCCGACGGATCGGGATCTGACATGGTGCGGCGACTGAGCGGTTGGTTCGCGGGCGGGGCGGTGCTCGCGGCGATGCCGTGGCTCGTGGGCGCTGCCTTTCCGGGGCAGCAACGCTACATCTTGCACATTCTCGTCTTCACCGGGCTCTTCGGGGCGCTGGCGCTCTCCTATGACCTCGTCGTGGGGCACGTAGGGAGTCTCTCGCTCGCGCACCCCGCCTTCTTCGGCATCGGCGCGTACGCCGCCGCGCTGCTCGCCACTCAGGCGGGCTGGCCATTCCTCGCCGGCCTCGGAGCGGCGAGCGTTTGCGCCGGGCTCGCGGCACTGCTGATTGGGGTGCCCGCCTTCCGGCTGGCCGAGCATTCTTTCGCCATCGGCACGCTCGGCTTTGCGAGCGTGACCCACATCGTCGCCACCAACTGGGTGGAGTTCACCCATGGGCCGCTCTGCGTGACCGGCATCCCGCGACCCGAGGTCGCCGTGGGCGCGCTCAGGCTCAAGCTCACGACAGTGCAGCACTACTACTGGCTTGCGCTCGTGACTATCGGGCTCACGGCGCTCCTCTACCACGGCCTCACCACCTTCCGCCTCGGCCGCGCCTTCAACGCCGTACGCGATAACGAATCGCTCGCCTCCGCCGCGGGTATCGATCCGCTCCGCTACCGCATGCTCGCCTTCGTGATCGGCGCGGCGCTCGCGGGCGGTATCGGCGCGCTGTACGCCCACTACATCACGGTGCTCTGTCCCGAGGAGCTGACGGTCGCTCTGACGGTCAATCTCCTGGTGATCCTGTTCATCGGTGGTGTGGGCAGCCTGCGCGGGGTGGTGGTCGGCGCGGTCCTCTTCACCGCACTACCGGAAATCCTCCGCGTTGCGCCGACGTGGCGCCTCGTCATCTATGGCGCGCTGCTCCTCGCGATCGTGATCAAGTGGCCCGAGGGCCTCGACGCGGCGCTCCGCCGGGCCGCGCGGCGACCCCAGGGGAGCGCGTGATGGCGCTCTTCGAAATCCGTGGGCTCGTCAAGCGCTTCCTCGGCGTCACCGCCGTGGACGGCGTCGATCTCACCGTCGAACGCGGTGAGTTGGTCAGCCTGATCGGTCCGAACGGCTCAGGGAAGACCACGCTCTTCAACTGCGTCACCGGGTACCTCCCGGTCGACGACGGGCGGATTCTCTTCCGCGGCGGTGACGTGACCGGCGCCCCGCCCCACCGGATCGCGCGGCTCGGCGTCGGGCGCACCTTTCAATTGGTGAGCGTCTTCCCCCGCCTTACGGTACTGGAGAACCTGCTCGTGTTCTTGCAGCAGCATCAGGAGGAGAGCTTCCTCGGCCGCCTGCTCCGCACCGCCCGCATCCGGCGGCTCGAGTCCCAGGCGCTCGACCGCGCGCGCTCACTGCTGGAGCTCGTGAAGCTCGCGCACCACGCGGACGCCCTGGCCGGCCAGCTCTCCTATGGTCAGCGCAAGCTCCTCGCGTTCGCCGCGGCTCTCATGCCGGCGCCCGAGCTGATCCTTCTCGACGAACCGACAGCCGCGGTCAACCCGACGATGATCAATCAGATGAAGGAGCACATCGTCGGCCTGCACCGGCAGGGTAAGACCGTGCTCCTCGTCGAGCACAATATGGACGTCGTCATGGACATCTCCCAGCGCGTCGTCGTGCTTGACCACGGGCAGAAAATCGCCGAAGGGCCCCCGGAGGCGATCCGGCGCGACCCACGGGTGATCGAGGCCTATTTTGGACGCTGAGCTCCTCGCACTCGACGAGGTGCGCGCCGGCTACGAGGAGGTCGAGGTCCTCCGTAGCGTATCGCTCTGCGTCCGGCCGGGGCAGATCGTCTCGATCATCGGCGCCAACGGCGCCGGCAAGTCGACGCTGCTCAAGACCGTATTCGGCATGCTCCGCCCGCGCGGCGGGAGCATCCGCCTTTCCGGTGAGGAGATCGGCGGCCACCGGCCGGTCGACATCCTCGGGCGCGGCGTGTCGTACGTCCCCCAGGGTCGCTGTAACTTTCCGGCGATGACCGTTGAGGAAAACCTCGAGATGGGCGCCTACACGCGCAACGACCCCGACGTGAGGCGTGACATCGAGGCGATGATCGCGCGCTTCCCGCTGCTCGGAGACAAACGCGCGGCGCCCGCCGGGACGCTCTCAGGCGGCCAACAGCAGATCCTCGAGATAGCGATCGCACTCATGCTGCACCCCCGGCTCCTGCTCGTCGACGAGCCCTCGCTCGGTCTTGACCCGCGCATGGCCGAGGCGGTCTTCGACACGATCGTCGCGATCAATCGCGAGGGCACGACGGTGCTCATGGTCGAGCAGAACGCGAAGACGGCGCTCTCCATCTCGCACCGCGGTTTCGTGCTCGAGCTTGGGCGCAACCGCTTCGAAGGCACCGGCCGGGAGCTTCTCGACAACCCCGAGGTGCGCGCCCATTACCTCGGCGGCTGAAGTGCTCGGGGACCACCGTCTCCTGCTACAGCTTGCTCCCAGTCTCAGCCGGAACTTGAGAATCCACGTTCACTCTTCGGTCGTGCCGTTAGTCGGTCTTCTGCTCGCTTGGATCGTCCTAGTGCGACTCAGATTCCCACTAGTTCTGACAGCCGAGAACCGGTTCCGTTCACCCGGTTAGCTCAAATCGAAATTCGAGGTGGTTTGGGCGTCAGCCCAGAGCCCCCCAGCAACGAAGTAGAACGACGGGCTACGGCACGCGCCGTAGCCCGTTGGGTTTTCACCCAATGATCGAGGTCATTCAGAATCGCGTCCTTCAAGCTCTCGGGGCTCGTCGCCATAACGATGTCGATCGCCACCGACAGATAGCCGCGCCGGTTTCCTTGATACCGGGCTGTTACGGACGGCCTGCCCGCTCGCATCGACATGCCGCGGAGCACACCTCTGTTCCCAGGAGAGCAAGGGGTAGGCCGAGGTAAGTAGGGACGTAGAACGGCAACCGGCGGCGCCAACATGGCTTGATCGTGTGGGCGAACCGCAGGTTTGCTAAGAGAGTTCGAATGGAGAACGATTGGAGAACGAATGCGAAACGAATGGGCTTGATGGACCCCACGCGCGTCCCATCCTTGCAACCGGGGCCGACTGATCGCTGCAGCACCGCCAGTTGATGGCGTAGGGCGACGTTCTCGGTTCCCAGCGGTAAAGGATGAAGGCTAGGGTCCAACACCTGCTCGCTGCGCGGGCAAGGCCCACAACGCCCGGCGCGCGGCCCCGATCGTATGGTAGGGTCGCCGTCCAGCGACGCGCTATGACGGACGCACCGGATCTCGAGCTCATCGGCGTCACGAAGCGCTTCGGCACCTTCACGGCCGTGCGCGAGGTGTCGCTCGTCGTCGAACGCGGGCAGTTCCTGTGCCTGCTCGGTCCGTCGGGCTGCGGGAAGACGACGACGCTCCGGATGATCGCGGGCCTCGAGACGGCCGACGCGGGTGAGATCCGCATCGCGGGCGTTCGCGTCAACGAGACGCCGCCCTGGCAGCGGGACATCGCGATGATGTTCCAGGACTTCGCGTTGTTCCCGCACATGACGATCGCGCGTCAGGTCGGGTTCGGGCTCGAGATGTTGCGGCGCCCCGCGGACGACATCCGCCGGCGCGTGGCGGACGCGCTCGTGGCCTTCGAGATCACGGCCCTCGCAGATCGCAAGCCCGACACGCTCTCCGGCGGGCAGAAGCAGCGCGCTGCGCTCGCGCGCGCGCTCATCGTCGAGCCCCGCGTCCTCCTGCTCGACGAGCCGATCGGCTCGCTCGACTACAACCTGCGCGAGGCGGTGATGCTCGAGCTGCGCGACGTCCAGCGCCGCCTCGGTATCTCGTTCATCTGGGTCACCCACGACCAGAACGAGGCGTTCTCACTCGGCGATCGCGTCGTCGTGATGAACCACGCGAGCATCGAGCAGGTCGGCGCGCCCGAGGACATCGCCGAGCGGCCGCGCACGCGGTTCGTGGCCGCCTTTGTGCAGGGCACGAACGTCTTCGACGGCATCGTCGCGGGCGTCGAGGGCGATCACGTCCGTGTGCGCACTCCGACGGGAGATTTTCTCGTGTCCGCGGCGCATGTCGGGCCGCCCGCCGCCCGCGCGCCCGTCTCGTTCTCGGTGCGCGCGGCCCTCCTGAGCGCGCAGCCCGGACGCGAGCACGTCAACCAGGTCGCCGCGGTGTGCCGGGCGGTCGAGTACCTCGGCGCGATCCGCCGCTACGACTTCCGGCTCGGCGACGGACACTCGCTGAAGCTCGAGGAGTTCACTGGCCGCGGCCGTCGGCTGGCGGAAGGCGAGGCGGTGACCCTCGGCTGGCGAATCGAGGACGGTGTGCTCCACGCCCCAGGGGAGGCGCCCGCGTGAGCACGCTCCGCGAGCGGTCGCCCGCCGGCTATGCCCTCGCCGCGCCGGCCGGACTGTGGATGCTCGGCGCGCTCGTCGTGCCGACGATCTTCATCGCGTGGGTGTCGCTGTGGGCGGCCCGCGGCTTCACACTCGCGAGCCCCCTCACCCTCGCGAACTACGCCAAGTTCTTCACGCGGCCGGCCTACGTCCGGGTGCTCGGCGACACCGTGCAACAGGCGCTCGTCATGATGCTGATCACCGGGGTGATCGGCTACTCGATCGCGTACTTCCTGGTTGTCCACGTGCGGCACCCCGGGCTCCAGCTCGCCGTGTTCCTCCTGCTCGTCGTGCCGTTCTGGACGAGCGCGCTCATCCGCACGATCGGATGGATCCCCTTCCTCGGCGTGAACGGCGTGATCAACCAGGTCCTCCTGCTCACGGGTATCGTCGACCGGCCCGTGGAGGCCTTCCTCTTCTCGCGCACGGGCATCACGCTCTCCCAGGTCTCGTTCTACACGCTGCTCGCGACCGGCCCGGTCGTCTACACCCTGCGGAACATCCCGCCCTCGCTGCCTGAGGCCGCGCAATGCCTGCGCGCCACGCCGCTCCGGGTGTTCTGGCGCATCGTCTTTCCCCTCACCCTGCCCGGCGTGATGATCGGTCAGATCCTGGTGTTCCTCAACGTCATGGCGGACTTCGCCACCGCCCAGGCCATCGGCGGCCACAAGCACGCGTTCCTCGGCAACCTGGTGATCCTGCTCTATGAGTCGGGACAGCTCGCGTTCGCCGCCGTGGTGGCCGTGCTCCTGATGATCGCGATGCTGCTCGGCGTGGCCGTGCTCCTCAAGGTCGTTGACATCCGCCGGCTGGGGGAATCATGATCCCGTGGCGCACGCGGCAGCGGCTCGTCCGGGCGGCGCTCGGCACAATCACCGTGCTCTTCCTCGCGTACCAGTGGCTGCCCATGCTGACCATGGCGCTCCTGTCCTTCACGGATCCGGAAGGCGGCACGACGTTTCCCATGCGCGGCGTCTCGCTGCACTGGTACCGGGAGCTCCTTCGCGTGCAGATGGTCGACGACTTCAAGCCGCCGATGGCGCGGTCCCTCGCCCTCGCGGGGGCGTGCTCGATCACGACGGCCGCGCTGGCCCTCGCGGCGGCCCAGGCGATGCGCGGGCGGCTCCGGGGCAGCGGCGCGTACTTCTACCTGATCCTGCTCGGCGCGATGGCCCCCGGCCTGCTCGTCGGCTTCGGCGTCGCGCTGCTCGCGCGCGTGTTCGGCTTCGGGCTCGCGTGGTACACCTCGACCTTCGCCGTGCACATCGTTTGGACGCTGCCCTTCGGCTTCCTGACCATGCTGGCGGTGTTCAATCGCTTCGACCGCCGCCTCGAGGAAGCCGCCCTGACGCTGCGCGCGACCCGATGGACGGCGTTCTGGAGAATCACCTTCCCGCTCGTGCTGCCTGGCGTTATCGGGGCCGCGCTCTTCGGGTTCACGCTGTCCTATGACGAGTTCGCCCGGAGCCTGTTCGCCACCGGTCCGGAGCAGACGCTGCCTCTCGTCATCTACGCGCAGTTCGACCGCCAGCTCCAGCCCACGCTTTACGCGATTGGCACCCTGACCACGGCCGTCTCGCTGGGCGCCGTCGCGCTCTTCGCCACGCTGCTCCGTCTCGTCCGACGCCGGACATTGACCAGCGACCAACCTTCGAAGAAGGAGTCACAGCCATGACCACGACGCGACGCGAGGTGTTGAAGGGCGGGGCGATGGCGGCCGGAGCGATGGCGCTCGGAGGGATCCCGATGGCGGCCGCCCAGGGGAAGGAACTCAGCGTCGTCGGGGCGACGTTCAACCTCCGCGACGTGATCCTCCAGGAGTTCACGAAGCGGAGCGGCATCACGGTGAAGCCGTGGATCAACCCGTCGGCGCAGGCGCGCGCGGACCGCCTGCGCGTGGCGCCCGTCGACAACCTCGAGTCGGGCGCCGACTTCATCAAGTACGCGTGGGACGAGAAGCTGATCCAGCCCGTTGACCTCGCGCGCGTGCCCGCCTGGAAGCGGGCGGTGCGCCTGTTCCAGGAGGGCCAGCAGACGCCGCAGTCGCCCGTCGGGTTCGGCGACAATCCCGGCCGGATGATGTACGCCGACAAGGAGAAGACGAAGGCGAAGTACGTCCCGTACATGTACCAGTTCGATTCGGTCGGCTACAACCCGGACAAGGTGCCCGCGAAGGACAACGTGTTGTCGTGGGGCGAGCTGTTCAACCCGAAGTGGCGCGGCAAGGTGTCGCTGTACGGGATCGACTGGCTCGGGATGCTCGACGCCGCCCTCGGCATGCAGGCGCTCGGCCTCCTCAAGCCCGCCGACCTCACCAACCTCACCGAGAAGGAAGTCGACACCGTCATCCTCTTCCTGAAGGAGAAGAAGAAGGAGGGCCACTTCCGCGCGCTGTGGAAGGCCTTCGGCGAGCTTGTGAACCTGATGGCGTCGGGCGAGGTGTGGATCGCCGACGCCTGGTGGCCCACCGTACTCGAGGTCCGCAAGAAGGGGGTGCCCTGCCGCTACGCCGAGGCCGTGGAGGGGTACCGCGCCTGGGCGGTCGGGTCGTCCATCAGCGCGACCACGAAGAACCTCGACGCCGCCTACGAGTGGATCAACTACTGGCTAGAAGGCTACGCGGGCGCGCGCCAGGCCGAGATCGGATACTACTCGCCCGTCGATACGTACACGAAGTACCTGACGCCGGACCAGGTCCGTCAGCTTATCGCGGGCGAGGGCCGCGACGGGGGCTCCGTGGAGCGGCGGAACACCAAGGTCTTCGTGTGGAACACCAAGCCCAAGAACCAGGAGTACTACACCGACAAGTGGAACGAGTTCCTCGCGAGCTGAGCACCGCGAAAGGGGATGGAGAATGGAGCTCTCGAGCAAGACCGCGCGGCAGATGTATGAGGAGATCAAGACCCGGCCGGGCCGCGGCCGCTTCGGGTTCGGCGCCAAACCGGCGCTTGTCAACGTCGACCTCCAGAAGGCCTACACCTCCGTGGGTGAGTTCGTCACCGCCTACGAGACCGATCCGCGTCAGATGGAGTACGTGAACGAGCTGGCCGTGCTGTGCCGCGAGCGCGCGCTCCCCGTCGTGTGGACCTACGTCGCCTACATGGACTCGGGCGAGGACTGCGGCGTGTGGGGGACACGGACGAATACGCCGGACTCGCTCCAGAACATCAAGGTCGGCTCGCGGCGGTCCGAGCTGGACGATCGCCTCATCGTCGATCCCCGGCGCGACGTCGTCGTGAACAAGCGCATGGCGTCGGCTTTCTTCGGCACGCACGTCGCATCGCTCCTCACCTGGCACAAGGTCGACACGGTGATCGTGACGGGTGGCTCCACCTCCGGGTGCGTGCGCGCGACGGTCGTCGACAGCATCTCGCACGGCTACCGCACGATCGTCCCTGAGGAGTGCGTGGCCGACAAGCACGAGAGCCCGCACTTCGCTAACCTCTACGACATGGCCGTGAAATACGCCGACGTGGTGCCGGTGGCGGAGGCGCTCGACTACCTCCGCAAGTGGCGGAAACCGGAGTGAGCGCGATGGCGAAGACGGATCCCGGGCTGTACGACTATTTCCCGTACCTCGACCGGCCGAAGATCGTCTGGCCGGGTGGCGCGCGCCTGGCCTTCTGGTGCGCGCCGAACATCGAGTTCTACGAGCTGACGCCGCCGCCGAATCCCGAACGCGCGGCCTGGCCTCGCCCCGTGCCCGACGTCCTCAACTACGCCTGGCGCGACTACGGCAACCGCGCCGGCGTGTGGCGAATGATGGAGACCATGGACCGCCACGGCGTGCGAGGCAGCGTGTCCCTCAACGTGGCACTCTGCGACCACTTCCCCGACATCATCGCCGCCTGCGTCGAGCGCCAGTGGGAGCTCTTCTCCCACGGCATTTACAACACGCGCTACACATACGGGATGGACGAGGATCAGGAGCGGGCGATGATCCGCGACGTCAAGGCCACCATCAAGAAGCACTCGGGCCAGGACCTCGCGGGGTGGCTCGCCCCCGCGCTCACGAACACCGACAACACCATCCGCCTCCTCGCCGAGGAGGGCGTGCGATACACACTCGATCTGTTTCACGACGACCAGCCGCTGCCCGTGAGGGTCCCGCGCGGCCGGCTCATCAGCCTGCCCTACTCGCTCGAGATCAACGACTTCACGGTGCTCCACCAGGGCACGGCCACGCCCCGGCAGTACGTCGAGATGGTGCGCGCGCAGTTCGACCGGCTCTATGCCGAGGGGGCGCGGTCGGGGACGGTGCTGTGCCTGCCTCTGCACCCGTTCCTGATCGGGCAACCGCACCGGATCGATGCCCTCGGGGAGATGCTCGCGCACATCACCGGCCACGCCGGCGTGTGGGTGACGACCGCACGCGAGATCGCGGACCACTTCTACGCGCATTATTACGACGAGTTCGCCGCGGCCATCGCGGTGTGGCGCGGAGGCGCTCGATGACGCTGCCCGCTGATTACCTCACGTATCCGTACCGGCGGCCGGGCATGGACCACGACCGCTACCCGTTTTCGAACCTCTTCACGCGGAAGCCCGTGCAGTGGCCGGGCGGAGCGCGCGTGGCGGTGTGGATCATGCCGGCGCTGGAATTCTTCCCCCTCGACATGACGGGCAAGCCTTTCATGGCGCCGGGTGGGATGGGGCGGGGCTCACCGGATTACTGGAACTACACGCTCCGGGACTACGGCAATCGCGTCGGCGTGTTCCGGATCTGCCGCGCTCTCGACGAGCGCGGCCTCAAGGCATCCGTCGCCGTGAGCTCGCGCCTGGCCGAACGCCACCCCTTCCTGGTAGACGAGGTCACGCGGCGCGGCTGGGAGGTCGTCGCTCACGGCGTCGACATGGGACGGCTGCACCACGGCGGCCAGCCGATCGAGGAAGAGCGCGGTCTCGTGCGGGAGGCGCTCACAACGCTGCGCAAGATCTCTGGTCAGCCCGTGACGGGCTGGCTCTCGCCCGCGTACTCGGAGTCGATGAACACGCTCGACCTCGTCGGCGCCGAAGGCGTCCAGTACGTCTGCGACTGGGTGATGGACGACCTTCCCGTGCCGCTCCGGACGGCGGGCGGCGAGATCCACGCCCTGCCGCACGCCTGGGAGACGAGCGACCTGCAGCTCATCCTCAACTACCGTCACGACGCCAGCGAGTTCGCGAAGCAGGTGTGCGACTACTTCGACGTGCTCTACCGCGAGGCCGCGCAGGTGGGCGGGCGCATTCTGGCCCTGTCGGTCCGTCCGTGGCTGATGGGCGTCCCGCATCGCATCCAGGCCTTCGAGCGAGTCCTCGACCACGTGACCCGCCACGCGGGCGTGTGGTCGGCGACGGGCGCGGAGATTCTCGAGGCGTTCCGGGCGCAGAAGTGACGGCGGTGTCCGACCGTCTTCCGGTAGACTCGCTCCCTCATCAGATCACTGCCGTCCACCGCGAGATGCTTCCGCTCCAAACCAGTGGCGGCGAGGCCACGCCTCCATGGCAGCGTTGGTTCTCGACGAAGCTCGGGTCGGTTGCGACGACTGACCAGGTCGCTGAGGCAGTAAACCACTTCGCCATTCTTGTCGCGTGGATGTCGAGGTCACCCTTGAGATTGCGCCGAGGTGCCGCACAACTCCTCTTACACATCGGCAGGGGACCTGAACGCTGATCGGCGTTGCTTGACGGGCCACGATCGCCGGGACAAGATACGGCAATTTCGTCTGATCGAAGGGCCAAGGGGTTCTCACGAATGGGGGCGCGACGCATGGTCAACCAATCTCGTCTCGAGCGGCGTGGGCGGTTCGACCGCCGAAGCTTTCTCAGGACCGCGCTGACCGCGGGCGCGATCGCCTCCGTCGGTGTCCCGGGCCGGGAGGCCGGAGCCCAGGCCGGGGGCACCATCACCATCACCAGCTACGGCGGGCCGTGGGAGGAGTTCATGCGCAGCGCGGTCGTGCCCGCCTTCGAGAAAGAGCACCCTGGCGTCAAGGTCGAGCTCGCCATCGGCTTATCCAAGGACTGGGTGGCGAAGCTGAAAGCAGCGGGCAAGGACAATCCGCCTTATGACATCGTCATCACCAACGAGGTCTGGGCAGCGCCGCTCCGCGCCGAGGGGCGCTACACGAAGTTACCGCCAGAACTCGTGCCGAACCTCAAGAGCGTAGCGCCGAACCTCAGGATCAAGGACGACATGGGAGTACTCGCGCTGGCCGGCCCCATCGGCCTCGCCTATCGCACCGACAAAATCAAAACAGTGCCGAAGGCGTGGAAGGACTTGTGGACCGTGCCCGAGTACAAGGGCAACATCGGCATCTACAACATCGTCAACTCGGCGGGGCAGATGACCGTCTGCCTGACGTCCAAGATCTGGACCGGCGGCGACAAGGATATCGACACAGCCTACAAGAAGATCGCTGAGCTGAAGCCTTTCAAGCAGACGGACTTCTCGGGTGACATGGAGAAGCTGCTCGTCCAGGGCGAAGTGCTGATCGGCATCCTTGACATGCCGGCCGCCGCCCGCCTCCAGAAGTCCGGGGCGCCCATCGGCTGGGTGGCGCCGGCCGAGGGCATGATCATGTTCGAGCAGGACGTGTCGGTCACTGGGGGGTCGAGGAACAAGCCCGCCGCCTTTGCCTTCGTGAACTGGATGCTCAAGCGAGAGACGCAGGAAATGTGGCTGCGCAAGTTCTATTGGTTGCCTGCCAACACGCAAGTGAAGATGCCCGACGAGCTCAAACCGATCATGCCGGTCACACAGGCCGACATCCCGAAGATCCTCCAGTGGGACTGGCTCTGGATCAACGACCAAAAGCCGAAGCTGATCGACCGCTGGAACCGGGAGATGTCAACCTGAGCGGCGACTGGCGCCGATGTCGGCGATTACGCTGAGGGGCCTGACGAAGCGCTTCGGTAGCGTCGTCGCCGTCGACAACCTCCACCTCGACGTCCAAGACGGCGAGTTGATGGCGCTCCTCGGTCCTTCGGGGTGCGGCAAGACGACGACCCTGCGTGCCATCGCCGGCTTCGAGCTTCCGGACGCCGGCGACATCGACTTCGGCGATCACCGCGTGACCAACCTTCCGCCGGAGCGACGCAACATCGGGATGGTTTTCCAGAACTACGCGTTGTTCCCCCACATGACGGTGGCGCAAAACGTGGCCTTCGGCCTTGAGATGCGCAGGGAGCAGGCGCTGGCCATCCGGTCGCGGGTCGCGACCACGCTCGCCAAAGTCCAGCTCACGGGCCTCGAAGGCCGCTACCCGCGCCAGCTCTCGGGCGGCCAGCAGCAACGCGCTGCGCTTGCGCGGGCGCTCGTCGTCGCCCCCGACGTCTTGCTGCTCGACGAGCCGCTCGCCAACCTCGACGCCAAGCTCCGGGAGGAAATGCGCTTCTACGTGCGCTCACTGCAACAGGAGGTTGGGATTACCACCATCTACGTCACTCACGACCAGGCGGAGGCGATGGTGATCGCCGACCGCATCGCGGTGATGTTCAACGGCCGGATCCACCAGCTCGCGGCACCGCAGGAGATCTACCACCGTCCGCACACATGGATGGTCGCGGAGTTCGTCGGGCTCACCAATTTC
>Ga0070708_100001893_pt1 | contig 16084 bp, 11 predicted proteins | sample KBSK5503metaG_FD_65469 | JGI IMG/M metagenome (GOLD analysis project Ga0070708, IMG submission 65469) | Corn, switchgrass and miscanthus rhizosphere microbial communities from Kellogg Biological Station, Michigan, USA - KBS K5-50-3 metaG | ecosystem: Host-associated > Plants > Roots >... | reverse complement strand
GCGAAGGTCTTCGCCTCCTGGAAAGTGCCATCACCGTTGCCCAGGAGCAGGGCGACGCTGTCGTAGCTTGCCAGGGCGAGGTCCTGCACCCCATCGCCATTGAAGTCCCCCACCGCCACGGACGTGGCAGAGATCCTGAAGCCCACATCAATCTCCTGGAAGCTTCCATCCCCGTTGCCCAAGAACACCGTCACTCCGTAAGGAGAGAAAAAGCTGTTGGCCACCGCCAGATCTTGCACCCCATCGCCGTTGAAATCGCCGATGGCGATGGAGAAAGGAACGCTCCCGAGGCCGTGACCACCTGCCCCCCGACGGAAGCTCCCATCTCCGTTGCCCAAGAGAATCGCCACGGATCCGCCACTGATGATGTAGCGAGTTTGGCTGACCACGGCCAAGTCCTGGATCCCGTCGCCGTTGAAGTCCCCCACCGCAACGGACTGAGGAGACGTTCCTACCTCGTAATCCGGGTGCATCCCGGCAAACGATACGTCCTGCGACTGGGCTGCCGCGCCGATCGAGACACCGCACACCATCAGCCCTGCGCAAACCAAGGCCGTTTTTCTGTTCCGGATTGTCATGGGATCCCTCTTCCTTACTCGCGGCGTCCAGCACAACCCCGGAGGGCGGCCACGTTGGCCGAACGCGCACGGTCAGCGAAGCAGGATGCGGAGCCTACCGACCAACGGCAACTCACGCGAACCGCCCGCGACGCGGATTGTCCGACAGCGTAAAGACCGTGGGCGATTGCCATCGGCAGAATCGTCCGTGCCACGCGCCACCCCGACGACAACCAAACCCATCGTCTCAGGAAGAGGACCTAGATCTATCGGAGCGGTGCTGGTGAACTCGACCAGGTTGCAGCCAATCGGAAATCCAAGCCTGTACTCGTCGCACGCTGTACCGATGATCCTTTCGCTTTCCCGATCGCGTACGCAATGGTGTTAGGCTTGCCCGGAAGCGTACTCGGCTCGGTACCCTCGCTGAGCAGCTCGACGTACGGCGCGTAGTTGAGCCACGCGGACAAATCCATCGCCATGGAAATCGGCCGGCGTGCCGTCAGTCAGGGCGAATAGACCTCCACCGTGGTCAAGGGAAACTCAGCTCCGTGACCTCCAATGGCGAAGATCCTGTCGATCCCGAGGACGACGTTCGCCGCCGCGGCCAGGTCCCTGCGCGGGGTGGGCATCGGAGCGATCGAGCTCCAAGTACCGGTGGACGAGTTGTAGGCCTCCACTGCGTCAAGGAACGCGCTCGTGCGGTTATTACCTCCCAGGGCGTAGATCGCGCCGTCGGCGCCGGCGGCTGCGGCCAGGCCGAATCGTGGCGTCGGCATTGGGGCAACCGGTGACCAGGTATCGCTGGGCGGATCGTAAGACTCCACGGAGCCAAGGACCTCGTCGAAGTCCGCTATACCTCCGATGGCGTAGATCCTGCCGTCGGAGCCGGCTGCTGCGGCCAAGAAAGCGCGTGACGCGTTCATATCCGCAACCCTCACCCACGCATCGGTGACAGGGTCATATGCGCGCACGATATAGTCGGGGAGACACTCCGAGGCGAAAGCGCATCCCCCCAAAGCGTAGATCCTGCCATCGGCGCCTGTCGCGGCGGCCAGAAAACTCGAGGCGCTGGGCATGCGTGCGGCGGACCTCCACTGGCGGGTGGACGGATCGTAAACCTCCACCGTATCCAGATTGTCTTTTCCGTCGAACCCGGCGATGGCGTAAATCCGGCCGTCCACGCCCGTCGCGGCGGCCAGACCCCAGCGCGCGGTCGGCATCGGAGCGATCGAGCTCCACTCACCCAGGGTGGGTTCGTATACCTCCACGATGGATTGAGCGACCCCGTCGCGCAATCCCCCGAGGACATAGATTTTGCCGTCGAGACCCGCGGTTGCCGCCATTGCCTCGCGACCGAGGTCCATGGAAGAGGCGGTGCTCCAGGCGCCGGACGACGGCCCGTACACCTCCAGCGTGCCGAGAAGGCCGCTCGCCCCTCGGCCGCCGAGGGCGTAGATCCGGCCGCGAGGGCCTGTCGCAGCGGCAAGACCCCAGCGTCTAGTGGGCAGAGGAGTGATCGTGCTCCAGGTACTGGTGGAGGGATCGTAGGCCTCCACCTTGTCGAGGGTACCAAAGTCGAGACCGCCAATGGCGTAAACCCTACCGTCAGGGCCTAGCGCCGCGGCCAGGTCCCTGCGCGCGGTAGGCATCGGGGGGACGGTGCTCCAGGTGTCGGTCGCGGGATCGTAGGCCTCCACGGTGTTGAGTTGGCTCGAGCTGTTGTTGAATCCCCCGATGGCGTAGAGCCGACCGTCGCTGCCCATTGCCGCTGCCAAGCTTCCGCGCGCGGTAGGCATGGGGGCGGCGGTGCTCCAGGTGTTGGTGGACGGATGATACGCCTCCACCGCGTTGAGGAGCGTGCCGGCCGCACTGACGCCCCCGAGAGCGTAGATGTTGCCGTCCGGACCTGTCACAGCAGCCGGATAGAGGCGCGGCGTAGGCATGGGAGAGAGCCCCGCCCAGACGCCAGTCGACGGATCATAAGCCTCCACGGTAGAAAAGATGGTGCCTCCGAGGAAGTCTGTCCCGCCGATGGCGTAGATTTTCCCGTCGCCGTCCGTCGCGGCGGCCAATCCATATCGCGCGGTGGGCATGGGTTGAGCAGCGCCCCAGGTGTTCGTGGATACAGTGTAGACCTCCACGACATTGAGGCCGTGGGGGCCTATCGGGCTGTCGGCGCCTCCAATGGCATAGACGGTGCCGTTGGGGCCTGTCGCAGCGGCCAGAAGAAAGCGTGGGGTGGGCATGGGGGGAGCGGTTACCCAACTGTCCGCCCGGGACGGTTCCGCATCCATGGCCAGTAACCCGGCGCACAACAGCACCCGCACAGCGGCGGGCATCTGTTGGATGAGCTTCTGTGCGTTCATAACGATTTCCTCCTGCCTAGATAGACAAACGCGCAAAAGGCCGAAAAAGACTGTCACGGGGAATGAAACGCGGTATCGCCGGATTGCTCAGCGTCTTCAGGGTCGCCGCCTCGCGCTCGAAAGCGTCGACCTGCGCGGCGTCCGGCGCCGCGGCAAATTGCAGCTCCTTGAGCGCGACAGCGTGGCCATCCGCTCGACGGTAAAGCCACCGGGTGCGAGCGCGACACCGCACCAGCCGCATCGCTCGGCATCGAGCAGGCGATGCACAGGCGCGAGCGTTGTTTGTCCGTGCTGGTTGCTTGCTCCCTCGGTGGAGACACCGCTCAGCGGTGCGCCGATGGCCGCTGCTGTCTTTCGGCCGTCGGCAGCTGGAGAAGCTTGTCCGGCGTGATCGGCAGGGTCCGGACCCGGATCCCGGTCGCGTTGAACACCGCATTGGCGATCGCGGCGGCGACGCCAGTGATCCCGATCTCGCCGATCCCCTTCACCCCCGCGGGATCGACATGTGAATCCACCTCGTCGAGAAAGATCGGATCGATCTCGGGAACGTCGGCGTTCACCGGAACGTGGTAGTCGGCGAGGTCGCGGGTGACGATCCGCCCGAGCCGAGCGTCGTAGACGGTGTGCTCGTGGAGCGCCATTCCGATCCCCCAGACCATGCCGCTGATGAATTGGCTGCGGGCGAGGCGCGCATTGAGGATGCGGCCGGCTGCGAAAGCCCCGACCAGGCGGGTGACGCGGGTGGTCCCCAGGTCGGGATCCACGAGCACTTCGGCGAACTGGGCCCCGAACGAGTGGAGTGAATACCGCTTGCGCTCTGGATCGGGCTTCGCCTCACCGCGCTCCTCGATCGCCTGCCCTCCAGCGCGCCGGATGATCTCCACGTAGGTATCGGCGCGCCCGCCGGCAGACAGCGAGCCGTCTTCCACCGCCACGTCTTCCGGACGAGCGCCGTGAAGCGGCGAGGCCGGATCGGCGACCGCCATCTTCACCAACCGATCGCGCAGCGCATTGCAAGTGAGCAAGACCGCCGACGAGACGCTGGCCGCCGTCTGTGAGCCGCCGGAGCGCGGCGATTCGGGCATCTCGCTGTCGCCGAGATCGAACCGCACTTTCGACACTGGAAGTCGCAGCGCGTCCGCCGCCACCTGTGCCATCACCGTGTAGGTTCCGGTGCCGATGTCCACCGCTCCGCTCTGAACGAGGGCGGTGCCGTCCGCAGTGAGCCTTGCCGCCGCCTGCGCCAGGCTGAAATTGGCGGGATAGGACGCGGTGGCCATCCCCATTCCGACAAGCAGACCGCCGCGGGTGATCGACCGGGGTTTCGGGGATCGCTTCTCCCAGCCGAAGCGCCGGGAAGCCGCTTCATAGCAGGCGCGCAGCGACTTGCTGGAGAACGGCTTGCCTTCCATCGGGTCGACTTCGGCGTAGTTGCGCAGTCGCAGCTTCAGCGGATCGATGCTCAGCTTGTGAGCCAGCTCGTCGAGCGCCGATTCGAGCGCGAAGCCGCCGCTCGATTCGCCGGGCGCGCGCATGGGGGCGGGCGTGCCGATGTCGAGCCTCACCACCCGATGCTTGCTTTCGATGTTCGCGCAAGCGTAGCAGTCGCGAGATACGCTCGCCGCCGGCTCGAGGAACGTGTCGAAGCGGGAGGTGGTGGAGAAGCTTTGGTGCCGCAGCACGGTCAGCTTGCCGTCGCGTTTGGCCCCTACGGTCAGCTGCTGGCGGACGTGGGGCCGCCCGCCGACCATTCCGAACATCTGAGGGCGGGTGAGGACCAGCTTCACGGGCCGGTTCAGCTGCTTGGCGGCGAGCGCAGCGAGTGGAACGTGCGACCAGGTCGAGCCCTTGCAACCAAATCCCCCTCCGACGAACTTGGTAATCACCCGGACGTTCTGCGGAGGGATGGCGAAGAATTTCGCGATCTTCTTGCGCACGCCGAAGATGCCCTGAGTGGCGTCGTAGAGCGTGACCCGCTCCGGGCCGCTCCACACCGCGATCGTGGCGTGGGGCTCCATCGGGTTGTGGGTCTCCGGCGGAAGCTCGTAGGTCGCCTCGACCGATGCGTCGGCCTGGCGAAGCCCGAGCGTCGGATCGCCAAGCACCTGGTCTGCGGGGCGAGCGCCCGAGGCACGGTTGATGTCCTGAGGCGTCGCTCTGTCCAGCTCGTCTTCCATTTCGACGGTGTGGCGCTCCGGCGACGAGCGCACCCCGACGAGCAGCGCCGCATGGACCGCGCGCTCGAAGGTATCGGCGACTGCGAGCGCGATCGGTTGGTTGCTGTAGAGGATCCGATCGTCTTGCAGGACTTGCACCACGCGGTCGCCCCGATCGGCCGGCGATAGATCTCCCGGAAGCCGCATCGCATTGCCGTGCCAGAGGACGTCGAGCACGCCGGGCTCTTTTAGAGCGGCGCTCGCATCCACCTCGAGGACACGTCCCTTGGCGATATCGCTGGTGACCATCACCGCATAGACAACCGATGCGACCGGAACCTCGGCCGAGTACCGCGCCTGGCCGGTCACCTTGGCGCGCCCGTCCGCGCGCAGCAGAGGCTGTCCTACCGAGCGGGTCATGATTGGCCCTCCGCGGCCAGCGAGAGCGCGCGAACGACGGTTCGCTTCGCCAGCTCGACCTTGAATTCGTTGTCCGGTCGCGTCTTCGCCCCGCGCAGCGCCAGATCCGCGGCGCGGCGGAAGGCGCTCCGATCGGGCGGGCGCCCGAGCAACGCCTGTTCGGCTTCGATCGCGCGCCACGGCTTGGTCCCCACCCCGCCCAGCGCGATCCGCGCCGCCCGCAGCACCTTCCCTTCCACCTGAAGGCCGGAGGCGCAAGAGACGAGCGCGAAGGCATAGGAGGCGCGATCGCGGACCTTGAGGTACCGGGAGTGCTGAGCAAGCGGGGTCGCGGGTACGAAAACGGAGGTGATCAGCTCTCCCGGCCGCAGCGCGAACTCGCGCTCCGGATGATCCTCGGGAAGCAGGTGAAGCTCGCCGATCGGCAGCTCCCGCTCTCCGGCGGGCCCGCGCAGATGAACGGTCGCGTCCAGGGCGGCAAGGGCCACGCACATGTCCGAAGGATGCGCCGCAATGCAATGGGGACTCGTCCCGAGGATCGCGTGCATGCGGGTCCATCCATCGATCGCCGAACAGCCCGACCCCGGCTGCCGTTTGTTGCACGCGGTGGCCAGATCCCGGTAGTACGCGCACCTCGTTCGCTGCAACAGGTTACCGCCGACCGTCGCGGCGTTGCGCAACTGGGGCGAGGCACCGGAGAGCAGCGCCTGAGAAAGCGCCGGAAACCGTCGCTGGATCTCCGGGTGCTCGGCGACATCGGTGTTGGTTGCCAGCGCTCCGATCCGCGCCCCTTCTTCGGTCACCTCGATCCGGGAGAGCTCCAGTCGGCTCAAGTCCACCAGGTGCGCCGGCCGAAGCACCTCGAGCTTCATCAGATCGACAAGAGAAGTCCCGCCGGCGAGAAAAGCCGTCTCGGGACCGGATCCTGTCTTGATCGCTTCATCCACGGTTTGTGCTCGTTGGAACGTGATCTGACGCATGGCTAGCCCCTCGCGGCGCGGATCGCGGCGACGATGTTCGGGTAGGCGCCGCAGCGGCAGATGTTGCCGCTCATGTTTTCGCGAATCTCCTCGTCCGTCCGCGCGTGTCCTTCGCGAAGCAGCGCGACCGCGGACAGGATCTGCCCGGGAGTGCAATACCCGCACTGGAATGCATCGTGCTCGAGGAAGGCGGCCTGCATCGGGTGCAGCTGGTCGCCGCTTGCCAGCCCTTCGATGGTGGTGATCTTTCGGCCTTCGTACTGAGCTGCGAGCAAGAGGCAGGAGTTCATCCGCTTGCCATCCACGAGCACGGTGCAGGCGCCGCATTGACCCAGGTCGCAGCCCTTCTTGGTGCCGGTCAGACCCAGGTTCTCGCGCAGCGCGTCGAGCAGAGTCACCCGCGGCTCGATCTGAAGCCGCTTCTCTTGTCCGTTCACGTTCAAAATCACGCTCGACAGGCCCGCCTCGGGAGCAGTCTGGGGCGAAGGTGTCTGCGCGGGGGAGGGCTCAGCCGGCACCGGCGCCGTGGCGCAGCGACTTAAGACGACGGCGCCGAGCGCAGCAGCGATGCTGGTTGCGATGAGCTCGCGGCGGCTGATCCCCCGGCGCGCCGGAGCGGCGCGTACCCTTTGCGACGCCGAGCGCAGCACCCCGAGCAGCTCCTCTTCCGCTGCGCCCGATTTTTCGAGCTCGCAACGGAAGCGAATCGTGGTCGAGTCGTCGATGAAGACCACGGTCAACGCCGGACCGCCCTGCTCCGGCGGCCGCACCCCAAACGCTTCCCACAAATGCCGAGCAGGCCCAAGAGCCTCGGCGCGCGCATCGGGGTCCAGGTAAAGGCCGCCGCGCGGGAGGAGCACGAGCAGATGTGCTCCCAAGCCCCGAAGCTCGGCGCTCAGCGCCTCGCCGGCCCCGTCGCCATCCCACCGGCCGCAAAAAGCAAGCAGGCGATTGCCGCTACGAATCGCCCGCCACTGTCCGCTCTCATTGGCCCGCACCCTGAGCACCGGTGCTAGATTGCCAGCCCTCTCTGCGACAGAGCTGCACTGGGACATCGAGACCTCCCGATTGCTGGCGTCGGAATCGCCATCGTCGGCGGACCGCCGTCCACAACCACAAAAGGAAAATAGGTAGCGCCTACCCGCAGATCGACACGCGGGAGGCCGGCAACGTTATGGCGCGGGACGGGGAGCGCGACCTTCGTTCGAACCCAGCGTCAGCGCGATGACATTCGGGGAGACGGCGGACATTGGCAGGCTGCTCCAAGTCCTCGTCGCCCGCCTCACCCGCTGGGAGGGCCGCGTCGTTAACATGCAATCGCGGTTAGGTCAGAGTACTTGGAGCAGCGGCCCCTGATCATCCGGGAAGTTCCTGGTGTTGAGCACCTGGATACCAGCTTGATGATTGCCCGCGAACGGAGTCACTGTACTCGCGCAGCCCGCTGCTGCCGCAGCATCGGGGGAGCCGAACCACAGCCCCAGGTGGTACATCTGGATCGGATTCGTTGCTGGGTTGCGGTCCGCATCCGGGAACGGGCCTTTGTCGAAGATGACCGGCGCTGGCCCGCTCCCGGGCGCGACGGTGAAGGTCTCGATGCTGAAGCGGCCGGTGAAGGTCTGACTGCCTTGTCCGTAGTCATCAGTCTGGATATCGCCCTGATACCAGGACAGGCCGAACGGCGCGGTCGGCAGCTGGATGACGAAGAAATCGAACTCGATGTTAGGCGGTAGGCCGGAGACATTGACGTCCATGATCTCCACCTGCCCGACTGGCGTGATCGTCACCGTTCCCCTGGCATTGGGCGCGCAGACGGCACCGCCGCCGGACACGATCATGTCAAACGTGACGGGAGACCCCAGGGGCGCGCCTCTCGATCCCGCCCAGCTGCTGACGGGAATGGCTACCAGTGCAATCGCGAGTTGGATCAGCTTCTTCATTTCGTTATCCCCCGAGTTAGTTAGGTTTAGTTCGTACCACTCCAACCAAACTACTTTCTCTTGACGCTTTGCTTTTTTTGAATTGACACTGCTCTCGGAAATTTTGAAATTCCCCGAGGTCAAACACCACAGCTTCTGTGTTGCGGTGCTCCGTGCTGGCGTGCCAACTACTGCGCTTTTCGCCTCCCTCCCGCAATGATACCGATACTCAGCGAGCGTTGCGTTTGTGTCGGCATAACGGCAAGCGGTTTCGACGGCTGTTGTTCATTTGCGAACGGGAGACTCGCTTCACGATGAGCTTGTTCCCAGCGCAGCAACCAAGCCAGCGCAGCGGTTGCAGCGATGCGTCTAGGACAGATAACCAACGTTCTGGGCGATAGGAGACGTAAGAGCGCTTATCAGACGCCGCGGTCGGTGGAAACATGTTCGAAACATCGATGCCTGGTACGACGCGTTCGAAGTAAAGCCCGGCCAAGTGCTCTACCTCACGCCGGCGAACCGCGTCCGCGTCTGGTGATCCGGCTTAATTAAGAAGCATACAAGCCACGAGATTTAACAGTTAAATGTTCTGCACGCGATGCTCAAAGGCGCCCCTTGTAAGCAACGGGCTTGACTCGCGGAGAATCCGGGGTGCAGGCTGGCCGCACTTCTCGGCAGCGCCGGGGATTTAACAGGGGGAAACCATGAATAAGTTAACATCTAAGACAAGTCAGGAAGCCGTGAAAAGTTCGACATCTGAGACCGGTCGAGTGAGGAATAGTCTAGTGATCATCGCTGTCGCCGCGGCGCTGGCCGGCTGCGGCAGCGTGCGAAATACATACGGCAAGTCCACGAACGCCCAGGCCAACGGGGCTGCGCTGGATTTTAGCACTCTTGACCTTCGGGTGGTGATTGCAGTCCCTGGACGTCCACTGACCGCGTATGACATCAGCTGGGTGGATCATCCGACGCAGACCTATTATCTCGCCGACCGATCGAATGCGGGTGTCGACATCGTGTCCGCGGAAACCAATACTTTCATCGGCCGCGTTACAGGCTTCGTGGGCGCGGATCCCCGCGGGAATGACTTTTCCGGACCGAACGGCGTGCTGGAGGTTCATAGCGCGCACGAGCTTTGGGTAGGAGACGGCCCGGGCCCGGCGCAAAACAGCTCGGTGAAGGTCATTGATCTGAAGTTGGATCCGCCCCAAGTGGTCGCGACCATCCATACCGGTGGTACCAGGCGCTCCGATGAAATGGCACACGACCAAGCCAATCACATCCTGGCAGTCGTGAACAATGCCGACGATCCGCCATTCGTAACCTTGATCTCCACACAATCGCGTCAGGTTCTTCACCGGCTGACCTTCGACGCGGCGCTGGGTGCGCCGTTCGGAGTGACGGCTTTTACCGACGGCCTCGAACAACCCGCGTGGGATCCGGTGACCCATCGGTTCTATCTGTCCGTACCGGAGCTGGACGGAGTGGGCGAACACGGTGCGATCGCGCAGATCGACCCCCTCTCGCATCAAGTGACTAATCTGTTCCGGGTGAACAACTGCCACCCGGCGGGTTTGACCCTCGGCCCGAACCAACATTTGCTGATCGGCTGCAGCGATCCATCTCGAAGCGTGGTGATGTCCGCGGAGGACGGCAGCATCGTCGCCGAGATTACTCAGGTCGGCGGCAGCGACGAGGTGTGGTTCAATTCGTCTGATAACCACTACTACCTTGCCGCCCGTAGCAATCCCGGGGGACCAAAGTTGGGCGTGATCGATGCCGAGACCAATCAATTCACCACCAGCGTCACCACGGCATTCAATGCTCACTCGGTGGCGGTGAACGAGCTGGACAGCCATGTGTTTGTCCCGCTCGGGCCGCCTCGAGCCGGTCATCCGACGGATCCGAATCGGTGCGTCGATGTTGGCGGTCCCTCATTCACGGGCCGCGGATGCATCGGCGTCTTCTTCAGATCGGACGCGAGCCAAAGCGAAGAATGATGAGTCGGTGAGAGGGCACGACTCGAGGTGCCGGGGGGGCCTCGAGCCCGCTCGCTGTCGTACTTTGGTCGGATAGTCCGCCGTCCCGGTTATTTTGCGCGGAGCGAGATCGAGAAACTCCTGGATAAGGACAAAACCTCGGCCGAGGAGGCGGACGAAGCCTCGGAAGAAGACCACTGAAGCTCCGGCCGTCGGAGCCGACCACTTCCAGATCTCACTGGGCGCCTTCCAGTTCGTGCCGGTCGAAGACCTTCGCCCCGATGAACGTCCCTCTCGTTGGCCGCTGGTCTTGCGGTCGGGGAATCGCGGCCACTGTTGATTTTGGGCTTTTCAGTGAGGCGAAAGAAATCCGGACGGACCTACCGCTTGCGCCGCAGCGCCCGGATGATCTTCGACTTGGCGCGGGGGTCCGCAGACTGGGCGAGGCTCAACGCGGGGCGATTGAGCGCCTGCGCCGCCGGGGCCCGGGACTGTGCCCGAAAGAGATCCATCTCGATCGTCAGCAGCTGATCGGCGAGATCGGCGGAGGCGCCGGCGGCCTTGGCCAGAGGCGCGCTCGCATCCACCACCATCCCGTGGTGCATCCGCACCACCTTTTCCTCTTCGGCAGTCAGGCCATCCGACGTTGAGAACGCGTCCTTCGCCTCTTCGGTCGAGACCGTCGCCGTCCTTCCAGGCTTGCGCTCCATCTTTCTCTTCCCTCGGAAGGCTGATCAGCTGTTCATGTCGGACGCGGCTGGGCCGCAATTCTTGGCCATTCTAGGGGCTGGCGGACCGCGGTCAATTTTTCTGGCCGATCGAATTGCGTCCGATCAGTTCTCTTCCTCGGCCGGCTCTTCCGCCCCCGCATCCCTCTTCTGGCCCGCCCCATGAGGGATGCCGAAGCGGTCCAGCGCGGCGGCGATGCCTGCCGGCTTGTCGGCGTCGGGCAGAAACTCGGCGGGCGCCTTGATCCCGGGGTCCTTCCCGATGTCCGCCACGCCGGTCTCGAGGATCATCCTCAGCGTCGCTTCCTTCCCGTCCGGCGAAGGGATGGCCAGCAGCCCCTCTAGATGCGACTCGAGCACGACGGCGGTCTTCGAATCGACCGCCACTTCCCCGTGGACCGACTTGGGCTGGCGCTTTTCGAAGAAGGCAATCCGCCGGGAGGTGCTGTCGTCGACTCCTCCCTTGGGAGTCGGCTTCTTGGGCAGATTGGAGCCCTCTTCGGCGGCCTTTTCCGCCGGGCCGAGCGACGCGGCGTAGCGGATCGCCGGCCGTCCGCGGATGGAGACCTGCCCCGTCGGGGCGAGCTTCAAGCGGCCGTCGAAAACTGCGTCGAAGTCGCGTAGGGCGCCGTAGACCTCCTCGCGCTCGACTTCCGCCATTCCGCGATCCCGCAGTCGCTGGCGGAATTTCCCGTACCGACTTCGGGCGTAGACGGAATTGTGGACCCGGATCACCTCCAGCCCTTGATCCCGGGAGTTCTCCAGCGAGGCGTGAAAATCGCCCGCGACTCCGCCCGCGCCCGCAGCCAACGTCCTCGTCTCCTTCAGCTCCTCGGACTGGCCGCCACCCGTCCAGGCGAGCGAAACCGTGGCGGTGAACCGATGGGGGCCCAAACGCTCGGTCGCCTCCGCTGCGCCCATCCGCAGCACGCGACGCGCGAGCCGGGCATCCCCCAGCTTGGCGGGATCGAGCTGCTCCGCCGAGCTCGCGACTACTTTCGGCGGATCCTCGGGCGAGAAGATGCGTTTCTTGGCCGCCTTGTCGACCGCGTCGGAACAGGACGCGGCGATCGCCAGAAGGGCGAGGGCGGCGGAGAGCCTCGTCAATTTCAAATCATTTTCCTCGGACCGGGAAGGTTAGACGCCTCCCCCGCTGCCGGCAAGCTTCGCGCTTGCGCCAAAACGCGTAACGAATAGAAATGCCGATCGTGCAAAGCCTTCGCGACCAGCTGATCAAGGCGGGCCTGATCACCGAGGCAAAAAACCGCCCGGAGGAAAAAAGGCCGGAGCGCTCTACCGGCCCCGTCAGCGCCGAGAAAGCAATTCCCCCGTTGCCGCCCCTGGCCCTGCCCGGGAGCAAGGCCCACCAGCGGCTCACCGCGCTCCAGCAGCTCGAGCTCGACAAGCGGTTGCGCGCGCTGGTGGTTGCATCGCAGGTTCCGATCGAGCCGGGAGACAGCGCCTTCCACTTCGTCACCCGCAAGGGCAAGGTCCGCCGGCTCGAGATCACCGACGCCCAGGTGAAGCTGCTGGAGGCAGGCGCTCTGGCGGTCGTCGAAAGACCGGATCCGGCGCAGATCGAGCACGCCCTGGTGCCCCCGGAAACCGCGGACCAGATGCTGTCCTTGAGCGAAAAATCGGTGCGCTTCTACAATCGGAAGGGTTCGCCGATCGGCTTCACCCCGACGGAGGACGAAGTCTCCGGAGGCGAGACGCCCAATCCGCAATGACGGCGTTTAAGTTTCCTGTCGTTCGAATCTCCGCCCGGCGTTAGAGTGCGCCGCCTCGCACCGCGAGCGCTCGACATCGGAGGTTCCATGGATTCATCCAGGCGCGACTTCTTGAGGACGTGCGGGGCGGGCGCCGCGGCCTGGGCGACCACCGCGCTCATCCCCGGGCGATTCTTCCGGACGGAGAGCAGGGCCGCCGAGCTGCCGCCGGACAGACTTCTGGAATTGTCCGCGTTCGCGCTGGAACGGGCGAAGAAGGCGGGCGCCAGCTACGCGGACATCCGGATCAACCGGTATCGCAGCCAGGTGGTGAACCTGAGATCTCAACCCGACTTCGCCAGCGGCAAGGTCAACCACACTCCCTCCGTTTCCGACTCCGAGTCCTTCGGGTTCGGGGTGCGGGTTCTCGCCGACGGGGCCTGGGGGTTCGCCGCCTCGTACGTGGTCAAGCAGGACGAGATCGCGCGCGCGGTGGGCGAGGCGATCGAGACCGCGAAGGCCAACGCCGCCCTTCGGCGGCAGCCGGTGCAGCTTGCGCCGGTTCCCGCCTACGTGGAGCTGTATCGCACGCAGATCGCCAAGGATCCGTTCAACGTCCCGGTGCAGCAGAAGCTCGAGCTGCTGCGCTCGATCGCCGACGAGACGAAGAAGGTTCCGGGCGTCTTTTCCGTGGTCGGCTTCATCGCCCAGCGGATGGAGCACCGGTACTTCGCCTCGACCGACGGGAGCCGGATCGAGCAGTACGTCTACCAGATATCTCCCGAGCTCACCGCGACGGCGGTGGACAAGGGAAAGAAACAGAAGAGCCGGACCTACCGTCCCCATCCGGTCACCGCGGGCTACGAGGCGGTGGAGCGGGCCAACATGCTCGGCGAGGCGCGCCGGGTCGGCGAGGAGGCGGTGGCCCATCTCAAGGCGCCCCCGGTGAGTCCAGGCAAGAAGGACCTCGTCCTGCTGCCCACGCACCTGGGCCTCACCATCCACGAATCCATCGGCCATTCCACCGAGCTCGATCGCGCGCTCGGCTACGAGGCGAATTTCGCCGGAACGTCGTTCCTCACCACGGACAAGCTGGGCAAGTTCAAGGTCGGCTCGGAGATCGTCAACTTCAACGGCGACCGGATCCGCCCGGAGAGCCTGTCCACTTGCGGCTACGACGACGACGGCGTGAAGACGCGGCAGTTTCCGATCATCAAGAGCGGAATTTTCGTGGGCTACCAGACGATCCGCGATCAGGCGCACCTGATCGGGCAGAAAGAATCGACGGGCTGCTGCTACGCGGACTCCTATGCCTCGGTCCCGTTCCAGCGGATGCCGAACGTGTGGTTGGAGCCCGCGAAGACGCCGGTCCAGCTCTCCGATCTGATCTCCGGGGTGGACGACGGCGTCCTGATCGACGGTCGCGGCTCCTACTCGATCGATCACCAGCGCTACAACTTCCAGTTCGGGGGCGACGCCTTCTGGGAGATCAAGCACGGCAAGGTGGGGCAGCAGATCTCCGACGTCGCCTACAACGCCCGGACCCCGGATTTCTGGAACGCCTGCGACGGCATCGGTGGAGAAGCGACCTGGCAGAACGTGGGGTTGAACGCGGACGGCAAGGGCGAGCCTTCGCAGATCAACGCGATGAGCCACGGCTGCGCTCCGTCGCGATTCCGGCAGATCAACGTCTTGAGGACGGGGTAACCCATGGGCTGGACTCGACAGCAGGCAAAGGCACTGGCCGACCAGATCTTGTCGTATTCGAAGGCCCGGGAATGCGAGGTGGCCCTCGAGGAGTTGCGTGCCGGCTACACCCGATTCGCGGCAAACGACATCACCACGTCCGGGACGTCGCGGACGCTGAACATCAGCGTGACCAGTCGGGACGGCAGGCGCAGCGGGACGTCTCACGCCAGCGACAACGACCCCTCGGTGCTCAAGAGCACGGTGCGGCGCAGCGAGGAGCTGATGGAGGCCTCGAGCGAGGACAACGAGTACGTCGAGGGCTTGGAACCGCAGAAGTACCCCGAGATCCGCGCCTTCTACGAGGAGACGGACAATGCCTCGGCGAAGGACCGGGCGGCGGGGGTCAAAAAGGCAATCGACTTGTCGCGGAGCAAGGGCCTGGAGGCCTCCGGTTTCTTGGAAACCATCTCTCGCTGGGACGCGATCGCGAACAAGAAGAAGAATTTCGGATTCCACGCCTCCACCACGACCCGGTTCTCGAACACGATGAGGACCGCGGACGGGACCGGCTCGGGCTGGGCCGGGACGGCGGGACCGCGCTTCGGGCAGATCCCTACCCAGGCCCTGGTGGAAAGGGCGGCGCGCAAGGCGGAGACGTCCGCCGGCGCTAGAGATCTCGCGCCGGGAAAATACCCGGTGATCCTGGAGCCAGCGGCCGTCGCGGATCTGATGGGGAGCCTGATCCAGGCGATGTCCAGGCGCGCCGCGGACGAGGGCCGCAGCTTCATGTCCAAGCCGGGCGGCGGCAACCGAATCGGCGAGAAGCTGTTCGCGGACGCGGTGACGATCCGCTCCGACCCCTTCGACCCACGCGTCCCCGGCCGGCCGTGGTCCGGCGGGGGTGGCGGGGCGGGCGGGCGAGGCGGTGGCTTGGGCTTCGGCGGGTTCGGGCAAAACGCCGGCGCCGGCGAGCCGGTGCGCAAGGTGACCTGGATCGAGAAGGGTGTGGTGAAGACGCTCAGCGTCGATCACCACTGGGCGGCGAAGACGAAGACGCCGCCCATCCCCTTCCCCGGCAGCCTGATCATGAGCGGCGGATCGGGGAGCGTCGAGGATCTGGTGGCGCAGACCGAGCGGGGGCTCTTGATTACCCACTTCTTCTACATCCGCACCGTCAATCCCCAGAGCGTCGCGCTGACCGGCCTCACCCGCGACGGGGTCTGGCTGGTGGAGAACGGGAAGATCGTCCACGCGGTGAACAACTTCCGTTTCAACGAGAGCCCGGTCAACCTGCTCAAGAACGTGGACGCCCTCAGCGAGGCCATCCCGACTGCTGGAGGCTTCGGGGGCGGCGGAATGATCATGCCCGGCGTCCGCGCCAAAGAGTTTTCGTTCACCTCGAAGAGCGACGCGGTTTAGCCCTGAGGAGCGGGTCCTTCTCGGGATAACGTTATCCCGCTCGGCGTCCTTCTCGGGATAACGTTATCCCGCTCGGCTTCCTGATCGAGTCTGACGTGTGGGGTCTACGCCACACCTCTGCTCAGAGCCGCGCGTAACGTTACACGCTGAAGTAGCGATTCATTT
>Ga0070708_100001892_pt1 | contig 16085 bp, 16 predicted proteins | sample KBSK5503metaG_FD_65469 | JGI IMG/M metagenome (GOLD analysis project Ga0070708, IMG submission 65469) | Corn, switchgrass and miscanthus rhizosphere microbial communities from Kellogg Biological Station, Michigan, USA - KBS K5-50-3 metaG | ecosystem: Host-associated > Plants > Roots >... | reverse complement strand
CTCGAGGACTGCGCGCAGGCCCAGGGCGCGGCCTGGAACGGTCAGATGGTGGGCAGCTTCGGCCGCGCCGCCGCGCTCTCCTTCTATCCCTCGAAGAACCTGCCCGCGATGGGCGACGGCGGCGCCGTGCTGACCAGCGACGACGAGATCGCCGCGCGCTGTCGCCAGCTCCGCGACCACGGCCGGCTGAACAAGGACGTGCATGCGGAGATCGGCTTCAATCTCCGCTTCAACGAGCTCCAGGCCGCTGCGCTGCGGGTGCTCCTGCGCCGGCTCGACGCGATGAACGACCGGCGCCGGGCCCTGGCCGCCCGCTACGACGCCGGCCTCGGCGGCCTGCCGCTCGCGCTGCCGCGCGAGCGCGAGCACGCGCGGCACGTCTATCATCTGTACGTCGTCGCCACGCCGCGGCGCGACGAGCTCGCCGCCTTCCTGAAGGCGCGCGGGATCCAGACCGGCATTCACTATCCCGTCCCCGGTCATCGGCAGCCTGCGGTGGCGGAGCTGAACCCGCCGGCGCTGCCGCGGACCGAGCGGCTCGTGGGCGAGATCCTCACGCTGCCCATGTCGGCCGGCCACACCGAGTCGGAGATCGACGAGGTGACGGCCGCGGTCCGGGAGTTCTTCCTCCGCTAGGCGACGGTCGGAATTGATCGTCGGTTTCGAGGACCTCGAGGGCTACCGCAAGCGGGTCGCGATGGTGGACGGCGCCTTCGATCCGCTGCACGCCGGCCACATCGACTACTTTCGCGAGGCCCGCGCCCTCGGCCTGCCGCTGCTCTGTAACGTCGCGTCCGACGCCTACGTCGGCACCAAGCACGCGCCGCTCGTTCCGGCGGCCCAGCGGGTCGTCGTCCTCGACGCCATCCGCTACATCGACTACACGCACCTCAACACCCACGACACCGAGACGGTGCTGCGCCGGCTCCAGCCCGTGTACTACGTGAAGGGTCGCGACTGGGAAGGGCGACTGCCTGCCGAGCAGCTCGCCATCTGCGAGCGGCTCGGCATCCGCATCGTGTACCTGGATACGGTCCGCGATTCGTCGACCAGGCTCCTGGCCGCGTGGGCCGCCTTCCCGCCGGCAACCCGCCAGGTGTGATGTGACGACCGTCGACGCGGTGCTGAGCGATCACCTCAATCCGCTGACGTGCGGCGTCGCCAAGTTCAACCTGGCCCTCGGGCGGCGCCTGCAGGTACCCGTGGTCGGCCTGCTGAGCGCGGAGACGGCGCGCTGTCGGTATCCCCTGCTCTCGGTGAAGGTCTCCGAGCTCCGCGCGGAGGACGCGCGCGCCTTACAGGTCGCGCTCGAGACCGCGCCATGGCGCAAGAGCTTCGCGCTGTTCCTGCACGACTGGACGGACACGCCGCTCGAGCGGACGCTGCTGCGCGAGGCCGGCGTCGTGTACTGCGCGAACGGAGAGATGACGGCGGCGGTGGCGTCGCGCCGGCCCGACGCCCTCGGCGTCTGGTGCCCGTCGACGATCCCGGAGTCGGGACGCTTCGCGGCGACGGAGCTCTCGGTGTTCTCGTTCGGCATGGCCCACAAGGTCCGCAGCCGCCTGTACGAGCGGCTGCGCGCGCTCCTCGAGGCCACCGGCCGGTCGTACTGCGTGCAGCTGTCGGCCGCGCTCCACGCCGACACGACGCTCGATTCGTTCACCGCCGTCCTCGAGGAGCTCCGGGAGATCTTCGGCCAGCAGCTCTACTTCCTCGGCCACCTCTCGGACGCGGCCGTGTACCACTATCTGCAAACGACCACGTTCTTCGCGGCCTTCTTCGATGGCGGCGTCCGCGCGAACAACACCACGGTCAACGCGGCGATGGGCTGCGGCGCCGTCGTGGTGACGAACCTCGACGCGCACTCGCCGCCGGCCTTCCGCCACGGCGTCAGCGTGCTCGACATCGCGCGGTGCGACGCGCTGCCGACCGATGCGGCAACGCTCGGAGCCATCGGCGGCCAGGCCGCGGCGGTCGCCACGGGCGAGCTCGGGTGGGACGCGCTGATCGCCGCCATGGCCGGCCACGACGCGTCGCTGACGGCGATCTCGGGCAGTCGAGCGCATGCCGACTGACCCGCGGCCGGGCCGGCGCGGCGGCCTCGGACGCGCCCTCTTCCGCCGGCTCTTCGTGCCGCAGCTCGCGCGGATCGTCGCCGATCGCCTGCGCGCGTCCGATCGTCGCGACGCGGTGTTCGTCTCGCTGATGGGCGGCGTGGGCGATCTCGTGAACGCCTTTCCCTCGATCGACCGGCTCGCCGAGGCGCGCGCCGTCGACCTCGGGACCGGCCACGATCCCTACCGCGCGCTGTCGGTCGGAAACCCCCACCTGCGGCGCGTGTACGCGCCGTTCGTCTACAAGCCGATCCGCCGCGCGCACCGCCGCCTCATCGAGCGCGTGCTGGCGCCGCTCTACGCGCGCGTCATCCTGCTCGACGAGCGGGACAGCAGCTGGCGATCCCGCGGACGCCACATGAGCGCCGTCTACGCCGAGCGCTGCGGCTGCCCGCCGCCCGCCCGCGGCGTGGTGTACGTGCCGGACGAGCATCGCGAGCGCGCCGACGGGCTGCTGGCGCGCTTGGGCGTGGGCGAGTTCGCGTTCCTCATGCAGCTCGTCCGCGGCAACCGGCCCGAGCGGTCGTGGCCCGTGGCGCACTACCATGCGCTCTCCGCGCGGCTTCACGAGCGGTCCGGCCTTCCCGTGCTCGTCTACACGCACAGCTCGGACGAGACGGCGGTGCCCGACGGCGGCGTGCCGCTGCCGCCGCTCGACATCCTGACCGTGGCCGCCGTCATCGAGCGCGCGCGTCTCTACGTCGGTCCCGACACGGGGCCGACGCACATCGCCGCGGCGCTCGGCGTCCCGACCGTGGCCGTTCACCTCGGCTATCCGCCCGAGGTCTCGGGCGCCCTCGGCGACAACGTCGCTCTCGTCCGCCAACACCATCCGCTGGACGACCCCGCGCTGACCACGCCCGACGACGTCTGGGACGCCATCGAACGGCTCGATGTGCTTCGAGGAGCACAGCGGGTGCCTCGGGGCGCGACGAGCGTCGGGCGGGCTTGGGGTGCCCGTGGCTAGGCCCCCCATGTCCTCGTCAACCGCGTTGCGCATCCTGCACCTCTATCCCAAGCAGGACTACTTCACCGGCGCCGCCATCCAGCTGCGCGAGCTGGCGTGGGGCCTACGCGATCGCGGCCACGAGGTCGTGGTCGCCACGCGGCCGAGCGCCGAGTGGGCGGCCCGCGCCCACGAGGCCGGCCTCGCCCACTACGAGCTGCCGATGGCCTCGGAGGTCGATCTCGGCTCGGCGCGCGCGCTGGTGCGGATCCTGCGCAAGCACCGGATCCAGGTCGTCCATGCCCACAAGGGCCGGGCCCGGACGCTGGCGCTCATCGCCGGGCTCTTCGTGCGCATCCCGGTGCTCGTGCTCCACCGCGGCGTGAGCTTTCGCCTCGACCCATTCAACCGGCTCGGCTACGCCACGCGGCGTGTCCACGCGGTCATCGTCGTGTGTGAATCGATCAAGCGCGGGCTCGTCGCGCGCGGGATCGCTCCGGACAAGATCGAGGTGATGTACCCCAGCGTCGACACGAACGTGTTTCATCCCGGGGTCGACGGCGACGGCGTTCGCGCCGAGCTCGGCTTCCACCGCGGCGACTGGGTAGTCACCCAGATCGGCCAGCGGAGCTGGAAGGGCAACGACGACGTCGTCGACGCCATGGCGCTCGTGGCCTCGACGGCGCCCCACGCCCGGCTCCTCGTGGTCGGCGCGCGGGCCCCCGAGCTGCTCACGGAGCGCGCCCGCCGGCTCGGCATCGGCTCTCGCGTACGCGCCGTCGGCTACCGGGAAGACATCCCGCAGATCCTCAAGGCGAGCGACTGCTGCATCGATGCCTCGTGGAAGGGCCTCGGGCTCACCGGCACCTTGCCCGAGGCGCTGGCCGTCGGCACGCCGGTGCTCGGCAGCGATCTCGAGGGGCATCCCGAGGTCGTCCTGCACGGACGCACGGGCTTTCTCTTCAAGCCTCGCGACGTCCCCGGCATCGCCGACGCGATCGGCAAGCTCGCCGCGGACCCGGAGCGCGCGCGGGCGATGGGCCGCGCCGGCCGCGAGTTGGTGCTACGCGAGTTCGCGAGCAGCGTTCGGGTCGAGCGCACGGAGGCGCTCTACCGGCGGCTGCTAGCCCGAGGCCGGGCGTGAGCTTCTCCCTCACCCCGTTCCGTCGCCTGGCCGTCTACGTACGGCCGCACCTGCCGTTGCTCATGGTCGGCGGGCTGCTCGCGCTCGTCGTCTCCGCCACCGAGGGGCTGGCCGCGTGGCTCGTCAAACCCGTGATGGACGACATCTTCATCCGCCGCGACGCCGGCATGCTGAAGGTCATCCCGGTGGTGCTGCTCGCCGTGTACGTGGTCAAGGGCGCGACCCGGTACGCGCAGTCCTACATCATGGCCGCGGTGGGCGAGCGCGTCGTCGCCCGGCTGCGCCGCGATCTCTACGTCCACATCCAGGGCATGCCGCTCGCGTTCTTCTCCGGCGTGCACTCGGCGGACCTGATCTCGCGGATCATGAACGACATCAACCGGCTGTCGCACCTGTCGTCGAACGTGCTGGTGATGGCAGTGCTGCAGATCAGCACCATCGTCGTGCTGACCGTCGTCATGTTCCTGCGGGAGACGTTGCTCACCGTGCTGGCGCTGACCGTCTTCCCGGTCATCGCGCTCGCCGTCCAGCTCATCGGCCATCGGCTCTACGCCCTGAACCGGCGCACGCAGCGGCAGATCGCCCAGCTCGCCGTCGTGCTCCAGGAGTCCTTCACCGGGACGAAGATCGTCAAGGCGTTCGGGCGGGAGCGCTTCGAGCAGAATCGGTTCGACGGCGTCAACGACCGGCTGCTCGCGCTGTCGCTCAAGAACGCGCGCACCGACTACATCGCCGAGCCGCTGCTGGAGCTGTGCGCGGCCGTCGGCATCGCGGGCGCCCTCTGGTACGGCGGCTCGCGGGTGATCCACGGCGACATGACGCCGGGCACGTTCTTCTCCTTCACGGCGGCGCTCGTCCTGCTCTACGGCCCGGCCCGGCAGCTCGCGCGGGCGGTGAACAAGGTCCAGCAGACGACGGCGTCGGTCGAGCGGGTCTTCGAGATCCTCGACATGCCGCCCGCCGTCACCGACCGGCCGCGCGCCGTCCAGCTCGACGGCCTCCGTGAGGGCATCCGCTTCGAGGACGTGAGCTTCCGCTACGCGGACGCCGACGGGTTCGCGCTCACCGACATCTCGCTCGACATCCGGCGCGGCGAGGTGGTCGCCTTCGTGGGCATGAGCGGCGCCGGGAAATCCACTCTGATGGACCTGCTGCCGCGCTTTCACGACGTGACGGCCGGCCGCATCACCGTCGACGGCCACGACGTCCGCGACGTGAGCCAGGCCTCGCTGCGCGCGCTGATGGGCGTGGTCACCCAGGGCACGTTCCTGTTCAGCGATTCGATCTACTACAACATCGCGTACGGGCGCCCCGACGCCTCGCGCGAGGAGATCGTGCGGGCGGCCCGCCAGGCCTACTCCCACGACTTCATCATGGCCACGGAAGCCGGCTACGACACCCTGGTCGGTGAGCGCGGCGTGCGTCTCTCCGGCGGCCAGCGCCAGCGCATCGCCATCGCGCGCGCCTTCCTCAAGGACCCGCCCCTCCTCATCCTCGACGAGGCGACCTCCGACCTCGACGCCGAGAGCGAGTTCATGGTCCAGCAGGCGCTCTCCGCCCTCATGCGCGGACGCACCGTGCTGGTGATCGCGCACCGGCTGGCCACCGTCCGCAACGCGGACCGCATCGTCGTCGTGCACGAAGGCCGGATCGTGGAGGTCGGCCGGCACGATGAGTTGCTCGCCCGCGACGGCCTCTACCGACGCCTGCACGCGCTGCAGATGGCCCCGGCCTCGCCGCCGGCCGCTCCCATCGCCCGTCCCGAATGATGGAGGCCGCCGCGGTGGCGGCGCCTCTCCCCTCCCGCGTCGCCGATCGTGCGCTGGCGCCGCTCCTCACGCTGCTGCTCGTCGCACTGATGACGTCCATCACGTTGGTGGGGATCGTCACCGGCCTCCTCATCGTCGCCGGCCTGCTCCGATTCACCGACCCCGCCCTGCGGGCGCGCGATCGCGCCCCGCTGGCGTGGCCGCTGCTCGCGTTTGCCGCCGTCACGTTGCTATCGGCGCTGCACGCGGAGCGCCCGACGATTGCGCTCTTCGAGTCCAAGCAGCTGCTCGGCATCGCCATCTTCCTCGCGGCGGTGAATGGCTTTGCCGGCGGCGACGGCATCCGTCGCGCGCTCCGCTGGTGGCTCGTCGCCGTGGCGGTCGTGTGCGCGCACGCGATGGTGCAGGTGTGGGCGTGTCGCACCGGCGTGCCGCTGCCGCACTGGGCTGCCTGGATGTTGCGCGTGAGGCTCGATCAGTGCCGCGCGAACCCGCTCTTTCGCGCCAAGGGCTTCTTCTCCATCTACATGACGCTCGGGGGCAGCCTGCTCATCGGGCTATCGCTCATCCTCGCTCCGATCGCGCTGGGCGCGCGGACGTGGCGGCGGCCGTCGCTGGCGACCGGCGTCCTGGCCGCCATCGCGCTCGCGCTCACCTACGTGCGGAGCGCGTGGCTCGGTCTGGGCGTCGCGGTCGTCGTCCTGGCCGGCCTCACGCGCCGCTACGCGCTGCTGCTGGTACTGCTCGTCGCGACCGTCCTCGCCCTCGTGGTCTCGCCGTCGCTGCAGACGCGGCTGCTTTCCATGACGGACCGCACGGACCCGTCGGCGACGGAGCGCATGTACTTCTGGGCGGCGGGATGGCACATGGTTCGGGACGCGCCGCTGCTCGGTCTCGGTCCCGGCGGCGTCAAAATCCACTACCCGGAATATCGCGACCCGGCGGCGCGCCGGCCGGGCACCGGTCACCTGCACAACAATCTGATCCAGATCGCCGCGGAGCGCGGGCTGCTCGGCCTGGCGGCATGGCTGGCGATCTGGGTGGCGTTCTTCGTGCGCGCCGGCCGGATCTACGCCGCGCTGCCGGCGGCGCGATCCGAGGACCGCGCCCTCGTGGCAGGCAGCCTCGCGGCGGTGGCCGGCTTCCTCGTCGCCGGCCTCTTCGAGTACAACTTCGGCGACTCCGAAGTCATCGGCCTGCTGTGGGTCGTGATGGCCTTCCCGTTCGTCGTCGAGGGGACGGCCGTCCGGGAAGCGAGCGGTTAGGCCCGCTTCCCGGATGCCGGAGAGGGACCGTCCGCGACGCAGGCGCCACGACGCGGCCGATCCCGTCCGGGCTTGGAAATCAGTCCATGTCGCAGTGGCGGGTCAGCGCTTTCCACTTGCCGCCCGCGGCCTCACACGAAGCCTTGTCCTTGTACGAGGGGGACGCGCTCGGTTCCGTCGAGTGACGCGCGCAACCGGCAAAGACGGCGAGCACCAACAGCATGGGAACGATGGCCTTCATCGTGACCTCCTGTGTCGAACGTTGCAAACATCCACCTCGCCTTACAGGAGGCGAATCCCGTGCCAGCGACCGGTCGGCAGGCGCCGGCACGTGTGAGGCGGCGGAGCCCCCTCCGAGGACTATTCCCTGAAGCGGTTGACGATGGGCAGGCGCCAGTCGCGCCCGAAGGCGCGTGGCGTGATCTTGACCCCGATCGGGCCCTGGCGGCGCTTGTACTCGTTGCGGTCCACCATGGCCACCGTCTTCTGCACGGTCTCGCGATCGAACCCGCGGGCAACCATGTCGGTCACGCCGAGGTCGTTCTCGACGTAGGCCTCGAGGATCGCGTCGAGCTCCGCGTACGGCGGCAGCGTGTCCTGGTCGCGCTGATCGGGCCGCAGCTCCGCCGACGGCGCGCGCTCGAAGACGCTCTCGGGGATCGCCGCGCGCCCCGCCCGCGCGTTGACGTGCCGCGCGACCTCGTAGACCAGCGTCTTCGGAACGTCCTTGATCACGGCGAAGCCCCCGGCCATGTCGCCGTAGAGCGTGGTGTAACCGACCGCGTACTCGCTCTTGTTGCCGGTGGTCAGCACGAGCCAGCCGAACTTGTTGGACAGAGCCATCAGCAGGTTGCCCCGGATGCGCGCCTGGATGTTCTCCTCGGTGACGTCCTCCTTGAGCCCCTTGAAGACCGCCGCCAGCGTCCGCTTGTACGTGCGCAGGAGCGTGCCGATCGGCAGCGTGAGGAACTCGACGCCGAGGTTGCGGGCCAGCCGCTTGGCGTCCCGCCGCGTGCCCGTCGATGAGTACGGCGATGGCATGGTGACGCCGACGACGTTGTCCCGGCCCAGCGCCTCGACGGCGATGGCCGCGACCAGCGAGGAATCGATGCCGCCGGAGAGCCCGATGACGACCCGGCCGAACCCGTTCTTCCGCACGTAGTCGCGGGTGCCGAGGACGAGGGCGCGGAACACCTCGTCGACCGGCGGCAGCGGATCGACCAGGGGCCGCTCGGGCAACGGCGGCGACGCGGCCGCGACCGGCGCCAGCGTCACGCGCGACACGCGGTCCTCGGCGCTCAGCTTTTCCTTCCGCCGGCGCGAGTCCCGTAGCCGCGCGCGGAACACGCCGTCCAGATCGACGTCCGCGACGACCAGGTCTTCCTCGAACTGGCGGCCGCGCGCGATGCACTTGCCGTGCTCGTCGACGATGAGGCTGCCGCCGTCGAAGACGAGCTCGTCCTGCCCGCCCACCATGTTGACGTAGGCGAGGCACACCAGATCGTCAGCAGCGCGCGTGGCCACCATCCGCTCGCGGTCGTGGCCCTTGCCGGCGTGATAAGGCGAGCTGTTGATGGTCACGACCAGCTCGGCGCCGGCCAGCGCCTGCACGGTGGTCGGTCCCGTCGGGTACCACAGGTCTTCGCAGATGTTGACGGCGAACGTCGCGTCGCCCCGCGTGAACACCGGCGTCTCCGTCCCCGCCTGGAAGTAGCGGTTCTCGTCGAAGACGCCGTAGTTGGGCAGGTAGCGCTTGTGGTAGACGCCGGCCAGGGCGCCGTCGTGGAGCACGGCGGCGGCGTTGAAGATGTCGTCGCGGCGATCGACGAAGCCGACGACGGCGGTGAGTCCCCGGGACGCGCGGGTGACCTCGGCCAGCGCTCGCAGGTTCGCCTCGATGAACGCCGGCTTGAACAGCAGGTCCTCGGGCGGGTAGCCGGTCACCGCGAGCTCGGGGAACGCGACCAGCGCCACGCCGAGGCCGCGCGCGCGCTCCATCGTGTCGACGATCTTGCGCACGTTGCCCTCGAAATCCCCAACGGTGGAGTTGATCTGGCCGAGGGCGATCCTCAAGTGTTTCATGAGCTGTCCGCGTCTATATTGTACGTCGCTCACCGATGGTGGCCTAGAAGGACCTCGTCGGTGTTAGGATGACCGCCGATGCCCGCGAAGGTGCCCTGGCTACCATCGAAGCTTCCGGCCGGCGCGCGCGCCGAGCGTTGCCCGCGGTGCGGCCGGCTCGCCTTCATTCCCTGGACGCTTCGCCGCGACGAGCTGACCAAGCAGGTCTTCCGCACCTGGGTCTGCACCGAGTGCCAGACGACCCAGGAGCTTCCGGAGCCCGAGTAGACCGTTCCGTCGTGGCGTCGCCGTCCTCGATCCCCGGCGGTCGAGCGCCTGCTCGTGGCCCGTCGCGCCGGCGTGCGCTCCGCGTCGTGCTCCTGCTCGTCACTGTCGTCCTCGTGCTCGTCGTCGCGGAGCTCGTGCTGCGCGCCGTCGTCCGCCGCGCCGCCGCCGCCGGGTCACACCGCTACCTGACCGCCGATCCGGTCCTCCACCATCGCGGACGGCCCGGCGTGTCCACGATCGTCGCGGGCACCCCGTTCAGCACGAACTCGCTCGGCCTTCGCGACCGCGAGTATGCGAGCCCCAAGCCGGCGGGGACCTTCCGCATCCTGATGCTCGGCGACTCGTACACGGAGGGCGGCGGCCTGCTCCTCGAGCACACGATCGCCAAGCGCTCGGAGGCGGCGCTGAACGCGCGCGGCTGCGGCGCGGTCGACGTGGTGAACGCCGGCACGGCGAGCTACTCCCCGATCCTCGAGTACCTTCGCCTGCAGCGGCTCGGCCCCGTGCTCCAGCCGGATCTCGTGGTGCTGAACTTCGACATGACCGACGTTCACGACGACGTCGTCCGCACCGCGACCGCCGTTCTCGACGCGCGCGGTCTTCCCGTGGCCGTCCCGAGCGATCCGATCCGCGAGACCGCGGTCCTGCTGCCCCCGCCCCCGCGCTGGCTCGGCCCCATCGGCCGGCCGCTGAATCGGCTCGCGCTCTACCAGGCATTCCGCAAGTCGCGCGCCGGACAGCGGCTGCTCGGGCCCGTGAAGATGACGCCGGAGGCGCTCGTCGCCTACGGGCTCATCGGCGATCTCGAGCACGATCCCATGGCGATCACGCGCGATGGCGCGCCCGCGGGCCTGGCGCGCGGCTGGGCCCTCAGCGAGCGCTATCTCCTGGGCGTCCGCGATGTGGCGCGTGCGCAGGGCGCGCGCTTCGTGCTCGTGATCTATCCGCATCCGCATCAGGTGAGCGCGGAGGAGTCGCCGGAGGGCCGGCGTCAGCTCGGCGCCGGCGCCGGGCTCTTCGCGTCCGAGGCGCCGTTCCAGCGGCTCGAGGCGCTCGGTCGGGGCGAGCGGTTTCCCGTGGTGAACCTGGTGCCCGTCTTCCGCGCGCGACGCGGCGAAGGGCCGCTGTTCCGCCCCGGCGACGTCCATCACACGGCCGCCGGCGCCGCCGTCTTCGCCGACGGTCTCGTCGCCGGGCTGCGCGCGCTCGACGTCCTGCCTGCCTGTGTGCGATGAAGCGCGTCCGCCTTGCCCCGACCACGCTCGCCCGGCTATTCTCGACAGGATGAGGATGCCGGTCGTCCTCCGCGCCCTCGGCGCGGCGCTCACTCGCCTGGCTCACGCGATCGGTAACTTCCAGGCCCGCGTCGTCCTGACCGTGGTCTACTTCGTCCTGCTCGGGCCCTTCGCGCTGGCCGCGCGGCGGGCGAGCGCGCGCGCAGCGACCTCGACGCTCTGGCGCGACCGCAGCGATCCCGTGCCGACGCTCGAACGAGCCCGGCGGCAGTTCTAGGTGGACATCCTCGGCATCTCCTGCTTCTATCACGACGCCGCGGCCGTGCTGCTCCGCGACGGGGTGGTCGTGGCGGCTGCCGAGGAGGAGCGATTCACGCGGGTCAAGCACGACTCTGCGTTCCCGACCGCGGCGATCGACTTCTGCCTGCGGACCGGCGGCATCACGACGCGTGAGCTCGACTACGTCGTCTTCTACGAGAAGCCGCTCCTGAAGTTCGTCCGGCTGCTGGTCTCGACCCTGCGCCGCTATCCGCGCTCGGTCCGCGTGTTCCGCGAGTCGATGATCTCGTGGCTCGGCGAGAAGCTCTGGATGAAGGACCTGATCCGCCGCCGCCTCGGGATCGCCCCGGAGCGGATCCTCTTCTCCGAGCACCACCTCTCCCACGCGGCCAGCGCCTTCCTCTGCTCGCCCTTCGAGGAGGCCGCCATCCTCACCGTCGACGGGGTCGGCGAATGGGCGACGGCCACCATCGGCGTCGGGCGAGGCACGGACGTGCGGATCCTCCGCGAGATCCGGTTCCCCCATTCCCTCGGGCTGTTCTACAGCGCGTTCACGGCGTTCCTCGGCTTCGAGGTGAACGAGGGCGAGTACAAGGTCATGGGCATGGCGCCGTTCGGGACGCCGCGCTACGTGGATGAGGTTCGCAAGCTCCTTCGCGTCGACGACGAGGGCGGCTTCGCGCTGGACATGCGGTACTTCAGCTTCGACCATTCCAGCGATCGCACCTACAACGCCCGCTTCGTGGACCTCTTCGGACCGCCGCGCGACCCGCGCGCGCCGTTCTTCACCGCGGCCAGCGGCTTCCCGTCGTACTTCGGCCGGCGTCCCGACGACTTCGAGGCCCAGGCGCGCAGCAACGAGCGCTATGCTGACATCGCGGCCAGCGTGCAGCGCGTCGTGGAAGAGATCATGCTCGCGCTGGCGCGATCGGCACACGCCCGGACGGGATCGGGCCGGCTCTGCATGGCCGGCGGTGTCGCGCTGAACAGCGTGGCGAACGGCCGCATCGTGCGGGAGACGCCATTTCGGGAGGTGTTCATCCAGCCCGCCGCGGGGGACGCCGGCGGCGCGATGGGCGCGGCGCTGTTCGCGTATCACACGCTCCTCGGCAAGCCGCGCGGCTACGTCCTCGACGATCCGTACCTCGGCGAGCGCCACGACGGCGGCCCGGTCGCGGCCTTCCTCGCGGAGGCCGGGATCCCGCACGAGACCTTCGACGACTCCGACAAGCTCATCGACCGTGTCGTCGACGCGCTCACCGCCGGCAAGGTCGTCGGCTGGTCGCAGGGGCGGTTCGAATGGGGACCCCGCGCGCTCGGCAACCGGAGCATCCTCGCCGACCCGCGCCGGGGCGACATGAAGGACGTGGTGAACACCAAGATCAAGTTCCGCGAGCCTTACCGTCCGTTCGCGCCGTCGGTGACGGTGGAGCGCGTGGGCGACTACTTCGAGCTCGATCCGCGCGCCGACCACTCCGCCGCGCGCTTCATGCTGGTGGTGGCGCCCGTCCGTCCCGACCGGCGCGGCGTCATCCCGGCCGTCACCCACGTGGATGGGTCGGCACGGCTCCAGACGGTGAGCGCCGCGATCAACCCGCGCTTCCACCGGCTCATCGAGCGCTTCGGCGAGGCGACCGGCGTGCCGGTGCTGCTCAACACCTCGTTCAACCTGCGGGGAGAGCCGATCGTCAACACCCCGCGCGAGGCATTCAACAGCTTCAATCGCAGCGAGATGGATCTGTTGGTCCTGGGCGATCGGCTCGTGGAAAAGACGTAGATGGTCACCGACACCGCCCGGGTCACCGAGGTCACGCAGAAGGTGCGCGCCTTCTACGAGGAGACGTCGTTTCCAGGGTACGAAGAGTACGACAGTCCGCTCGCGCTGGTGGACAAGGCGCGCCGCGGCCTCTACGCACGGATGCTCGACGACCAGATCCCCTACACCGCGCGCGTGCTCGACGTCGGCTGCGGGACCGGCCAGCTGCCGATCTTCCTGTCCCTCAACCGGCGGCGGACGGTCGGCTGCGATCTGTCGTTCGGATCGCTCACGAAGGGGCAGCGGTTCAAGCGGCAGTTCGGTCTGCGACACGTCAGCTTCGTGCAGACGAACCTCTTCGCGCTCCCCCTGCGCCCGGCGGCCTTCGACGTCGTCTTCTGCACGGGGGTGCTCCACCACACCGCTGACGCGCGCGCGGGCTTCCGCGAGGTCGCGCGCCTGGTGAAGCCCGGCGGGTTCGTGGTGCTCGGTCTCTACAACACCTATGCCCGCGTACCGCTGGCCGCGCGGCGCATGCTGTTCCGCCTGTCCCGGCGGCGATTCACCGGTCTCGACCGCTACATCCGGACGCAGCCCTACGGGCGGAAGAAGTCACGGATCTGGTACCTCGACCAGTACGAACATCCCCACGAGGAGATGTTCAGCGCCGACGACGTGCTGGGGTGGTTCCGCGACGAGAGGATCGCGTACGTCGCCAGTGTCCCGCTGCTCCAGGTCGGGCGCCGGCTCACCGGCGACGAGCGGCTGTTCGAGCCGTCGGCGCTTCCCGGCCCGCTCGAGCGCGTGCTCGCTCAGCTGGGCTGGATGATGACGATCGGCTGGGAGGGCGGGCTCTTCGTCATGATCGGCCAGCGGTCCCGCTGACCATGCAGTTCCTGAAGAGCCTCGCGGTCCGCTTCGGCATCGCCGGAGAGCTGATCCAGCTGCTGTGGGAAGAGCGGCTCTGGTGGATGATCCCGCTGGCCGTGCTCCTGCTCGGGCTGAGCGTGGTGATCATGCTCGCCCACAGCTCCGTCATCGGCCCGTTCATTTACACTTTGTTTTGAGTTGGGGGGCTCTTCCGGGCGCCCCCCAAAGCCCCCCAGCGCTCGGCGCGCCCCGGCGGAGCCGTGGCGCCCCTCGATGACGCGAGTCGGTCACGGGCTCGGCATCCGCTGGAGCCCGACACCCCGCCAGCGGCTCACTACGTCGCGCAGCTGCTCTTCGTTCCGTGACACGACGACGTCGGTCGTGCCGCCGGTCATGAGGTCGTAGACCCATGGCTCGGCCATGGGCTGCACGCGGTCGCGGGTGAACTCCCACCCGCTGAAGCCGAGATCGGTCAGGAGCTCGATCAGCTCGCGCGCCGAGGCGCCGGCCCCTCGCAGCCCGTCGGGAAAGACCTCCACCACCATGACGAGATCGGGATGGCGCGCGAGCGTGCGGCGCATCCCGGCGAGAACCCGGCACTCCGAGCCCTGCACATCGAGCTTGACGAACTTCACGGCACCGGGCGGCAGCTCGGGCAGCGCGGCGTCGAGCGTCGTCATGGCCACCTCGTGGGAGCGCCACCCGGGCAGGCCCGACGTGACCCGGCAGTCGGCCCAGTTGCGCGGGTTCCGCGCCAGGCGACAGACGCCGTCCGCGTCGCCGACGGCGCACTCGCGCGCGGTGACGTTGTCACCCCCGTTGAGCCGGAGATTCGTCTCGAGCAGGCGAAAGTTGTCGGGATCGGGCTCGAAGGCGAACACGCGGCCGGCCAGTCCCACCAAGCGGCTCATGAGCACGGTGTGCAGGCCGACGTTGGCCCCGACGTCGACGCACGCGCCGCCAGCCAGCGGCAACCGGCGCAGCAGCGCGCGGACCTCGGGCTCGTGGTCGCCGCCGAGATAGAGCATGCGCCCGAGCATCCGGTCGTTGAGGTCGACGGTGAGCCGGAAGTCGTCGACGGGCACGACGGCCCGCGGCCGCACGCGCTGCCGCACGTAGAGCCACACGCGGCGCTTCCACCGCCGCCGGAGCCAGCGCACGCTCATGCCGGCAGGGTATTGATGAAGTCGATCAGCTGGCGCAGCCGCGCGTACGACGTCCGGTTGAAGGGCAGGATGAGGCGGGGCAGCTCGGGAAACTCCGGCCGCTCCTGCGGCGCCGGCCCGGCGAGCTGGTCCAGCGGGCCCTTGAGGATGTCGTCGAAGTCCCGCTGGATCGCGGCGAGATCGGCGTCGGTGAGCGGCCGGTGCAGGCGGAAGACGAGATTGTCGACGACGATCCGTGCCGAGTGGAAGACCCGGTAGAACCCCGTGAGCTCGCCCACGGCGTCCTCGATCGAGTCGACGATCCGGTAGAACGCCAGATCGTTGCGCTGGATGAGCCGCTGCTCGACGAGCGTGCCCCGCACGAACGCGTCCCAGACGCGCCAGTACGGTTGGGCGCCGGCCTCGACGAGGACGATGGGCACGATGGTCGTCTTGCCCGTCTGCAGCAGCGTCAGCAGCTCGAAGGTCTCGTCCATCGTCCCGAAGCCGCCGGGAAACATCGCGATCGCGTGGGCCTCCCTCACGAGGAAGAGCTTGCGCGTGAAGAAGTACTTGAAGGTGATCAGCTTGGGGTCGGCGGCGATCCACGGGTTCGCTTCCTGCTCGAAGGGCAGCCGGATGTTGAGCCCGAAGCTCCGCTCGGCGCCGGCGCCCTCCTGGGCGGCGCCCATGATTCCCGCCCCTGCGCCCGTCACCACCATCCAGCCCTGTTCGACCATCCGGCGCCCGAACGTGCGCGCGGCCTGCGCCGCCGGCTCGGTCTCCGGCGTGCGCGCCGACCCGAACACCGTGACTTTGCGCACGTCACGGTAGGGCGCGAAGACCTTGTAGCTGTAGCGCAGCTCCTTGAGCGCGGCGTTGGTGATCTTGAGGTCGCTGATGGGCGCGCCGTCCTCGTGGAGCTTCAGCACGGTCGTGAGCATCTGCTGCACGAGGCCGCGCTTCTCAGGCGGCACGCCGGCCGCGTCCACGAGCTCCTGGATGACGCGGTTCGCGGCGTCGTTCTGCAACTGATATCGCCGGGACTCAGGCACGCTTCGAGTATACCGCCCGCCTCAGCCCGGCCTCGCCATCGTCGTGATCACGAGGCCGAGGATGACGAGGCCGGCGCCGGCCGCGGTGAAGACAGTGGCGGGCTCGCCCAGGAGCAGGGCGCCGAGGGCCACGCCGACCACGGGCTGGACGTTGATGA
>Ga0070708_100001891_pt1 | contig 16085 bp, 15 predicted proteins | sample KBSK5503metaG_FD_65469 | JGI IMG/M metagenome (GOLD analysis project Ga0070708, IMG submission 65469) | Corn, switchgrass and miscanthus rhizosphere microbial communities from Kellogg Biological Station, Michigan, USA - KBS K5-50-3 metaG | ecosystem: Host-associated > Plants > Roots >... | reverse complement strand
CAACCCGCCGAGTGTTGGCGGACCCCAGTTCCGGCCGACGCGCCCGAGAGTAAGCTCCGCGAATTTCCATTGTCCACTGCCGTAACCATCTTCGGTGCGACCGTTGATCTTCCGGTCTTTACGGCCAGCGAATTCCGGATCGACGTTAAGTCGCGAGTCGACCAGCACTCTAATGGATCCCGCGACCGGCCCACCGGCGGCGACCACTCGGATGGTGCCGCCGGGTCGCACACTCTTCTGTCGGTCGGTCAGCATCAACTCGCGCCGCCCGGAGGTTTGAGCCGTCGTGTAGACATCGCCCGTGCCACGCGCGCGAAATGTCTCGGCGGCCGCGGAGTCGGAATTTCCCGGTCGCACCGCGTACTTCTCCACCGCGCGGTACAACTCGTCGAGGTAAGACGCGATGACTGGACCGGGTTCTTTGGATCGTGCGGAGTCAATCGCCACCCGTAGTGCACGCTCAGTGTAAGGCCGCTCGAGAATGGCGAGCTCGTGGAGATTCCCACGCGCCATCAGCGCATCGATGTAGGCGTAGGCGACGTCGTCGAGGGGCACGTACGCCGAGGCTTGGGCGCGAAGAGCCGCCGGAATGCCGATCGAAACGAACAAAAGAGCGAGGGTTAGGTACCTGATGCCCGCTGGCCTATGCCTGTACCCGTTACCCGCTCCCCGATGCCCGTAACCTGTTACCCGGTACCCGGTACCCGTTACCCGGTACCCGTTACCCGCTAACCGATACCCGCTAACCGATACCTGCTTGACGTTTCCCGCTTCCCGCGTCACCGATACCAGGGCGAGAGATGCAACGCGGGCGTGAGCTCCAGTGCGGGCGCGGGGAAGTGGTAATAGCTCAGGGTGTGTTTGATCGTTCTCCACAGCGGCGCATTCCCCGGCAATTTGTCCGCATCAAAATCGAGCGACAAAAGAATCTTTCGCTTCCCCCGCTGCGTCGCGCCGGTTTCAGCATTTATCCAGTCTGTCACGGAATGGCCGACCGAGAAGCGAATGAATGATGGCCAGTATGGCTTGGCGCCGTCGGGAAGAAGCTGCTCCATGTCCGCCGAGAACCAGTAAGTCTGCCCCGAGTAATCGAGCGACGGCCGGAGCTCCGACGTAATCGTTCCGTTCTCGGTGTTCGCCAGCGCCCGCGTCTTGTGGTATGAAATCGTCGGCTTGATCACCCGCCAGCTCGGATGCAATTCCTGCATCACCGCCAGCGCCTGTCCCGTAGTGTTGGCGATCATGTCCGCGTAAGAGAACCCGTACTTCTTGAACTGCCCATCGAAGATCTCGATTTGCAGCTGGAACGCCGCCGCATACGCCGCACTCCAGATGATCGCTTTCTTGTCGCTGACGCAGGCTTCCTTCAGTCCCGCGTAGCCAATCCGGGCGAGATGATACCCGCCCAGCATGTGGCCGAACTTGTCCTGATCCCGGAATTCCTGGTCCCAGTCGGCGCGAAAAAAGAAATGGGGCGCCCGTTCGCCCGACCACCAAGCCTTTTTGAAGTAGTGGTATAGATAGGCGTTGACGCCCACGAACGCGGAGCCGACGCCGGCTCGCACTGCGTTCAGCTGGCTCGAATTGAGGGGACACGACGGACTCGGCAGCACCACCGGGGAACTGCGGCCCGGATCGGCCTCGATCCCCGTGGTAGCAAGGAGCCACGTCGGCAAATCCGGCGCGGGCGCGGAGGAATCCTGCGCGCCGGCCTCGTGATACGCCACCGCGCTCACGAGGAGCGCGGTGAAAAGACGTCTTATGCGGTGCAATACTTGTCCCCGGTCAGAAATTGGCGCTACGCCGTCGGCGCGTCGGCAGTGCCGGCAGCACCGAAAAGGTCGTACGCTTCGATGACCTCGTCGATGCCCACGGTAGCCGCGCCAAGCTTCGCAACCTCCACGCCCGCGGCGAAATTCGCGATCACCGCCGCCTCGGCAGGAGTCGCGCCGCCGGCGAGCATCGTCGCCAGATAAGCAGTCACCGTGTCGCCCGCGCCAACTACATCGTAAACCTCGCGGGCAGTGGTCGGTACCCGGCCGACTTCGCCTTCACCATTTATTAGCGCCATGCCCGCTTCGCCCAGGGTGAGGAGAATGTGCTCGACTCCTAAACGCTTGATCGCTTCGGGGAGAGCCTCGGGGTGCTCGATGTCCACCGCGGCGCCGAGTGCGGATTCGAGCTCCCGTCGATTGGGTTTGAAGATGGTGGCACCTTTGTAGGCGAAGAAGTTCTTGTACTTGGGATCGACGACGATGGCGATGTTCCGCTGCTTCGCCGTCTGCATCGCCGGCGCGATGAGGGCCGGAGTGAGCACTCCCTTGTTGTAGTCCTCGAGCACCACCGCGTCGGCGTTGTCGATGGCGCGTATCGCGGCGTCGATCAGGCCCGCGACTTCGTCGCCGGAGATGTCGGCGTCTTCTTCTTCGTCGAACCGCACGACCTGCTGCGACCGGGCGAGGACGCGCGTCTTGGTGGTGGTGCGCCGCTGGACGGTGACGACGGAGCGGGGCTCGGAATCGATGTCGCGCAGCATCGTCTTGACTACCTGGCCCTCGGCGTCCTCCCCAACCGCGCACACCAGATCGCAGTGCGCCCCGATCGCCGCCACGTTCTGGGCGACGTTGGCCGCACCCCCCAGGGCCAGCTCCTTCTCGCGGATCCGGACCACCGGCACCGGGGCCTCAGGTGAGATGCGATCGACATCGCCTCTTAGATAAACGTCCAGCATGGCATCGCCGATGATGGCGATTCGTTGATTGGCGCCAGCTTCGAGAAGGTCGATTAGACGGTCGCGGGAGATTGTTTCAATCATGGATTGTTGGTTGGGTGACTTCGCATTGCGGACCAAGTGCATTTCGGACTGCTGACTAATTGCGGGTTGGGAGACCTACTGCGGATTGATGACCAGTGCGGGTTGCGAACTTCGGACTAGTGCCCTAATCCGCAATTAGTTTCCCAATTCGTAGTTAGCCAGCAGTCCGCAATGCCGTTGGTCCGCAATGCGAAGTTTGAAGAGAGAACTTAAGCCCCAAAAAAACCAAAGGGAAAGGGCATACCCCTTGCCCTACCCGGATATCTAGGGATACGCTCCGCATTCTCTATGACGCCCATCTTTTGATCCTAGAAAGATTCAACGACGCGGCGAAGCGCGGCGTCTATTCACTCCAGGAATTCTTCGTCCTCGCTGGCAAGGCGCTCGGCTTCATTTTCGTCAAGCCGTTCTACGCGTCGGACCTCTTTCAGCAGATGGACTCGATCGGTGTCGGGTCCCTCGGCATCGTCCTCCTCACCGGATTCTTCACCGGCATGGTGCTCGCACTGCAATCGTCGGTGCAGCTCCAGACCTTCGGCGCCAGCGACTACATCGGGCGCCTCATCGCCGGATCGATGATTCGCGAGCTCGGACCCGTTCTCGCCGGACTGATGGTCGCCGGCCGAGTTGGCTCCGGCATCGCCGCGCAGCTCGGCTCGATGCGAGTCACTGAACAAATCGACGCCCTCAATACCCTCGGCACCGATCCGATCAAGAAGCTGGTGACTCCGCGCGTGCTCGCCGCGCTGGTGATGCTGCCTGTCCTCACAATCATCAACGACTTCATCGGGATCCTCGGCGGCAACGTCATCGCCAGGTTTTACCTTGGAAAGCCGTCCGCACTCTACTGGAAGACCGTTTTCGAGCAGATGCTCGCCGGCGGATTCACGCTGCACTACATCCCCAACGATTTCATTCAGGGACTGATCAAGCCGTTTGTGTTCGGAGGAATCATCTCCCTCGTCGCCTGCTACTATGGACTCAAAACGACCGGTGGAACCGAAGGAGTCGGCATCTCCACCACGCGAACCGTGGTGACGGCGAGCATCCTTATTCTGGTCGTCGATTATTTCCTCACCCAGATTCTGCTCTCGATCTTCCAGCAATGACCGACGAAGACGATCGCCGCAAACAGAAGGAGGAGAGACGTCATCCGAGCGAGAAGGATGATACGGCAATGCCGCGCCGCGCACACGATTCCAGTCGCGTGCGCGCGGCAATCCGCACCGAGCTGGAGGAGGTCGCCGAGGAGGCTCCCGGGAGTCAGACCGCGACCAGACCAGTTCCCAAAGTCATCAGCGTCGAGAACGTATCGCTGTCCTTCGATGAGCCCGTGCTGGAGAACATATCGTTTACGGCCAGGGCAGGAGAAACGATTGTCGTGGTCGGCGAATCTGGCACCGGCAAATCAACCATCCTCAAGCTGCTGCTCAGACTCCTCATACCCGATCAGGGAAGAGTGGCAATTGACGGGGAAGACATCACCCACCTCACCTTCGACGATGCCTTGAAGGTGCGCCAGAAAATGGGAATGGTCTTTCAGGGCGCGGCTCTGTTCGATTCGATGACCGTCTACGAAAACGTCGCTTACCCGCTGCGGGAGCACACCGATCTCCAGGAAGATGAGATCGAGGCCCGCGTCCGCGAAAAGCTCGAGTTCGTCGACCTCGAGCCGCACAAAGTAATGGACCAGCTCCCATCCGAGCTGTCGGGGGGCATGAAGAAGCGTGTCGGCATCGCCCGCGGCCTGGCCAACAATCCGGAGATCATGCTCTACGACGAGCCGACTTCCGGACTCGACCCTCTTACCACGGCAACCATCACCTATCTCATTCTGAAGCTGCAGCGCGAGCTCGGCGTCACCAGCATCGTCGTCTCGCACGACATCCGGTCGTCGTTTCGCATGGGGAGCAAGATCGCGCTTCTGGCCAACAAGCGTATTGGCTTCTTCGGCACGCCCGAAGAGATGACGGGCAGCGATGACCCGTATATTCGTGAGTTCCTTGGCGGATTCTGAATGAAACGATCGTCGTTCATCACCTGGGACCAGCTCAAGGTCGGCGTGCTGATACTCGTCGCCCTGGTGATTCTTGCGATCGCGATCCTGAAGCTGGGTCAGGCCGGAAACCTTTTCGGCAAGCGGTATCGCCTCGTTAGCTATGTCGGCAACGCCAGCGGACTGCGCATTGGCGGCCCGGTCACTGTCGCGGGACAGCTCGCGGGCAGCATCAAGGACATCAAGTTCCTGCCGCCGGACATGGACACGACGCGCAACCTGAAGTTGATCGTCGAGGTGAACTCCAGCCTCCAGCCGCAGATTCGCCAGGATTCGCGCGCCAAGATCAAGACTCAGGGACTGTTGGGCGACAAGGTTTATGACATTACCGTCGGCACTCCGAAGTATCGCCCGCTCCGCGAAGGCGACACGCTCGTCGTCGCACCTGCACTCGACTACGAAGCGGTCGTGCAGCAAGCGTCCGGGGCCATTCAGGAAGTCGTGAGCCTCACCCACGATCTCAAGCGCGTTACGACCGGTCTCACTCGCGGCGAGGGGACGCTCGGCCAGTTGGTGACCAACCGCCAGATGTACGATCAGGTGAACGCGACACTTACTCGCGTGAGCGCACTGATGTCGCGCCTGGAGAACCCGCGCGGAACGATCGGGCGGCTGCTGGACGATCCTTCGCTCTACTACAGCCTCAATCGCGCCATCGCCTCGGCAGACAGCGTCATCGGCCAGATCAATCGCGCCAACGGATCCGTTGGCAAGCTGCTGCGCGACGATACCCTGTACGTCCATCTCGTCAGCGTCGTCTCCAAGGCCGACTCGCTCGTCAGCTCGATGTCGAATGGCAACGGCACGATGCAGAAGCTATTCACAGATCAGCAGCTGTACGAACAGCTCGTGAAGACCGTCACTGAGTTGAACAACGTGTTGATCGATGTCCGCCGCGACCCGAGGCGGTACACAAAGCAGGCGTTTCAGATTAAGCTATTCTAGACTGGCATCTGGCGAGGGACATCTGGAACTGCAACTGCAACTGCAACGGAACGGGTGCGAGGTCTGAGTAGTCTAGTTGCGAGCTATTAGTTCACTACGCCCCGACTTACCTCCTTGGCGTGATAGCAACCGCTTGTGCCTCGAATGCCACCTACAGACGTCCCGACGTGGTGAACTGATACCTGGCACCTTTGCTACTCACACCTCGCACCCGTTCAGTTGCAGTTCAGTAGTTGCACGCGTTCAGTTACAGTTCAGAAACTGAATGAGAACCCACGAACTCGATGTTGCAGTCACCCGCGGTGAGGGCACCGAGTCCGAGCATCGTGTGCACGCGGCAGTGGTGGGAGAACGCGACGAGCTGCTCGGCGCCGCTCACGATCCTGACGCGTTTACCTACTGGCGCTCCTGCGCCAAACCCTTCCAGATAATTCCATTTCTCAGCTCGGGGGGTTTTGATTCGCTCGGCTGGGGTGACGAGCAGCTCGCCGTGTCCTGCGCGTCACATGGCGGAGAGCCGGAGCACGTCTCCATCGTCGAACGGATGCTCCACGACATCGGACTCGAGGAAGGCGACCTCGCTTGCGGCCCGCACGATCCGTCTTCCCAGCGCGGCGCGAAGATCGTAAGAGAGTCCGGCGGCCGTCCCACGCGTCTCCACAACAATTGCTCGGGCAAGCACTCGGCGATGCTGGCGATGGCGCACCAGAAAGGGTGGCCGACGCGCGGCTACGAGCGGCGCGAGCACAACGTGCAGCGGACGATTCTGCACGAGATATCTTTGTGGACCGGCGTTCCGTGCGGCAAGATTACTCAGGCCGTGGATGGCTGCGGCGTCGTGGTATTTGGGATGACGCTCGAGAGGATGGCGCGCGCATATTCACGCTTTGCCATCGCCGCCGCGCGGGGCGAGGAATATCCGCGACGGGTCATCAACGCGATGAGCACGCATCCATTTCTCGTCGGCGGCACCGACCGATTCGATTCCGCGTTGATCTCCGCCACCAAAGGCTACGTGGTGTCGAAGATTGGCGCCGAAGGAGTGCATTGCGCGTTGATTCCGGAGCGGGGAATCGGTGTGGCGATCAAGGTCGAGGACGGAGCGCAGCGCGCCCAGTTCCCGGCGCTCCTTCGCTTGCTCCAGGAGCTTGACGCGCTGCCCGATCCACTCCCACCGAAGCTGCGCGAGTGGATGCACAAGCCGGTGAAGAACACCCGGGGCGAGTGCGTGGGCGAAGTTACGATGCTCGCCGACGTTGAATAACTGCAACTTACGACTACCGGCTGGGAGCGGTGGGCGGAGCAGCTGGGAGCTCCGAGCCAGCTCGCAGCCGCTAGCCGCTCCGCTCAAGGCCCCGAGCAGGTAGTCGTAAGTTGCCCTTCCCTTATAAAGCGATCACGCTCGAATCGCGTCGATGACGACTGGATCCGAGCCCCGCATTACCGTTGCTCCACTTGACCCTGGCTTGCGCCACCTGGTCCGAATCGCCGGTGCAATCGCCGGCTCTCCGGAGGGGCAAATGCGATCGACGATGTCCGCAGCGGTTGACGAGGTGGAACCCGACATGGTGGAGGAGATCATCCTCCAATCGTACCTGTTCGCCGGATTCCCGCGAGCGCTGAACGCGGCCAGAGCCTGGCGCGCAGTCTCGGGACGGGCAGCGCCGGAGGACGACGAGCAAGCGACCCCGAAGGATCTGGCTGCCTGGCGCAAACGGGGCGAGAAGACCTGCGCCATCATCTACGGCGATCACTACGAGAAGCTGCGCGACAACATTCGCGCGCTTCATCCCGCCCTCGACGAATGGATGATCGTCGACGGCTACGGGAAAGTTCTGTCGAGACCGGGTGTAGATCTGCGCACGCGCGAGCTGTGCGTCGTGGCCGCGTGCGCCGTTTCCGGACAGCAGCGGCAGCTGCATTCGCATTTGCACGGGGCTTTGAACGCGGGTTCTTCGGCCGGAGAAGTCGCCGCCGTTCTCGATGCACTCAGCGACTTGATATCTCGGGACGATCTCATTCGATACCGCCAACTACTGCAGAAGGTAGCGGCGGCATAGACTTCCGCATCGATGTTCATCGACAAAGCCCTAATCACGGTCGAAGGTGGAACGGGCGGTTCGGGTTGCACCTCGTTCCGCCGCGAATGGCGCACGCCCATGGGTGGCCCCGATGGTGGGGACGGCGGGCGAGGCGGTAGCGTCATCGTCCGCGGCGATTCCAACCTGGCGACCCTCCTCGACTACACCTACCGCGACAAGTGGGTGGCGGAGCGTGGCGAGCACGGCATGGGCGCCAACAAGAGTGGCCGATCGGGTGCCGACGTCATAATGCCGGTGCCGCCCGGCACGGTGCTTCGCGACGCCGCTACCGGCGAGATCATCGCCGAGATTCTGGAGGACGGCCAGGAAGCGGTGGTTGCTCCCGGTGGTCGGGGCGGGAAGGGGAACGCGTTCTTCGCCACCGCCACGCACCAGTCGCCCCGAGAATGGCAGCCCGGCGAAGAGGGCGTGGTCCGGCGCATCGAGATGGAGCTCAAGCTGATCGCCGACGTTGGGCTCGTCGGCCAGCCCAACGCCGGGAAGTCCACGCTCCTTTCAGTGATCTCGGCCGCTCGCCCGAAGATCGCCGACTATCCATTCACGACCCTCCAGCCCAACCTCGGCGTGGTCCAGCTTACCGACCATCGGACCTTCGTCGTCGCTGACATTCCCGGCATCATCGAAGGAGCGCACGAGGGGAAGGGACTGGGACTTCAGTTCCTCCGCCACATCGAGCGGACGCGAATCCTCGCCTTCCTGATTCCGATCGACGCCATGGATTGGCAGGCCGAGTACGATCAGCTGCGACGGGAAGTGGCCGAGTATTCCGCCGATCTGGCGGCCAAGCCGCATTGCGTTGTGTTCACCAAAATGGATTTGCTGGGCGAAGAGTACGCACCGCCAATCAACGCGCCCGGAGCGTTCGGACTCTTCGCAGTGAGCGCCGCCGCGCGGGAAGGTTTGGACACGCTGACGGCGGCCTGGTGGACAGAGCTTTTGCGTCTCAAGCAAAGCGTTAGACCAGAAGATGTAACCGTAAGCCTTCCCTGAGCTTGAATGCTTTCACTTCAGGCTTCTCCGACGAAATCGGAATTCACGATTCATTGCTGGAATCACGACGCTGAAGAGTTTCCGTCGGAGCTGCGCGCGATCCCTCAGCCCCCGCGCGAGCTCTACGCGATTGGACGTTATTCCGCGTTGAGCAAACCGCGTGTCGCCATCGTCGGAACGCGCAACTGCACCGGCTATGGCGAGCGAGCAGCTAGGACGTTGACGCGGACGCTGGTTCGTGCTGGAGTGTCGATAATCAGCGGAATGGCGCGTGGTATCGACGCCGCTGCCCACCGCACCGCCATCGAGGAAGGTGGCAACACTGTCGCCGTTCTGGGCACGGGGATCGACGTCCCTTATCCGGTCGGGCATCGTCAGCTGCACCGAACCATCGCCGAGAAGGGGCTGGTAATCTCCGAGAACCCGCCGGGGATGAAGGCATATCAGGGCGCCTTTCCCAAGCGAAACAGGATCATCGCCGCCCTCGCTCCCCTAACAATCGTGGTCGAGGCGGGCTTCCGGAGCGGCGCGTTGAATACGGCATCGCAAGCGCTCGAACTGAATCACAACGTTGCCGCGGTTCCGGGCCCAATCGATTCAGAGCAGAGTCGAGGCTCCAATCAGCTCTTACGTGACGGTGCCGGCTTCATAGCCACGCCGGACGATGCGCTTTCATTGCTGGGCATCTCGGCACCGAAGGAAAAGGTCCTGCCGCCACTACTCCCCGACTCCGAGCAAAAAGTGTGGGAGGCGATCGCCGAAGGGTTCGCCCAAACCGACGCCCTCCCAGAGGCGACCGGCTTGGGCCTGGCAGAATGTCTGACCGCAATCACGTCCCTGGAAATCATGGGGCTGATCGAGTGCTCGCTCGCCGGTGAGATTCGACGGAGATAGTCTCGGAATACGCGGGCAACAAAAAGGGACCGAGGCTAACCCCGGTCCCCACCCCACACTGCGAACGTACTCACAATATATATCACCGCGACACGCAAGAATATCGGCTCGTAGTGACCGAGTCCTATATTCATTTATGCCCGTGCGTCATCTGTACGTTCACGTTCCTTTCTGCGCCCGCCGCTGCTCGTACTGCGATTTCTCGATTGCCGTGCGCGCCGCTACGCCAGTCGACGAGTACACTTCCGCCCTCCGGCAAGAGCTAGATGGACTGCGCGCCGACCTCGATGCCTCGACCCTCGAAACGGTCTACCTGGGCGGCGGAACACCATCGCGCCTCGGTGGACTCGGGATCTCGGCCGTGCTCGGATCCGTTCGCGCGCATGCCGCAATCGCAGCCGATGCCGAGATCACCATCGAGGCCAACCCGGACGACGTCAACGACCTCGCCGTCGCCCACTGGATCGCCGCCGGAGTCAATCGTGTCTCCCTTGGCGCGCAAAGCTTCGATGAGTCCGCGCTTAAATGGATGCATCGCACCCACGACGCCGATCAGATCGGCACCGCGGTCAGGACACTCCGCCGCGGCGGCATCGACAACATCTCCCTCGACCTGATTTTCGCCCTTCCTGAGCATCTCGATCGGTCGTGGAAAAACGATCTCGAAAACGCTTTAGACCTGGCTCCGTCGCACCTGTCGCTCTACGGGTTGACGGTCGAGGCCAAGACGCCGATCGCACGCTGGGCTGATCGCGGCGCGATCGTCCAGGGCAGCGAAGAGGAGTACGAGGAAGAATTCCTCACTGCCCACGCCGCGATGGTCGATGCTGGCTTCGACCATTACGAGGTTTCGAACTTCGCGCGTCCCGGCTTCAACTCTCGGCACAACTCGGCCTATTGGACAGGGGCGGCGTACGCCGGCGTTGGACCATCGGCGCATGCTTTCGATGGCGCGATCAGGCGATGGAACGTTCCGGCCTACTCCGAATGGATTCGACGTCTCTCGAATGGTGAGTCGGTGATAGCGGGCGAAGAAACCCTGACCAGCGAGAACCGGGACGCTGAAGAAGTGTATCTGGGCTTGAGAACGCAGCGCGGCGTGGCGATAGGCGCAGACCAGCTTCCCGACGTCGAAAACTGGGTCAAGTCGGGGTGGGCAGTCATAGAAAACCGGGCTGGTTCGCATTGGGTCCGGCTCACCCCCACGGGTTGGCTGAGGCTGGACAGCCTCGCCGCGGATCTGGCCGCTCGAAGGGCCAGTTTTGGCTACACAGCTTTAGGCGCAACTTCTAGTCATTGCTATATTTGAGACTATGTCTCTCCCCAGTCTGAACGAGCGCGAACGGCGGATTCTCGAGGCCGTAATACAGACGTATGTCGAGACGGCTCAGCCGGCCGGATCGCGTAGCCTGGCGCACAAATTCGGGCTCGGCGTCTCGCCGGCGACGATCCGGAACACGATGAGTGACCTGGAGGAGAAAGGCTATCTCTATCACCCGCACGCGTCGGCTGGTCGTGTTCCAACCGACGTCGCCTATAGGCTATACGTGGATTCTCTGATCCCGATCCGACCCCCAGCCGCGAATGAACGTCGCCAGCTTACGGCTCAGATCGCGACCGGCGGTTCCGCTGTCGAAGCGATTCTGCGTCGCGCTGCCCAAAGCCTAGGCGTAATCACCCAGGAGTTGGGCATTGCGCTCGGACCGCGCCTCGACGACGCCGTCCTCGAGCAGGTCGAGCTGATAAAGCTTTCAGCCGAGCGGCTGTTGCTCGCGCTCACGCTTACGGCTGGTGCGGTTCGTACGATCTTCGTCGATGTCCACGGCGAGATTGCCGACGCCGCCATCGCCGAGGTGACGCGAGTTCTGAACGAAAGGCTTGGGGGACTGACCCTGCGCCAGATCCGCTCATCGCTGGGCGATCGGCTGCGCGATGTCGGACCGACGCGCGAAGCATCGGATCTCCTCAACGTCTTCATCGAAGAGGGAGATCAGCTTTTCGATAGCGCCTTGGAGTCGAGCGACGACACCGTTTTGCTTGGCCAGGCATCTGTTCTTGCCGAGCAGCCTGAGTTCGCGACCATTGACAACATGCGTAAACTTGTCGCTCTCACCGAGACGCGCGAGAAACTAGGCGAGCTGCTGCGTCGTCGTAGCGGAACGGGAGCGGTGTCGATCACCATCGGCAACGAGCACAACGATCCGCGCCTGGCGAGTTTCTCGGTGGTGACCGCGTCGTATCACGCGGGGCCGTTGAGTGGAGTAATTGGCGTCATCGGACCGACGCGGATGCCGTACGACAAGGTGATCTCGCTCGTCACGCACGCGTCGGAGCTGGTGACTGATTTGTTGAAGGAGAATTCAAGGGTACATGGCTGATTTTTATCACACGCTCGGCGTTTCACGGAGCGCCAGCGATGCAGAAATAAAGACTGCGTATCGCAAGCTGGCGATGACGTATCACCCCGATCGCAACAACGGGTCGAAGGAAGCCGAGGAGAAATTCAAGGCAATCACCGAGGCGTATGACGTGCTGCGTGAGCCGGACAAGCGCGCAGTCTATGATCGCTACGGCGAGGCCGGATTGCGCGGTGGCGCCGGCGGATTCCATCACGTCGACCTATCCGAGGCGCTCAGCATCTTCATGCGCGACCTGGGCGGACTGGGCGGATTCGGTGATCTGTTCGCCTCGGCGACAAGTCGTGGTGGGGGACCGCGCACCGGATCCGACATCAAGATCGCGATGCCGATGACGCTGACCGAAGTCGCCAGCGGCGCCGAGAAGACCGTAACAGTGAAATTGCTGGAGCCGTGCGATCGGTGCGAAGGACGCGGCGCGGAGCCGGGGTCATCGCCGACGAAATGCAACACCTGTCACGGTAGCGGCGAAGTTCGGCGCGCGCAGCGAAGCTTCTTCGGTCAGGTGATCAGCGTCGCGCCCTGCCCAACCTGCGCCGGTGAAGGTACCGTCATCGCGGCGCCGTGCAAGAAGTGTCGTGGGGAAGGACGCGTTCGCGGTGAGAAGCAGATCGCGGTGCGGATTCCGGCGGGCGTGGCGACCGGCCAGTACATGACGATGCGTGGCGTTGGCAACGTCGGTCCGCGTGGCGGCCCACGCGGCGACATTCTCGTCGTGTTCGAGGTCGAGGAAGATCCGCGCTTCGAGCGCGACGGTGAGGATCTCTACACCGAGGTGCTCGTCACCTATCCGCAGCTCGCACTGGGCGCCAACGTCGACGTCCCAATGGTGACGGGTAGCGTGAATCTGCAGGTGCCGCCCGGGACGCAGAGCGGGCAGGTCTTCAACCTGCGCGGCCGCGGGCTGCCGAGGATCAACTCGAGCTCGACCGGGAATCTGCACGTCAGGTTGCAGCTGTGGACTCCCGACAATCTGTCGGAGGAAGAGCGGACGCTCATCGGCCGTCTCTCGGAAGTCCAGGCGGTTCCAGCTCCGCGTCCGAAAGGACTGTGGTCCAAGATCAGAGAATCACTCGGCGCGTAACGGCGTGAGCTGGATCGCGCTGCGAGTCACTTCCGATTCGAACCGTGACGGAGTGATCGCGGCGCTCTTCGAGTCAGGATCGCAGGGGGTTCACGAAGACGGGCCAGCCGTCGTCACTCATTTCCCGGCCGACGCTCCAATTATAGAGATTCGCAATGCCGTGATGCAGGCGGATCCCCACGCATCGATCGCCATCGCCGAAGCTCCTGAGACCGATTATTCCGCGTGGCGTGCCTCGGTCTCAGCGCACGAGGTCGGTGAGCTGGTCATCGCCCCGCCCTGGCTGACGTCACAATACGATCCGGAGAAGACGATAATCGTCGATCCGGCGATGGCATTCGGCACCGGTGAGCATCCCACCACTCGCGGAGTGATACGCCTCATGCACGGTGTGGTGCGTCGGGGTGATGTGGTAGCCGATCTGGGAGCGGGAAGCGCGGTGCTCTCGATTGCCGCCGCTCGACTCGGAGCAGCGCGCGTCGCCGCTGTCGAGATCGACCCCGATTCGATCGCCAACGCTGAAGCGAATGTCGAGGCGAACGGCGTGACCGATCAGGTCGAAGTTATCGAGGGCGACGGCACGATCATACTGCCATTGCTGGCTCCGGTGCGCGTGGTACTTGCGAACATCATTTCTTCGGTGCTGATCGCCATGCTGGCGGCTATGCGGAGTGCGCTTTCTCCCGGAGGTCAGGCGATTCTCGCCGGGATTCTAATCGATGAACGCCCCGCGATGGTTGCCGCGCTCGACGCGGGCGGCTGGATGATCGAACGTGAAGACACGGAGGACGTCTGGTGGAGTGTGCAGATCGCACCCCGGTAGCAACTTTCTACGCCGCCGATGACTCGTTCGCCGTTGGCGGCACCGTCAATCTGTCTGACGAGGCGGCGCATCACATCCGCGTCGCGCGCGTCGGTGTCGGAGAGTGTGTCGCACTCCTCAATGGCCTCGGCAAAGCAGCGGTCGGCATCCTCGTAAAAGCCAACAAGAGCTCGGCGCTGGTCGATGTGAGTGAGATCTCCGAGATACCCAGACCCGCCCCGATTCATCTCCTCGCTCCTGTTGCCGACAGGGAGCGAATGCTGTGGCTGGCGGAGAAGGCGATGGAGCTCGGCGTGAGCAGCTGGCGCCCGGTGGTGTGGCGTCGATCGAAGAGCGTCTCGCCACGCGGCGAGGGAGCAACGTTCCAGTCGAAGGTCAAAGCGCGGATGATTTCTGCGCTGTTGCAGAGCGGAAGCGGCTGGCTGCCGGACATCTTTCCCGAGGCAACGATTGATCGTGCGGTTGCCGCGGCACCACTAGGCACCAGGGTCCTGTTGGCGACGGACGGTGAGCCGATGGCTGGCGTGCCGATGACAGCACCGGTGACGATTGCGCTCGGACCGGAGGGCGGCATGGAGCCAGGTGAGCGCGACGCGTTCATCGGCGCCGCGTTTCTCCCTGTGAAGCTGACCCAAAGCACGCTACGTTTTGAGACTGCCGGCGTAGCTGGAGTCGCGATCGCAGCGGCATCGCTGGCGCTCTCGAGGCAATCCAATGGCTGACACGCGAAACTGCATCTTCTGTCAAATCGCGCGGGGTGAGATTCCCGCGAAGATGGTCGTGAACAGCAAGGAGATGGTCGCCTTCCGCGACATCAATCCCCAGGCGCCGACGCACATTCTGATCGTTCCGAAGAAGCACATCGGGTCACTGGACGATCTTACCGACTCGGACCTCATCGGCAAAATGATTTCCCTCGCCGCTGCCCTGGCGCGGCAGGAGGGGATCGCCAAGACCGGGTATCGGACGGTGATCAACACCGGCAAGGACGGAGGCCAGAGCGTCGATCATCTACATGTGCACCTCCTGGGGGGGCGGCACATGACTTGGCCGCCCGGATAGTCCATCGCAGCCGCGCTACGCAATGGACCTCTGTCTTTGGTCGGCGAGGGTGTCCTCTTCGCTCTGAGATCTCGCGCTGGGTCACTTATGGTCGCGGATCGATCCTCTCGAATCGGAGTCAGTCGGTGCCATCCGATTCGCTCGATGGTCATCGCTGCGAGGACACCCTCGCCTCACTGTAGAGATCCTGATTGGCGCGGCGCGAAGCGCCGGCGCGGAGCGCCGAACCCTCAGCGCGCGTAAGTTCGCTGCCCACTTTTGTGGCGGAGACTGCCGAGCAAAGCTCGGCGCGCTATCGCCGTAGCGTTAAGGGCTGTCCCGCAGGCGCGAGTACGACCGCTTCACATCTAGAGATCTCGAAGGGAAGGCGGAGCGGGTCCTCGCAGCGATGACCATCGAGCGAATCGGATCGGGACGACTGAGTAATACAGTGGAGGATGGAACCGCGACTATAAGTGACCCAGCGCGAGATCTCAGAGCGAAGAGGACCCGCTCCGCCGTACCGGCACAGATGTCGTTAAGATGTGAAATCGGGGCGGTTTTGCTTGACCGAAGTATCTGCGCCGTCTAACTTTAGAGTCTGGCCTAAATCGGCGATTGGATTCGCCACGAAGGGGGGAAGTAGAATTTGTCGGAAGTAATAATCCATGACGACGAGAACTTTGAGCGTGCGCTAAAGCGCTTCAAGAAGAAGTGCGAGAAGGCGGGCATACTCTCCGATCTCCGCAAGCATCGTCACTACGAGAAGCCGAGCGAGCGCAGGAAGCGCAAGCTGAACACGGCGATGCGTAAGAACCGCCGCACCCGCCACGTCTAGGGAATGTCAGCGCTGCTCGCCCGGTTACAGGGCGATCTCAATTCCGCTCGTAAATCCCAGGACAAGGCAGGCACGCTGCT
>Ga0070708_100001889_pt1 | contig 16086 bp, 16 predicted proteins | sample KBSK5503metaG_FD_65469 | JGI IMG/M metagenome (GOLD analysis project Ga0070708, IMG submission 65469) | Corn, switchgrass and miscanthus rhizosphere microbial communities from Kellogg Biological Station, Michigan, USA - KBS K5-50-3 metaG | ecosystem: Host-associated > Plants > Roots >... | reverse complement strand
CCAAACTGAATTTTTCCCGCCGTCGCGCCATCTTGAAAACATCCTGCAACCGTGGCCAGGACGTAATTGTCGGCGGGATTCACGTTGTACAGGATCATTTTCGGCAGCGCGTTCTCCTGCTCAAGCAAGTTCAAATACGCGCTCAGTGCCCTGGCCTGCGGCCAATCTCCTACACAGTCAAATCCAGAGTCGCGGCCAAGTTCGGCTAAAGGTCGGGTGTTGATTTCGCGAAGTGCGCCTAGATGCAGTTGCTTGGTCCAGCCGCGTTTGGCGTCCAAGTGGCCGAAGAACAACATGAGAAAGGAAGCAAACTGTTCTTGCTCGTCGCCTGTAGCCGGTTTTCCTGCTCGCGTTTTGTCGAAAACGTCTGCTGCCTGACGTTCGGTACACGGCGACGCATGGCAGTAGGCGAGACCGTGATCGGAGAGCCTTCCTCCCTGCGCATGGAAAAAATCATGGCGCTGCTTCAAGGCGTCCAGAAAGTCGGGGAACGAATTGATGTCCACATTACTGGCTTTCCTGAGCGCGTCGATCCAAGCGTTGAATTTGTCAGGCGCGTCTACCTGCAGGGCCCGGTCAGGACGGAAGGTCGGATAAATGCGGAAATCTTGTTGACCGCGATTAACGCTTTGATGGCAGCTCAGGTCATCGCAAGGGTCGTCGGTGGTGCATACCCCGCGGACGCGAAACTTGCGCAGAATCCCCCGGGCGCTGAGAGGGCTGCTCGCGAGCAGGGAATTCGCGTGACTCCAGATCGATGGGGCAGTACTTTCATCCAGGAGATCATCGATTTCGAAATATCGCTTTAACTCCAGATGGGTCCATTGATAAAGAGGATTGCGAAGGGTGAAGGGAACGGTGCGCGCCCAGGCTAGAAAGGTTTCGTAAGGCGGTGCGTCCCCGGTGCAATAGTGCTCGGGAACTCCATTCGCCCGCATCACTCGCCATTTATAATGGTCGCCTTGCAGCCATATCTCCGACAGGTCGCGGAAACGCCGGTCTTGCGCGATGTCTGCCGCAGACAGGTGTGAGTGGAAGTCGAGGATAGGTTCGGACTCAGCAAAGTAGTGATAGAGACGCTGCGCGGCTTTGGAATGTAGCAGAAAACCCTGGTTGATGAAGGTCAAAAGGCGCTCCAAATTTATCTGCTCTGCTCGAACATGTTGCCACAAAAAGTGCCAGTGCAAGCAACATCTTCGTCTGCTGATATTATTCATTGACCCGAAAGCTATTTGCTTGGCGGACATTCATACATGGGACATCCTGGGCTGGACTTAACTTCGAAGAATGCGGTCGTCATTGGCGGGACGTCGGGGATTGGCCTGACGCTTGCCTTGGGACTGGCGGAGGCCGGTGCGAATGTCGCCGCCACTGGACGCCGGGCGGATCTGGTCAAAGCCGCGGCGGAGAAAATTCGAGCCTTGGGTCGCAAGTCGCTGGACATCGCGACAGACGTGACTGACCGGCCAAGTCTCGAAAAATTACTTGCCGCAGCCGAGGCCGAGTTCGGCCGAGTGGACATTTTGGTCAACTCGGCTGGAATTACGCGGCGCACTCCTACTCTCAAGGTCAGCGACAGGGAGTGGGACAGCATTCTCGAAACCAATCTGACCGGCACCCTGCGCGCTTGCCAGATCTTCGGACGCCCGATGGTCGAGCGCAAGCAAGGCCGCATCATTAATATTGCTTCAGTGGCATCGGGCCGGGGGTTCTTTGAAGTTGCCGCTTATGCCGCCAGTAAAGCCGGGGTCGCATCACTGACAAAAACTCTGGCGGTTGAATGGGCCAAACACGGCGTGTGTGTAAACGCGATTGCTCCCGGCGTCTTCCGGACTGATCTGAACAAGGCCCTTCTTGATGGCACTGCGCGCGGCGAGGAATTCCTGGTTCGCACTCCCATGCGGCGATTCGGCAAAGTCGAAGAATTGGTGGGGGCCGCGGTCTTTCTTGCATCCGATGCAGCCAGCTTCGTTACCGGACACATTCTGGTGGTGGATGGCGGTTTTCTTGCCAGCGGCGTGAATCAGTAATCTCGATGGACTCTTCCTCCCTTTCGAAACCGGAACCCACTGCACAAGTTATCGCGAATCTGCAAGTGGGACGCGCAGTCCGCGCCGTTGGGCATTTCCGCTGGGTAATCTGCGCGGTGCTATTGTTCGGCACGACCAAGAACTACATGGACCGCCAGGTGATCGGCATCCTGAAGAATTCTCTGCAACACCAGTTCGGATGGAGCGAGATTGATTACGGCAATCTCGTATTTGCCTTTCAAACTGCTTACGCGCTCGGCATGCTGGTGGTTGGCGGCTTGATCGATTGGTTGGGCACACGCATCGGATACGCGCTGGCGATGGCGGGCTGGAGTCTGGCCTCAATGGCGCATGGCATGATGAGTTCGCTGGGAGGGTTTCTGGGCGCGCGGTTTGCGCTTGGGTTCGGCGAGGCTGGAGTTTTTCCCGCCAGTTTGAAAGCGGTGGCAGAGTGGTTCCCGAAGAAAGAACGCGCGCTGGCCACTGGTATCTTCAATGCGGGAACCAACGCCGGCGCCATCATTACACCCCTTGTAGTGCCTTGGATAACGGTCCACTGGGGCTGGCGCTGGGCGTTTTTCCTGATTGGAGCCCTCGGTTTTGTCTGGCTGGCGGTATGGCTGTGGATCTATCAGCGGCCAGAGCAACACCGGCGCTGTTCGCCAGAGGAGTTGAAATATATTCAAAGTGATCGCGCCGAGCATGAGCAGAAGATTGGCTGGGTCAAACTTCTTCCACACCGGCAAACCTGGGCGTTTGCGGCTGGCAAATTCATTATCGATCCGATCTGGTGGTTTTATTTGTTCTGGATACCGGACTTCCTGCAACGAGAGCATGGGTTGGCGCTGCTGAAGATCGGGCCACCGATCGTCGTAATCTACCTGATGGCGGATGCGGGTAGCGTGGCTGGCGGATGGTTTTCATCATCTCTCATTCATCACGGCAAGAGCGTGAATGCGGCCCGCAAGTGGGCAATGCTGGTTTGCGCGGTCAGCGTGGTGCCTATCATTTTCGTTCCGGGAATCGCGTCCTTGTGGGGAGCAGTATCTCTCATCGGACTTGCTGCAGCAGCCCACCAAGGGTTCTCCAGTAATCTGTTTACCCTGCCTTCGGACATGTTTCCGGCGAGAGCAGTGGCTTCGGTGGTCGGAATCGGCGGGATGGCGGGAGCAGTTGGTGGAATGCTTATCGCCAAAATAGTGGCATACTCTCTGCAATGGACTGGCAGCTATCGGATTCCCTTTCTGATTGCCGGCTGTGCTTACTTGATTGCGTTGGGAGTTATTCACCTCCTCGCTCCCAGACTTGATGCGGTGCAACTTACACTTGCGGAAACGTAAGATAGTTTCGATGAGTCTGAATCTCAAACCTAAAGAGCAATGCCGCTGGGACATGGTCAGCCTGGGCGAGGTCATGCTGCGCTTTGACCCGGGAGACTGGCGCATCTGGACGACGCGGAGCTTCGAAGTCTCAGAGGGTGGCGGCGAGTACAACGTGGCGCGTGGGTTGAAGCGGTGCTTCGGGCTGAACACTGCGGTTGTGACTGCCATCGTCGACAATCCGGTCGGAAGATTACTCCAAGACCTGATCTATCAAGGCGGTGTGGACCAGACACTTGTCAGATGGGTTGCCGATGACGGCGTGGGCCGAACCGTACGCAATGGTTTGAACTTTGTTGAACGAGGCTTTGGAATCCGGCCGGCGCTTGGTTGCTCCGACCGCGGACAAACGGCGGTTTCGCAACTCAAGAAAGGCGACATCGACTGGGACGAAATCTTTTGCAAACATGGCGTGAGATGGTTTCATACCGGAGGAATTTTTTGCGCGCTGTCGGAGAGTACGCCTGAGGTTGCTGTCGAAGCGATGAAGGCTGCTCGTAAGCATGGCACGGTCGTTTCCTATGATTTGAATTACCGAGAGTCGTTGTGGAAATCAGTTGGTGGAAAAAAGCGAGCGCAAGAAGTGAACCGCGGAATTGCCCCGCTGGTGGACGTCATGCTCGGCAACGAAGAGGATTTTTCCGCCGCACTGGGTTATGCGGTTGGGGGGATCGACGAACACGTCACGACTATTGAGACCCAGGTGTTCAAGAAGATGATCGAAAGAGTGGTGAAGGAATTTCCGTTCAAGCTGGTTGCAACCACTCTCCGCAAGGCAGAGACGGCCACCCTGAACGACTGGGGAGCAATCTGCTACCAGGAGGGCAAGTTCTATGAAGCGAAGCGCCGTGAAAAGCTGGAAATATTTGACCGGGTCGGCGGCGGAGATTCGTTCGCCTCAGGCTTGATCTACGGACTTTTGAGGGAACAAGGGCCGCAGTGGGCGGTGGAATGCGGTGCCGCGCACGGTGCGCTGGCGATGACCACGCCCGGCGACACCTCCATGGTAACTCTCAAGGAAGTCATGCAGGCCATGCGAGGAGTAGGTGCGCGCATCGCTCGGTAGGCGAAGAAGATGACTAAGGCGCAGGCGGCTAGTCGAATCGTGGAAATCGGAATTGTGCCGGTAGTGCGTGCGTCTTCGGCTGAGCACGCAATCCAGGCTGCTGAGGCGGTTTGCAGGGGAGGAATACCGATTGTCGAGATGACGATGACGGTCCCGGGTGCGATTGAGGCGATATCGCAACTGGTGAGCGCCGGTTCCGGAGTGCTGATTGGAGCGGGAACCGTGCTGGACGCTGAAACCGCGCAACGTTGTGTTGACGCTGGCGCCGAATTCATTGTGAGTCCGGGATTAGATCTCGAGACCGTGACCCTTGTGAAGCGATTGGGAAAATTAATGATCGCCGGCGCCCTGACGCCAACCGAAGTGATTGTTGCCTGGAAATCCGGCAGCGATTTCGTGAAGATTTTTCCCTGTGGCGCCGTTGGGGGAGCGAAATATATTAGGGCGTTGAAAGCACCATTGCCGCAAGTGCCTTTGATTCCGACCGGCGGAGTCAACCTGAACACGGCCGCTGATTTTATTCATGCGGGTGCAGCCGCGCTTGGGATCGGAAGCGAACTGGTGTCTGCGGATGCCCTCAAGTCTGGGAACCTGAACCAGATTGTGGAAGCTTCGCGAAAGTATGCTGCCATTGTCCGGGAAGCCAGGCTGATGACTGCCGTTCAGTGAACGCAGGTACCGAACGGCGAAGCCCTTTTTCTGGGATGGTCCTTCAAGCGGGCCCGGCGCACGGAGCAGCTCAAGGGCTTGCCATTCGAGTACGCAAAAAAGCGCGTCCAGCCCAGGATGAGTTGGACGCACTTTGAGTCAATTTGATTAAATCACGGAGCGATTGCAGTCACGAAGTTCAATCCGTCCGGAGTGCCTACGCCCGTCACGTTGTCCCAGCCGGGACCCGTGGTCAGCGAAGTATCAGTGCCAAAGGTGATCACGAACCAGCGCGTTGAGAACGGACTGTTATACAGCGCGCTGAAGTAGCTTGTCGTTCCATCGAGAGGAGCGGCGAGATCGTCCGCAGTTTCTATGGTTGTGCCGTTGATGATGCCAGTCACGTTGTTCGGCGAGCTGACCGGCACAATGTCCGATACGGCCCCGGCAGGCAGGTTGTAAACCAACGGCGCCGCTTGGCCGAGGCCATGCCCAGCTTTCTGTGACGCAATGGCCATCACTCCCGAGAACATCGGAGTAGCCAGGCTGGTGCCTCCGAACACGGCCACGCTCAACTGGCCGTTGATGGTTTCGATGATCTCAACGCCGGTGAACGAATCGGCCAGCATCGAGATATCAGGAACTAGACGCGCATTCCCAGGAAGGCCGCTCTGGAAGGAGGGCTTGGCAAATTCAGCACTAACCCCTCCGCCGGCTCCACCCTGGAAACCCAGACTCAATGGTGGAACCACCGGGGGACTGCCCAGCGCAATCGTATCGACGATTCTTGTCAGGTTGTTGCCCCATCCCGTCTGGAAGGCGATGGTATCGTCCGGGTTGAGAGCCAGGCTGGTTCCACCGATTCCTGTCGCGAACGGTGAACTAGCAGGATAGAGAACCGCGGGAATGCCGATGACTGTGCTGAAGTCGCCAGAGTCGCCGCTGGCGAAATTTACGTCGATACCCTGCGCGGCTGCCATCTGGAGAATGCGTTCGGTTCGAATCTTCTGAGCGGGGTTGCCAAACAGCTCGATCTGGCCCCAGCTGTTGGAAACGGTATTGCCCAAATGGTGGATGATTGCGTAGTTGATGGCTTCATCGAGCGAGGAGCGATCAGTTGCGAGAACAAGGGCAATTTTCGCTCCTGGTGCCATGGCATGCACCCACTCCACATCCAGCGTGGTCTCGAATTCCCAATTACGTTGCACGCCGTGAGGATTGCTGGAAATACCGTTAGCCTTGACGATCTGGAAGTTGGCAGGGGTCAAATCGGGCAGCCCATAGATTTGCGAGAACACCTCGGCATCCTGCGCAATTGTTGAGGAGCCGTAGGCATCCGTGATTACGACCGTCTCTCCACTTCCATCCAGTCCCGCTTGATAGAGGGGCGTCATGTCATATGCGGTCTGCAGTTCAGAAGGCGAGTAGCCGCAAGGAGGAAAGTGTCCGAAGCCGCTGGTGATGTCCGACCCATAGCGATTCCCCGTATAGGCTGCAGTGTTGCCACCTCCGGTGAATGTGTCAGTCTCGACGCCACGGAAGCACTGGCCTTCAAAGAACAATCCGCCGGGCGTGTTCTTTGCAAGAGGACGAAAAGAGGTCGGGGTACCGTCGGGATTCGATGCCTGGACCACGTTGGTCTGAAATCCGAAATCGTCCAGGCCGGTGATGGCCGCTATTTGTCCGCTTGCAGTGCTGCTGACAGACGGGTCTGCGTTATTGGAGCGATAGGTCCGCCCGTTGAAGCTGTAGTTGTGAATCTGAACGTGGAACGCCTTTTCTACATTAGCGACTGTGCCTTGGACTTTCACATAGGCGTTGTTCTCGGCAATCTCCTGTAGGGTAAGGCCGTGGGCGGCCAAGAAATTTTGAACTGCGTTCGCTTCCTGTGGCGTGGCGCCAAAGCTGGCGTTGAATTGATTTTGAGTGATCCACTTGTGAAAATTCGCCGAGCCCTTCTGGTACTGCTGCCGGACAAGTTGATCTAGCTTGCTTTCATTGTGAAGCTTCAGCCAAGCCGTCACGGAAATTACCGCCGTAGGATCGGCCGGCCCGAGATCTTTGGCATGCTTGATAAATCCAGGAGTGTTGTTCGCAACGGCAGCGCTGTTTGCGCTCTGAGCGAATGTCGCATTCGCGCTAAAGCAAAAAATTACGGCTAAAACTACAGTGAAGTGAATCCCGTATTTGCTATGGGTCATAGACAGCTTTCCTTATAGCTGAGGGTGACTGAAAATTCTCGAAAGACGTGCGGGCAAGCTAACGAGCTTTGAAGTAGCATTTTTTGATCAAACATCCCCGCGAAAACCGGCGAAAAAGGGCCTCCCGCAAGATACGCCAGAGCTAATGTTCTGTAAACGTCCGTGCCGACAAATTGACATTCTTTACAATCTGCGCAAAGAAGGTTCGCTTTTGCGCAAGGTAGTGCAGTGGGAACTGCAGCAACACGCCGCCTGGCGCGGCTTACATGTTCTTCTCTGCAGCACGCAGATACAACAGCAAGCGCTTCTCCAAACAGGAATTTCTCCGGCGTAACATGGTCACTAAGCATCAGGAGCGCGTACTTTTCGTCTCTCTGAGAAAAGCGATCCTTCTTTCCCGCGTGGGACTGAGGCAGGCGCCAGAGCTGTTGATTTGCGAAGTATGAGAGCTGTATCAAGAAAGTATTCGGTTCCTGTGGGAGATGTTGTTTCGCGCTCAACTTCTGTCAGCAGGGCCTTGAAGGCCAATCTTGCGAGCTCGGTTTGCGACATCTGCACCGTCGTGAGCGGAGGAGTCATGAATTGCGCCAGCCGCACATCGTCAAATCCGACGACTGAAAGTTGCTGTGGTATTGCGATTCCGCAGTCATAGGCCTCGCGCATGACGCCAATGGCGGTCATGTCATTGGAGCACATGATCGCCGTCGGACGTGAACCCAAGCTGGCCAGATGCGCCAATGCTTTCATTCCTCCTTCCATGGTGTGGTCTCCCTCAATCACCAACTCGGGTTCCACGCGCATGCCGATCTCCCGCATGGATTCTTCAAAGGCATCCTTGCGGGCCTTGGCAGACTTAAGATTCAGCGAGCCGGTGATAAAGGCGATGTGTGCGTGCCGCAAGGCCGCGAGGTGTTGCACTGCTTGCCGGATGCCGTGCTGGTAGTTGATCTTGATATTGCTGACATGAGCGACTGGAGGACCCACGTCTACGAATACCAGCGGCACTTTGCGGAATCGCAAGTCCTCCAGCAGCGAATCTTCCATGCCGAAGGTGAGAACAGCGACCCCCTCCACCCGCCGCTCGATCATACGCCGGACGGAACTCTCCATGCGTTTGGGATCATGCACGGTCGAGGTGAGCAGGATCTCGTAGTTGTGCTGCACCGCGATGTGTTCGAAGGACTGCACAATCTCCGGGAAAAAAGGATTGGTGATTTCGGAGACGATCAATCCGAAGATGCGGGTCTTGCCGGAGACCAAACCGCGGGCTTGAGTGTTCGGGTAGTAGCCGAGTGCCTGCACCACCTTCCACACCCGCTTGGCAAGCTGTGGGTCCACGGTGGGAATACGATTGATGGTGCGTGAAACGGTCGCGGTAGAGACCTTGGCTCGTTTTGCAATTTCTCGAATGTCCATAAGCGCAATACCCAGAAGAGCGTCCCAGAGCCTGGGTAAACGTTTGCTGAGTATTGTACCCTAAGGATGTTTGCGGAAAAAGCATACAGACCAAGATCTATTGAAACTTGAACCAGTTCACGTTCCCTATGCTCGTGGTTCCTTTAAAGACTAAATACAGATTATGGACGCCGCTGGTCCCGGAAATCGGCGCGGAAACTGTCGTCCAAGTCTGCCATCCTCCAGTGATGGGAATCGTCGCCGTACCCACGACCGCGCCGGTGACACTGTCGAGGTGAAACTCCAGAGTCCCGCCACTTCCGGCGCTGGCAGTCCTGAGGTTCACGCTGTTGACTCCGGAGCCGAAATTAATATTCTTAAAATGCGCCCAGTCGCCATTATCGGCGAAGCCGACGTCATAGCCGCCGCCTGCATCCGAAGTGGTCTCCGTCTCCAGCCCAAACTCGTCGTTGTAGCTGGACGCCTGAATCTGCGAGGTTGCGCTGACCGTGTAGCCGCCGCTCTGAGTGCCGCTCCAAACGAAGGTGGCGCCCGATAGACCTGGCAGCGAGTAAGTGAACGACTGGCTTCCCCAGACGGCTTGGAATGACTGCGGGCTTCGACCCTCGTTGTATGCCACCAGCACCTTGGAGCTGTCCGGATTCTTGAAAGCCACGCTTACGAAACCCGGGGCATTGCTGGTGTAAACGCGAGTGGCTCCAGGCAGCACGAACTTGCTGTATTGGCCGAGAGTGTAATAGTCGATGGGATAACTGACCGCGCCTGAGGACTCGCTCACAGTGACCAACGGAGTGCATGTGCCGCATCCACCGGTGTGCGGACCACGGTTTTGGTCCAGAGCCAGGCTCCATTTCACATAGGACTTACCCCAGTTCCGCATGACCTGAGTGATCTCCTCAAAATCTGCCTTGACCTGATCAGAAACCCACGTGCCGCCGGAGTGTTCGGTTTCGTAATTACCCAGGTTCGGAAAAGAATCGTGCAGGGAACTCATGGCTCCCGGTGTTCCGCCGTAACCGTGCCACGCAATGCCAGCGATTTGGCTGGAACCCCGAATCTGGGAATCGGAAAGCACAGTTTGCGGATAGTCTGGCCGGTCCCAGTTGTGGTCGTAGATGAGAATCCTGGTGCTGAGACCCGCGGCGGTGAGCGCAGATAGTTCATCTTTTGTCGCGGTAGTCTCGTCAGTCGGCGAGGTCCCGCATGTGGTGTCGCTGATTGCTGCCGGCATGCACATGCCTGGATAGTTCGACGGCAGGAACAGCGGCTCGTTCTGCATCGAAATGTAATCGATCGAAATTCCCTGCGCCGCGTACGCTTGAATATATTTGACGAAATAGTTTGAGAACGGAGTGTAATCGGAGGAAAGGAGAAACCCTCCGATCATCGAGCCACTGGTTTTCATCCAGCCTGGAGGACTCCAAGGATTTGCCATGATCTTCAGTTGCGGATTGATCTGTTTGGCCAGCTTCACCAGCGGAACAATATCCACCAGATCATGCGAGATCGAAAAATTAGTCAGATTAGGGTCGGTCTGACCGGAAGGCAAATCATCGTAGGAATAATCGTACCGGGCCAGGTCTGATGCTCCCATCGGATTGCGGACGAAACTCACTCCGATGCCATTGCTGTGGTCGAACAGGCTTGTCATCACCGAATTCAATTGGGAAGGAGGAACTTTCTCATTCAATAAGTAAGCTGCGGAATCGGTGAACGAGGCACCAAAGCCTTCAATGGACTGATAGCCTTCAGTTTCGTCCACGAACAGAGTCGGTGCGCTGCCGCTTCCCGCAGAGAAAGAAATTGGCGACTGCTGCTTTAGTTTTGTTCTTTGATTGTCGGTGGTCAACCACACGTTTACGGTTTGCGCGAAGCTTTGATCCGGCATGGCAGTGGATGCCAGGACAAGCGCACTAACGGAAAGGAGAAAAACTTTCTTGAACTCCAGCATGAGTTGCCTCCTGAATTCTTAACTATGGCAAAGGTCGAACTGGCATTGGGGACTTCCTCGTTTGTAGGTGGGCAGGCCGCCGTGCCGGATTGGTGAGTAAAGCAGTTTTTGATTAACCAAATGAAGCAGGAAACCGCAAAGCTAGCCGTCATGGTCAATCTCCGGGTACGGCCTTGGTGGGAGGCCGTCGAATTGAGAAAGCTCCCGCTCAGCATCTTCCTGGTTCAAAAGATCCGAAGTCCGAAGGCATCGGACGCAGAACCACTCCTGGTTCGCAGCGTTCCACTTGATTTCATGATTCATGCCTTCTTGCGGGCATCGGCTCCCAACATTTCATCGGCGAGTTTAAGCCATTTCGCTATTGCTATCGAGGACTCTTCATCTTGGGCATTCGGGAAGCGGAGTATTTCTGTGGGAGGAGGTTTCGAGGACGAATCAGGTTCAACACGGCTCGCATCGTTCCGGTGCTCCTGACGCTTGGGCATTTTTAGCAGTCTTGGCACGCGGAACAACTCCCGAGCGCCGCCTAAGATGCCGCCCATGTTAAAAGGTTTTGCTCTTGGATTCGATACAGTGAATCATGTATGACGGTTGTGACGTCGAACTGCGTTTGATGAACATTGGAACCCAATGCGGCGTGCCGCGCGGTCACCAGAAAGAGCGTAAGCGGATCGTCACCCGCGACTAGAAGGCCAGTTCCGAATTCCGCGATTGTTGGAAGAATTCTGCCATCGTTCGCCCTGACTAGTCGCTGCTCCTTCTCCCATCCACCCGCCCAAAGAACTTGCTCTAGAGCAAGTATGAATCGCCCTACTTGCGCGTACCCTGCTGCTGTTCTTTTCCCGGAAAACCGGAAAACCCGGCCACGAAGCCAACGTCACGATGAAGTGTCCCGAATGCAAAAGGCTAGAGCATGCAGTTCAGGCCTCCATTGAGGAAATCCAGGCCGTGGTTAAAGGGAGCTTCGAAACGGTAAGTGAGAAATTGAATCGCCTATTCGAGCAGCAGGATATCCGAGACAAAGCTACACAAGCGCTCTACGCACATCGGGAGAGTCACTATCGAAGAGGCGCCTTCTGAAGGTCGCACTTCATCAAAAAAGCCCAACAATCATTAGCTTGGGGCCGCCTGAAATGGGAGCTGGTGCTTAGAGCAAAGATGCAACTAGCTCACGCTCGTCCAATACACGAAGCAGTTCGTCCAAGAGAAGCTTCATTCGCTCAGAGTCCTCCTCTTGCGAAACCGCTTTACACAATTCGCGTATTTCAGAACTGCCAGACTCCATGATTTTCTGCCTCCTGCTTTAATCGCCTTCCATTTTGCAAAGATCGTGCCAAACGTTTTTGCAAAGATCGTGCCAAACGTTCTAATTCTGGGGAACACCACTGTTAGCAGGTAGTTGCGGTTTTCAGCAGTGGAATCAGCGGAAGAAAGTCGTCAGGGTAACGTAAGCTTTTTCTTTGGCACCTTAGTGTAATTACGGTTTGCACTGTATCAAGCCGGGTCGTGCGACGGTCTGCAGCGGAACTATGATCAAGCTCCCGCACAACGACAGCGAGAGGAACCTTCAGCTTTTGTTGGAATGGCGAAATAGAACAATACGGCCGCGCTTCCTGGTCAGGACGCCCCGTTGTTCATAGCCTCTGAGCACGCGACTTACGGTGTAGATCGTGGTGATTCCCAGGTCCGCGATATCTTGTTGGAGGGCTCGTCCCGTAATCGCGGTGGCATTTCCCTGCGCGGAGCCGAAGCTGCGGGCCAACTCAGCCAGAGCCCAATCAATTCGACGTTCGGCCGGGGCTGTTGCCAGCATTCGGTAGCGTTCACGCGAATAGTGCAGATATCGAGTCGTAATGGTAAACAGGTTTATTGCGAGTCGAGGCACTTCCTCCAGCAACGCCACCAAGGTCTCGGTTGTCCATGCATAAGTTCGGACGGGTGTGTCGGTAGCTGCCGACGCCCCGTAATCCGCGCCTGCAATTGCTGCTTTGTCGCCAAAGACCTCACCGGGTCGAACAAACCGAATCAGCAACTCGCGACCATCTGCGGTAATCTCATGGAGCCGAACCCGGCCGGATTCAAGGAGAAACATTTTGCTCGCCGATTCCCCTTGGCGGAAGAGAAATACTCCTCTCGGCACTGCCTGCGGAGAAGCTCTGCTGACCACCAAGTTCAGCTCCTCTGGCGGCAGCCCTTCAAATATCGCGGCATTCTGGATTCCGCCGCGAGACTTGACATCTCGTGCTGGCACTCGCTTGTGCATGACTGAAGAGATTATAGCTTTTACGAAACGATCAAACTTGAAATGGTGCCGAAGAAGGGACTCGAACCCCCACACCCTTGCGGGTACATGGACCTGAACCATGCGCGTCTGCCAATTCCGCCACTTCGGCTAGTGACTTCTGTTGCGGTGCGGCCTTAATGCCGCCTTGAAGGAAGAGACTGCGATATCTATTCTACAAGTCCGGAACTGGGTGTCAAACCAGCGGCGCCAGACGGACGGGTGAGGTCCGCCTGCCGACGCTGCGCATCCAAAGAAGCTAGAATCCGAACTGCGCAAACAGGGAGTGAGAATGGCGGTCAAGCGTACTGTGAGATCGAAACGCGAAGTGCCCGATGGAGTCGCTGAATTGCGGGCTCTGGCTCACGATTTGAGCAACTCGCTCGAAGCCATCCTGCAAGCTTCGTACCTGCTGGGCCAAGGGAAGCTGGAGCCCGAGAGCAAGCGGTGGGCACAACTCATCGAGGCATCTTCAAATGAAGCAGCGCGCATTAACCGCGAAATGAGGAAGGTGCTGCGGGCGTTGAGTGGGGAGTGATGTCTAAAACTGCATCACCACATAAAACTGCATCACCACCGAGGACACAGAGGAATCAAACCGTCACAGAGGAATGTGGCTTTGGGGAAAGCGCAATCATTCCCTCATTCATCTAGAATCGTCTAGCCAACATTACTAAGGAGAAAAGAAGATGGAACGTAAGGCAAGTGCAGTGTGGAAGGGCGGTCTCAAGGACGGCAAGGGCGAGTTCTCGGTGCCCAGCGGTGTTTTTTCTCATCTACCTTATTCGTTCAAGACTCGTTTTGAGGATGCACCCGGAACCAATCCGGAGGAGTTGATCGCGGCGGCGCATGCTGCTTGTTTCTCGATGGCGCTCTCGGCGCAACTCGGGGCCGCCAGTCTCACGCCGGAGAGCATCAATACAACTGCCAATTTGAAGATGGAGAAGCTTGACTCGGGCTGGGCCATTACCGCAATCCATCTGGACGTCAGCGCCCGCGTCCCGAAAGCGGATGATGCAGCTTTTCAGAAAGCCGCGGCCGACGCGAAAGCGGGATGCCCAGTTTCGAAGGTCCTGAATGCGAACATCACCATGAGCGCCAAGCTGGAGCGCTAAGAATCAGTAAAAATCCGAACAGCTCAAATAAAATCCGCAGTTCGGGCACTTCAGTTTGCAGCGATGGTCCACGAGTTGGGTGGAACAGTTTGGGCAGAAGCGCGAAGCGTCGGCCAGGGGCAGGGTCTGCGTTGGCTCTGCTGTCTTGACCGGCGGTCGCTGGTTCGGCAAAACCATCAAGCTCGAAGCTCCTTCAAAATCCAGGCATAAACGAATAGCCGATGGAGACTGCGAAGCGGGAGACGTTCACGTTGTTGAATTCAACATTATTGTGGATGACATAGTAGTGCGCTTCAGGCCGGATGAAGGCATGGCCCCAGAAGTAGTAGCGCAGGTCAGCGCCGAAGTGTCCTGCGAAATGGTTACTGCTCTGGTAATTTGTGCATCCGGTGAAACCGTTGCAATTGAAGAACGGGGTATAAAACCGCAGGGATTCGGCTCCGATTCCAGCCATGACGTCTCCACCGAACCTCTTCCCAAATTTTGAGCCATATACGGCGTTGAAATCATAGAAGATGGGCCGGTAAGGGGCGACGAAAAAACCGGAAGATGTGCCGGAGCCGTAAAGAGCCCGGCTGGCCCGCCAAGAGACTTCGCCGCCGAAGCCGAGATGATGCTTCAGAAGGAAGATTCCACTGAAGCTTGGGTAAAGCCCTCCGCTCAACGACGGGAAAGTGGTACCGCTTGAATCAGTGGAAGCTGACGGGGCTGTCACCGAGCCAAAACCGAATGCGCCGTGGAATTCCTGGGCCTGGGCGCTGCCTACCAGCACGAGCGCAAAGACGAAACCAAATATCACGCATAGCTTTCTCAAGTGAATCTCCTGTGCGAGGTTTGTAATCGCTTCTATCGGTGCCTTCAACCCGGAAACTGCATTATAGTTCTGCCGTTATTTGTGCAGGGACATTAATGCAAAACAGAGTTTATCCAGCAACTACCTCAAGTTCGATGCCTGATCGCAAAGATTCGTTTCGCGTTTAGTCCTGGAGGGGTACGCCGCCGGTCAAAGATGGAATGGATATGCCGTCGCAGAGAGGATATGCAAAACGCTGATTGGCAGCCTTGGGTTAACCGGTCACGCTGATCTTCGAGAACGACAGCACTGCGGTCCCCGGACGAGGGGTACCCATCCAGGTCGCCGGACGGAAGGTAGTGAAAATCAGCATGTTTTTCACCGGATGAGGAAGGTCTTTGAACTTGTGGGGATCGGAGAGGATCCGGTAGTCGAGGACCCGGCCATTCGCATCCACATAGGCTTCGATCACTAAAGAATCTTCACCAATCGCTCCCAGGGTGAAACCGAAACTGCTCTGTTGCAATTCTGGGGCGGTAGAGAGCATAAGTGGTACGTCCGCAGTATTGGCCTGGACCGGCAATGGTGAAGTGAGCAGTCCGGCCAAGAGACCAAAAACCAAAATCGTCGCCACCAGCCCGGTGGTAGCTGGCAGCATGAAGACACGGAAGGCATTCTCTAAACGGATTCGGAAACCACCGAAATAAGGCTGGCCCACGCGAGCAGCTTCGCGGGAGATGGCCAGTCGGAGCTTGAGTGAAAGATCTTCAGGGGCTTTGGCGCGGCCCATCTTTGCCAACAATGATTGGGTGCCACGCAGCGACGCATACTCCCGGCCACACGAAATGCAATCCTGCAGATGCCGATCCAGAGAAAACATCTGCTTCCCGGTCATAGCTCCGTCCAGGTAAGCAGAAAACAACGACCTCGCCTGAACACAGGTCATGTCGCTACCTCGATTCGTCTGCCACGAGAAGCCTGAGCACTGCGCTCATCGGTGGATGCCACGCCAGGAACACTCAGCCCGAGCTCCGGCCCAACTTCCTTGGCGTAATCGCCTAATCGTTTTCGAAGCGCATCTCGCCCGCGGGTAATTCGGGACTTTACTGTTCCCAGAGAGACTTGAGTGATCTCACCGATCTCTTCATAGGACAATTCTTCAATGTCGCGCAGAACTAGCGCAGTCCGGTACGGTTCGGGAACATT
>Ga0070708_100001888_pt1 | contig 16088 bp, 20 predicted proteins | sample KBSK5503metaG_FD_65469 | JGI IMG/M metagenome (GOLD analysis project Ga0070708, IMG submission 65469) | Corn, switchgrass and miscanthus rhizosphere microbial communities from Kellogg Biological Station, Michigan, USA - KBS K5-50-3 metaG | ecosystem: Host-associated > Plants > Roots >... | reverse complement strand
GCTGTCGACAATGACTCTCCCTTGACCGCGGGTCTGCTTACCGCTGACCCGTGTGGCTGGGATGTACTCTTCCCCCAGACAGGCTCCAACTGCGTTGTTGGCAGTCCTGGTGGAATAGCCTATCATCTCAGTTCGAGCACGAGTGTGGGTCATGACACCGGTGGTACAGCTGCAACCTATTCGTGGGAGCCTGCCACTGATAACGGTGGTCAGGCTGACCTATGTGCTGCTGCATCTCACCTTGTCTCCGCAGGCGTAGCTTCGGGCTTCAGCACTACCACGTGCGTCCTCTCTGGTGTTTCTGCCAATGCTGCTGCTCATCCTGTGAACGTTTTCGCTAGGAGTGATAGGCCTGCTCGTCTAGCTCTTGGTGATGGTCTGTTCCAAGATCTCTGTTACTTGTTCACAGGCCACTGGAGTGATGCGACATGCCAGCAGATCCCAACAACCACTACTGCGTGTACGGGCACATGTGTTGTGACTGAGACTCGTGGACCGTTCAGTCTCTTCCCAGGCTTCACCACTAGCGCTACCGGTATCAATGATAACTGGTGGCTCTACACTGGTGGCTTCGGTAGTATCTTCCCATACGACAGTCTACTCTACGGCCAGTTCAACAGCCTGTTCGTTTCTGGTGGTGCGTGGGACAATCCACCCTGCGCTTCAACAACGTCTTCCACAGGTGCTACCAACTACCAATACTCTTGTGTTCCGGCGTACGACTCGATCAGCCACACTATGGAGTTCTCTCCGTGTGCTACTGCTTCTGGAGACCCGACCCCTGGTCAGACTCGGACAACTGTCACTTTCGGCAACTGTTCTAGTCCTGTAGCGTTGAGTGCTCAGAGTGCTGGCTACCAGACAGAGGACATTTATGGTAAGCTGGAGCTCTGGATTCCAATCTACGGTCCCTCGGAACAGTTCGGCTATCTCGCAAAGTGGAACAGTGTGGTCAACAGCCAGGGCTTGTTTGTGCCCAACTTCTTCACGTGGTTGAACGCACACTCGGCCGGGCTGAACAGTGTCACTCAAGCATTCGCTGCTCCAACGAAGAGTCTCAACCCCTACGCGGCTAGTACCGTCTTTGACTTCCAGACGATAGGGAACATATACGACAGTCTCGGTTCTCTGAACCCGGCCCTGAGTGGACAGTACTTTGACTATCTCGCGAATGGTAACTCAACGCCCTGCAACACGAACCTGTCGATTCCATGCGATCTTGCGCACTTGGGCTACACTCCACCCACTGGAACTGTCGCGACGATCAGATTCTCGCTACGGCCAGACATTTTCTGGCAGAGCGATACTTCTGGGGCGCATCCGGCGCGTCCTTTGACATCCTGGGATGTCCAGTTCACATATCTCACACTTGCTAGGGGTGGCTGTTTCAACACATGCTTCCCGCCATTTATCAACATCCATGTTCTTGACAAGGCCAACTTTGACCTTAACCTCAACGCCATCGGACCCTTCACTTTGTTTGGTGGCTTTGTCGGGGTCGCGAATACTCCTATAGTTCCTGGACGTTACTGGTCTTCGAGCTGTAGTGGCGCAACATGGGATGCCGATATCGCGGCGGGAACTGTTCCGGACAGTTGCATGTTCGTATCGAGTGCGATGGGGAGTATTACCTTCGACCCTCTCTCATCTACACCCGATAACGGGGTCGCTCCCGGCATTCTGATAGGCTCGGGACCCTTTGAGTGCCAGTCGTCGAATGGGGTAGTAGGAACGGGCTGTTCCAGCACAGGCACCCAGAATCCGCCACCGGGCGGCTCGTACACTCTCACTCGCTTCGGGTGCAACCGAGCCACGGGAACTTGCAACGTTCCGGGCGCTAACCCAACATCAACATACTTCCGTAGTGATGGAAACCTCGCCCTAGCGATATGGGCCGGGACCAACGGTGACTCCACCCACGACGCGATCACGATAAGTAGCGTGGCCTTCTGCTTCAACAAGCCCGTAGGCACAGCGGGCTGTACTCAGTGGCAGCGCGGAATCGGCAACCCCGGTACTGGGACAATAGTAAACGTCGCCCAGGTCAGCGTTGTGATTAGGTTCTCGCAAGATGGAAACTGGGTCTCACCGTTCAACTGGCTACCCGGGATACCTCTTGCGTGCTGTCCATTCATGTCCAACCCGCCAGTTGGAATACAGAGCGCATCACCAGTCCTGTTCGAGGGTACGAACACACTCAGTCCGTGCAGTATCGACCCTGTAAACGGATACGATTGCTAGATCCAACCGGTGGACACTAACAAACTTCGCACTTTTCTGGTGTTTGCGACTGGCGAAACGAGGAAGGTGGATGTGTTGTCGTCATGGATTCTGGAGCCTAGTCTGAACATCCTGGTTCGAAACTCCTACTCTTTTTTTTGAGGAGGCCGGTTGAGATAGCGAGATAAGTAGGGATTGGAGAGGATTTCTTGAAGGGAGATCCTTGAAGAAGTGCCGAGGTTGTGCGTCGATAAACTCCGATGAGGACTCTGTCTGTGGAGTCTGTGGCAGAAGCCTCACCGAAGAGGTTTCCATAGACCCCGCAGAACTCGCTGTTAATTTCGGGTCCAGACCTAGGTCTTCTCGGCTGAGCCGAAGAACTCTCTTTGCGATAGTAGTCGCAGCTGTGACGGCCTTGATCGGCGTGGGCCTCTACATCATGTTGTTTGTCGCCCTCTATGGTGCGGTGATCTTGGTCTCAGGCATTGTGTCTCTAATTTTTCTTCTCGACTCGCCTAACGTTAGGCTCGGAGAAGGGTTTGGGCCTGTAAGAAGAGAGGTGCTCAGAGAGGAGGAAGAGGAAAGAGAAAGAGAGACAGGGGAGGCAGACTAGAATACTTGCCATAGTAAGGCTGTCTTAATTGAGGGAGCCGAGGTTCAGTAGTTATGGCGTCCGAGCTTCTTGCTAGTAAGACAAGAAATCGCGCATGATCCTACACGACTACAACCAGGCTGGCCGTGGCTCTCTCCTACCGCTTGACCAGCTCGAATCTGACTTTGACGAATGATGAGATGTGGACGGTTGATTCGAGTCCCCATATTGCATAATCTTTAACCTCTCAGTATCGAATGTCAAAGGGTTCATGCGGGCAAACTGCCGTAGGAGGGAAATCACATGCTTCATTCTAGTCTGTATCGCACTCTTATCCCCGGTCCCTATGTTGAAGCCGGTCTCTGGCGTGACGACATTTTCGCCCGGCGCTCTGAAGGGAGAATGGATCTACTACGGTCAGATCTCCACAAGTTTTCAGAGCAATATACCGGGAGTGACGTCGAACCCGTTCATTACTTCCTTCGCGCATGTCACGAGCATCAACTCAACAGTCACCGATGTTACCCAAACCAACATCACGCTCACTCAGCTCTGGACCTTTGACAACGGGACCGCACCCAGAACAATTGTCATTGGGGGTAACGTGGCAACGGGAACAGGGAACTACACCATCTTCGGATATACTGCATGGTTTATCCCAGGAGGACTGTCCGCGGGAGACAGTGTTGGCCTTGGAAATTCTCCCACGATCAACGATACAATAGTGGCGAGCTATGCTCAATCTTTCTGGCCTGTGAATGTCGCGAATCTCACCTTTAACACGGGAGGCGTCCAACAGATCATACCTTTCCTTTGGGAGAGGAACACGGGTCTACTGATGGAGCACACCTATCTCGTTTCATACATCAATTATGGCTATTACGAGGATGGAACTCTCGAACTGAAGGCAACTCGGACCAACATTGCTGCAGAGACTCCCGACTTCATAGTCGCATCCAGCAACGACAGTGTCACAACCATGGTCAATACAACCGCATCGACAACCCTCACACTCAGCACCCCAGACTACCTCACCATCAGCCTCTCATTCTCTGTCAGCCCGACGGGTCTAATCTGCACCCTAAGCGCCAGGACGGTCAACGTTAAGACTTCCACGAACTCAACCCTGGAATGTAAAGGACCTTCAGGAACCTATCAAGTGACTGTTTCAGCCACAAGTGGCGCCAAGTCCCACACAGATTCCCTAACCTATCAGGTCAACAGTGCAGCAGCCCCAACCATTCTGGGCCTGACCCCCATAATCTTCTACACTATAGTAGCCGCTCTGGCCGCAATAGCCGCTCTCACGACTGCAATCCTCCTGTGGAGGAGAAAATCAAGAGTCCAACAAACGCTTCCGACTACGCCACAGCCATCGGAGACTCCTACACCGCCCCCATCACCTCTACCTGGTCCACCAAACTGATCGTCCAACTCTACTGAGAAAGCCTGTCTTGTATTTGTAAATTCCACCCGCGATTTCAACTAGAACGGAACTGTTGCCAGCACTACGCAAGCTGATTCGCTCTACTCGTTTGACTCCGCAGTGTCGAAGGACTCTAGGCAAAACGTGGCGACTGGCATTGTGCTAAGAGTGCTCGGAACAGCATGAACCGCGGAAGATTCGATGAAGTTTCGCGCCACTCTAACAGTTAAGCGATCTCAAGATTTTGGTCGTCAGTAATGCCTTCCTTGGAAAAGAACCCAGATTTCTTCGCCCGGTTCGAATCAGTATGAAAAGCTCCGAGCCTCGTACAAGAACGCCAATCTCTCGATCGCCACAGACTCGAAGAACCGCAAGGTCGACCTGTTGAAGCAGATGCTTCGCAGCCTATGCGCAACGCTTGACGAGATGGCAGACGACTTCAAGTCGTTCACAGAATCCAACAAGATCTGCACCGACCCGGAGGAACAAGCGCGGCAGGAGATGCAGGGTTTCATGACCGTGTTCGTCAAACAAGGTCAGCGACCGACTCAACAACGAGCAGCCTTCCGCCCTGAAAAGTCCCGGGCCGTAGGTCTAATAACCGTACGATGGTGGGCCCGCCCGGAACCGCCACCACATGTGGACACTTTTTTTGGGCCCAAGACCAAGTGCTATTGAGGTTCGACCCTTCTCCATTTTCTCCACAGGAAGATCGCCAGAGCCATGGTGGCGGCCACCAAAGTAGTTCCAAAGTAAAAACCGTAAGGGGGAAACGTGTCGATGAGTAAGGCTATGTTCGTGATCGCAACGAGAATCAAGAGAACGCTCCAGGTCTCGATTCTGACAGAGGATCTCAGCAGTTGCTTCGTCGTGGTCCCCAATGACTTGACCGAGTCGTCGAGCCTTGCGATGTTCTGATTCATACGGTTCGAGTACTCGCTAATTGACAAGAGTTCTAGCGAGATGAGCTTTTGCCGCTTCAAATCGAGTTCCCTGTTCAGTCTTTCGAGATTTCGAATCAGGGGCTGCAACCTTTGCCTGCCCTCGTCTGTGAGGGTACCGAACAACTCTAGCTTAGCTGCCTCGCCATTCCGTTCGACTTCAAGCTTGGTGATCTCGGAGATTAGTTGGTCAATCTCGTCCCCGGTCGATTGTGGCAACTCGCTCAGGTTCTCTTCCGGCGCGAGGCGTCAGGTTTTCGTATGAGAATCTGATGGTCTGTTGTCGTCATGAGCAGAGTGTCGCCCTTCTCGATTCCAACAGCTCTGAGGATCTCCTTAGGGATGGCGATGCGAAGGCTGTTACCTACCTCGACTACTTTGACTTCGAACTCGATCGGCAAAGCTGCTATTGGATAGCCAAGGGCTACACTTAAACGATTAGACGGTTGACTCTGGCCATGTTGCAGAGGACTACTTTACCGGAGCGGCACAGTTAGGACATTTATTCTCGTCAAAACCGAATCTGTGACGACAGTACTGGCACCATCGAAACTGTGGCTTGGGTCGTGGCGGAGCTGTTGTCTTGGGACCGAACGAAGGAAACATTCCGGACCAGCCGCACTCAGAACATTTGAAGCCTCCAAACGTCGGAGTCAAAGCGGCTGAGCCACAACGCGGACAGTACAGGAATGAAGGTATTGACATCCCCACTGTCAAACTATCGTAGAAACTTAGGTTTTGCGACGGGTTGAGCGTGGGGTCAGCTTCTCCAGGCTGTCATTCTCCGGTAGCCTTTTCAGAACTGCCCATAGATATATGGAGAAGCTTGACGTCGACAGGGTCGCGCAATCTGATCAGCCGGTTCGTGGCTGAGGCTGTCAGGTGGACCCAGCCGTTCTACGACGCGCTGAGAGAGGACCGGTTCTTCCTCGGCTGCTACCTCGTCGGCAGCTACCTTGTGATCCAGATCCTCTTCGACGCTGTCACGGGCCGCCCTACTGGCAGCCCTGCAGTCCTCCTGTTCGGAGTCCTCCTTCTAGTCCTCGCCACTTTCAAGCGGCTGATGGATGTCGAGGCGGAGAAGCGCAACCCCCTTCAGCAATTCTCCGATGGGCACCTCGAGTGCCAGTCGGACTCTCAGTCAAACTATTCTATCTATAGGGGAGATTTCTCTCTCCTCACTCTCGGCACCGAGGCGGAGTCGGAAAAGTGCAGTTTTCCGCGGGGGGTATGTCAGTTGTTGGCGCGACCTTGGTGGTGCGTGATTGGAGAAGCGGCTTAGACTCACCGACGAAGACAGGACGCTGCTGCTCCTGGCGCTCGCGGACTATGCAGAATCGCATCCTGAGTATCTGGGTCTCGACAGCAAGATATGGACGCTGACCGAGAGGCTGGCAGGAGCATCCCCTGGTCCAGCTCCCCAGAGCATAGCCCTCTGGATCCGAGAACAGACCGGTACCCTGAACGGTCCCATGGACACGTACATTCCAAACGGTCAGGTACCGAATGAGAAACCGCCAGCTGGGAACCAGTCGACTGAGAAGGAGAGAGTAGAGAAGGACGCGGTCGAGGCTGAGCAACAGCCAGAAGAAACAAAGTCCGTCAACGTCCCCTCAACGGAAAGTGTTCTCTTTTCCGTTAATGATGCTGCTGTCGAGAAGGATGTGTTGAAACATCAGGGTGAGAATAGTATGGTTATAGTTAGAGACTCTTCTTCTCCACCACCAGCACCTCTGGCGAGAGAACGGATTCTCCGAGCCTGGCAGGATGGACGCAACTACCAGCGCGGCCTTCTCGAACGAGAGAGGGAGTCGATCAAGAAGCGTTACGGATGGCGTGATCGTGGAAAGAAGCTGGAGCAGCTGAAGCACTGCCAGACGCCAGGCTGCCATAACGAGGCTTACGGTATGACGCCGACCTGGCTGGTGGTCTGCAACGTCCACTATCCAGAGACGCCTCCTGACGGCTGGCATCCTTAGGATAGCGAAAGTAAACCGCAAATGCAACGTCGACTGTAGCTGTCTCTCGATAGACTTTGGCAGCAGACAGTCACTTGATCGATCGGCTGGTTCTCTCCGGTCAGCCTGACAGCGACGTTCACGACCGGGAGTCTTGTCTATGCTGCAGCATCGAGCAGCTCAGCATCTACGATCTCGACCAAGAGTTGGCAAGGCGAACCAGACAGATTCTTGTCAACCTCTATCGGACTCATCGACCAGCGCAGGGCCGAGATCTCAGGAGACCCTGATCTGTGTCAGCGAAGAAGTCCGGCCTACAAGGCCTCGCGGTCGCTGTGAGCATCGCCATCATCGTGATCGGTGCGATCGTCGAGTTCGCGCCGGCGCTGCTGTTGTCGACTGCCAGCTCTAACCAGGTGACAACAGTCGGGCCGCAAGGCTCAGGCTGGTCAGCTTACTGTTCACCGGCCAACTTTCCAGGCTCTTCTGCAGCTGCGGGAGTCTACCCGGTAGGACCCGGAACAACTCCTCCTCTCGGATGCGTTCCGAATCAGCAGCAGATCAACTTACAGCTCCAAGACGTCTACAACCCGAGCGCCAATCTTGGCGCAGGCTACAGCTGCGTTTTCTACTGGAACAGCGGAACCCCTGCAGCCTTCACCGTTCTCGGCCAAGGCTACCATGTTACGGGTGGCACGTGGACCCTTGGAACAACAGTCCGGTCCAGTAGCGGCGTCTGCGCTCCACCCAGCTGGGCTGTTGCAACAGGAACTCAGGTAGTGGTCAAGGTCTGCAACGACACAACTCCCTCATCGTGTGCCGCAGGAGATTTCAGCTCGCAGCGAACCGTGGAGTATTTCCCGCTGCCGTCTAACGCGCCGTACGGGCTGGGCCTTGGAAGCGTTCCTTTCAACCTGGGCAACGGCTACTCGACAACGATCAGTCTGATCATGATCGCGGGCCAGAACCCTACCGGATCTAACAGCGGCTACAACACCGCGACTCCGATCCTACTCGACGAGCGCTACCAGAACGGGACCGACTTCACGTCTGCCAACAGCTGCTTCGTTAACACCGGAGCCAACGCATGCGACAAGCCTACGTCGACTTCGCGCGGAAAGTTCTCGATGACCTGGGGACTCACTCAGGGTGGAGCAGGCACAGCACCAGCGAATCCTCAGGGCAGCGGCTACCAGTCGAGCACGATGGTCGACACGGCAGGAGTCACAGCACGCGGAGATCTCAGGTTGATCTTGTCTGTCGAAATCAAAGCGACGACCGGCTCGGACATGTGCCAGATCACTGGACCGCTATTTGGCGCAACAGCCACGATTGTCCAGAAGTCCACATCTGCTACGGACATCTTCTACCTCTACACTCTAAACGAATCGGCTCTGACAAAGACCACGGACGTCAGCGGTAACACGCTGAACCCGGGATCCATTCAGACAGGGGTACAGCTTGACTGTGGACCAGTCTTCAACGGGTCCGGTGATGTCGTAACAATCACGCCGATAGTCTACGGCTACTTCGCGCTGCAATATTTCCAAAGCTACCAGGGGACAGTCTTGAACCCTGAAGCGTCGGCTCTGACTCAGTCAGCAGTCATCACGATCAGGACTTAACATCAGCGTATCCTACTCACCATTCGTCTCGATCAGTGCCATGTTAGCCTGGGCCCCTGCTCTCTTGTAGTCGATACCCTTCCCGCGAATGTACCTGTAGAATGTCTTCTTCAGCGCCTCTGAAGCAGGACTCCTTGGAAGCTGCCTCACTGCGTCTCTGGCATCTTGTCGGAGTTTGGTCAAAGAAGTGCCAGCCAGATCTCTCTCCAAGCGATCACTCAACTCAGGATCCAACTCCGGAGTAACCGGCACTCCGACTGAAACAAGGGATCGCAATTGTCGGAAGGTCTTGTCAGTCAGCGAAGACACTGCCAGCTTGCCATCTTGGAGTGCTCGCGTCAACGCGACCTCTGCGTCAAACCATGACTTGTCTCCGTTCTCAGTGAGAACGAACTCCCCAGAATGGAACCGTGGCAGCCCTCGCGGCAGAAGACCCTGCTCGCGAAACTTCGACACTGCATGTGCTACTGCTTGGTGGTCTAGACTCGTCAAGCGTCGGAGATCACCCTCGGTTCTGATCTGACCCTTCCGCTGATAGAGGACCAGGAGTACTTTCATCTCTACCAGAGAGAAGCCTCCGAAGATGTCGCGAAAGTAGTGTTCAGTCTCGCCTCGCGGCATGGGAATAACTCGCGGATTATTCCCTTGATTTAGAACTAATAAGCCCTCTTAGCACATGAAGTTACAACGGACATCGAGCGCCTACGCGGTCAAGCGACGGTTACACGACCAGGGCGGCTCGCTCTTGGTGACGCTGCCGAAGCTCTGGACTGACAAGGAAGGACTCCAAGCCGGTGATCAAGTACTCATCGAGTTCGACTCTTCGGAAGGATTGCGGCTCTTCCCGTGTAAAGAGAGCCAGGCATCGAGAAGTTGAGAATTAGAAGGGTGGCGCTCGCAACGCCACCACTCGCCGGCAGCCCACCCGACCAACCACGATCAAGAGGGTTACCTTTTGGATAGCCAGCGCTCGAATAAAGAGCTTTCTGAGACTGGACGTCCGAGGAAGTGTCTGCAACACTTTCGGGCGACCGACGGGCTCCAACATCTCTGTGATGTCGAGCATGGAGAAGGCGGTGCATCCCACTTCTGCGACGTCCACAAGATCGGGGATGGGAGCCGATGACGTCAGAGCTGTCGACGGCAATTATTCCGACGGCAGACCTGTGTGTGTGTTATGGCACTTCACGCTGGCGACCACCTACTATCCTCCTGCAGAAGCTCCGGCTGGATCAACAGAACAAATGCCACTACGCCTTTCCAGGCTGCTCAGGAAAAGTAACGGTCGTCGCGCATCTCTGTCACAACCCGCCATGTCGCAACGTGAAACATCTCGTAGGGTCCTGCGCCTACTGCAACAGGTCAATCAGCAACTTGGCTCGACGGCAGCGATCTCGGAGTGTAAAAGATAGTGTGTGTGTGCAGAATTCCGACGGCGACGCCGAGACCAGCATGGAGAAGAATCTCCGTACCGAGGCTGCCTGGGTCGAATACGTTACTGACAGGCTGAGACATCTTGGACCCGGAGTCGGATACCCTAAACATGCCCTGACTGGCGACTCCGCTTACACTATCGGAATCAACGTAGCTACAGTCGACCGTCACTGGAAAAAGTACGCTTCTGACGTCGGACCCTTTCTGATCTACCGACCGAACCGAGGGACCCGTCTACTTGTCAGACTCAGGGAGCAGCCATGAGCCAGCTCTACACTGGAACCGTCACTGACAGGGAGCGCGTCCGAGACTGGCTGCTGATTCACACTAAGGAAAACTCGAGGCCGTTAGCGATTGTCAACGGTAGCATCTGGCCACCTAACGGAGCAAAGATTAGCGCACAGGTCAACCCGGGCAGAGCGTGGGACTTTGCAGAGAGTAGGGAGGTCAGTGTTGACAGTGATCCAGCTCCTCCCTACGAACTGGAAAAGCGGATTCCGGGAATGGCTCAACTGATCGCGCCGCTGATCCTCGACTGGCTGCGCTGGCATAGAACGGTCTGCTCCGACGACATTCATGATGCAGCAGTAAAGCTCGCTCCGGCTGGCAGGGACCCGCGGGTTATCGGGGCGGCCTTCGCCACGCTGTCTCGTCAAAAGAAAATTCGCCGCGTAGGCATTGCGAGGTCTCACCGGAAAGTCAACCATTACTATCCAAACATGGCGATCTGGGAACTGGTGCGACAGGCCGTGAACGATTGAGTCGCGCCAGCGTTTCTGTGGGGGATTTGGTCAGAGTCCGCTACGCCGATCACACTCTCTTCATCAACCAAGACCCGTCGCTTCTCTGTAAGCCGCCCATCCTTGACACTACGGGCAGAGTGTTCCACCAGGACGACCAAGTGATCGTTCTGACCTGGGAAGAGTTCAGTATGCCGACGTCGGAAGGGTCGAGGCTGCGCGCCTCTGGTGTCACCGTTCACCGGGCTACAATTGTCTCGCTTCAGAGGATAGCCGAAGGATAGCCTTAATATTGAGAGGCGACTCGACATTCATGGAAAATAGGCGAAGACAATTGCTGGCACAGACAGAAACAATTCCAAGAACCAGTCAGATCTCAAAGCTTCAGCTGCGCTCAAAACAGTTACGGCTCGAAGACATCGAGTTCGTCAAGGCTCTCGGAAGAATCGAGGGCGAGATCGTCTTCATCGAACGGAGCATCCGACAGTTTCCGCTGAAGACGTCCGTGACCATTCCTCTCAGACATGTCCTGGCGCTACCCTCGAAAGGTGTCGCCCAGTTCGTTCTGCAAGGCTTGACCCTCAACCGCCCCGCGCTGATACCGACTGTACTGGAGAACCAGAGCCTCGTCCGATTGGCAGAGCATCTTCTCAGAAAATACTCCGGCTCGGTCATGAGCCTCTATGCCTACACTAACGACGTCGTCCTCTACGCGAACAGGCTTGAAGAGAGTCCTGACGGGATCATCAAAGATGCGAAACGATCAGCTGCCCGCATCAAGGTCCACTGCGGATTCCTCGACACACAAATCGCAGAACTGCAAGACAACGGCCGCACCTCAGGCAGACTCTGGGGTTTCCAGAAACACGTCCGCAGCTGGTACAGAGTCAGCGGTCTCGACATTCACGCCTCGCTCCTACCAGCGCCACACGTCACGCACCAGGACAGAGTCCCCGCCCAGCAAGAACTGCAGGCGCTTCTAGCCCACGCAGACCTCCGCGAGAAGGCCGCACTGGCGCTACTCTGTTTCAGTGGCATGAGAGAAGGCACACTGGCAAAGCTAACCTACGGTCACATCCGCGACGACTACGAGGCAGGCAGGCTCCCCTTGCACATCAAGATCGAGTCACACCTATTGAAGGGCAAGTACGTTCCGAGCTGCGACACTTTCCTAACAGCAGAAGCAGTCAGCCACGTCCACAACTACATGGAAGCTCGCCGGCGAGGCGGGGTTCTCTACAAGACAATGGGACCTGAGCAGATCACTGATGCCTCGCCCCTGATCCGGGACGAGATGCATTACAAGCTCAGCAACAGGGCCCGACCGATTGGTGAGAAACAGATCTACAAGATCTTGCACGAGCTCTTCATCAAGTCCGGCGTCATGAAACCCGACCAGGAGCACTACGAGCTGAAAGTGCACACGCTGCGTAAGTGGTTCAAGACCTCGATAATGCAGGCAGGAATCAGCGAGGCCTACCCGGACTACATGATGGCTCACAAACGCGACGTCTACACGCAGCTCCAGTCCAAGGGAATTGACCATTTGAGAACTGTCTACGACAGCGCGAAGCTCTGCATCCAGCCGAGAGCAGCTCAGACAAAGTACGAGAGAGCAGCCGAGCTACTCCAGGACCTCTTCCCAGGAGAGGACGCCAGAAAATATCTGGCTGCCAACGCATTCGCAGAACCTCACAGAATCGTCGTTGGAGCGGATGCGGAGGATCATCAGGCAGCTGTTATCATGGCCAGGATCAAGGACCGGCTGAAGGACGAGATCCGACGCGACCTCTTGAACCCCCCTTCCAGTGCGCACATGTGATGGTGGGCCCGCCCGAATTCACCACTCCCTGCAGGCGAATTTTTTTGGCCCAAGAAATAGCGCGATTGATTCGCCATTCTACTTTGTTGATGGAAGTTTCGTAGGGCCTGATGGCCCAGCTAGTTTTCACGGATCAAGAGAATACCTGTCTCTTCCCGGCCTAAGGAAGGTAATCGTTGACAGGTGGACCTATACTGAGTATGCTCGGAACACATGGATTCCTGTCAGCTCTCTAGCAGCCTACACCGCAGGGATCCGTTTTGCGGAGAACCTACCGCCTGTTGCTGAATGGAACTTTGTTGATCTTGAGACTGATGCCGATGGCTTCAAGCTCGGGGTAGTGAACGACCAAGTCTTCACGAACCCGAGAGCTCTCGTCGATGAGGTCTTGGCGAAAAGAGATTCCGGACGAAGAGTCGTCTGTAGTTTCAATGGGTTCAGGTTCGATAATCGTGTCCTCGGACAGCTGGGACTATTGCCCTGCTTGACTCTTGGAAGCTACAACATCTCCTATTTTCCGGGTATGTTGAATGTTGACTTGTGGTTTTGGGCTCGGAATCACTTCCCAGATGCAGAATCAAAGAGTCTGCGTGATTTAGCCGCGTCCGAAGGCTACCCTGTCGACGACTCGAAACGAACAGAGTATGACGAAATCCGGGCAGCCGAAGACAACAAGATGAGCCGATTCCTCGCGGAAAAGATCGACGTCAGGACCGCGTGGAAGCTCATGATGAGGCTAACCAACTGTTGCCCTCTTATTTTACAAAACGTGTTCCTCGATCGGACCCACAAGGCCATCTTACATTCATGGTATCTTGAGCATGGCTATCTTCCCCTTGAGTATCCCGCACCGGGCGACCCGAATCCTGTCAGAGGTCCGGTGAGAAATGCTGTTCCGGGTATCTATGAGAACGTGGCGATGGTCGATGTGAGGAACGCATACGTAACTCGGGCTTCGTCTCGTCAGCTGCGAATTTACGACGATGAAGATCCGCCTGCCTTCACCTCGGTGATGAGACGGTTCCTCGAGCTGATCGCGGAGTATCCGTCGCAAAAGTCGATGCTAAAATTCCTCGCAGTATCTCTTGTAGGCAGCCAAGGCTCTGACAACAATTTCATGCGAAGGCAGAGTGTCTATTCCGAGATAGTAGAGGGATTTGCCCAAGGTTTCACTGAGTATCTCTCCCGGCTCCCCGTCAAGCCAGTCTATGTTCACACGGATGGATACTTGGCGCCAGCAGACTTCGACATTCCGCCTTTCAAGGGCTACGAGCTATCAGTGAAGGGTCGCTACGTGTGGATCGCTGTTTACGACAAGCAGCGGACTATCGGTCTTCTCGCAGGGGAATCTCCACGGGTCAAGGCGAAGGGATTCCCGGGCTATGCTAACAGCTTCCCGATGGTACTCCGGTGGATGAGAGACCGTTTCTACGAAGGATTGGCTGATGTGTCAGATATTAGAGAAGTCAGAAGGATTCTCCTAGACCCCCGACGGTTCGTACGCGAACGCATCAAGCTTCCCCGCGACAGGATGCTCTGGTCGAGCACTATCTGGAAAGAGTCAGAAATGTTTCCTGCTCGCTGGGATCCAAGGACACCAATCTGGAATGCTTGGAGCGGTTTCAAGCTTGGACCCAACAAATACACGTGGCCCCGGCTCTGGGTCCGTTACAAGATCGAGGAAATGCTTGACCAGCATCGTCTGCCGCTAGAAATCCAACAGATGACCTCACACAGACAGAAGAGGAGACAGTAATTGTCAAGGCCGAGCGAACGATTTTCTCTTATAGGTAATTTGGTTAGGGTCACTCGCGGGGGAGATCGTCCTCGACTTGCATTCTACACTGCGCAGCACGCAATCGATTCGGCTGGGTATCTAAGAATTGAGCGCGTAAACTATCTTGGCTCACGGCTTGCCACAAAGGATGAGCAGAAGATCATCGCAAATTATCGCCCGGCAATCGCCCAAGTGCCAGGAAAGAAAACAGCCCTTGCCAGTTACAGGAATGTCAGTATCAGAGATCGTTACCCCCGGCCACGATCAATTCGGGCAGGCCCCATGTACGTCGGACCCCCTCGTCAACCGATCCAGAAAGCAAGATTTGTGGTAAGACTAGACGATCAAGGCGTCATCAAAACGAGACGTCTACTGTACAGATTCTACGACAAGAAGAGTCTCCAACGCTTTCAGAAACTGGAACAGCGAGGCAAGCTACCTGTCCCTATTAGCGGCGATGTTGTCGATTATGGTCTTGATCGCAGGCAGTATCGACTTCAGCCGTTCAAATCCCGACATCGAGGGCATGGCTCTTAGATATGGTCGATACGATCCAGGATTCCTCAGGATCATCTACAGAAGATGAAGTGCCCGAGGGTCCATGCTACTGTTGCGGCAAGCAGGGGCTCGCTGTGTGTAACAGATGCAGACCTCACGACGCCCTTGACCTAAACCCCTTTGTGTGTCGGTTGCTCCACCGACTTCGAGAGCTATCTTACCGTCTACACTTGAAAAAACCTCAAGATTGGGTACTCATCTGGGATGGGCGTAAGAATGTGGCGTGAAAAACCGGAGAAGATGTCGCAAAGATTGCGACAGGAGAGATTCGAGTCTCTGCTCAAAATAGCCCAAGTTCGCAAATGGAACCAACAGCTTCGTGAGTCCGAGACGCAACGACGACTCAACATAGTCGCCGGAGCGCAGTATCCGCGGTTAGGACACTTTGACCGTGAGATGCTTGTCCTAGACGTGTTGGAGAAGCTTAGGGTTGATGCTGAAGCCGAATCACAACGCGCCTCGAATGAAATGGTGGAATTGATGGGACGCGAAATGAACAATGATACAAGTCAGCCCAAAGCGTAGCCCTGCAGCTTCCCTTCTTCTTACCCGTTTTTCGATCCTCATCTCGGCTTCCGCGGTTCGTGCAGGTTTGAGCACTCTTCACACAAGGCCAGTCGTCACGTACTGCCGTAAAGGCTCTTGACTTCGGCCCCCTTTCTCTTGCAGCCGCAGTGGCATCGGCATCCGTCGGGATCCTCCCTCAGAGTTCCACGCCAGACCAGTTTCACACCGCTGTCAACAATATCAGCTGATCGTCACTTACGAACCGGTCAGCCGTTGAAGTGTCCAAGCCATATTTGCAGCGGGTTCATGGTTGGGCCGTTACCGGTCAAATTGTCAGTCCGCCTTCCGAGCGTATCGGATCTAAACGAGTCGTTCTGGCGTTACGACTTAGGCAAGCATGAGCTGGAAGGAATAGGCTACTTCTGCCTCCGGTGTGGCAACGCTCGAATTATCAAGCATTACATCGACGCGGAGACTGGAATGGTAGC
>Ga0070708_100001886_pt1 | contig 16089 bp, 16 predicted proteins | sample KBSK5503metaG_FD_65469 | JGI IMG/M metagenome (GOLD analysis project Ga0070708, IMG submission 65469) | Corn, switchgrass and miscanthus rhizosphere microbial communities from Kellogg Biological Station, Michigan, USA - KBS K5-50-3 metaG | ecosystem: Host-associated > Plants > Roots >... | reverse complement strand
GTAAGCGCCCCAGAACGCGGCCCCGACCAGCAGCATGTCGAGCAGGACGCGCAGCGCGGTGAACAGCTGGTTGTGCCGCTTGAACATCGTGGGTTGGCCTAGCAGCAGAGGACGCACCGCGCAAGCATGCGGCCACCTGCGGCCGGTCCCTTGGTTGAGATAGGGTGCGGGTCCTCCGGAGGGACCGACATGCGCAAGATCCTCGCCGCACTGCTCGCCGCAGCCCCCGCTTTGGCGCACCAGCCCGATCAAGCCCCGCACCAGAAGCTCGCGCTGGGCGACCTGAAGCTGGAGAGCGGTGAAACGATCAAGGACTTCTCCATCTCCTACGTCACGCAGGGCAAGCTCAACGAGAAGAAGTCCAACGCCATCCTGGTGACTTCTTCGATCGCGGGAAACCACCACCGCAACGATTTCCTCATCGGACCAGGGCTGGCGCTCGATCCGACGCGGTACTTCATCATCTCGACCGACGCGATCGGAAACGGCCTCACCACCTCGCCCTCCAACAGCAAGGCGCAGCACGGGCCGGCGTTTCCCCATTTCACCATCCGCGACATGGTCGAGTCGCAGCGGCGCCTCCTGCGGGAGAAGTTCGGGATCGAGAAGCTGCTGGCGGTCGAAGGCACGTCGATGGGCGGAATGCAGACGCTCCAGTGGGGCGTCAGCCACCCGACCCTGATGCAGGCGCTGGTCGCGCTGACGCCGATGGCGAAGACCTCCGCCTGGCCGATCGCGGTGAACGAGGCGACGCGCAAGGCCATCACGGCGGATGCGGCCTGGAACGGCGGCAACTACACGCAAGAACCCGAGAAGGGCCTGCGCGCCTTCGCGGACATCCTCTTCGCGGTGGCGACACGGACTCCGGAAGGGCTCAAGGCGGACTTCCCCACCCCGTTGGACGTCATCCCCTGGATCCGCGGCCGGGAGGACGCGTTCCTCAAGGGCGGTTTCGACGCGAACGACTGGCTGGCGCAGACCTGGGCCTACGATCGCCACGACGTCGGAACGACGCCGGGGTTCGGAGGCGATACGCAGAAAGCGCTGCGGAGCATCCAGGCGAAGACCTTGATCCTGACCGGACCGCTCGACCTCTACAACCCGGTGGAAGAAGCCGCGGAGGCCGCGAAGCAAATCCCCGGCGCGCGCTACGAGCGCATCCCGTCGCTGCAAGGGCACATGGCCGCGAGCGCCACCAAACCGGCGGACGTGGAGTTCATGAATCGCGCCGTGCGGGAGTTTCTCGAAGACGTGACCGAGGGCGGCAAGAAGCTGCAGTAGCCACCGCCCTCGATCTCACTCCGCGGGCGTCACCGTCACCTCGATCAGCTCCGTCCCGCGGAGCACCTTGCATGCCATCGGACGCCCGATCGAGGAAGCGCCGAGCAGCCGGTGCACCTCGTCGACGCTGTGGACCGTGGTCCCGTCGAGGCTGAGGAGGATGTCGCCGTTCCGCAGACCGGCGCGGGCGGCCGGCTTGCCGGGAATCACTTCCGTCAGCTCGATGCCCGTCTTCTGGGTCAGCGCGTGGTGCCGCGCCAGACGCCGGTCGAGCGGACGGGTCTGTGCGGCGAGCCCCAGGACGCCGCGCCGCACCCGGCCATGCTGCATCAGCTCACCCAGCACCCAGCGTGCGGTGTCGATGGGCATCGAGAAGCTGAGGCCCTGCGCCCCGAGGATGACGGCGGTGTTGATGCCCACCACCCGGGCGTGGCTGTCGACCAGAGGTCCCCCGCTGTTCCCCGGATTGAGCGCGACGTCGCTCTGGATGATGGCATCCATCAGCCGCCCGTCCTGCGCGCGCAGGGTGCGGCCCAGCGCGCTGACGACCCCGGCGCTGACGGTGAAGGAAAAGCCCAGCGGATTTCCGATGGCGACCACCAGTTGTCCGACCCGGAGCTTCGAGCTGTTGCCCAGCTCGGCCACTGGCAGGTGCGCGCCGTCGATGTGGACGACCGCCAGGTCCGTCGCCGGATCGGCTCCGACGACGTTGCCCTCGTGGGTGGATCCGTCGGGCAGGCCGATCTTCACCGAGGCCGCGCGCCCGACCACGTGGGCATTGGTCAACAGATAGCCGTCGGGCGTGAACAGGACCCCCGAGCCGCCGCCGCGAGGGAGGGAGACGCTGACCACGGCGGGGCCCGCCGTGTCGACCACCGAGGTGACCGCGTGGGAATAGGCGTCGAGCAGCTCTTCATCGCTGGCGGGAAAGCGGACCATGACCGAAATGGATTAACGGCGCGCGCGCGCCAGGCAACTTTCGATGGCCCGCTCGAGCTCGGGCCCGAAGCGCGCGACGTCGAATCGGCGCGCCTCTTCGTGAATCCCGATGGGGTCGGGTTGGAGGCGATCGATCGCGGCGATCCCCAGGAGGAGCGACTCGACCGTCGGCTGGTCGAAAAAGACGCCGGTCCTGCCGTCGACGACCGTCTCCAGCGCGCCGCCGCGCCCCAGCGCCAGGACCGGCCGACCCGCGGCCTGGGCCTCGACCGCCGCGATGCCAAAGTCTTCCTCGCCGGGCAGGACGAAGAAGCGCGCGCCGGCGTACAGCCGGGCCAGCTGGTCCTGCCCGACGTTCCCCAGGAACCGGACCGAGGGACCGGCCGCTTTCGCCAATCGCTGCCGCTCGGGCCCGTCTCCCACGATCCAGAGCGGGCGCTTGAGGCGGGAGAACGCGCTGATCGCCAGCTCGATGCGCTTGTAGGGGACGAGCGCCGAGACGATCAGCGCGTACTCCTCCGGTGCCGGCCCCTCCGCGGCCGGGACGAACCGGCTGGTATCGACCGGCGGATGGACGACGGCGTCCACTTCGCGCCGCCAGTACCGGCGGATGCGCTCGGCGACGAAGCGGCTGTTGGCGATCAGCCCGTGGGCGCGGCGGGTCGAAGCGACGTCCCATCGGCGCAGCATCGGGGCCACGGCGCGCGCCGCGAGGCGGGTGACGATCCCGGCGCGTCCGCGGCCGAAATAGGCGTCGAACTGGTCCCAGACGTACCGCATGGGCGTGTGGATGTACGCCACGTGCACGGCGTCCGGTCCGGGCTTGCAGCCCTTGGCCACCGAATGGCTGGTGGAGACGACCAGATCGTAGCCGGAGAGATCGAAGCTCTCGATGGCCAGCGGATAGAGGGGCAGGTACCGGCGGTACAGGTTCCTGGGAAGCCGGTCCAGAAAGCTCGTCTTGATCCGGTGCCGCTCGATGATCTCTCCGGTGGAACCGGGAACGTGCACCAGCGTGAAGATGTCCGCAGCGGGGTAGAGGAGGCAGAGTTGCTCCAGCACCCGTTCCCCGCCGCGCAGGCCGGTGAGCCAGTCGTGGACCAGCGCCACCTTCACCGCGCTGCCTCCCGGTACACCTCGACGTGGAGCGCCGCGCAGAGGTCCCAGCGGAAAGCCTTGGCCCGCGACAGGCCCCGCCGCGAGAGATCGTCGCGCAGCTGGCGGTCGTCCAGGACGCGCCGCAGGAGGAGGCGGAGCGCGCTCGCGTCGCCTCGAGGGAAGTGGAGCGCGGCGCCCCCCGAGACCTCCAACAGCGCCGGGTCGTCGCTGGCGATGCAGGGCGTTCCGCAGGCCATCGCCTCGGCCAGCGGGAATCCGAATCCTTCGTAAAAGGAGGGCAGGACGAGTACCGCGGCCCGGCGATAGAGCGCGACCAACTCCTCGTCCGTGACGTAGCCGAGCCCGGGTCCTGCCGTCCGCAGCTCGGTTCCCTCCGGCAGCGCCGCGCGCAGGGTCGAGAGACCCTTTCGCGGCCCCGCGTCTCCGGCGTAAAGCACGAACCCGCCCCGCTCCTCGCCGCCCGGAGCGAAGCGCGCATCGACGCCATGGTGGATGACGCGGATGCGATCGCGCGGGACCTCCAGGTGCTCGGCGACCTCCCGCGCGATCGCTTCGGTCGGCACGATCACGCGGGCGGCGGAACGCGCCCGGCGCAGCTTCCTGCTGAAGTAGCGGACGCGCGCCGGCTCCTGCGTCCGCGGATACAGGACCGTCGAGAGGTCGTGCACCGTCAGCACCACCGGCCCGCGAAAGGGCGGCGCCGCGTGGTTGGTCTCGTGGTACACGGTAGGCCGCTCGCGCCGCAGCACCGCCGCGCGGGCGGCGTCGGCGAGCGGGTACGCGAAGGGGAGGCGTTTGACGAGGCCGCGCAGCCTCCGCGCCTTGGCGGTGGGAAGGAAGAGAGGGCGCGCGCGGAGCCCGTCGGGTCTGGCGGCCTCGAGCGCGTCCAAAAGGCCCGCGATGTAGCGCCCCACCCCGGTGCGGGCGGCGGCGAGAGGAGCGGCGTTGATTCCCACGTCGAGCAAGGGACCCGAGGGTGTAGCACAGGGCCCGCTGGTCCACGGCGTGGTGGTGACCTGGAACGGCGCTCATCTCTTGGTGGACTGCTTGCGGGCGCTGCGCGCCCAGGAGGCGGCGGCGCGGCTGCGGATCGTGGTGGCGGACAATGCCTCGACCGACGGCACGGCCGGCCTGCTCGCGCGCGACTTTCCGGAAGTGGAATACCTTCGCCTGCCCGAGAACCAGGGCTATGCGCGGGCGAACAACGAGGCGATGCGGCGGGCGCTGGCCGCCGGCGCCGACTTCGTGGCGCTGATCAACAACGACGTGGAAGTCGCGCCGGACTGGCTGCGCCGGCTGCTCGAGGCCGCGCAGGCGCACCCGGAGGCGGGGCTCTTCACCGGCACCCTGCTCTTCCGGGACGAGGACCTGGTCAACTCGACCGGCCTTGCGATCGACGGATTCGGCCGCGCCCGGGACCGCGACTTCCGCCTTCCGGCGGCTCGCCTCGCCCGGCAGGACGGTCCGGTGGCCGGAGTCAGCGGCGGAGCGGCGCTCCTGCGCGCCAGCTTGCTCCGGCAGATCGGACTCTTCGACCCGGCGTACTTCGCCTACTACGAGGACGTCGACCTCTCGCTGCGCGCGGCACGCGCCGGCTCCATCGCCTGGTACGCCCGCGCCGCCGTCGCCAGGCATCGATTCGGAGCCACGGTCGGCCCCGGCTCGCCGCGGCAGCGGTACTTGCTCGGCGTCGGCCACCTGCGCACGCTCGCCCGGAACCAGCCTCCGCTCCGGGCGGCGGCGCTGGTCGCGCTGACGATGCTCTACCGAGCGACGGTGAAAGCTCCCCTCGAGCTGCTGCGCATCCGGCCCTCGCTGGCCTGGGCGGAGCTGCGCGCCGCGGCCGCCGGCGGCCTGGCCGCCTTCCGGGCGCTCAGCGATAGATCACCACCGCCGCCGTGAGCCCCCATCCGATCAGCGCCAGCCAGAGCGCCCGGTCTTGCACCAGCAGGCTGCCCGGATCGCCGCCCGCGTCCTCGCGCACGACGTGGTGCTGGTAGCGGAAGAGCGCGTAGATGACGAAGGGGATGGTGTAGAGCAGGTCGGTCGTGCCGAAGCGCTCCACGGTGCGCGCGGACTGCGTGTAGATGGCGTAGGAGACGATGGAAGCGCCGGCGAGCGCGGTCAGCCAGCTGTCCACCAGCGGGAGGCTGTACCGTCCCAACGCCACCCGGTGGGTGGGCGCGCCGTCGCCGAGCAGGACCAGCTCGGAGCGCCGCTTCCCCAGCGCGAGATAGAGCGCGAGCAGGAACGAGCAGACCAGGAGCCAGGGCGAGATCTCGGCGTCGATGCAGGCCGCTCCCGCGGCGGCGCGCAGCACGAAGCCCGCGGCGACGATCATCACGTCGATGAGGAACATCCTCTTGAGGCCGAAGCTGTACGCGAGGGTGGAACCGAGATACGCGGCGGTGATGACCAGCGTCTCCGCATTCAAGCGGGCCGCCCCCAGAAGCGCCGCCGCCGCGAGAAGGAGCGCGGCGGAAACGGCGGTCGCCGGGCCCAGCCGCCCGGAAGCGACGGGCCTCTGCCGCTTGAGCGGATGGTGCGCGTCGCTTTGGCGATCGGCCACGTCGTTGACGAGATAGACGGCGCTGGACGCGGCGCAGAACACGGCGAAGCAGGCCAGCACCCGCAGCTGGGCGCCGCGATCGAACAGCCGTCCGGCGAAGACGATCCCGGCCAGCACGAACATGTTCTTGCTCCACTGGCGCGGGCGCATCGCCTCGAGGAGCGGGGGGACTTTCATGGTCAGAACTTGAGCCGCTTGAACACGCGCTCGGGCAGCGCCTTGATCACCAGCATGATCAAGCGCCACCACCAGGGCAAGTAAACGACCCCATCCCGGCCGGCATCGATGGCATGCACGATCCCCGAGCCGATCCTTGCCGCGCTGGCGAACAGCGGCGTCTTCGGGAGCGCGGCGGTCATCGGCGTGTCCACGAGCCCCGGCTTGAGCGTGATCACCCGCACTCCCGCCGGCTGGAACCGCTGGCGCAAGGAGGAGAGAAGCGAATCGAGCCCGGCCTTCGACGCCCCGTACACCCCCACCTTCGCGCGCCCGCGGTCGCCCGCGACCGAGGAGAGCGCCGCCACGCACGCGCCCCGCGGAAGGCGCGGGCCGAGCAGCGTCAGGAACCTCGCCGGCGCGACCAGGTTCGTGCGCAGGACCAGCTCGGCGTAATCGGGGTCGGTATCGCGGCGCTGGGGGTCGCCGAAGATCCCCTGCGCCAGCAGGACGACGTCGGCGGTCGCGGCCCGCTCGGCCAGGATCCCGGGATCGCCGTTGAGATCCTGGACCAGCGTATCGACGTGCCCTCCTCGCGTGCGGAGATCGTCGGCGACCGCGGCGAGCTTCTCGGGATCGCGCCCGACGAGGAGCAGCTCGTCGCCGCGCTCGGCCCAGATCCGGGCGGCGGCCTGGGCGATGGCGGAGGTGGCGCCGAGCACGGCGACCTTCACTGCGTCACCCGCCGCCAGAACGACGACGAGAACGCCGGGTCGAGGTGCCGGGAAAACTCCTCCAGCCGCGGATAGGAACGCTCGAAGGTTTCCTTCGACATCCGCGCGTCCTTGGCCGGGTACAGGGCTCCGCCCGCCTCCACCGCGATCTTCTCCAGGCGGCCGAACAGGGCGAACGTCCCCTCGCCGCGATTGGGCAGATCGAGCGCCAGCGTGAAGCCCGGGCGTGGAAACGACAGCATCCCGGGCGACCGGGCGGTCCCGAACCGCTTCAGCACCGTGAGCGGAGACGCCAGGGGCTCGCGCAGCAGCTCCCGCAGCGCCTCCGGCGTCGGGACCACGCACTGGAACTGCAGGAACCCGCGCCGGCCGTAGAGCCGGTTCCAGTGCCCGATCGCGTCGAGGGGAAAGAAGAAATGGTCCCAGTGCTGCAGGCGCGTCCGCCCCGACAGCTTCTGCGCGGCCCGATAGGCCGCGTTGAAGACGCGGACGGTGGCCGCGTTGACGAGGGGCACGTCGAGGGGGATGGCGGCTTGCGTCCGCGGCGCCCGCGGCGAGCCGTCGGCATGGTCGCCCCGGAAGAAGATGCCGCGCTGCGAGCGGGAGAGGAGGTCGACCCAGGCGACGGTGTACTCGCACTGCGCGTCGCTCTCTTCGGAAAGGGCGTGAAACTCGTCGAGGCCCGCGAACGGGATCGCCTCCATCCGCACGGCCGCGATCGGGATCCGGCGCAGCGCGATCTCCGCCCAGGTGATGAGGCCGGTGAGGCCGAGCCCGCCGACGGTGGCCTCGAAGAGGGGGTCACCGGGCCCGACCTCGAGACGCTGCCCGTCCGAGCGGAGCAGCTCCATGCGGCGCACATGCGCGCCGAAGCTTCCGGCGCGATGGTGGTTCTTGCCGTGGATGTCGTTGGCGATGGCGCCGCCCACCGAGACGTGCTTGGTTCCGGGCACCACCGGGAGGAAGAAAGCTCGCGGCACCATCAGCCGGAGGATCTCGCCCAGGGTCACTCCCGCCTCGCACCGCAGCACGCCCGATCCGGGGTCGAAGGAGATGAGCCGATCGAGGCCGGACGTGCGCAGCAGGGTCCCGCCATCGTTCAGGCAGGAGTCGCCGTAGCTGCGGCCCTGGCCATATGCGAGCAGCGGGCGCGTCGCCGGGAGCGCCAGGCCGGCGCGCCAGGCGAGCGGGACCTCACGGGCGTGCCTGGCCTGCGGGTACCGGCCCCAGGACTCGCTCACACTTGCGCACTTGAACACATCTCTCGACCTGGTGGCGAATGATCATTCATCAGGCGCAGACGCCCAGCCGCCTGCGGCGGATCATGCAGCTTTGGGCAACGGCTCCGGGAACACCGCCCGCTGGGGCGTGCGGATGGTCACGATGCGGGCCGCGGCGAGCAGCCGCAGCACCTGCCAGCCGGGATCCAGCTCGAACCAGCGCGCGGCGAAGTCGGGGCTCGCTGCCCACTTGTGGTGGTTGTTCTGGAACAGCTCACCCATGGTGAGGAAGTCGAAGGGCAGCGTGTTGCGGCTCTTGTCGCCGTTGTCGAAGTTCTGGTAGCCGTACTTGTGACCGGCCCAGTTCACGATCGCCCCGTGCACCGGTCCCATCACGAAGTGGAACGGCAGCATGAAGGCGATCTGCCACCAGTGGGTGGCGAACGCCAGGTAGAAGAGCGAGTAGAGGGTCCCGAAGGCGATGCGCGTCGGCCAGGAATCGGCGAAGCGATCCAGCCACGGCCACTCGGGGACGTCGCCGTCGAACCGGGGCTCCGGATCCGCGCGGCGGTGCGCGTAGTCCGAGTACCGCTTCTTCGTCTTCCACATCATCGCCAGCGCGTTGGAGTGCAGCCAGGGCGAGTGCGGATCGCGATCGGTGTCGCTGAATGCGTGGTGCTCGCGGTGCAGGATGGCGTAGGCGCGCGGGTCCAGATACGAGCTGCCTTGCACGAGGAAGGCAAGGAAGTGCATCACGCGCTCGGTGCGCCTGGACATCGAGTACATCTTGTGCGCGGCGTACCGGTGCTGGAACAGGCTCTGGAAGAGCACGCTGACCAGCCAATGCGCCACGAAGAAGGCGTAGACCAAACGAGTCCTCCGGGTTGCTTCCCCGGATAACAATCCGCTGTCATCGCGCTGTCATCGATCGCGTCGCGCCGCGCGCTGGAAGTGAGCGCGGGTGCGCTCCAGCCGGCGATCCTGTGCGGGTGAAGTCAGCCCGCCTCGATCTGGGGCCCCGGCACCGGACCACGCTCCAGCTCGCGATAGCGTTCCCAGGACTGATCGATGGGTCCGTCGAACGCCAGGCGGCCGTGATGCAGCACGGCCGCCCGGGGACAGAGCTCTTTCGCCGCGTCCAGATGGTGCGAGACGAAACAGAACGTCACGCCGGCCGAGCGGAAGTCGCGGATGCGCGCCTTGCACTTCTCCTGGAACCGCTCGTCCCCGACCGCCAGCACCTCGTCGACGATGAGGATGTCCGGCTCCACGTCCTGGGCGATGGCGAACCCGAGGCGCGCGTACATGCCCGAGCTGTAGTTCTTGATGGGCATGTCGATGAAGTCGGCCAACTCGGAGAATTCGACGATCCGATCGAATTTCGCCTCCATCTGCTTGCGGGAGAAGCCCAGGAGCGCCCCGTTGAGGAAGATGTTGTCCCGGCCGGACAGCTCGGCATCGAACCCCGCGCCCAGCTCGATCATCGGGCTGATCCGCCCCTGCACCAGGACCTCCCCCTCGCTCGGCTGCAGCACGCCGGCGATGGTCTTGAGCAGCGTGCTCTTGCCGCTGCCGTTGTGCCCCACCAGCGCGATGGCTTCACCCGGCTGGATGTCGAGCGAGACGTGGCGCAGGGCCCAGAACATCTCCACCGAGCGGAGGTGGCGGAAACGGTTCACCACCGCCTCCTTGAGGGTGCTCACCTTCTCGCGGTACAGCCGGTAGGAGATCCCGGCGTCGCGGATGTGGATCTCGCCGTTTCTCACAGGTAGTGGATGTGGCGCGGCGCCAGCCGGTGGAACACCGCGAAAGCCACTGCGGCCATCACCACCGACTCCAACGAGGCGACGCCCACGGTGGTCAGCGAAGGCAAGCGGCCGTAGTAGACCGGGTCGCGGATCAGCGGCAGCAGGTAGGAGATGGGATTCAGCCGGAGGAAGAGGCGGAAGGCCCGGAACCACCACTCGCCGCGGTCTCCGAGCATCTGCAGGTCGTACAGCACGGGGGACAGGTACAAGAGCATCTGCAACAACACCTCGGTGAGGTGCCGGACGTCGCGGAAGAAGACGGTGAAGGTGGAGAACAGGAGCGTCACTCCGCTGGTGAACACAGTGAGGATCAGCATCCCGACCGGAAGGAAGAGGAGCGCCGGCGTAAAGGGCTGCCCGAGCACCGCCATGAGCAGCAAGAGCGGCAGGAGCGAGAGCGAGAAGTTCACCAGGTTCGAGCCGACCACCGAGAGGGGGAAGACCGCCTGGGGCAGGCGCACCTTCCGGATCAGCTCCTGGTTGGTGAGGATGGAGGTGAGCCCCTGCAGCAGGGCCGTGCTGAAGAAGAGCCAGGGGAGCAGCCCCGAGAGCAGGAAGATGGCGAAGTTCTTCTGCGGCGACCGCATGATGGTGGCGAAGACGATCGTGTAGACGACCATCAGCAGGAGCGGGTTCAGCATCGTCCACAAGAGGCCGAAGACGCTGCGCTTGTAGCGGACCTTGAGCTCGCGCACGACCAGCATCGCGACGAGCTGGCGGTACCGCAGGAGATCGCCGATCGGCGACCGGGTCCCGGGCGGCAGCGCCGCGGCCGGCGCCGCCCTCTCCGCCAGCTCGGTCATGCCCTGCGCTCCTCGAAAAATCGGTCCAGCGCCGGACCGATCGGCAGCGGCACGGATTCCCCGAGGAGCCGCTTCACCTTCTCCACCCGCAGGCCGCAGCGCAGAGGACGCGGCGCGGGGAGCTTCAGGTCCGCGAGCCGGACGGGAACGATCAGCGACTCATCGGCCCGCATCTTCCGAGCGATGGCGCGGCAGAAGTCGATGCGGGAGATCTCGGTCGCCCCGGCGCAGTGGAAGAGACCTTGCGCTCCCGAGCGGTGGACGCCGATCACCATCTCCGCGGCGTTGTCGGCGAGCGTCGGCGAGACCACCTGGTCGGTGAACGCCTTCACCTGCTTGCCGGCCCCGAACGAATCGGCAGCGGTCACCGCGAACGTGGTCTTGGCCCCGCGGCGGCCGCTGTACACCACCGCGACGCGGCAGACCGCGACGTCCCGAGCGGCGCCCAGCGCCGCCTCCTCCCCGGCGCGCTTGGTCCGGGCGTACACCCCTTGCGGATTGGGCGCGTCCTCCTCCGAGTAGCTGCCCTTCGCGCCGTCGAACACGTAGTCGGTGGAGAGGCTGGTGAATCGCGCGCCGCAACGAGCCGCGGCGATCGCGGCGAGGTCGACGATGGCCGCGTTGAGGGTCCGGGCATCGTCGGGCCGCTGCTCGCAAGCGTCGACGTCCGTCATCGCCGCGGCGTTGATCACCCCGCTGGGCCGCACGAGGCCGATCAGCTCCGGCAACAGGGACGATTCACGGAGCAGGTCGAGCTCCCGGTACTGGACCCTTGCCCGCAGACGCTGCGGACCCCGCCCGACCGCGACGACCTCTTCCCCGGACTCGGCCAACCGCGCTGCGATCCGGCTCCCGACCAGCCCGTTGGCGCCGAGGACGACGGTGCTCATCGCGCTCCGTAGTTGCGGTCGTAGTACGTGCGGTATTCGCCGGTGCGCACGCGCTCCCACCAGCCGCGGTTCTTCACGTACCACTCCACGGTGCTCTCCAGGCCTGCGGGGAAGGCGATGCGCGGAGTCCAGCCCAGCTCGCGGCTCGCCTTGGCGGAGTCGATCGCGTACCGGCGATCGTGCCCCGGGCGGTCCCTGACGTGCTCGATCAGGTCGCGGGCCTTGCCCAGGATGTCGAGCAGGCGGGTGACGATCTGGATGTTGGGCCACTCGTTGTCGCAGCCGATGTTGTAGACCTCGCCGCCCCCCCCCAGCTCCAGGGCGGCGAGCAGCGCGCGGCAGTGGTCCTCGACGTGGATCCAGTCGCGCACGTGGAGCCCGTCGCCGTAGACCGGCAGCTTCCGGCCTTCGAGCGCGTTGGCGATCATCAAGGGAATCAGCTTCTCGGGAAACTGGTACGGCCCGTAGTTGTTGGAGCAGCGGGTGACCAGCACGTCCATCCCGAAGGTGTGACCGTAGGCGAGCACCAGGAGGTCGGCGGCCGTCTTCGATGCGCTGTACGGGCTGCTCGGCCTCAGCGGGCTGGCTTCGCTGAACTTTCCCGTCGGACCCAGCGACCCGTAGACCTCGTCGGTGGAGACCTGGACGAACCGCCGCACTCCCGACTGCCGCGCGGCCTCCAGCAGCACCTGGGTGCCGGACACGTTGGTTTCCACGAAGATGGACGGGCCGAGAATGCTGCGGTCGACGTGGCTCTCCGCGGCGAGGTTGAGGATGGCGTCGATCCGATGGCTGCGGATCAGATGGTCGACGAGCTCGGCGTTGGCGATGTCGCCGCGGACGAAGAGGTGCCGCGGCTCGCTCCGCAGATCGGCGAGCGACTCCGCGTTGCCCGCGTAGGTGAGCTTGTCCAGGTTCACCACCGTCCAGTCCGGCCTCTCCCGCAGGAGGATCCGCACCAGGTTGCTGCCGATGAACCCTGCCCCGCCGGTGACGAGGACCGTGCGCGTCACTTCGCCCTCACCAGCTCGTTCGCGGCCGCTAGGGACTCGAAGGTCCCCGCATCCGTCCACCACCCCTGCAGCCGGTCGCAGTGGAGCGTCCCCGCCCGCAGGTAGTGGTTGTTCACGTCGGTGATCTCCAGCTCGCCGCGGGCGCTGGGCTTGAGGGTGCGGATGACGCCGAACACGTCCGCATCGTAGAAGTAGATCCCCACCACGGCCAGATCGGTCTTCGGCTTCTTCGGCTTCTCCACGATGCGCACGACCCGTGACCCCTCCACCTCGGCGACGCCGTAGCGCTGGGGGTCGTGCACCTGCTTCAAGAGCAGCCGCGCGCCGCGGCCCTGGCCGGCGAAGGCGCGCACGTACGGCCCGATCTCGTCCTCGAAGATGTTGTCGCCGAGAAGAACGCAGAGCAGGTCCTTGCCGGCGAAATTCTCGGCCAGCCCGAGCGCCTGCGCGATCCCGCCCGCCTCGTCCTGCACCTTGTAGGTGAACCGGCAACCGAAGTCCTTGCCCGAGCCGAGCAGGGTCACCACGTCACCCATGTGCTCGACGCCGGTCACCACCAGGATCTCCTCGACGCCCGCGGCGGTGAGCTTGCGCACCGGATGGAAGATCATCGGCTCCCGCCCGACCGGCAGCAGGTGCTTGTTGGTGACCTTCGTGAGCGGAAACAGTCGCGACCCGGTCCCGCCGGCGAGGATGATCCCCTTCATCGTGGCTCCATTCGACGGCGCGCGTTTGTGCCAGAAATGCGCCGCAAAGCCAAGAAAGACAGGCGGACCGGGGCGGCGGTCACGCCCGGTACAGCGCGACGGCCGCGATCAGCGCGCTGAACAGGCCGGGGACGGCGGCGCCGAGCCAGGGATCGAGCCCTCCCGCGACCGAGATCGCGTGGGAGATCACCGAGGCCGCCCACAGCACCATCGAGAGCCCCATCCCCAGCGCGACCGCGCCGGCCACCGGCATGCGCCGGCGCGGCCGTTGCAGCAGCAGCGTCAAAGCGAGCGCGGCCAGGGCGCCGGGGACCACGTGGACGGGAGCCGCGACGCGCTCGGCGAGCGCCACTTCGTACTCGCGCGCGCGCTGGCCAGCGTTCTCGCGCCTGCGCACCTGCTCGCGCAGCTGGCGCCAGGGAAGCTGGCGTGGCCGTCCGCTGCGCAGCTGGAGGTCGGTGGGGCTCTCCGGAAACCGCTCGTCCAGCACGGCGAGCCGGCGCTCGGTGATGGTTCCGCCCGGGCCGCCGTAAAGCTCGTAGCGCGTCTCGACCGCGTCCCTCAGCCTCCATTGGCAGACGCGCGGCTCGCCGCCGCACCCTCTCGGCTCGATCCGCCGGGCGTCGATGCGACGCGAGAGCCGGAACGGCGGAGCGATCTCCAGCACGGTGGCCGGCTCCCATCCGCCGTTGCGCTCCGGCCCCAGGTGGTAGATGCGGCCGTCCCTGCCACGCACCCAGTACGAGCCCGCGTTGTACGTCGCCCAGTCGCCCCACCGGTTGAAGCGCTTGACCTGGATCTCCTCCGCCCGCGCGTCCGCGCCCACCACCACCTTCTCGCCCAGCCAGAAGAGGGCCAGGCCGAGCACCGCGGCGAACGCGGCGATGGGGATGGCGAGCCGGACGGGCCGGACGCCGAGCGCGAAGAGCGCGGTCAGCTCGCCGCGCCGGGAGAGCAGCGTCACCACCAGGGACACCGCGATGATCACCGCGACGGGGGCGAGCTGATACGCGACCACCGCCGCCTTGTTGGCGTAGAGCTCCAGCGCGGCGCGGCCCCAGGCGCGCCCGGTGTAGGTGTGCGCGCGGTCGGCGAAGTCGATCACGAGGTACACCAGCACGATGCCGCCCAGCGTGGCGAGGAATTTGCGCAGGACCTCGGAAAGGATCAGGCGATCGAGCTGGCCTCCTGGTTTTTGCCGGCCGCGGACCAGTCAACTCTCCGCCGCTGCGACGTCGGAGCGGCTCTGCTTCCCGGCGAACGAGATGCGGGCGGCGGCGCCGTAGGCCCGCGCCCGGGCCTGGGCGGATCCCGTGCCGAGGGCGGCGACGGTGAGGACGCGCCCGCCCGCGGTGACCACCTTGCCGGACTCGAGGCGGGTGCCGGCGTGCAGGATCCAGAGATCGTCGCCTTCCTCGGCGGCGAGCGCCGGCAGGCCGCGGATCTCGTCCATCGCGCGCGGCGCCCCCGGATAGCCGTGCGCCGCGAGCACGACGGCGACAGCGGTGCGGGAATCCCAGGCGGGTTTCTGCCCGGAGAGCCGCCCCTGCGCCGCGGCGAAGAAGAGGGGCAGCGGGTCGCTGCGCAGGCGGAGCAGGATGGCCTGCGCTTCCGGATCGCCCAGGCGGCAGTTGAATTCCAGCACCCGCGGGCCGTCGGCGGTGAGCATCAGCCCGGCGTAGAGGGCGCCGACGAACGGCGTCCCGCGCCGGGCCAGCTCGCGGGCGGTGGGCTCGAGGATCGTGCGCAAGGTCTGCTCGATCAGCTCGGGTGTGCTGTCCGAAGGCGGGCAGACCGCTCCCATCCCTCCGGTATTCGGCCCCCGGTCGCCGTCCAGCAGCCGCTTGTGGTCGCGCGCGGGAGGAAGGGGGACCAGCGCCTCGCCGTCGCAGAGCGCGATGATGGAGATCTCGCGGCCGGCCAGGCGCTCCTCGATCAGCAGCTTCGCGCCGGGCTTCCACAGCTCGGTCACCGCCGCTTCCGCCTGCTTCGCATCGTCCGCGACGATGACGCCCTTTCCGGCCGCCAGCCCGTCCAGCTTCACCACGCAGGGGCCCTGGGTGCGGACGTACCTCCGCGCCTCGTCCGGATCGTCGAAGACGGCCGCGCGCGGTGTCGGCACTCCCGCCTTCAGCATCACTTCCTTCGCGAACGCCTTGGAAGACTCGATCCGCGCCGCGGCCTGCGTCGGCCCGAAGCAGGGGACGCCCCGCTGCGCCATGCGGTCGGCGAATCCTTCCGCCAGCGGAGCCTCGGGACCCACCACGACCAGGTCCGGCGACTGGGCCAGGGCCGCGTCCGCCAGCGACGGCTGCGCGGGAACGCACTGCGCTTCGCGCGCGATGCCCGGATTGCCGGGGATGGCGACGATCTCGCGATCCCGTCCCCCGCTGCGCAGGGCGCGCACCAGCGCGTGCTCCCTTGCCCCGCTGCCGATGACGACGATCTTGGTCATGATCATTGACGGGGACACCATCATTGGTGTCCCCCAGGCTTACCCTCCGATACCACGCTCAATGCCGGAAATGCCGTACCCCCGTGAACACCATCGCCACGTCGAGCCGGTTGGCGGCGTCGATCACCTCGTCGTCGCGCACCGATCCGCCGGGCTGCGCGATGGCCGTGACGCCGGCGCGCGCCGCCTCCTCCACCCCGTCCGGAAAGGGAAAGAACGCGTCCGACCCCAGCGCCGAGCCGCGCGCCTTCTCGCCGGCCCGATGCGCGGCGATTCGCACCGAGTCGACCCGGTTGGTCTGACCCATCCCGATCCCGACCGTGACGTCCGGGCGGGCGAGCACGATGGCGTTCGACTTCACGTGCTTCACCACGCTCCAGGCGAACGCCAGCGCC
>Ga0070708_100001885_pt1 | contig 16090 bp, 11 predicted proteins | sample KBSK5503metaG_FD_65469 | JGI IMG/M metagenome (GOLD analysis project Ga0070708, IMG submission 65469) | Corn, switchgrass and miscanthus rhizosphere microbial communities from Kellogg Biological Station, Michigan, USA - KBS K5-50-3 metaG | ecosystem: Host-associated > Plants > Roots >... | reverse complement strand
ATCCAGCAACAGCTCCTCGTCGCAATAACTCCCCAAACCGTGACCATTCAAGTTCAAGTCGGCGACCCGAACGAAGTTTCCCCTGTCGCGCAGACGCTTTGCAAGGTGACTTCCCATGAAGCCGCCGCCGCCAGTCACCAGCACACGTTTCATAAGACGATCAACAAGGGCCGCTCAATTCTACTCATATATATCCTGTGGATGTCAGCGTGATATTCTGTCATAATTCGTTTTTTTCCAAAATCGAAAGGAGAAAGCTACAAATCGATTCCAATATCGAGTGCTAGTCCAACATCTGTCTCCCCCCTCGTGAAAGGGAGAGTTCGGCTTGAGTGAAACTAGCCTGGGATGGAGTCATGACAGAGTTCGTGCTTCGCAGCCTCACAGAGAGACCCATTGTTAGCTTAGCTTTGAAGTGGGTTCCGCGGATAGGAACCATTCAACGGTCTTCCTGAGTCCTACTGAAAGGGGAGTCTGTGCCACAAAGCCGAACTCGGCATAAGCCTTAGTCGAGTCCACATGTCGCCTAGGTTGCCCGTTGGGCTTAGCTTTATCCCAGTCAAGTGAACCGTGGAAATGCATTATTTCTATGAGCATGTTCGCAAGGTTTCGTATTGATATTTCCTCGCCGGAACCGATGTTGACTGGTTCGGATTTGTTATAGGATTCTGCCGCCATGATAATCGCTCTGGCAGCATCGTCGACGTAAAGGAACTCCCTGGTCGGGGATCCATCACCCCAAACCGTTATCCGGTCTTGGCCGGACCGTCGCGCGTCATTGATCTTCCGAATTAACCCTGGTATTACGTGCGAATATCTTGGGTCGAAGTGGTCGCCGGGTCCGTAGAGGTTTGTCGGGAAGATGACGACCGAATTGAAATCGTACTGTTTCCTGTAGGCCTGTGATTGGACAAGAAGCATCTTCTTGGCCAGACCATACGGAGCATTTGTCTCTTCAGGGTATCCATCCCAGATGCTCTCCTCTTTGAAGGGAGTGGGTGTATGACAAGGGTAGCTGCAGATTGTGCCCATGGCGACCATCTTCTCAACACCTGCCTTGCGGGCTGCCTCCATCAAGTTAGTTCCCATCGCGATATTATCGTAGAATAGTTCGCCAGGCTTTTCCAGGTTGTAGCCTATTCCACCGACATTTGCAGCTAGGTGGAAAATCAAGTCCCGTTCGTGAACCACCTTTACACAATTATCGAGAACTCTGAGATCGTCACTCTTTGAGCGTGGAACTCTAATGTCCTTACATCCTTTTTCTCTTAATAGTTTGACTAGTACATTCCCTAGGAATCCACTTCCACCAGTCACGAGAATACGTTTTCTTTTCCAGTCGAACAGACTACCGCAGACCTCGAATCTCTACTTCTTGACTGAGTTTGCGTGCTGAAGTGGAGTGATCTTGTTCTCGCGGTACCAGTTGCTAAATGGACTCTGGAAATGAACTGAATTATTGTTCACCCAATCGATTGTAAGTCTGAGTCCATCGTCCAGAGTTGTGGCAGGCTTCCAGCCCAAGATTTTCATGGCCTTAGAATTGTCGCAGATCAGTTTCTCTACATCGTACGGCCTCAGCCGGGATGGGTCAATCTTGATCTCGATTCGCTTGCCCATGAGAGAGGCGATTCTCAGGGCCAACTCTCGAACCGAAATCGCGCTCCCGCTACCTAGATTGATCACTTCCCCGATAGCTTTTGGATTTACAGCCGAGGATACAATTCCTCGAGCCGTGTCATCCACGTAGGTCAGGTCTCTGCAGGCCTCAGTGTTCCCGAGGGACACTTCGGTGTTTCCATTACCTGCTTGGGCAATAATCTCCGGTACTATGTAGGGTTGAGTTATGTTGGGGCCGTAACAGTTGAATGGCCTGACAATGACGGCGGGGAGGCCTAGCTCTTTGCTCATCGTAAAGGTAACCCGGTCAGCGGCCAACTTGCTCGTAGCGTAGCTCGAGTGGGGCAAAGTAGGGTGGGTTTCGTCCATCCGGTCGCGATTTGCCGAGCCATAGACCTCGCTTGAGGAAATGTAGATGAACCGCTCGACCGATTTGGACTTGCTAGCAGCCAACAACATGTTGATCGTGCCGTCGACATTGGTCCTGAAGAAATCTTTATGGTGGAAATATGAGTCTGGCACGAATGGCAACGCAGCAAGGTGGATGACCAGCTGAACGTCGACTAGTGACTCTTCAACTGTTTCGGGGTCGCAAATGTCCCCAACCACTATCTTCGGTGCATCGGTGGCTTTCACGTTCTGAAGATATTCTCTCCTTCCAGAGGAGAAGTTGTCCAGAACGGTGACCACCGCTCCTGCGCGACAGAGCTGTCTGACAACGGCCGATCCGAGGAAGCCGGCGCCCCCGGTGACTAGAACTCTCCTAGTAGCAAGGCCATTGTGCTGCGAGAAGATGCTAGAGGCTTGATCTCTATCGGGGAAACTTGCTGGAATTGAATGCATCCCTTATTTACGCAGCTTGGAGTAGTCGTTCGCCTTCGGGCACTAATATCGTTTGTTTACGAAACTGTAAGTCGGAAAGAAACGAGAGAAAGGAAAGTATCATTACCATCACGAATTGGCTCCACACATCGACAAAGTGTTCTGTTATAATTCGTTTCTCTCCAAAACCGCACGGAGAAAGTAACACCGTTTTCAATATAGACCGTTGAGGCCTCCAAACGTTCTGATTCCCCAGTACACATTTCTCGGCGCAGATTACGCTTCCTAGAGAAGATTTCGAGGCGCCAATAGAGACTTTGATATTCGATACGTCGAAGGTCGACCTATTCGAGATCTTCCCGGATTCAGCTTGTTGTTCCCGGCCTGTTGGTGGTCCAGAGTGTCACGAAGACATCGAAACTTTGTGTTCGGACTTGATCGCGGGGACAGTTGGTAGCCGTTTCTGGAGTCTGCGCGAGATTATTATTCAAGACAACCTGCCTGGCGTTGCATCGTTGAAAGAGAGTGTTGGTCCTCAGGGTAAGACGGAGCACATCAAGCTTTGAGGCTTCCAAAGATCAAGACCTTTGCGAGACGTTTCTACCAATACCTGTTTCGAAAGAAGCACTCGATGGTAGTTGACTCTCTTTTCCTGGTCTCGGTGGCGGCCGTGGTCCTCGAAGCCTTGGGTCTGCTGACGAACCCTACTCCTGTGGGAGACGATGCGCTGGTCCATATCAAGAAGATTATCGATCTTGCAGGAAATTTTCTCCACTTTCAGTGGGATCCCAGATCTTTCAACGGCTATACGCCATCTACGGGCTTCGCTTGGGCATCGTACGGTCCCCCTGCACTATTCGTTTCTCTGGGTCTCGATTCCACGATTGTTTTTCACTTGACGTTTGTCATCTACTTCCTCCTAGTGGGGCCTTCCATCTACTATTTCGCTCGGACCGTCGGTGCCCGTAGAATCATTGCGCTTGCGGTTTCTGTTATTGGCTGGTCGACCACTGGATATTGGGGGTACGTCGGAGGCGGGGCGTATAGTCGAGTGTTTACGCTTCCCCTGATGTTTACTGCTCTTGGCCTAACGTTTCGCTACGTCACCCTGCAAAATCGAGGTCAAGCTGACCCGAGAATATTCTGGCTCCTGCTCGCGGCGTGGTTCTTCACGTTTCTCGGCGATGTCTACATCGGCATTGTTCCAGTTCTCGTTGCGGTTCCTTTCATCCTCCTGTCCGCGGGTCGAAAGAAGATACGGTTAGGCCTTCGACGACTGGTTGCGGTCCTGGCTCCGGTTCTTGCTCTAACCTCTTGGTTCTGGATACCCCTCGCCGTCCACGCTCTTGCAGTTGGTTCACCCCCTTCTGACCTGACCGTGAACACCGATTCGCAAGTCTTCTGGGTCGGACCCATTTTCAGCGTTCTAGCTGTTCTTGCTCGGAAAAAACTCCCCGACCAGCATCTGGGCCCCGAGCATGTGGCGATTCTGTTTTCGCTCAACCTCGTCAGTGTCTATTTTCTCATAATGGGAGCTATCACTCCCCTCTGGTCTTACATCCCTCGAATCTGGGCGACCTACGACTCTTTCAACATTCTTTCATTTCTGTTCCCGCTGACTGTTGCTTGCATATTCGTCTGGATCAAACCCTTGCAACGAGGATTTTTGGCAAAATACCTAGCGTTATTCCTAATCATACTGGTTGTGGTAAACGCGACAATCACAATTGATCGATCGAGACCCCCCGACCGGACAACTCTTAACAATACTCTCGCTCAAGCATTCCAAGCAAACTTCGTAGCGTCGGATAACTACAGAATATCGTTGCAGGGGAGAACCTCGACACGCTTCTTTCCATCGTACTATCCGAACGTGTCACAAACCGGGGGGAGAGTGCTTGGTCTGAACCCGAATCCTTTCTATCAGAGCTGGTACGAGACGGAGGTGTTCTTCAAAGACGACCTTGCCACCCTCAACAATGTATACCTTGAAGACCAACCTCCTATCGATGTCAGAAGTTTGGTTGCAGCACCACAGAACTTTGGGTCAACAACATTCTGGCTCGACTGGTATGGAGTCGGCACCGTGGTTCTCAATCCGGCCTACTATCCCGTCCAGAACACCGGACAAGCCTATTCTGAGCGAGGAGCGCTATTCTCGACCAAGACCGTTCAAACAATCGATGGCCCCCTAGTCTTCGTTAAGCCGATCGACCTCAGCGCCGTATTAGTGGCCACGAACGCCTCTGCGATAGGCTTCTATTCTGAGCAAAAAGACTCGACGACGCAATATAACTCGGTTATCGCCTTGTTCAGCTACCTGGGATTAGATTCCAGATACGTCGTGCCGATTTATCTTTCATCGCTCGACAATTTCAACCCAGGAATATTCAGCGCAATCATAACGGATCAGACCACTTACTCTGTCGCAAGTGCAAAAATCAGCGCTTTGGAGAGACAAGGGACCAAAATTGTCGTGTTGGCGCCCGGGCTTCTTACGCAACTACGAAATCAAGGGCCTTCCGGCGCAAAGGATCTTGTTGGTCTCATCGCTCCTGCGGTCCCAATGCAAATGCAGAACCTCACCACAAGTTCATACTCTCCATCGCAAACCCTCACTTTTAATCCTCAGCAATGGACGCCGGGCTATAGTCAAAACGCCAATGGCCAATTGCAAATCATCCAAAACAACCTGACACTGACACTCAACATTCCCGATACTACTAGGACAGCACAGTTCGATCTAGACGTTAGCTTGGGGAATCCGGTAATCATATCCGACCAACTTATCGCTGGCATCAATATAGCAGCTAACGTGCAGGCAAACGTTGGGTTTGTCTTCACATCAAACAACTTCACATCAAACGCTGTGACGTCGAATGCGAACCTCGTACCAGGTCAGTGGGCCGATCTTCGAGTTCCCTACACCAATTTCACCAGGTCAGAGTTCGCACTCGCCACGGGATTCGTCCTCGCGATAACGGTTCCCCCAGGTCATCAGAGTGCAACAGTCCAATTAGGGAGTGCGAATCTTACCGAGGCCGGCTACACAATCTACGCGCCTTCCAACAAGATATCCGTATCCGCTAGTGGTTTGCTCGAAGGGTCGTTTAGCCCTGGAGTCACTATCATTCTCACAGCTCAGAACGGTGACATGATTGGAGCATATCCAGGGAAGAATACCCAAGCCACCGAAACCATCATTCCACTTCACGCTTTCACGAGCAGCCGCAATCAGAGCTTTACGAGAGTATTGTCGGTTGGGGGAAATGCCCAGCCTGTCGCTCTGGCCCTTTTCCAGCAGTCAAATTGGATTCCCGTTGAAATGAAGTGGACTACAAACCAGAACTTGAGCGATCAAGGAATCCAAGCTGGTTTCCGTGGCCTCGTATGGAAAGAGACCTTTACGAGTTATTGGGCCATTCAAGGGAACAGCCTCTCTGGCAAATCAACGTCCCTGCCTTACTTCTTAGCCGGCCCCGGAATGATCTACGTGCCCCTCAACAGTTCAGCAAGTATCAATCTCAGTATCTCCTATCAAAACATCATCTACAGCCTCGTCCTACCCCTCGCCTCGTCTCTTTTCCTCCTACCACTCGTACTGTTCAGAAGAAAGATCTATCGGCTCGGAACAATCAGAACGCTCTCGTAGCAACACCATGTGCGCAACTCAGGAGCGAGCGTCGGTTGGCAACGTCGAGATTAGTATCATCGTGCCAACTCTTAATGAGGCTGAACATATCAGCCGACTCCTCGCCTCCCTTCGCTCCCAATCACCGGTGAATTCTGAGGTGATCCTAGTCGATGGAGGGAGCCAAGATGGTACGGTTAAGATAGCCCAGTCTTTAGGCGCGAAGGTCTTCGTTCTGGAAGGTGCGAGAGAGTGGGAGGCTAGGAACTATGGGGTTGCCCAGTCTAAGAGCGCTGTTCTGATGTTCACGTCCGCCGATGTGGTCTTCCCGCCAAACTCATTAGAGTCTGTCCTGCGACACTTTCGAGAGAACCTCTCCCTCGGAGCGCTCACAGGTCCAGATTTTCCGTATGACGGAGGCCCAACGCTGCTGTTCATCTACAGTCTATACAACACTGTCCGCTTTCTGTCTTCCAAACTCCCATATCCCCACAAGACCTTCTCATCGAGCACCAATTTTCTCGTCGTGCGGAGAGGGATCTTCTCAGAGACGGGAGGCTTCAAGATCACAGATGGAAACGCCGATGGCATGATGGGACGATACTTGGTACGCAGATATCAGACAGTCTTCGACAATAGAGCTCCGGTTTACATTTCTGCACGTCGAGCGAAGAGCTGGGGAATCATCCGATTCAGCCGCCACTATCTCTACGTTCTGGAGAACTTTTTTCCCTGGATCTCCCATAAACGTTGGTTTCAGAGTTTGAAAGCAAAATCTGCCAAAAGCCACAGCGAGATACATGGCAAGCATCCTGTTTCGAGTTGATGCCGTCCAGGCATGAAAATTCCCACATTACTAGCCGAGTCCACTACATTCAGTCATTGTGTGAAATATCCATATGATTGCGGAGGTCCGCACGGCATCCTACCCAGAGCTGTTGAACCAACAAAGTCACTCGGCCGAACAGCAACGCTAAGAGCAAAGTTCACCGCAATCCATAGGGTAATCCAATCAGCTCAAACGCCATGGTTTCACCTCGCCGGCCAAAGTAAGGTCTCTCCCTGATCAAGGGAAGCTAGACCTTGGTTGGGTAGCTGGGATGTCTCCTCCTTGCAGAAAGCCGATGCCTTGTTTCTGTCCTTGCTCTAACCTGATGGCTTGTCGGTCGCGGACGAGAGTTCAGCCGATTCCTGCCTATTAGGGTAGTCAAGACTAACATTATACGCCTCCCACCTAGACGCTCCCTGAGCCTCGTGAAGATCAGCGCAGTGATTCCCCTGTACAATGAGGAGGAGGTGATCGACGAGTTCGGAGAACGGCTCGTCAAATCGTTGCGCGAGCTTTCGGTGGACTACGAAGTTATCTTTGTGGTTGAGGGGACCGACGCAACTCTGGCAAAGGTCACTGAACTCTCAAAACGAGACCCTCGGCTCAGGGTTGAGTACAATGCAAGAAGGCTAGGGTTGGGAAAGGCAACCAAGAAGGGATTGGGGCTTGTCGATCCTAGGTCCACCTATGTCCTGACAATGGACTCCGATCTAAATCACGATCCGGAAGAGATTCCATTGTTGCTGGGAGCAGCAAAGAACGCAGATGTGGTTGTGGGCTGTAGATCCAAGACCCGTGGTCTCGTGAAAGAACTTCCGTGGTTCAAGAGAGTGGTTAGCGCTTCAACGAACTGGGTGTTAAGAAACGCGTTCGGCATGCAATCGACCGACATAACTTCAGGTTTCAGGATCTACTCTGTCAAATCGGTTGAGAGCATCCGGGATGAACTTGTCGCGAAGAATTTTGAGGTCACGGCCGAGTTGCTGATAAGAGCCAAGAAGAAAGGATTCTCAATTGCTGAGGTCCCGATCACGTTCACACGAAGACCAAGAGGAACCAGCAAGCTGAGTTTCGTGAAGAGTGGAATCGGCTATGTCACCTTGCTACTTCGTCTTGGTTTTTAGAGGCCGCTCGAGGGAGGTCTCTACTACTCTTTCTTTGATTGAAGATAGTTCTGCCTGAGGAAAGTCGTCGGTCTGACGGGATGCGAACAGGAGCAATGAGCTCCAGTCCGAATAGTTCGATACACCCATTGCTAAATTGACCGTTTCCATCAGAAGCCTTAGCTTGTAGTTTCCAAGAACCCGAATCTCGCCATTTACCGCTTTCCTAAAAGGACGCTTGACAATCACGTAGCTGAATCCACATTGTTTGAGTTTGCTCGTCAGTGCTTCGATCTTTCCATGTTCCGTATGAACCTCCACGACCATTTTTGCGATCTTTCCTAAAGTTTCTTGATCAGATGATGGGATTACATCGAACTCCGTTCCTTCTATGTCCAGTTTGAGTAGGTCTATCTTTCGGCCCTGAACACCTTGAAGTGCGTCACTTAGCAAGTGTGGGAGGGAATTGGCCTGGACTAGAATCGGCTCTGAATTCCTACGTGTTCTCACTGAGCCGAGTTGTGAGTTACCTCGTCTATGGAATTTTGCGAAGCCATCCTTTGTCCAAAGGGCAGATTCTATGATATTGACGTTGGTTAGGCTGTTCCTTGTTATGTTTGTTGAAAGAATTCGGAAGATATCGTTGTCCGGTTCTAATGCGAGAACCTTGCTTGCCGATAAGGAAGCGATTATTGTATACAGACCGGCGTGAGCACCTACGTCTACAACTATCTGCCTGGGATGTGTAAGTTCGAATTGAGGAAAGAATTCGTATTCTCGATTGAAGAGGATGTCCTTAATGCTGAAGAAGACTGAGTCTGCAGGTACCAATGCCTGAAGATGTCTACCGGCAACACTGAATCTTACGCTTCGAGACGCGGTTCCCAACCTTAGGGTCGAATTGAGAAGTCTCCCGAAGTCCAACACTGGTCTACCTCGCCACAACTCCGGGCCTAGTTGAAGCGAGAGTGATTCGACAGCGTAAGTAAGACATTTGTTCCGCATTCTCTAGGCATACCCTCTAAAGCGTTGAGGCCGAACATGAAATCAATCCTAACTATTGGAGAGTGCCTTGGCACTGATGGATCCTTGTTGCATAACTTGGGAGGAAGTCTGCGATCCCGATGAAGCCGACGAGCCCCTTGTTCTCCATAATTGTTCCGACCTACAACGAGGAACAGCTTCTTCCCGCGCTTCTCGACTCGATCCACCATCAGACGTTGCAAGATTTCGAAGTAATTGTTGCAGACGATCAGAGCAACGACCGGACCCAGCAAATAGCCCTTGATTATGGAGCGAGAGTCATCAGAAACGATGGGATCGGGGAATACCCTTCGAGAAACGCTGCTGCAGAGGCGGCGGATGGATCCATACTTGTCTTTACTGGAGCTGACGCCCGCATGCCAACTAACCTGCTGAGTTCAGTGGCCTCGAAATTCAAAAGGGATTCAAGGTTAGCGGGGATCTATTGTCCTACATATCCGTACGACGCGGCTTTATGGGCGAAGATAGAATTTATGTCATGGTATGTGCTTACCACTATTCTTTACTGGGTTACGAGGGAAGCTAATGCTAGCACTGCCTTCTTCGCGATAAGGACCAATATCTTCCGAGAGACTAAGGGTTTCCGTAATGTGATGCACGCCGATAGTTCTTTGTCACGACAAGTCTCCAAATCCTTCAAGATCCGGCCTCGTATCGATATGGTGATTTTCGTCTCTGGCCGACGAACCCAAATGGGATTTGTCCGGTTCAACCGTTATCATCTTGCAATGATAGTGGACATTGTGTTCGCATTTCTCAGAAAGTCTAACTGGTTGAATGAGCAAAGGAAATACCGCATTCTGCTTCACACAAAGTCCAGACGATCTCGTGGACAGGAAACACCTGGAGTTTGAGGCTCCCACGAGACAGCAGTCTCGCAAGACGGCTTGCTGAGGCTGGAGTCATATGCGGAGTGGGGTTGTCTATCGCTGTCGTTATTGGATTTCTTCAGGATCCGACTCCATTTGGCGACGATGCGATATACTATGTTGGAGCCACAAGGTCGCTCGGATCAAGTTATCCTTTTCTGGGCTGGGATCCACACGCGTTCGCAGGCTACATCCCGACGATTGGCCTGAGCTGGCTCACGTACCTGGGACCATTCTTGCTCGTGAGGACGGGTTGTGATGCCATCTCCTCATTCCACTTGGCGTTCGTCTTTGTGTTCTTATTGTTCGGCGTCGCCGTTTTTTATTTTGCGAGAAGTGTCGGTTCAGATAGGACCGTCTCCTTCTCCATGTCGATTCTCGCTTGGTCCACGAATGCGTACTGGAACAATGCGATATGGGGAGGCGCTTACAATCGCGCCTTCACTGTCCCCTTCATGATACTCGCTATGGGAGCGACCTACAGGTACGCGTCTTCTCTGAACAGCGAAAGGTTGCTTGTGCGCGGTTATTGGATCTGCTTGGCTGCCTGGACGCTGACCTATTTGGGGGATGTCTTCCTCGCGATAACCGGGACAGCCATTGGTTCGATATTTCTCCTCATTTCAGCCGGTACGATGAACATTGTTTCGGGGCTGAAACGTGTAGGGCTTGTCTTCCTTCCGGCCGTTGGGCTCACATTCTGGCAGTGGGTTCCGATTCTTCTCCAGGACTTGACAGTGGGTCCCTACAGAAATCAATACGTTGGACCGGTTGACTGGACCTCCCTCTTTCTTCCTGGTTCTACTTGGCAATCAACTCTAAACCTCGTTTACATACCTCTAATCCTTTCTCTTTGCGTAATCCTGCTTCTGACCAGATCCCAGACGTCCCTGACAGAGAAGGCGTTTCTGGTCGCATTATCTGCGGTAGGCACTTACTGGTTTGTTATGGGCTGGGTTATGCCTCTGTGGCCATATCTGCCACGGCTCATGGCTTCGAACAGTTCGGTCGAGAACTTGGCCTGGATCTTCCTGATGACTCTGCCCGTTCTCTTTGCAGTGTTTCGACGAAACATGATGATTTCAGTGAGGCCTGTTTTTCGCCTTGGATTCAGAGGTTGGTTCTCTTTAGATGGCAAGAGGCTAGTCAACATTCTCCAGACCACTACTTTGCTCATTATCGTCGTCAACGCACTGATTATCGTACCGGGGATCAAGCCGGTAAATTGGGGGCCTCTCACCTCCCAGCTCAATACTGGGGTTAACGCTGTTCTTGGCCCTCCCTCCAGTGATTACAGGATTTCGCTTCAAGATCGGGCTTTGACGAGAGGATTCTACTTCTATCAACCCGACAGGTTTGATACTGGGGGCCGCGTTGTAAACCTGAATCCCAACCCTTTCTTCAATAATTGGTACGCCACAGATGTCTTTTACAAAAACGACCTGTCTTCGATCAACACGAACTATGATGAAGATCGCCCGGCAGCAAATGTCTCGTCCCTGCTCGAATCGCCCTACAATTTTGCGGGGGTTAAGTTCTGGTTCGACTGGTACGCAGTAGACGGTGCGGTGTTTTATCCTTACTCCTATCTCTACAATACGATAGGCAACTACTCAGTCAGATCCTCTCTCTTCTCCGTAGCCGAGAGATCGACAACCTATTCGATACCTGAGGTCTTCGTAACGACGGAGAGTCCAAGCCCAATTCTAGCGGCTACCAACGCTACAACCGTCGGTCTCTACTCTACCTCGAGCAATCCGGAGTACGAGTATCGGTCACTGATATCGATCCTCGCCACGATGGGACTAAACTCTCGTTTCGTGGTTCCCCTCTACCTGCATTCAATCCAGGACGCGTTAACTATCCCGGTTGATCTCCTAGTAACAGACTCCGACACTTACTCTGCCAAGACTCCCGAAATGCAGGCACTGCTCAAAACCAGTAGCCTCATAGTCGTCTCCTCGGAAGACGGCCCGCTCGGATCGGGAGCGAGCATCCAACTCATAGGTACCCACCTACTCGTCGAGATTCCTCTCTCCTTTTCACAGCTCGTCAGCCAAAGCGAATCCGGTGGGTATTACTTCATGAGTTCGGCACCCATAGTCGGTCTCGATTCCTTTAACGCGTCCGCGTCCTCATACTACGGAGCAATTACTTCGGCTATCAATCCAAACACTTGGAACCCGACCTTCACTACTTCGAACGTTCAAGGCACGCTCCAAATCGACTCGAACAGCGTGACCCTTAACTTGACGAGCACTGATACGACAAGAAGGTCGCAGTTCAACATTGACTCGTTATTGCAGAATCTGGCCCCTCTCTCCAACGGGATGAAAGTGAGTCTCCTAGTTCAAACTACAGCAAACATCTCTCTAGGCGTCAGCCTCACATCGAACGGCGGGTGCTGTCCGAACTATGTTGCAGCCGATGAAGAGATTAAAAGTGGAGATCCTGTTCAGATCCAGATTCCATATTCCGATTTCAAGAAATGGGGCAACTCGAGTGATATGTTTGGCGTTTCACGAGACCTTACGCTTGCGGTAAATCTGCAGCCTGGTGAAGCGAACGCGGTCGTCCGGATTAGCAATGTATCTCTGGTCATTCCAGCCTACACGATCTCTGATCTTCCCAAAGCTATATCCTTATCAGACGATGGGGTTCTGCTGTTCAACACATTTGGAGCAAACGGAGTGGGAATGATGAACAAGTATAATGCCTCCACGACTATCCTAAATCTTTCTGGATCTACACAAAAGAGTATAACTACAATTGCGAGCCTCAGCGGAGGCGAAAGCAACGCGAGGTACGACAAGATTATTATCGCTGGAGGAATCGGGCAACCTACACCCATGGTTGTTTTGTTTGCACAATCCCCTTGGAGGTCAGTCCATGAGACATGGTCAAACAATGAGAACATGATCTCCTCATCAGTACCGCAAGGATTTCGAGGAGTCATTTGGAAAGAGACTTACAGCTCGCAGTGGAGATTCGAATTTGGATCCGGCGCAGGGATGAGTCCACTTCTGTACTATTACGCTGGCCCAGGCATGATCTATATTCCTCTCGCAAATAGCACGGGCCAATTAGTTGCAAGTTTTACATCTACAACCATAACGTCGGTCGCAGTTCTGTCGATCTCTATCGCAACAATTGCATCTCTGGTCGTTCTGAGAAAGAGGCTTCCAAGGCTTGGTCTACGGCGAGGCTCATCCGGGAGGACTTAGGCCTGCTGAAACAGCTGGATACCATTTCAGTATTCGGGTTGGGCAAGTTAGGGCTACCGTTCGCGGTTTCTTGGGCTAGCCGGGGATTTCACGTAATCGCTGCTGACGTGAGACCTGAAATTCTCGAGGCCGTCACTTCCGGTGACGTGACTCGCGCCGAACCCCCTGTTGGAAGTCTTCTGAAGAAGGCGATGTCGATGATCACGGTGACGGATGACTTGGAGGAGGCAGCGAAGAAGTCCGATGCTTCATTCGTTATTGTTCCCACTCCAAGTGATCGCGATGGAGGTTTCTCGACCTATTATGTTGAACAGGCGCTCGAGCCAATTGCGAGAGCAATCAGGACGAAGAAGACATTCCACTTAGTCTCGGTCGTTAGTACAGTTCTGCCAGGAGCATCGGACTCGATTCTGAAGCCTCTCTTGGAAAGTATTTCTGGGAAGATGTGCGGCCGCGACTTTGGGCTGTGTTATAGTCCGGAATTCATAGCTCTAGGAGAGGTTGTTCATGGGCTTCTAAACCCGGACATGGTTTTGATTGGAGAGTCAGATTCGCGCTCGGGAGAGATGCTCTCTGGAATGTATGAAAGATTCTGCAAGAATAGCCCACCGATCGTGAGAATGAGTCTGTGGAATGCTGAACTCGCGAAGATATCGGTAAACGTTTACGTTACCATGAAGATCTCCTTCGCTAACACGCTCGCGTCGCTGTGCGAACAGGCGCCGGGGGGAGACGTAGACGTCGTGTCCCGCGCCGTCGGCCTAGACTCCAGAATCGGTCCAAAGTATCTCAAAGGTGGACTGGGATACGGAGGACCATGTTTTCCCAGAGACAACCGGGCGTTTTCTCATCTTGCTGAGATGCTGGGAAAGCAGGCAAAACTCAGCAGGGCGACGGATCAGATCAATCAAGAGCATTCGCATCTCCTGTCCCATCGGATCATCGAGAGTTTGCACGGGATCGAGGACCCTCGCGTCGCCGTCCTTGGTTTGACCTACAAGCCAAATACGTTCGTTGTCGAAGAATCGGCCGCGATCTACATTACGCAGGATCTAGTCGAAAGCGGCGCTACTGTGAACTGCTATGATCCAGCCGGAATGGAGTTTGCGCGAGGAGTTCTCGGCAACAAGGTCCACTATGCTCCGAGCGCCTCAGAGTGCCTGGAAGGCTCTGACTTCTGCGTCATAGCGACTCCTTGGGATGAGTTCAGAAACCTCTCCCCAACTGTATTTGTCGCCAAGATGCGTCATCCCACCATCCTGGACTGCTGGAGAATCCTCGACCGCTCCAAGCTCATAGCAGACCCAAGAGTCCGGCATATTGCAGTGGGAATTAGTTCTACAGAGGCGTGGAAGCCTAAGACGCCCGGCGACTTGGGGACGAGCGTCAACATGCCGGTAATCGCCGAGAGATCGGCAAAATAAGAGGAGTCTCGAGTTCCCATCCGGTCGGCTTGAATAGGTAGCTGGTAAGTTGCAGATTCCAGAATTCGACCTTGACTGGGATCGCGCGACCAATGAGATCGTCGCGTTCATTCAAGACAAGGTCAAGTCGGCGGGAGCGGGGGGAAGCGTCATCGGGCTCAGTGGGGGCATCGATAGCAGTGTCGTTGCCAGCCTGCTCGTGCGTGCCCTCGGTAAGGATGGTGTGATAGGCGTGCTTATGCCCACGACATTCACACCGAAGGAAGATATTGAAGATGCGCAATGGCTTGCAGAGTCGCTTCAGATTAGATCAATGGTTGTCAACATTCAGCCCATGGTCGAGGCATTCAGGAACGCCCTAAAGGCGAGCGAAAAAGGCGAGACAACAAAGATTCCCCTCGCCAATATTCGTTCAAGGGCCAGGATGATAGTACTGTACTTTTTCGCCAACTTGGACAATTACCTAGTTGCTGGAACTGGTGATCGGAGTGAGGATCTCATCGGGTATTTCACGAAGTATGGGGATGGGGGCGTTGACTTTCTTCCGATCTGCCACTTGTATAAGACGCAGGTGAGGAAACTGGGAGAGCATCTTGGACTTCCCTCACGGCTAGTCTCGAAGCCAAGCAGCCCCCAACTCTACCCGGGCCACCGAGCAACCGACGAGATCCCTCTGGATTATGATCGATTAGACCGAGTCCTGAGTTTGCTCTTCGACGAGAAGAGATCTCCTGAGAGGGTCGCAGAGGAGACGAAAGTTCCGATAGAAAAAATTCAAGAGGTGTTGCGAAGGTTCCAGGCCTCCGCTCACAAGCGAGCCTATCCTTTCATGGTGCGCCAGTGGTAACTGACCGGCTCTCCTCTATTCGAATGATCAAACCCGCGAACCGCCGAGATCAAGCATTATATCACTCCAGGGAGAAGAACGGAAGGACTTTTCACAGCAACTTAACGGCTATCTTGAGGATTGAGCGTTCTCTCGTTTCAGAATCGGCATCTGGGACGAGGCTCCGCTCACGTCGCTCTCTGTCGACTTTCTTATCATTTCGATCAGGTGCTGCTCGACGTGAGGGTGTAGAATAGTCGAGGCACCCTGTTCTTCAGGGGTCGTGTGCTCTGTCAGGATGAGATGTTCCAGCTCCTTGTGTGTCCGTCTCAGCTTCATGTAGAGGCCCATGGCCACCGCGCTGAAGATACCCACAGTGCTCAACGCGACAATCGCGAAACCACTGCCCTGGAGGGACGAGTTGACGTAGGCCTGGAAGTAGAAGTCGTTCTGATAATTCTCTATCATCCAGAACCCAAGATAGGCGATGATAAGCGACTGGAGTGTGATCAGGATCTTGACCGGACTGGGAATGTATCTCTTTGCAGTCTCGATATGCTCGCTCGTAAACTACCACCGGGATCTAGAAGCCCTCGACTCCGAATCCAGTTCATCTAGCTTCCAGGTTCGATATGGGCGAATTGTGCCCTTGGAAATGGATTAATAGTATCCAGGTTAGAGCTTGCGAGAATTCCGGT
>Ga0070708_100001884_pt1 | contig 16091 bp, 17 predicted proteins | sample KBSK5503metaG_FD_65469 | JGI IMG/M metagenome (GOLD analysis project Ga0070708, IMG submission 65469) | Corn, switchgrass and miscanthus rhizosphere microbial communities from Kellogg Biological Station, Michigan, USA - KBS K5-50-3 metaG | ecosystem: Host-associated > Plants > Roots >... | reverse complement strand
CCGATTGCGCTGGGGGTCGGCTTCATCCGCTCTCGCATGGCGGGGGCCGCAGTCGGAGAGCTCCTGGTCAAGGTCGGCGGCCACCCTGCCCCACGGGACCTTGAGGCGGCGATCCGAGCCGCCTTGCACGATCCGACCGCGAGGCTGCTGCGGTGGGCGCCAGGGACCGCGGCCTATTACAGGGTCGACGGCAACCCCGCCACGATCCAGCCCAGCGACGACCGCGAGCTCACCGAGATCTTTGGTGGTGACCGCCTGCTGGGTGTGATCGAGCATGATCCCGTCCTGAACGAGGAGGGTGACCTCAAGCGATCGGTCGCTGCTGCGACGCGGATCGTTCTCGAGAACGAATTGCTCTCGACCTCACTGCAGGCGCAGGTGGCCGATGTGGCCCGCCTGCCAAGCGGCGTCGTTACCATGATGCGCACCGACATCGAGGGGTCCACGGAGCTGCTGGCGCATCTCCGAGAGCGGTACGCGACCCTGCTCCTCGAGCTGCGGCAGCTGCTGCGCGGTGCCACACAGCACGGCGGCGGCGTCGAAATCGATTCGCGGGCGGACGAGTTCTTCGCTGCCTTCCCGAGCGCCGGAAACGCGGTTGGGACGGCGATCGAGATCCAACGGCAGATTGCTGCTCGTGACTGGCCCGACAATTCGCGGGTGCGGCTACGCATCGGGCTGCACACAGGGAGGCCGGAGCTGACGAGCGAGGGCTACGTTGGGATGGACGTTCACCTCACCGCCCGCGTGAGCGCCACCGGCAATGGTGGCCAGATCGTCATTTCGGATGCACTGCGCGGCGCGATCGGCGAGGAAGTCGACACGTTTGAGATCCACGACCTGGGTTCCTATCGACTTAAGGGCATCCCCCGCACGGTCAGCCTCTTCCAGGTCGACATCCCGGGCTCGCCGAATGCGTTTGCGCCGCTGCGCGCTGAGCTGATCGAAGCTGCGCGGTCCTGAGCTCATACCGCGACTCACGTCGGGCGACTCGAATTGCCTAGCCTCGCTGGTTCTTTAGCCCGAGTGACGTAACAACTGGCCAAGGCGTGGAGCGGCCGGTACGTGCGGGGATCGTGGCGCCGCGGGGCTAGGATGCTGCGATGAGCCGGTTGCTTCTGCTAGGGCCCTTGTCCCTAGCGGCCCTCCGCGTGTCTCACTTATTGTGGCGCCGGGCTCTCCTCCCCTTCGCTTGCGCACTGCTCATGTTGGGCTGCCGAGCGGCCGCCCCCACGAACCAGATCGCGATCAAGAACGACACGGCGAGCTCGGCTCACGTGGAATACGCGTACGCTGGCGGGCTCTTTGGGGGGCCGATAGGGGCCGCAATGTCGAAGTACGACGTTCCGGCCGGCCAGACACTCCAGACGGGGGCCACTTATGAGGCCACAACACTCGCCATCACCGTGGGTGGCCAGACGATCCATCTGCCCATCACCCCGGCCGGTCCCGGCGATGAGGTGCTCGTGGAGTTGCTCGCGCCGGGTGGCACGCGTGTGAGTGCGGTGCCGATACCGGGGGCTTGCCCTGAGAGCCCGCCGCCGACGTCGTGAGGGACGTGGACCTCTTTCACGTGGTTTGCGCAGCGAGTTAGCACCTGGGCGACGCGGAGAACCTCCGGCAGGCATCACGTAATAGGTGGACAAGGCGTGGAGCGGCCGCTACGTGAGGAGATCGCGGTACTGTCTCAGTTTGAGGTCGATCGCCAGCGAAAGAGCTCCACCTGGCAGAAGCGTCGCGCGAGCTCATCAACCATCAGCGCCGGGTGCCTGGGCGGGGAGCTGACTGGCTATGCCTGCCTGCTCAGTCTCCGCTGCGCCTGCGTCAGGGCCGACGGACAGATCCCGGTCTTCCATCTCCCAGGCGTGGTCGAGCAGGTGATATGCGGTGTGTCGGATGACGAATTGGACAGTCCAATTGCGCGCCGCTGCGCCACGCGCGTTGTACTTACGAATCGCGGCGCAGAACTCCTCGCGGTAGGCGCGGAGAGCATCGGGATCCTGCTGTGCCTCGATAGGCGTGGTTACGCCGACCTTCTTCGCGAAGTCACTGATCTCGACGTTGTTCACGTGCTCGACGATCCTGTCCCGGTCGCGTCCTCCTCCCCGCGGACCCTTCCGCAGCTCCGCGGAGACACCGGAGGCGACATCATCGAAGTAGGTCCAGCAGGCCCGGAGCAGGGCGATCTTGCGTTCGCAGGCGGCTTCGCTCATCTGCTCTTCCTCGGGTCCGGCTGCTCGCATTGAGAGCCCATAGAAATCGGTCATGCCGATGCCCTCAACGCGTTCGCCGACGACCGGGTCGCCGATGCCGCCGAACTCGTCCGCGATGCCGGCAAGCTCAGCGACCTTGGCGTAGCGCCCGCGATACGTATCGAGGACGCGGAGCGCGTCTTCTTCCGACCTCCCGCTCCGCTCCCAGCCTGGCCAGTCGAAGGCGACGGCCACGGCCACGGGCTTCTTCCTGCCCAGCTCAATCATCACGCGGAGCGAGTCGTCCATGAGTGCAACCTCGACGGGAACGGGGAGAGTTCGGTCGCCAACGATTCTAGGGATGTCCTTCCACGCTACAGACCGCCAAACTGAGACACCACCGAGATCGCGGATCCGTTGACATTTCGACAATGTCGCCCAGCCCGCGGAGACTGAATCGCGACGCCGGACCCAAATCGGCAATATTCCGAGCCCACCGGTAGCAATGCTGGTAGCAACAGGGGCGAACACGCCCGGTCGTCGGCTCGGGCGGATCGGCTAACCTGAGCGTGCGAGCGACATCGGCGGACGTTCGCGGACGCACCGGCGGGGACTGCAAATACCCTGACAGAGCGGATCAGAGCACCGATTTAACCCTAGGCGGGGCGCTGGCAGAGGCCGAACGGGATCAGTGCCAGCCCGACGAAGAGCGTGACCGTCAAGACACCCAGGGTCGACGCCATGCCTAGCAGCGTGCCCCACCACGGGTGGTCTCGACGCACTAAGGCGGCGACCAGCACGCCGGCCAGCACGCACCCGCCGCCCATCAGCAGCCCCACGACCAGTGAGGGGCCCACCGCTTCGGCGGGCGTCATGCGCGAGCCGAATTGGCAGTCGACCCGGGCGATAGGCAGCCAGAAGAGGACGGCCACGACCGCACCCACGATCATGGCAACGACGGTCGCTGCAATCACGACGCTTCGCAGCGTCAGCCGATTCCACGCAAAACCAGCAGTCAGTGGCGCAGTGAGCAGAAGCGGAACGACGACCAGCCAGCCGAACCACGCCCGGTCTAGAGGGCCGACGTACAGCAGGCGGTCACTGGCTACCGAGAGGGCGTAGGCCAGGGCTAGCACCGCGATTGGCGCAGCGATCCCACCCCTACGCGAACTCCGTATTTCCAAGGCGGCCGCATGACGTGATCATCGGCTCGGCGTCAACGGGTGCGCTGGCCGACCACCACGTGTGCCCGGTGTACGGCACTCGGCTGGTTCGCATACCGTGAGATACGGATTTCGATCCCCTTCAGGGAAGGCCCTGCGCCGCCTCTACCGCGTAGAGCTGCCACTCGCCCGGAACGCCCTTCAGCCAGTGACGGCCGCGGTCGAGCAGCTCGACGTTCGCGCCTGAGACGGCGTCGCGGAACGCGTCGGAGACGAGTATCTCCCCGTCGCCGGCCTCAGCCATGACCCTCGCCGCCGCGTGCACCTCAATGCCGCTCACCTTTTCGCCCCGCATCTCGCATTCGCCGATGTGAACCCCGGTCCGCGTCTCGAGCCCAAGCTTCTTCACCGCCGACCGGATGGCCCAGGCGCATTGCAGGCCGGCCACAGGTCGCGAGAACGTCGCAAAGAAGGCGTCGCCCGCCGTGTCGACCTCGTGACCGCCCGTCCGCGCGAGCTCCTGACGGACCGCCGCGCGATAGCGGCCGAGAAGCATTCGCCACCGTTCGTCGCCCAGCTCGACGATCGCTTGCGTTGAGCCCACGATGTCGGTGAAGAGCAGGGTGAGCACTGCGCGGGCGGGCAGGAACCGGTCGACGACCGGGCGGACCCATCGCCGGATGGGACCGAACGCCAGAGCCGCTCCAGCGCCAAGGGCGGCGGCGACCAGATCCGAGTGCTGGCCGGTGACCGTCTCGGCAATCCGCTGTAGCGCAACATTCGCGAGCCCGAAGACGGCGACCAGCGCCGCCGTTACCGTCGCGTACACGACGGTGCGGTTGATGAGCAGGTCGATGTCGTAGAGGCGGTACCGCAGGATCGCGATCCCAATGGTGATCGGCAGGATGAGAAAAAGCGTCAGGGCGAGCGTGTAGAAATCGAACGGCAGGTTGAGCGGCCCGGTCGCAAGCGCGAGGAGCAGCGGCGTGATCACGATCGTGGCGCCGTAGGTGAACCACTTCATCTGCTGCCGGACCTCCCCCTGCGAGCGCCGGAATCGCACGATGATGAGTGCGAGGATGCCGAGGAGTGCAGCCAGCATCCCGAGACCCGCCACGACCTTGACGGCGTCCATGACTGGGGCGAGCCACGCCACGGCAAGCGGGTTCGGCAGGTCCTGGGCGAAGACTGGGGTGTTGGCTGAGAACGCCCCTCCGACCGTAAAGAGCCCGATGCCGATCGCGAGCAGGACTGGCACGATCCGCCATCGCGGCGACGGCAGACGCCCGTCGGGGAAGTAGATCAGCAGGAGCAGGAGGCTGGTGATACCGGCCACCGACAGCTGCTGGATCGTCCAGGCCACGCCCAGGGCGGCGTCGATGGGTCGGACACGCCGGACCACGTCGTCCGCGGCGAAATTCAGGGCAAACCCCAGCGGAAGGGTGATGACCAGCCAGCCGACGGGGTTCTCTGGTTTACGGGATGCGATCAGGCCGCCGACGATCGGAGTGACCAGCAGGAATGAGCCGATCGCCGCGGTCTGCCACCAGGTCACCATGGGGGCCTCTCCAGCCCCCGGGCGCAGCGGGATTATCTGTATGGCCAGGCTGAGGGCCAGGAGTCCGATCGCGACCGCGGCCAGCGCCCAGGCGATGATCGCCGCGTTTCTGCTGGGCGCCGACGCTGGGCTCGGCTCCCCTGCAGGTCCGTGCACCGTAGCAGTCTACGAGCCGTTCTTAGCCATACACGGAGGATGCTCCGGACCACCCCAGCCGGCTGGTTCGCATACCGTGAGGTACGGACCACTATCCCATCCGCGTGAGCGTGACGACTACCATGTTTCACCGAACACGCACAAGGGAATCGGAATGGGAACGGGAGTGAACCAGGTGCCGGACAACGATATCGGGTTGTCGGTCGCACCGCCCGACCCGGCAGACATAGACGCGATCACCAATGTCGCGAGCGACTACATCGAGGGCTACCTCGATGGCGACGAGGAACGCATGCGTCGTTGCCTCCACCCGGACATGGTGAAACGGACGATCTACCACGACCCCGAGCGCGGCGGCTGGCAGCTGGGTCGTACGGCCACTGCCGAGATGATGGTCGGGTGGACCCGGGACCGAAAGGGGCACCCGGCCGTCGCCCACGAGCGAGCGTTCGAGATCGCGGTCCAGGACGTATTCCGCCACATCGCCTCGGTGAAAGTCCTGTCGCATCCGTACATGGACTACCTCCAGGTCGCGAAGATCGGCGACCGATGGCTGATCGCGAACGTGCTCTGGGAGCTCCGAGAAGGCGAGATGAACCCGCCATCCTGAGCGACAGGGCTGTGCCAGCATCGAACCTGTCGAGGATCGTCGTGAGAGGGCGGAAACCCTTAATCTCCCCGTCCGACTAACTGGGCTGGGTCCCTACTCAGCTGCGTGGGGGCGCTTAGCCGTGCAACGGACTCGACGGATCAAGCCTGCGGGTTGGTTCGCTTACTATGAGGTACGGACCACGATTCCATCCGGCATGCGAACCTCGGGCCCACACGCCGTGTGCGCGCTCTGACGGGCCTGCTCTGACGCGTCGGTTAGCGCTTCAGGACGTCTCCATGTCGGCAGCGTCAATCCGATGACCCGGGGCATCGGCGTCCAGCCGATCAGGTAGCGCAGGGCGACCTCGATACCCTGCCGGTTCAGTGCGAGCCCGCCGGGGTTTGCGGAGGCTCGCGCGCTCCTGCTCCCGCGCGATCGCTTCATCCTGCAGGCGGTCGTGGGTGTACTGGTCCATGGTTTCCCTCAGCTCGGGGCTTCCATCGGGCTCGAAAGCGCCGTTGTCGTGGCTCCTTCGCTGGCTGGCCGCGCGACCTTGAGGGCGTCGAGGATCGCGTGCTGCATTTCGAGGATGCATGCCTCGAGCGCGGCGACTCGCATGAGGATCTCGGTGTTGCCACTGAGGAGGCGCTCATTCTGCTGATCGCCCAGGTCTCCCTCGTCGGCTGCATGCTCGAGTGTCAACCGGTCGCGTTGTGACGCGCGGTTGCCCGCAAGCAGGATGAGTGGAGCGGCGTATGCCGCCTGGGTGCTGAACGCAAGGTTGAGCAGGATGAACGGGAAGGGATCGAAGGGGCGCGTGAGCAGGACGATATTGGCACCCAGCCAGATCGCCACGATGGCCGTCTGGATGGCGATGAAGCGCCAGCTACCCATGAACCCCGTCACGCGGTCGGCCAGCCTCGCGCCAAGTGGGGCCGCGCCGAACACCGCCTGGTTCACCGGATGACGGTACGTCGGCCTGCTGCGCTGCCGGCCCTTGCGGCCGGCAGATGCAGAAGGAGCCGATGCCGCGCGGGGGGTCGCGACGGCGGCGGGCTCAGCCGCGGTCATCGGTTACACCGAGCCTGCGGCGCGAACCGGCCATCGAAGGGCATCGTCAGCTCAAACGCAGGCCGCGAGAACGGGTCGCCATACGCATGACGAGCAGAACTGCGACGGCGCCGAGCGTCGCGATGAGAATGCTTTCAACATTGAAGCCATTAACCGAGCCGACATGCAGCACGTTGGCGGCCACGAACCCGCCGAGCAGCCCGCCGACGATGCCGAGGACGATCATCATTACGAGACCCTCTCGGCTGCCAACCAGCTTGTTGGCGATGAAGCCAGCGATGGCTCCCACGACGATCCAAGCGATCCAACCCACGTAATTCCGTTCCTTTCGGTGGTCTGCCGCCGAGCGGCTGACGCTATGGGTGCGGACGTGTGGCCTCGCCCGCAGAGGCTCCCGCCGGTCGGCCCGGACAGGGAAGGTGGTCGCTGCCAGCCTTGGCAGCATTCAGGTGGTCGTCTAGAGGCGTCGGCCCCGTCTTGTCCACAGGACGGGGACGGCCATGAACAGGATCGCGATCAACACGATCAAGGCCGCGACCGTCGACCAGTTGCTGGTCTCGGAGAATGCAGTGTTCGGCGGAACGGTTCCCGGGGACGGGCTGGCGGCCGCCGCGACGTTCGAGATGCTGGCTGAGCAGATGACCAGCGCTCCACCACCATTGGCGGAGCCATTGCACTGGTTGATCTTCACGCCGTGAGCCGAGGATTGGGTGCCGGTCGCGGTGCAAGTCAAGCCGACCAGCGTCCCGCCATTGGCCGATCCATTGCACTGCGTGATCGTCGCGCCCGTGGTTGTCGCCGGAAATGGGTCACAGCCGGTCGTGATCCCGCCGCCCGAACCGACGCACTGGTTCACGGTGGCAGCTGTCGCACCAGGGCTGATGCCAACGAAGTTATTGGTGACCTTGACGCTGCAGCGGAGCGTCCCACCCCCACCGTTGATCGAGTTGTTGCACTGCGTGACCGCCGTGACGGGCTTGGTCAGGTTGGTGGTCTTGGTCGAGCATGCCGCCGTGGGGTTGCCAGCCGCGCCGTGACACTCGCGAACCGTGACCTTTGCCGTTCCACCGCTCGACGTGATCGAGTTGATGATGGTGACCCGGCAGATCACGCCAAGGCCGCCGGTGTTGTCGACACCGTTGCTGCACGTCGTGGTCGGGGCGATCGTCGCGGCCCCAGCGGCGCTGCCGAAGGCCAGAGAACCGAGGAGGAGGAGCCCACCGCTGAGGAGAATGGCGATAAGACGACGCATGCCTTCACCTGTGCTGCACGTAACCCGACTTGCAGTAGAGCAGGTTGACCTGTTATTGTCAACTGTAGTTATCTCCATCTACTGTAGGAGAGCGCGGCGAATGCCGACGTCGATGGGCGATACGCTCAGACAAGCTCGCGCGGTGCGCGGCCTGTCCGTGGTGGACGCTGCGCGCGCGGCTGACATCTCGCCGGCGTACCTGAGCCGGCTCGAGAGCGATGCGGTCAAGAAGCCGTCGCCGCATGTCCTGCACCGCCTCAGCGAGGCGCTTGGCGTGCCGTACGGCGAGCTCATGCGCCTGAGTGGTTATCGCCTGCCCGGCCAGGCCGATCAGGGCACGACAGGAACGGTCAGCGCGGCTCTATTCGCCGATCTCACCGACGACGAGCGCGATGAGCTGGTGGCGTACCTGGCCTGGTATCGGACCCGACGCCGCTCGGGAGCGCGGCCCACTCCCGCCTGAACGAGTCGGGAAGCGTTTTTCGCCACCGGTATCGGTCGGGATCGGCCGGCCATCGGTTCCGCTACGGCGCCGGCCAGCGCTGCAGAAGGATCTCCGCGTCGGCGGGGTCCATCCGATAACCGTGGGCGTCGGCGTCCCAGGTGACGAGGTCGCGGCGGGCGACACGCCGCATCACCTTGTTCGGGCCCGCCACGATGCCGGCGAAAGCCGTGCCGGTCCGCTTGCCGTAGCGGGCCGCCAGATCCGCATCGAGGACGAGGGCGGCGTCCTGCATCGAGAGCTCCGCCACCTCACGCAGCAGCCGCCGGCTGTCTGGCCCGCGAATTCCATTCAGCACTTCCCCCAGCTCACGTCGACGCAGGTCGGCCGGATCCGCCTGGTCTGCCTGGTCCGCGACCGTTCCGCCGGGCTGACGCCGAGGGCCCATGACCCACCGCCAGGCGAGCGCGAGGAGCGCCTCCTCTGTTTCCGCCTCGAACTCGATCCTCGGCACCTGAACACTCCTGTACATACATGTAACGTAGTCGTCGCGAATATATCACGAGGCGTTTCGTGCTACACTGCGCACATCGGCTGCAAGGCTGCGAATCGTCTGATCCTCTGGCCCCTCGATCGACGGAGTGCCATCGGCGAATCCGCTTCGTATCGACTTAGCCGCATCGGGGGCACAGGAGAAGACATGTTTTACACCAGACTTTCTACGTACGACCTGACCAAGGGCAGCTTTCCTGAGCTGACCACCATCGCCGAGAAGGGCATCCTCCCGACCTTCGTCAAGGAGCCCGGCTTCGTGAACTACGGACTGCTCGACGCTGGCAATCACAAGGTTGTCTCGATCAGCATCTGGGAGACCCGCGACTCGGCTCAGAAGTCGGCCAGCATGGCTGCCACCTGGGTCAAGGAGAACATCGCGGACCGCGTCCGCCTCGTGACCACCCAGATTGGTGACCTTGCCCTCTTCCGCGGGCTGCCAGTCGCCGTCTAACCCACCCGACTCGCAGGCGACGCTGCGCGGACGGTCGGCCTACCCGCCGGTCCCGCGCTCGAAGCCACACAAGTCGCTCCGGCTCGCCGCCGGGGCGACTTTTGCTGTGGCGAGATTTGTGGACTGGCCCGGACAAGGCTCCGAGGGGCGGTCGGGACCTCAGTGGCGCTTGGCAACCTGCGCAGTGCAGTCCGAGCAGACCTCGCTCAGTCCGGCGAGATCGTGATGCGCGACGGGCTCCGCGTAGTTACGGCCGCAGAACGTTCGGTGACCGATGAGTTGACCGTCGCTCCACCGCTCCGCCGCGGCGATGTGCCAGATGTTCTCATTCGTACCCTGCAGGCCAAACGCTGGCTCGGGGCGAAGCTCTTCTGCCATCGAGCGGAGTCTACGCGCGCTGCGCCACCGCATCGAGATCGTCTGGACGAGAGCGATGATCCCGCCTCGCCCTGAGCATGCCTTCGGGTAGGGTTGCCGCGTGCAGCCCACACCCGACCGATGAAGACCGCGAGCCGATCCGCAGAGATCGACGCCCCAGCGGCGACGGTTTTCGCCTTCCTGGTCGACCCTGCCAACCTGCCGCGCTGGATGGGCGGCATCGTGTCGGCCCAGCCCCTGACCGATGGACCGGTTCGCGTCGGCAGCATGGCCCGCGTGGTCCGTGAGCTGCTCGGCCAACGGATCACCGCCGATGTACGTCTTACCTCCATCGAGCCGGGGCGCCACGTGTCGCTCACCACCTCCGCCTCCGGCATGCGGGTCGACGCGACCCTCGATGTGGAACCGCTCGGCGAGCGGCGGAGTCGCGTCACCTTTGGCATGCGGGTCGAAGCCGAGAACATGTTCATGAAGGCGGTCGAGCCGATGGTGGCGCAGGCGGCCGAAGGCGACGTCGGTGCAAGCCTGGAGCGGCTGCAGACGGAGCTTTCCGGCGAGTGAAGGTCTTTATCACTGGCGGGTCCGGCTTCATCGGACTCGAGGTCGTGCGCCAGCTGCGCTCCCGTGGGGACGAAGTGGTCGCGGCTGCCCGATCCGGGTCCGGCGCCGAGAAGGTCGTCGAGGCCGGAGGCGAGAGCGTATCGCTCGACATGTCGGCAGCAGCGCCCGAGGCGGCGGAGGCCGTCATGGTTGGAGCGGACGCGGTCGTCAACCTGGCAGGGTCGTATCGGGTTGGGATCCCGCCGAGCCAGCACGCGGCGATGTACGCGGCAAACGTGGTCGCCACGCGGGTAACGCTCGACGCGGCCATCGCCGCCGGAGTGCCGCGCATCGTGCACGTGTCGACCGGCAACATCTACGGGGATACGCGTCGCCGGGTCGTCGACGAGACGTATCGGCGCCGGCAGCCACCGCGCTTCATCTCGTACTACGACGAGACGAAGTACGAGGCTCACGTCGATGCAGAGCGCCGGATCGCGGAAGGTGCCCCGATCGTGATCGCGCTGCCGGGTGGCGTCTACGGACCTGGCGATCCATCGCAGCTTGGCAGTCAGCTCGGCCAGGCACTGGCCGGGACGCTGCGCACGCTCACGTTCCCCGAACTGGGTTTGAATATGGTGCACGTCGTTGATGTGGCCACCGGCATCATCACGGTCATGGACCGGGGTGGACTGGGCGAGGCGTACAACCTGGGCGGTGAGATCACCACCATTCGCGAACTGTTGCGCCGGGCATGCGCCGTGGGCGGGCATCGGCCTCCGCTGCTCACCACACCAACCTGGCTGCTTCGCTTCATCGCCCCGCTGGCACCGTGGCTCGGCGCGCGACTGGGCGCCGCAGCGAACCTCGCCGAGCTGATCAGCGCGTCGGACGGCGTGACGTACTGGATCAGCGACGCCCGGGCTCGCTCCGAGCTCGGGTATGCACCGCGCGACCTGGAGACGGGCCTGCGACACCTGCGAGACGCGATCGCGGGTGCCTGACTGGTACCTGCAACGTGGCGGCGCTCGAGGCACCAGGTCGTGGTGTTGAGGCCGGCGGACACGCTCAGCTATACTCGGCCCACTGCGCTGACGCGGGACCAATACGCCTGTCTGGGACGATCCAAGCGAGCCGGATACGGTGCGAGCCGGCGGTCGACAGCGGCGGAACTCACCCGTCGAGCAGCCGGGCAGAACGGTGGCGGCACGTATCGGTCTGTCACCCTCAAGCTTGGCCGGGCTGGCGTCCGATAGCACGCCAAATGAGTGGACCGACCGTGGGGTTGTAGCTCAGCTGGGAGAGCACCTGCATGGCATGCAGGGGGTCGGGGGTTCGAGTCCCCCCAGCTCCACCATCCATCGGTCAAGTCATGGTGGTACCGCGAAGATCAGCCCCCTTCGTCCTGACGAGTGGGGGCGTTGTTCTACCCAGCGCAGGCATAAAGCGGATGACCAAGGCGGTGACCTCCCCAGGCGCAACCACTGACGGGCGCACGACACGTGACGGCCGCCACTGGACGTTGCGAGCCGCCCGTCCGACTGATGGTCGACCGCTCGCCGAGCTCTTCGCCGCGGTCCGAGCCGAGGGGCGCTGGCTGCTGACGCCATCGGATGCCCTGAGCCAGCCGTCGGAGGCCTTCTACATCGCCGAGATGATCCGCGACAGCTCAGCCCTGGCCCTCGTCGCCGAGGCCGAGAGTGGCCTTGTCGGCAACCTGCTGGTCAGCGTCGAGCGTGCTGCCGTGAGCGACCACGTCGGGACGTTGTCGATTGCGGTCGCGGAGGGGTGGCGTGACGTCGGGATCGGGACGGCCCTGGTACGAGCCGCGCAGGACTGGGCGCGCGACCGCGGGTTGCTCAAGGTGGCACTCTCCGTCTTCCCTGACAACGATCGCGCCATCGCGGTGTACGAGCACTGCGGCTTCGTCCGCGAGGGGCTGCGGCGGCGACAGTATCGGATCCGTGGCGGCGACTTCCGCGACGAGCTGCTGATGGCCTGGTTCCCCGAGGAGCGTACCTCCGAGGTGGACCGATGAATGCGGCACAGCCGGTCGACCCGGTCCGCGCCCGCTCCTTCGACGCGTTCGCCGGCGAGTACGACCGCTTCCGGCCCGGCTACCCGGACGGGCTCTTCGAAGGGATAGCCCGGAAGCTGGATCTGCCGATGCCTCCGACGGTCGTCGACCTGGGCGCCGGGACGGGACGCGCCAGCCTCGCGATGGCGGCCCTTGGCTGGCGGGTCACCGCGGTCGAACCGGGCAAGCCGATGCTCGACGTCCTGAGGGCGCGAGCCGCCAACGAGGGGCTTCTGCTTTCGACGGTGCAGGGCACGGCGGAGGCGACCGGCCTCGACCCCGACTCGGCGGACCTGGTCACTGCGGCCCAGGCGTTTCACTGGTTCGAGATGGATGCGGCGCTCACCGAAATTGCCCGAATCCTGCGGCCGGGTGGCGGAGTGGCGCTCTTCTGGAACGTGCGCGACACCGAGGGGTCGCCGTTCCTGCGCGACTACCACGATCTGCTCGTCACCTACGCGGCCGGCGTCGATACCGGACGCTACGAAGCGACCGGGAAGGACCAGACCGACCAGGCCTTCAAACGAAGCACGGCATTCACGCCGCCCGAGCTGCTCTACATGCGCCACACGGTCGCTATGACCGCCACTGAGTTCATCGGCATGGCCTTCACAGCCAGCTACGTGCGCGCAACCATGGCACCAGATCAGCAGGACCGATTCCGGATCGCGCTGGCCGGGATCCTGGGGCGCCACGGGCACAACGACGATCGGCCGTTCGAGGTGCCGTATCGCGTCGACGCCTGGATCGCACGCAGGAGGAGCTCATGACCGCCGAGACCCGACCGCGCGCCGGACGCGCCGAGCGATGGGACCCCACCTCGTATGAGGGCCGATGGCGCGAGCGCTGGGAGCGGGACGGCCTTTATCGGGCCGCGGACGACGACCCGCGCGACAAGCACTACCTGCTGACCATGTACCCGTATCCCTCCGGCGACCTGCACATTGGGCATTGGTACGCGGCAACCGGCCCGGACATCGTCGCGCGCATGCGGCGCATGCAGGGTTTGAACGTCATGTTCCCGATGGGCTTCGACAGCTTTGGGCTCCCCGCCGAGAACGCGGCCATCGACCGCGGCGTCCATCCGGCGACCTGGACGGCACAGAACATCGAGCGGATGCGCACGCAGTTCCGGACCATGGGCTGTGGATTCGACTGGGCGCGTGAGGTGGTGACCAGCGACCCGGAGTACTACCGCTGGACGCAGTGGCTCTTCCTCCAGCTCTACCACGCGGGATTGGCGTACCGCGCCATGGCGCCGGTCGACTGGTGTCCCAAGGATCAGGTCGTGCTGGCCCGCGAACAGGTCGAAGGCCCCAATCGCGTCTGCTGGCGCTGTGGCACGCCGGTCGTGAAGCGCGACCTGGAGCAGTGGTTCTTCCGCATCACCACCTACGCTGACCAGCTGCTCGACTTCAGCGGGATCGACTGGCCCGAGCCAATTCGCTTGATGCAGACGAACTGGATCGGCCGGTCTGAGGGCGCGGAGCTCGACTTCCCCGTCGAGTCGCCCGGCGTCGAGGCGATACGGGTCTTCACCACGCGCCCGGACACGATCTACGGGGCGACCTTCATGGTGCTGGCGCCTGAGCATCCGTTGGTGCCGACGCTGACGGTGGCCGAGAAGAAGGCCGATGTCGAGGCGTACGTGGCGGCAGCCCGGCGCTCGACGGAGATCGAGCGCGTCTCCACCGAGCGTGAGAGGGACGGCGTCTTCATCGGCGCCTATGCCGCCAACCCGATGACGAACGAGCGCATACCGATCTGGATCGCCGATTACGTGCTCCCCGGCTACGGGACGGGCGCGATCATGGCGGTGCCGGCCCACGATGATCGGGACTACGCCTTCGCAATCCGCTATCAGCTGCCGATCCGATACGTGGTGCTGCCGGCCGGGGGAGCGCCGCCGGAAGGCCAGGCATTCGTGGCGCATACCAGCGACGAGGTGCTGGTCGATTCCGGAGAGTTCAGCGGGATGGCCGCTTCGGAAGCGGTCGGAGCGATCACGCAGCACCTCGCCGACCTGGGTCTTGGAGCTCCTGCCGTCAGCTACCGCCTGCGCGATTGGCTCGTGAGCCGGCAGCGCTACTGGGGGGCACCGATCCCGATCGTGTACTGCGCTGAGCATGGAGCGCAGCCCGTACCGGAGGACCAGTTGCCGGTCCTCCTGCCTGCCGACGTCGATTTCGCGCCGACCGGGGTCAGCCCACTCCAGTCGCACCCGGAGTTCCTGGCTGCAACCTGCCCTGTCTGCGGGCGGGCGGCACGACGCGAGACCGACACGATGGACACCTTCGTCGATTCGAGCTGGTATTTCCTGCGCTACTGCTCACCGCACGAGAGCACCCGAGCCTGGGATCCGGATAAGTTGAAGCACTGGCTGCCGGTGGACCTGTACACCGGTGGTGCAGAGCACGCCGTCCTGCACCTGATGTATGCCCGCTTCTTCGTGAAGGCCTTGCGCGAGATCGGCCATCTCGATTTCGATGAGCCGTTCCTTGCCCTGCGCAACCAGGGCCAGATCCTGGGCGCCGATCACCAGCGGATGAGCAAGTCCCGTGGCAACGTCGCGGTTCCCGACGAGCTGACGGTTCGCTACGGGTCGGATGCCGTGCGCCTCTTCCTGATGTTCATCGGCCCGTGGGACCAGGGTGGGCCGTGGAATCCAACCGGGATCGATGGGGTCTACCGCTTCCTGGGAAGGGTCTGGTCGCTGGCGCAGCCCGGCGCCACTCCCGACGTGCGCCGCGTGGCGAACGCGCAGGAGGTCCCCGGCTGGCCGACGGCCCGGAGCCTGGCGGGCGAGGCGCGGGGCAGTGGTGGTCCGGATGGAGCTGCGACCGTGGATGCCGTGGCGGGACTGGACCGTGCGCTGCGCCGGGCGACGCACGCCACGATCCGCGGGGTCAGCGAGGACTACAACGCCTTCCACTTCAACACGGCGATCGCCAAGCTCATGGAGCTCGCCAACGGCCTCGCACACGCCCGCGACGCGGGGATGGCCGGATCCGCCGCATATGACGATGCGGTCGACACGCTCCTCGTGCTGTTGGCACCGGCAGCTCCGCACATCGCCGAGGAGCTCTGGGAGCGGCGGGGTAAGCCGTACTCCGTCCACCAGCAGCCGTGGCCGGCATCCGACGCGGCGGCGGCGCAGCTCGAGACGATCGAGCTGCCCATCCAGGTCGACGGCAAGCTACGCGATCGGCTGGTGATCTCGCCGGATACGCCGCCCGACGAGATCGAGCGGCTGGCGCTGGCAAGCGAGCGGGTGCAGGCGCATCTCCGTGGGGGCACCCCGCGGCGCGTGATCCAGATCCCAGGCAAGCTCATCAACGTTGTGAGCTCCCGAGAATGACTGTGCGCCCCCTCAGCGGCTGAACGGGGAAGCAGCGCGTAAGCCGCTGGTAAGGGCCGCCGGGTAGCCTGCGCTCCTGCTTCCGAGGCCGGGCGTCGAGTGCCCGGATGCCAGGCCTCGGACGCAGTCATCTTCCCTCCGCTCGCCTCCATCGGTGAGGCATGTCATGACGCTCAGCGACCGCATCCTTCTCGCCGGCGGTGTCGCCGCCGCATTCCTGGTTGGCGCGGCTGCCTGGCTGTACCTCGCTGCAGCGACCCCCGCCACGTCGCCCCCAGACGGCGGCATCGCGGGCGCTCTGGAATC
>Ga0070708_100001878_pt1 | contig 16111 bp, 16 predicted proteins | sample KBSK5503metaG_FD_65469 | JGI IMG/M metagenome (GOLD analysis project Ga0070708, IMG submission 65469) | Corn, switchgrass and miscanthus rhizosphere microbial communities from Kellogg Biological Station, Michigan, USA - KBS K5-50-3 metaG | ecosystem: Host-associated > Plants > Roots >... | reverse complement strand
CGTCAACCTATTCCAGCAGAGCGCGTACTTCATGGTCCTGGCGATGGGTGAGCTCTTCGTCATCCTCCTCGGCGAGATCGATCTCTCGATCGCGTACGCCGGCGGTGTCGGTGCCGCCGTCACTGTACAGCTGGTGCAGCCGGCCACGACGAAATGGCCCTGGTGGGCCGCCGTGATCGCCGGGCTGTTGGTCTGCGTCGTGATCGGCGCGCTGCAGGGGACCCTGATCACCCGGCTGCGCCTCTCATCGTTGATCGTGACGCTCGCAGGACTTTTGATCTGGCAGGGGGCGATGCTCATCATCCTGGGGCTGGCCTTCTCCGGCTACCCGAGCCTGGCCGGCCTGGACTCAAATCGGCAGGTCCTTTACAACCTCATGAATGGGACGATCGACCCGGTCGTCAGCTGGATCGGGGCGGGCGTCATCGTCATCGCCATTGCCGCCTTGCTCTGGTTTGGCGACAGCCGCCGGCGCCGCAGCGGACTGGTCGCGCCGCCGGTTAGCTTGACCATCATCAAGATTGCCCTGATCGCGCTCATCGCGACCGCGGTGGTGGCGATCTGCAACGTCAATCGGGCCGCCTTCGGCACGCAGGCTGGCGTCCCCTGGGTCATTCCGATCGTCCTCGGAATCTTTTTCGCCTGGATGATGCTGCTTCAGCGGACCAAGTTCGGGCGCTACGTCTACGCCATTGGTGGCAATCCCGAGGCGGCCCGACGGGCCGGCATCAATCTTGCCGGGGTCCGAACCCTGTGTTTCATCATCTGCAGCTTCACCGCCGGCATCGGTCTCTTGCTCTACGCCTCGTACCTGGGCGGCATGTCCGGCAACATCAACGGTGGCCAGCTCGTCCTCTATGCGATCGCGTCGGTCGTGCTTGCCGGGACCAGCCTCTTTGGCGGCCGCGGCAGGGTGATCCACGGGATCCTCGGTGGCCTGGTCATCGGCGGAATCTACAACGGCATGGGCCTGCTGGGGCTGGACGTCCGCTGGCAGTTCATCGTCACGGGTCTCGTCCTCCTCGTCGCGATCACGATCGACTCGCTCTCCCGCCGCAGCGCCACGTCAGGCAGCGCGGCGCGCGTCTGACCTGGCTGCCGCGAGCAAGACCACGACGGCCGTCGGGATTACGAGGTTTACCAGCAGCGGCACGGGGCCGCGGATGGTTCCGATCGGCAGCAGCGAGAGCAGCGACGTCATCGCCAGGCTCAGCACTTCCAGGCTGACCAGCCAGCGCCAGGCCCAGCGACGCCCGCGGCGAAGGTTGCGGGCGAGCCAGAACATCGCCGCGGCCATCAGGATCGTGACCACCGCAAGCACCCGGAAGCCCGGCTCGACGATGGCAAACGGGATGGCGCTCAACCCGGCCACGAGCGAGAGGCTGGCCTGGACGACGACGAGCACCGAGGCGATGTCGGCAGCGCTGCTGTTGGTTGAAGGCGTGTGATGCACGGTGTTATGACCTCCCGGTGAGCTCGCGCTGCACGGCCTTGTCGAGGTCGGCGGCGAATGGTCCGTTCTTGCCGTTATTGATGATCCACACGTGCAGCATCGGAGCCGTCGTGATGCTGGTCGAGCCGATCGGGCAGGTCCAGAAGGGCGTCTCGAAGCTGAACTCGATGCCGAAGGGAGAGAAGCAGATGCCCTCGTGCTGGTGCCACTGCGTCAGCGGGCCTCCGGGGTCCGGACCCCACTGGCCCGCACGCTGCATCTGGAACATGGCGCCGATCAGTTGCAACCCGTGATGCGTTTTCGCGTAGACGAGGGCCTGCGGGCGGTTCGGGTCGAGGATGACGTTCGCGTTCGCCGAGTTCTGGAAATGCCGCAGCGGGTCGGCACTGGACACCGGGCCCGGCTTGAAGCCCGCGGCGATCGCCGCGGCGGGATCCTGGTAGCGTGCGATGCTGGCTCGGGTATTGGCCAAGAGTTCTGCGGCGGCTACCTGTTGCTCCGGGGTGGCGACCGCGGCGACCGGTTGCAGCAGCGCGCCCGCGTGCGCATGCAAAGCATCCGGATGGGCAAGCCCGCCGACCCAGATACCCAGTGTCGTGACGCACGCCATCAGGGGAAACGCGGTCGCCCGCCACAGGCGGCGCAGCCAGGTCCGGCGCGTGGGGCTCGCCAGGCGCATCAGCAGCCCGAGCGCCACGAGCTCGATCAGCTTGCATGCGATGCCGACCTGGTCGGGGGTTTCCCAGCCGGCGATGACCCAGACGAGGTAGGCGAGAATCGTCGCCGCCAGCCAGAGCACCGCGGGCCGGTGCCACCAGTTGGTGAGAAAAGCCGCGATGGCGAAGACGATGAAGCCCAGCCCGTCGATGACGAAGAGAACGCCGGTGATGCCTTCGTGCCCTGGGACCAGCGCGAGGTGAATCGCTCCGCTGAGCAACATCAGGGCGGCGGCAAGCTTCGTGATCGACGGTGCCGCGTCGTACGCCTGGGTGATACGCGCAGCCCACGCGACACCACGGGCGGCCAAGAATCGTAGTCCGCCGACGAACGCGACGACGAATAAAAGCAGCAAGAGGGCGGCGGTCAGTGCACCGGCGTGGTCGGTGGCGATGTCGTACATGACGCCAACCTAGGGCTGGGCGATAAGAGCGACGTAAGCGCCCCCACCCTGACGCCTCAAACGCTCGCATCGCACTGAAGCGCGGCTCGCGTGGGCCGGCGGGCCCGGCAAGCGGGGGAGGGAAACTTACGGAGCGAGCGGCAACGTTACCGTGAAGGTGACGCCGGGACCGTTGTTGTTACGTGCGGCGATCGCGCCGTGATGCTGGTCCACGATCCATCGGGCGATCGATAGCCCCAGGCCGGCTCCTTTGTTCGACCGAGCCGTATCCGCCTGGTAGAAGCGCTCGAAGACGCGTTGCAGATCGCCCGGGGGGATGCCGGTGCCATCATCGGCGACGGTGAGCAGGCCGGTCGAATCGTGCTGTTGCAGTCCCACCTCGATCGATCCACCCGGTTTGGTGAACTTTACGGCGTTGTCGACCAGGATCCACAGAAGTTGCGTGATCGCATCCTCATCGCCCTCGATGGTCGCGTCCGTCAGCCCGACGGTCCGAATGCGGCGATCCTCGTGGGTTAACTGGGCTTGCCGGCCGACGGATTCGATGATGGGCCGCAGGGCGATCGGTGCCAGGGCGAGGTTCTGGCCGGCGTCGGCCTGGGCCAGGGTGAGCAGGTGCTCGACCAGGCGGCTCATGCGCTCGCTTTCGGTGGCGATGTCGCGGGCGGCGGCCGCGCGGACATCCTCCGGGACGCTGGGACCGTGGGCCAGCAACTCCGAATTGCCCCGGATGGTCGTCAGTGGCGTCCGCAGCTCGTGCGAGGCGTCGGCCACGAAACGACGCTGGGCGTCCAGCGCCTGGGTCAGCTGCTGGTTGGCGGCGTCAACCTGTTCGAGCATCCGGTTGAAGCTCTCGCTGAGCAACCCAATCTCGTCCCGTCGGTTGGCGGGAGGGATCCGTCGTTTCAGATCGCGCGTCCGCGCGATCGAGTCGGCGGTCTCGATCACGGTCTTCAGCGGCCGAAGCGCTCGGCCCGTGATCAACCAGCTGGCGATGAACGCCGCTAGCAGCGTCGGAATGGACGAAATGATCAAGAAGCCGAGGATGCCCCGGCGGTTGGCCGACTGAACGCTGATTGGCTGGCCGGCGACGACGAAGCCCGCGAGGCCCAGGTCAGGCCGGTCCCAGGGCGTGGCAAACAAGCGAAGCGACGGCGCGCCGGGCAGATCCACGGTGGCCAGGGCCGAGCCGCGCGCGGAGGCGGACGCCAACAGGCTCGTCGGTATGGCTGGGGCGGCCTCGCCAATCCGGCCGGTGCTGGACACCACCGTTCCGTTCGATGTAAGGATTTCGATGAATGGATCCGTTCGGCGCGCCAGGTCCTCGGCCCCGGTCAGCGTGCCAGGAACGCTGAGCTGGGCTGCCGACGCCGCGGCAACCCCGGCCTGCACGTCGGCGGCCCGCTGCTTGAGGACATCGTCCTGCGCCGTACCCTGGCTGTTGGTGGCGAGGGTGTACACCAGCCAGCCAAAGGCCAGCACGGTCAGTGCGACGAGAGCGGCGCCGAAGAATGTCAGCCGTAGCCTGAACGACAACTCAGGCCTCGCGCAGGCTGTAGCCGAAACCGCGGACGGTCTGGATCAGCCGGGGCTCACCGCTGCCGTCGAGCTTCGTGCGCAGATAGCCGACGTAGACCGCGACCACGTTGTCATCCGCTTCTTCGTCGGCCCACACGGCGCTGAGCAGTTGTTCGCGGCTCAGCACCAGGCGAGGATGCCGCAGGAAGTGGCTCAATAGCGCGAACTCCTTTGCGGTGAGCTGGACGAGCCGGCCACTGCGGCGCACCTCACGGGTTTCAACTTCGAGCGTCAGGTCGGCGAACTGCAAGAGGGTCGGCGGGGGTGCCGCGCGACGCAACAGCGCGCGGACGCGGGCCAGCAGTTCGGTGTAAGCAAACGGCTTGACGAGGTAGTCATCGGCGCCGGTATCGAGCCCACGCACCCGGTCGGCGGTCCCGCTGCGGGCAGTCAGCATCAGGATGGGCAGGCTGCCGCCCGCTCGCAGCCGGCGGCAGACCTCGAGGCCGTCGATGCCGGGCATCATCAGGTCGAGGACGACCAGGTCGGGCCGCCGGCTTTGGGCCTGCTCGAGCGCCGCCGCCCCGCCGAGCGCAACCTCGACGTCGTAACCCTCCGGACGGAGGACGCGCTGGATGGTGATGGCGACCATGGGGTCGTCGTCAACGACCAGGATCCGCCGGGGCGCCGCGCTCACGTCCCGTATATCCTCCCCGAACTCGGTAAGGATGCTGTAAGTTCCGTTTCCTGGATTAGTTGACATCGATTGGTCGAGTGTGTATAGTCGAGATCGACTAAGGAATGAAAAGCAAAAGAGAACTGCCGCGAACGCCGCTGGCGCTGGCCGTCATGAATCTGCTGGTGGAGCATCCAATGCACCCGTACGAGATGAAATCCAAGATGAAGGAGCGCGGCCACGACCAGGTGATCCGGCTCAAGGGCGGGTCGATCTACGACACGGTCGAACGTCTAGAGAATGGTGGATTCATCCAGGCCCAGGAGACCAGCCGGGAGGGGCGCCGGCCCGAGCGGACCGTCTACGCGATCACTGAAACCGGCCGTGAGGAAATCATGGCCTGGCTGCGCGAACTGCTGGCGCAACCGGTCAACGAGTACCCGCAGTTCGGCGCGGCGCTCGCCTTCTTTGCCGCCCTCGACCAGGATGAGGTGGTCCGGCTCCTCAAGGTGCGCACCGCCCTGCTCGAGGGACAGGCGGCGGGTGAGGAAAAGCAGCTGAAGACTTTCATGGAGATGGGCTTGCCGCGCCTCTTCCTGGTGGAAGGGGAGTACGCGCTGGCGATGAAGCGGGCCGAGGTCGATTGGGTTCGCAAGCTGATCGTCGAGATAGAGGGCGGCCGGCTGTGGATCACAAAGGCACAAATGAAGGACGTTGGCGAGAAATTCGAGAACCGCAGAGAGGGAGGTGAAACCCAATGAAAGATAACGACCTCCGGCGAAGTGTTCTGAGCACTCCGTCAGAGGTCGTGTTCCTCGAGTCAGTCCCACAATGAGACCTGGTGCTCAAGGGCGCGCAACCCGGAGTATAGCCAGGCTCCCGTCGCGTAATCAAGGAAGGAGCTTTGAACCCCATGTCTAAAACGCTCGCGAACGATCGATCAATCGTGGCCGGACCGAGCCAGTACACCACCGGCTGCGTCGTCTCGAGAGACGGCACCACCATCGGCTATCGCCAGCTCGGCCAGGGCCCGGGGCTGGTCGTGCTCCACGGCGCCATGGAGTCGGCCCAAAGCCATCTACAGCTCGCCGAGGCGCTGGCCGACGCGTACACCGTTTACCTGCCGGACCGCCGTGGCCGTGGTCTCAGTGGACCATATGGCAGGGACTACAGCGTTCAGGAGGAGGTCGACGATCTGGACGCCCTTCTTCGCAAGACCGGAGCGCACGATGTCTTCGGGGTCAGCTCGGGCGCGATCATCTCGCTCAACGCGGCGCTCACCCTTCCCGCCATTCAGAAGGCCGCAATCTTCGAACCGCCGCTCATGTTCAACGGCTCGGCGGCGACCCGCTGGTTGACGCGCTTCGACAATGAGATGGCTCAAGGCAAGGTCGCCGCGGCCATGATCACCGGCATGAAAGGCGCGCAGATGGGGCCGCCGATGCTCAATCTCATACCCCGCTGGTTGCTCGAGCGGATGACGACGATGATGATGGCCAGCGAGGACAAGAAGGCGTCGGGCGACGACGTCACGATGAGGATGCTCGCTCCGACACTGCACTATGACTTTCAGCTGGTGATCGCGATGGAGGGGGCGCTGGAGAGCTTCAGGACTCTGCCCGCCGAGGTGCTGCTGCTCGGCGGGAGCAAGAGCCCGGCCTACTTGACGAGGGCCCTCGATGGCCTCGAGAAGGTCCTGCCACACGCCACACGTGTGGAGCTTCCCGGACTCGGTCATGAGGCCTCAGGCAATACCGATCGACGCGGAGATCCCGAGCGGGTGGCGCAGGAATTGCGCCGCTTCTTTGCCGAACAGCAAAATTTGGTAGCGGGGGTACGCAACCGTGATTGAAAATACCCGACCATCCGCGCCGTGGCTGGCGCTCGCCGTGCTCGCCCTTGGTCTGTTCATGACTCTGTTGGACCTGACCATCGTCAACGTCGCAATCCCAAGCATCGTCGACGACCTGCACGCCTCGCTCGACCAGATTCTCTGGGTGCTCAACGGCTACAGCCTGATGTATGCGGTGCTCTTGATCACCTCGGGACGGCTGGGCGACATTTTCGGTCCGCGAAACATGTTCATGGCCGGCGTGGTGGTGTTCACCGTGGCCTCGGCGCTCAGCGGTCTCGCCCAGGATCCGACGCAGCTGATCCTTGCTCGCGGCGCGCAGGGTCTCGGTGCGGCCATCCTGGTGCCTCAGGGGTTACCGATCATGACCACGATCTTTCCGCCGGAGCGACGTGGTGGCGTTTTCGCCATCTACGGCGGGCTGGCCGGGCTGGCCGTGCTCGCGGGTCCGATCGTCGGCGGGTTCATCGTCACCAACTTCGGGTGGCGGTGGATCTTCTATGTCAACCTGCCGGTGGGCCTGCTGATCGTGGCGCTCGCGCTGGCGCTGGTGCCGGATCTTCGTCCGGGCCGCCGGCACCGGCTCGATTTCGTTGGTGTCGCGCTGGCGACGGTTGGCCTGTTCGGCGTGATCTTCGGCTTGATCGAGGGACAGCGGTACAACTGGGGAACCGTCTCGGCGGGCATCACGATCCCCGAGATCATCGCGGCCGGCGTCGCGGTCCTCGCGCTCTTCTTCATCGTCCAGTGGCGCCGCCAGGACCAGGAACCGCTCCTTTCGTTCGCGGTCTTCAAGGATCGCAACTACACCCTCATGACGGTCGTCCTGATGGCGATGGGCTTCGCCATGGTGGGCGTCTTCCTGCCCATCACCATTTACTTCCAATCCGTGCTCGGGCTCAGCGCGTTCGACGCCGGCGTCGCAATGGCGCCGATGGCGCTGACGATGATGTTGTTCTCCGGCGTCGTGGCCCCCCTGGCCGCTCGCTTCGGCAAATACATCCTCATGATCGGGCTTACCCTGTTCGCGATCGGGATGGCCTACATCGCCTGGAGGGTGCAGGTGGACTCTAACCGTTGGGCCTTCGTTCCGGGGCTGGCGGTCGGTGGGCTTGGCCTTGCGGGAGTCTGGACGCCCGTCTACAGCCTGGCGACCCGTGACCTGCAACCGCGGCTGGCCGGCGTCGCCTCCGGTGTGCTGAGCACAGTGCAGGAGCTGGGCACCGTGATTGGGAGCGCGGCGATCGGTGCCGTGCTGCAGAACAGGCTGGCCACCGGCCTGCACGAACACGCCGCCGGCTACTCGTCACAGCTGCCGGACCTGTTCCGGGCTCCCTTCGTCGATGGCTTCAGTCAGGCGGCCAGCCGCGGCCTACAAGTCGGGCGCGGCCAGACGGGCGGCAGCCTGCAGCTCCCCGCCAATATCCCGGCACAAATCGCGCAACAACTGGAGCGGCTGGCGCATGCCGTCTTCACACAGTCCTTTGTTGACGCCATGCGGCCCAGCATGGCGCTGGGGATCGGCGTCGTCGTGGTCGCCGCGGTTGGGGTCCTCGGCGTACGCGCTCGGGCCACGCGGGCCAAGACGGCGGCAGCCGATCAGGCGTACCAGGAAGTGGCGCCCGTCGCTTAGGAACCTTCGGGGCGCCGCCGGGCGGCGCCCCCCACCCGGCGGCCGTGGGAGAATGCACTGAAGAGCTCGCGGCTGGAGGGCAGTGATCTGATGACACGCATACAGCGGATGCTCGGTCGTTGGTTGGCGACACTCACCGGAGCGATCGTGATCGCGACCTTATTTGCCTGGGTGCCGCTGCCCGCGGCAGCGGCGGATCTGCGGCAGGGCGCGGACGTCACCGTTGCCCGCACGGAAACGGTCAATGACGATATCTACGCGGGCGCCGGCACGATCAGCATCGAGGGGACGGTCAATGGGAACGTCATCGCCGGTGGCGGCACCATCACCGTCGCAGGCAGTATCACGCGCGACTTGATCGTCGGCGGCGGCACTGTCAACGTAACCGGTCACGTGGGTGGCAGCATCATCGCGGCCGGTGGCAACCTGACGATCAATGGCCCGGTCGCGCAGGACGTCGTCGTCACCGGTGGCGCGATCGACGTCGGATCCGGCGCTACCATCGGCCGCGACCTGGTGGTGGCCGGCGGAATGGCGACGGTAGCGGCCCCGGTTACCCGCCGGGTCCAGATGTCAGCCGGCAACCTGACGCTAAAGAATCGCGTCGGGGGCGACGTGCGAGGCCAGGTCGACCATCTCAAGCTGGACGGGTCGCAGATCGCGGGCAACCTGGACTACACCAGCAACAATGCCGTTCAGCTGGTCAACGGTGCACGGGTCGCCGGGACGACGATCCGGCACACGCCGACGGACCAGGGGGGTGGCGCCGGCAACGGATTTCTTGGCTGGCTACGCGAGCTGATCGGGTTCTTCGCTCTCGGCCTGCTGCTAATTTTCTTGCTCCCCGGCATCAGCACCCGGGCGATCGATACGCTGCGCTCGCAGCCGTGGCCCAGTCTCGGCATCGGGGCAGCGATCCTCGTCATCACGCCGATTGTCGCGCTGATTGTTTTTATCATTGGCGTGCTGATCGGCGGATGGTGGCTCGGGGTTCTCCTGCTGCCGATTTGGATTCTCGTGCTGGCCATCGGTTACGTGGTCTCGGGCTTCCTGGTGGGGCGCCTGCTGTTCGCCCGGCTCGGCTGGGCGAGCTATCACGACGCCCTCGCGCTGCTGGGTGGTTTGTTCGTGCTGACGGTTCTGGGCCTGCTCCCGGTGCTCGGCGGGCTCATCGGTCTGGCGGCGCTGGTCTTCGGTGCCGGCGCCCTGGCGCTGACGGTCGGCTGGGGAACGTGGACGCGGAGGGCGGCGCGCTAAGACGCGGGGACGGAGGCCACAGCCCGGCGCCTGACGAAGAGTCGCACCAGGCCCGTCGTGAGCACGGTCGCCGCGGGCAACGGCAGCAACAGCCCGATCCAGGCATGCGCCATGATCGCCTGGCCTACGGCGTCGCCTACTGTGACGCCAAGGGTGAGCATCACCGCGGCCCATAGCGCCGCTGAGATTGCCGTACTGAACCAGAAGGTGCGATAGCTCACGCCGAGGATGCCGCAGGCCACCGCCATGGCCCAGCGCAGGCCGGGGACGTAGCGGGAGACCCCGATTGCGACCGGGCCCCAACGTCCAAACCATGACTGGGCGAGCGCAACTCGGGACGGCGTCAAGTGCAGCGCGCTGCCGATACGGCTAGTGAGCAGTCTTTGTCCGAAGCGGCGTGATACCAGGAACAGGTTCGTCGATCCGAGCACAATCAGCAGCGTGAGCCCGAGCCAGCTTGCGAAGAGAGCCAGTGGGTTCCCGGTGATGCGCTGGCCGAGGTAGCCGACCGACACTTCCGAGGGCACCGGCATGGGTAGGCCCGACTCCTCCAAGTAGATGCCGGCAATCGCGAGTTGGACGCCGGATTGGTGCTGGATGCGATTCTCGACGGCGACGGCGCCGTTCGCCAGGCCAGGGTGCGTGAGGGCGATGATGAGGCCGGTCGCCAGGACGCCGAGCGCGAGGCCGAGACTGAATCGGCGAAGTGCCCAAGCGATGTGTTCACGGTACTGCTCGAGCGCAACCCGCATGCCCGTTGCTGATGGGCTGAAACGTTAGTGCGGTGATGGAAAAAGCCGGGGCATCGGGCGCCAGGTAACCAGGGCCATCGCCCTACAATGTGGCTCGCGCCGGGATGACGAAATAGGTAGACGTTGGCGACTTAAAATCGCCTGCCCGTAAGGGCGTCAGGGTTCGAATCCCTGTCCCGGCACCAGCCCTTCAGGCAAGTAGTATGGCCCTCATGCTCGAGACACTCGAGGTCATCTTCGGGATCATCGTCGTTTTCTACATCCTCAACGACGTCTTCCAGAGTGTCGTCGTCCCGCGGTCGACGCCGGCGCGCTTTCGGCTCACGCGATGGGTGGTCAGGCCTGGCTGGCGAGCCTGGCGCGGCATCGCGCTGAGCACGAGCTCGGCTGGGGAACGGGACCGAATGCTGGGAATGTTTGCGCCCCTGGTCGTGGTCATCTTGCTGGTGCTGTGGTTAACCGGGCTCGTCCTCGGCTTCGCCCTGATCTTCTACGGGTTACGGGATCAGCTGCACCCGGTAGTGCATGACTTCCCCACGGCGGTCTACTTTGCCGGCACCGCCGTGCTGACCATCGGGTTCGGCGACTTCGTGGCGACCTCGGGACTCGCACGCGGCTTGGCCTTGCTGGCCGGTGGCACCGGCCTCGGAACGATAGCGCTGGCCATCAGCTTCTTGTTTTCGCTCTACGCATCCTTTCAGCGTCGCGAAATCCTGATTGTCACGCTCGACGCCAGGGCCGGAGCGCCGCCATCCGGCGTCAACCTGCTGGAGACGATGGCCAAGCTGGGCATGGTCGACGATTTGCCGCGCCTTTTTGCCGAGTGGGAGAAGTGGAGCGCCGAGGTCCTCGACAGCCACCTGGCCTACCCCGTCCTCGCCTATTTCCGCTCCTCCCACGACAACGAATCCTGGGTCAGCGCGCTGGGCGCGGTCCTGGACGCCACGACCCTGGTGACGACCACGGTCCTCGGCGGTCCTCACGGCGAGGCCAAAATGATGTTTGCGATGGGGCGCCATCTGGTCGAAGACCTGGCCCGCTTCTTCCGGATCGAGAGCGATCACGATCCGGGCGTCGAGCGCTATGAGTTCGACCAGGCGCGCGAGCGATTGGCGGCAGCGGGCTGGTCGCTGCTCGGGCCAGAGGAGTCGTGGGCGGCGTTCTCGCGGCTCCGAGCGCAATACGCGGTCGCCCTTAACAATATGGCGAAGTGGTGGGCGGCGCCACCCACGCAATGGATTGGTGACCGCTCGTACGTGCGCCTGACGTCGCTGCGGCACGAGGAGGTCCCGGCCCGCGCGCTCTCACGCTGATCCATTAAGCCCGGACGGGCTCAGGCGGCGGACGCATTCGGTGCACGGCCGCGCAGCCGCAGGTAAAACGCCGTCGCCAGCGCGTAGGGCAGAAGCAGCCGGGCTTCGAAGTCCGGGGGTCGGCGTCCGATCCCTGCAAAGAGCTCGGGTAGCTGACGCCGTTCCATGGCCTCGGTGATGTGCTGGATGGCAAAGGCGTCTGAGGCCCGGATCCGCGCGGTGGCGCCGTCCCAGATCGTCTGACCGTCTTCGAGCTGCCGCCACTCGGCGAGTAGGACGCCGTGGACGGCGCTCAAGGCGAGCGCCTGGGTCAGGCGGGGCTGACCGGCGGGCTCTAGCTGGACGCCGCGCGAGCGCGCCAGCGCCAGGGTCTTTTGGACCGTGGCCTCGACAAAGGGCCACGATTCGGCGTCAGCCGCGGCGTGCGCGAGCAGGTCGGGTGCCTCGATGATCCGTCGGGTGCGGCCGAGGGCGAAACCGTCGAGCTCGCTGCGGACGGCGGCGCTCAGCGGCAGGTGCGCGAGGGGAGGTGTCCGCGACGCGAATAGCTCGACCATCGGCTCGGCGAACGAAATCACCGGGTCATCGGCCGGCGCCGGCAGCTCCACGTGGTGGTTCTTCGGTTTCCAGACCGGCTCGCGCCGGCCGCGTCCACGGACGCGAAGCTTGAACAGTCCGGCGTGGTGGCGGCCGACCAGGACGGCTGTCGTTACCCCAACGGCCATGACCAGGACGGTGGCCAGCACGCCAAATCGCAGCAGGGCGATCACGGTCATCACGACGGTGGCCGCGAGGATGGCGGGCCGGGAGATCAGTCGGGACATGCCTCCGAATACAACGCGTATTGGGCGCGTCCCGTGCAGTCGGGTGTGGCTAGTTCAGATTCCGAAACAGCGTGGCGATGCCCTGGCCGCCGCCGATGCACATCGTCACGATGCCCCATTCGGCTTTACGACGTTTCAGCTCGTAGGCCAGCTTGACGGTCAGGATGGCACCGGTGGCACCGACGGGGTGTCCGAGGGCGATGGCGCCGCCGTTGGGGTTGACTTTCTCGGGGTCAATTTCAAGCTCGCGGATTACGGCCACGGCCTGCGCGGCGAAGGCCTCGTTCAGCTCCATCAGGTCAATATCGTTGATCGTCATGCCGACTTTCTTGAGCAGCCTCTGGACGGCGAAAATTGGCGCGACGCCCATGATTTCGGGCGCGATCCCGGCGACGGCGTCCGCGACCCACTCGAGCTGGGGAGTCACACCGAGCTCGGCGGCTCTGGTTTTCGTCATGACGACGACCGCGGCCCCGGCATCGTTGATGCCCGATGAGTTGCCGGCGGTCACGCTGCCGCCTTCCCGAAACGCGGGCTTGAGGCGACCAAGCGATTCCATCGTCGTGTTCGGCCGGGGATGTTCGTCGCTGTCGGCAATCACCGGGTCGCCCTTTTTCTGAGGAATGGCGACGGGCACGATCTGGTCCTTGAAGCGACCCTCGGCAATCGCCGACGCCGCCCGTCGCTGGCTCTCGGCCGCGAATCTATCCTGCGCCTCGCGGGAAACGCCGTAGCGATCGGCGACTTTTTCCGCCGTGCATCCCATCTGGTAGCGGCCAAACGGGTCCGTGACCAGCGACAGCGTGCCGTCGACTAACTCCGCCTGGCCAAGCCGCCAGCCGACCTCCGCCCGTGGCAGCAGATAGGGCTGGATCGACATGTTCTCGTTGCCGCCGGCGACGACGACCTCCGCCTCACCGGTGCGCAGTTCCTGGACGGCGCTATTGATGGCCTGCAGGCCGGAGCCACAAAGCCGGTTGACGTTAAATGCCGTGGTCTTCTCGGGGAGCCCGGCTTTCAGCGTGGCGAGCCGAGCGTTGAACGCGTCCTCGCCGACCTGGCCGACGCACCCGAGGATGACTTCGTCGACGATGTCGGGCGAGATGCCCGCCCGCTCGATGGCGGCGCGGATCGCGTTGGCTCCAAGGTCCGACGTCGGGGTGTCCTTGAAGGCGCCGGCAAACTTGCCAATCGACGTCCGGACGCCCCCCGCGACAACGATCCCCTCGTCTATCACGCGCGCCTTTCCACACCGGGGCGCGCTATCTTTAACGCCACGAGAGAATCTTAGGCGCTAGACTCCGGGGCCGGGGACGCTGGCGCCGCCATTATCGCCGCGCCGCGTGAGCCGCTGCGCCTGCTGCTGGGCCTTCGAAATGCCCCGTTCGACCTGAGGACGCGCCGAGTCGACGACGCCTTGCGCCTGGTCGATCACGGGCTGCATCTGGCCGCGAACCTGGTCCAGCCGATTGGATAGCTCCGTGCGCATCTGGCGTCCGGGCTTGGGTGCGTAGAGCAGCGCGACGGCGCCGCCGATGATCAATCCATGGACGACGCCTCTGAAATATCCCATCGGTATCCTCCCTTGGTAGCCGGTATCTCGGCCGGATCATCTTAGCACGGTGCGCGGGTTTCGTTATATCGATGGTATAACGATCTGGTTCACTAGGCGCGAAACGGGCCCAGGGTTGGCACCGGGTCGGGTGCCGCCGAAGAGACGGTTCGCACCGCCCACACCGCGCCGCGCACGGTCAAGACGAGCACGGCGCGAAGCAGCACCGCGCTGACGCAGCAGAAGCTGTAAAGCAACGTCTCCGCAATACGAGCGCGAAGAAACGGCACGCCGACGGCAAGGCCCGCGAGCAGGACGCCGGCGGTGCACAGCGAGGCGCCCAACTCGACCAGACGGTCCCTCAACCAGAGGGTGACACTCATGGACGTGATAAAAATTACAGCACAGCTGTCAGCAAAAATCAACGCAATCGCATATTTTGTCGGGTCAGTCGGGGAGGTGGACGCCCACGCCGTGAGATTCCGCCAGTTGCAACACAACCGAGCCCGCGGCGACGTCCTCGATCGCGAGCCCCACGGACTTGAAGACGGTCACATCCGACGACTGGCGGGGATCCGTTCCACCGGCGACCACGTCACGCAGCGAGCGGACGCGGTCCCAGCTCATCTGGCCCTCGCGCTCCGCCAGGATCAGGTCGCCGGCTTCGAGGCGGGCGGCGTCGACGTCGTCGGCCACCAGCAGATCCGCACGAGCAATCGTGCGGCCGTCGACCTCCCGGCGGTTCGGAATGTTCGAGCCGCAGACGTTCAGGTGCTGGCCGGCCTGCAGCCACTCGCCCGGAAAGATAGGCTGGGCCGCCGACGTAATCGTGGTCAGGATGTGGGCGCCGTCAACGGCCTCCTTGAGGCTGGCCAAGGCTCGGACCGGGACGTCCAAGAAGGTCGTGAGCTGGTCGGCGAACGCCGCGCGGTGACCAGCATCGCGGCTGAAGACCCGGACCTCGCGAAGCTTTCGGACCGCGGCGACGGCGAGCACCTGGGTCAGGGCCTGGCTCCCGGCGCCAATGACCGTGAAAATCGACGCGTCGCCACGAGCCAGGTATTTCGTCGCAAGTCCGGAGGCGGCGCCGGTCCGCAAGCGCCCCAGCCACTCGGCCTCGATCAGGGCCCGGAGACGACCGTCGGCCGCGTCGAAGAGCGCCACCCAGAAGCGAGCGCCGTTCGGGCCGTGGGTGTAGGCCTTGAACCCCATCAACCCGCTTGACGGCAGCGCACACGACATGGTGGCGAGCACCGCGCCGCTGGCGACCCGCCGGCGCGGCTGGTTTGACGCGCGCCCCGCGGCCCATTCGCGAAATGCCGCCTCGAGGGCCGCCAGCGTGGCGTCCATCGTGAGCAGCGCCTTGACGTCCGCTTCACGGAGAAAGATCGTGATGGCTAATCTTGGCATCACGCTGATCGATCCCGGTTTACGGCGGCGCATCGCCCGGGCGCGGGTCGGGCATCTCGCGACCTCGGACGGCACCCGGCCCTCCGTGGTGCCGGTGTGCTTCGTCTTGCTTGGCGACACGCTCTATCAGGCGGTCGACGCCAAGCCCAAGTCAGTCGGCGCTGGTCAGCTACGCCGGGTGAGAAATGTCCAGGCCAATCCGAAGGCGGCCCTGCTGATCGATCACTATGTGGAAGATTGGCGCCGGCTGTGGTGGGTGCTGCTACAGGGACGCGCTCGACTCCTCGCGACTGGCGCCGAGCAAGAGCGCGCGATCACGTCGCTGCGAAGGAAGTACATCCAGTACCGCACGACAACGCCCTTAACGTCGAGCGCGCTGGTCATTGCCCTGGATGTAGCGCGTCTACGGCACTGGCGAGCCAGCGTCGGTCCCAGCCGGTGAGGCTACGCGGCCTGCTTCTTGGGGGCGGCGCGGCGGGCTTTGGCCCGCTCGATGCGCTTCTCTTTAGCGGCGCGACCGCGCCGGACATGCGGCTTCATCGCCGATACAACCCGGTGGGAGCCCATCACTTGCAGTGCTCGCGAAGCCAAGATCAACTGGCCGCCCGATGGCGAACGGAGTTCAGCCGCGCTCCAATTAAATTAGGCATTGATAAGATGGGGTGGCGCACATGAGTGACCCGCGGCCAATCGGCGTCTTCGACTCAGGCGTCGGCGGGCTCACCGTCCTGCGAGAGCTGCAGCGCCAGCT
>Ga0070708_100001876_pt1 | contig 16124 bp, 10 predicted proteins | sample KBSK5503metaG_FD_65469 | JGI IMG/M metagenome (GOLD analysis project Ga0070708, IMG submission 65469) | Corn, switchgrass and miscanthus rhizosphere microbial communities from Kellogg Biological Station, Michigan, USA - KBS K5-50-3 metaG | ecosystem: Host-associated > Plants > Roots >... | reverse complement strand
GGCGCTGCCTGTGAAATCAACTGTGGCTCGCTCGCCGCGAATGGTAATACGCACATGAATAGGCACGGGCCCATCGCTGATGCCATCATCGTCGAGTGCGTCCTCTGCTTCATATTCGCCATTGGGGACCAGGTCAATTGCATGTCGCATAAGCCTGGCGGAGTAGTCGATCAGTTGCTCCGCATACTCGTGGGTCTCAACTACGCCACGACGCTCGATGATTTCGAGCAAACGAGTTGCGCCGGTCTTAAGTGAACCAATCTGGGCTTCGAAATCGCCTCGACGTTCGGCGTTGCTGCGAACATTGGCAAGTATTAATCCCATTATGTCCTTATCAACCACGCCATTGCGCACGAGTCGAATCGGTGGAATGCGGATTCCTTCGCCGTAGATGTCAGTTGCTAGTCCCATTGATCCCGGAGTTGCGCCTCCGATGTCTGCATGGTGTGCACGATTGGCAACGTAGAAAAGTGTCCGTTGTCCGTCGTGAGTGGTTCGTTGCGATGCTCCATGTCGTCGATTGCTTGAGCGACGGAAGTTCTTACCAGCAACTGACAGCTGACTACTGACTACTGCCATCACCAGGGTCACATCCGGCAGGTGGGTGCCGCCGGCAAATGGGTCGTTGAGAGCAACAACATCGCCGGGCGCGATCTCGATCTCGCCCAATGCGGCGGCTACAGCCATCGGCATCGAACCAAGATGTACGGGCATATGATCGCCCTGCGCAATGACGCGGCCAAAGGAATCGAAGACTGCGCACGAGTAATCACGTCGCTCCTTGATGTTTGGCGAAAAGGCTGTGCGGCGGAGCGCAATCCCCATCTCTTCGGCAACCGAAGTGTAGAGGGCGCGATAGATCTCCAGAGTTATTGGATCGAATTTCTTCAAAATCTCTCCCTTACGAGAAAAGACTACCCGACTTGAATTATCAAATTTGCATGTTCGTCTAACCAAGCTTTGACTCCGGGAGGTATCAGTGTAGTCGCGGAGTACTCAGTAACAATGCAGGGTACGCGAAGTTTCACATTTCCTGGCAGTCCACCCCGATGGTAGACACCGACGCGAAGGTTCTCGCCCTCAAAACGAGCATTAACATAGTCATGCGGCGTCACAAAACTTTTTTGACGAGAAACAGCAATAGGCATTTCCGGTAGCTTTTCTACTAAGCCACTGGAGCGCAGTCGCGCACTGACTATTTCAATCTCACACGCCTCTTGTGCATAACCGTAACGATCCCGGTGAGCCTTATGAAATGTGGCGGCAATGTCTCCGGACGTCTTCTGGATTTCGAGATCGAATGATTGGCCCAGATACCGCATGGCAAGTGAACGGTCATGTTGCTGCCGCGCATTCGCAAATCCTTCACTGCGTAGCACAGCTCGAGCTTCGCCTTCCATCTCTTTGAACGTCTGCTTCAGTCTTGCTACTTCGGATGGTCGACATCGCAACATCACGGTACGGCCCTGATCCTTTATTACATCAGCCGCTAACACACCGATCGCCGAAAGCGCTCCAGCGGAAGTGGGTGCCATGATCCGCGGTATCCGAAGAGAGCGAGCAAGATCAACTGCATGCAATCCACCTGCACCGCCAAACGGCAACAACGTAAACTGCCGCGGATCGTGGCCGCGCTCGACGGAAATATATCGCAGCGCACGTTCCATATTTGTGTTTGTAACCGCAATAACACCTTCGGCCGCCGCGTTAACTTTAACCCGTTTGCCCGCTGCCTTGCTTATTTCGGCGGCTAAAAGTGTCAGTGCTTCGCGAGCACGATCTCTGTCGAGGGGGAATTCTCCTCCCAACAAACCACTGCCGGCGAAGTGGCCCAGTACCAGATGGGCGTCGGTAACAGTGGGCAGTAAGGAACGCCCGTAGCATGCAGGTCCCGGCTCAGCCCCGGCTGACTCTGGACCAACCCGCAGCGAACCCCCGTCGTCTACACGCGCAATCGATCCGCCGCCGGCGCCTACTGTGTGAATGTCCATTACAGAGACTGCAACCGGCAAACCGGCAATTATCGCCTCGTTAGTAGTGCGGATTCCTCCACTATCGCAGAGCGCTACATCAGTCGATGTGCCTCCCATGTCAAAAGTGATGATATTGGTAAATCCCGCAGCTTGAGCTGCGCGCAGTGCACCCACGACGCCACCAGAAGGTCCGGACAGAATTGTTCGTACCGGCTCGTCGGCTGCCGCTTGCGCCGAGATGCTGCCACCGGAGGACTGCATCACGCGCAGCAGAAGCTGCGGTCTTTGTTCTTTGGTTTTTGGTCTTTGTTTGTTTGCAGCTTCACCTTCAGACTCACCTGGTGCGATCTCCAGGAGGCGATTCAGATATTTTCCCATCAGAGGCTGTAGATAGGCATTGATGGTAACGGTGGAAGTGCGTTCGTATTCGCGGTACTCCGGCAGGAGCCGATGCGAGATAGAGAGTGGTACGCCCAACGAAGCGAGGGCCGCAGCGATTTGTTCTTCGTGCCCCGGATGCAGGAACGAAAACAGGAGTGAGATGGCGACCGACTCAACACCAGTCTTCCTCAGTTTTTCGCATAGACTAGCAAGTTCATCCTCATTAATCGGCTCGAGAACCGCGCCGGAAGCAACAACTCGTTCCGCGATGCCAAATCGTAGTTCGTCGGCCACCAGCGGTTGAGACTTGATAGCGTTGAGATTGTAAAGTTCAGGGCGCGCCTGTCGTCCAATGACCAGCACATCCTCGAATCCTTTGGTCGTGACGAGCGCGGTGCGCGCGCCGCGTCGTTGCAGCAAAGCATTTGTACCGACGGTCGTACCATGTACTACATCGAGCGCGGTTATTTGACTGCTGGTTGCGTTACAGACTCGAGTCAGGCCCGCTTGTATTGCGAGTGAGGGATCGGAAGGCGTGGAAGGAAGCTTGAAGACATCAAAACGACCATCCTCTTCGTAAACAAAATCAGTGAACGTGCCGCCCGTATCGACGCCCACCCGGATGCGAGATGGTTTGTTGCGCTTTGACATCAAGGCTTTGTGAGATTGGCCGTGGATCGTTGGTGTGTGTGAACTTTGTGCTTGGAACTTTGTGCTTGGAGCTTCGCACTTGGAGCTTTGTACTTTGTACTTTGTAGTCAACTTTACCGAAGACTCAGCAGTGAACCAGGAAATGCAAAGCACCAAGTACAAAGCTCAAAGTACAAGACTGCAACTTTACTACGGACCACTGACCACTGACCACGAACAACTATTGTACCTTCGCCCAGCAACGACTCTGGTTAGAAGCGCGAGCCGCGTCCAGCGCGAGTTGAATCCGGTAACCATCTGCGAAAGTCGCCGCATCTTTGACTGTCGTCCGTCCCGCACGCAAGGCATCGACGATCGCTCCTGCAAAAGCTGTAAAGCCACGCGACCAACTGCTTTCGCGCATGCCCGGCGCCATGTGGTCCTGATCGACTTGCACAGGTCTCCACGTTCCCGATCCCGCGGGCGAATGCCAGAGTTCCCCAGTCTCCTCAGCCATTAGCGCTCCGCTAGCACCGTATATCTCCAGCCGATTTTCATAACTTCCAGATTCGACGACTGAAAGTGAGGCCGCCCCCGTTGTTCGCTGGTTGAATGGGCCATCGGCGAAGCGGAATAGCAGCTTTGACTCATCGTCAGAAGTAACGTTCCGCATCTCGCCACTCCTTTTATCAGGCCGTTGCAGTATGTGTGTAGACAACATACCCAGTGTCTCGGTGATCTCAGTTCCCAATACCCAACGAAACGAGTCAACCACGTGGGATCCGAGCGCGCCCAGCGTACCGCCACCCATGATTTCATCGGACCACCAATCCCACGGACGATCCAGGACACCACGATAGTCGGAGCGAAAGACATAGTTACAATGACGGACTGCTCCAATTGCGCCACTTTGCAACATCGCGCGCATGGTTCTTCTGCTGTTTATGAAACGCAGTTCATGATCGATCAATGCCAGCACGCCGGCAGAGTTCGCTCTTTCGGTCATGCGCTCCGCCTGCGAGGCATTCAGGGCCATTGGTTTTTCACAAAGCACAGCCTTTCCTCGCTCGAGAGCAGCCAAAGTGATCTCCATGTGTGTGACTGGAGGCGTGACGATACTTACGAGATCGACATCGGCACGCGCGACGAGTTCCTGCCAATCGCGGGCTACGTTTTCAATACCGAATTCCCTGGCAACACTTTCGGCATGCTCGCGATGTTGGCTGGCAATGGCAACCACGCGTGCTCCCATACAATCGCGAAAGCCGGGGATTTGAGTCGTGCGCGCGAAGCCCGCGCCAACGATCCCGATACCAATCGTTTTTCCGTTATTCCGCTTCATGATCTTTTCTTAGCTGGCGTGCAAGGTTTGATTGATCTGATGACTGCGATTCCGATTATGAGTCTAGCTCCTGATTCCTGTCCATCTCATTCACCTCCATGCAGAGATGCGTGCGGGAGAATCGTTGCCGGGATGGGTTCCAAAAATCGCGAGACGGTCGGCGAGAAGTCGCCGTCACCACCACGGTAGCCGTTCTCCCCGCCACGATAGACATTCACCGGATAGACGAAATGAAGATCTCGCTTCGCCCTCGTTGTCGCGACATAAAGTAGCCGCCGCTCTTCTTCCAGGTCGTCAAACTCATCATTGAAGCGGTTCGAAGGGAACCATCCGTCTGTCATCCAGATCACGAACAGGCTGTTCCATTCCAGTCCCTTTGCCGAATGCACTGTCGAGAGCGTAACGAAGCCACCAGTACGGGTCGCACTGTTTCCCTGGGTTGCATCCGACGGGTCGAGGGCAACGTCATCCAATAGTTTTGCTGAGGTCTTGTATCTTTTTGCGATTGCTTGCAGATGCTCGAGGTCGCGCCCGCGCCGTGGGGAATCGTCGTACCTGGCTTTCAAGAGCGGCCGGTAAAAGCGCAGAACGGCAGAGAGTTGCGCACCCGGCGATTTGCTTTCGAGAACATTGGTGAAGACACGCGCCAACCGCACGAGTTGTGCCTTGTAACTCGCCCGCGCCGGAAACCGATGCAACTTCTTAAACAAGCTTTCCTTTGTTCTTGTCGACCTGAATTCTTTTCGCTCAACGCCGAGATGATCGAGGATCTGATAGACGGTAGCGTCACCTATGTGGTCGATCAGTTTGAGCGCGCGAAACCACGAGAGCGTATCCGAAGGTTTGACCACCACGCGCAGGAACGCCAGCGCATCTTTGATGTGCGCTGATTCGGCAAACTTGATACCTCCGAATTTGCGAAAAGGAATCCCGTGCTTGCCCAATTCTATTTCCAGGTCGAATGAGTGCGAGCTGGAGCGAAATAGCACAGCGATTTCGCTGAGAGGCACACCCTCCTCACGCAACTCGTCTATGCGTTGCGCGACGAAACGCGACTGCTCGTTTTCGTCACGGGCGCTGACGACTACCGGGAGCTGACCTCCTTCGACTCGAGAGAACAGCCGCTTCTTATAGCTTTCCTTGACGTCGGCGATAATCGCATTGGCCACGTCGAGGATGGGTTGAGTGCTACGGAAATTCTCTTCAAGTTTTATGATCTGAGCGGCGGGAAACAGTTTGGGAAACTCCAGCATGTTTCTGTGACTCGCTCCGCGAAACGAATAGATTGACTGGAATTCGTCTCCCACCACGGCAACATTATCGTGCCTGGATGTCATTAGCCGAACAATCTGGGCCTGCAGCTTATTAGTATCCTGATACTCGTCTACCATAATGTAGCGATACTGGTCAGAAAGGCGTTCGCGCAATTCCGAGCTTCCTTCAAGCGCTTCACGCAAACGTACCAGCAGGTCGTCATACGTGAGCATGTGGCGCGATCGCTTGAATTGCTCGAAGGATTTGAACAGTGCCTCCAAGGCGGAGTGTTCATCAATGAATTGTGGGTAACTCTGGTTGAGCACCTGCTTCATCGAGCTCACCTTGTTGACCATCATGCTGAAAACAGCGCCGATGGTGCGCTTGCGGGGAAAGCGGCGGTCTTTGGTGAGTCGCATTTGCCGGCGTAGTAGATCAATCAGATCCTCGGTGTCGCTCTGATCAAGAACGGTAAAGTTGCGTTGGACGCCCGCTTGCTCAGCGAACTTCCGTAAAACTGAATGGCCAAGTGAATGAAAGGTGCCACCCGAGACACGTTGGCAGCGCGCATCAGCCAACGATGCCGCGCGAGCGAGCATACTGGTCGCTGCCCGCCGGGTGAAAGTAAGTAAGAGCACCGATTCGGGCGGCGCACCAGTCTCCACCAGGCGTGCTACACGATAGACGAGGGTCCGCGTTTTTCCAGTGCCGGCGCCGGCGACAATCAAAAGCGGACCTTCGGTTGTCATCACCGCTTTCAATTGGGTTTCGTTCAGCTCTTTCTCATAGTCGATCTCGCGAGCACGCGCCGCGAGCGTGACGCGCTTCAGGATCAACCTGCTCTTGCCAGGGGATGGCAATGCTTTACCCAGTTCGAGATCGCGTTTGACGATCTTGAGTTCCTTCGCTAACTCGGTGACGGTTTGATAGCGGTCCTTCGGCGTTTTCGCCAACGCCTTGGCCAGAATCCTGTGAATGTCGTCGGGCAGTTCGGTTTTGCTCGACGCAGGCAGTCTCGGCTCTTCGTGGAGGATTGCGTGCATTGTGTCGATACGGTTTTTGTTGACAAAAGGACATGTGCCCGTGAGCATCTCACAAAGAACGACCCCGAAAGAGAAGATGTCGCAGCGGAGATCGACGCGCTGGCCAAGCAACTGCTCCGGCGACATATAATTGACCGTCCCCAGGAGCGTTCCAGACTCGGTATCGACCCGCAAGAGCGTTTTCTCCGCGCTATCGGCTGCCAGTGCTCGCTCGCGACGCGCAACGAGTTTCGCCAAACCGAAGTCCAGAATCTTCGCGTAGCCATCACGCCTGATCATTAGATTTTCCGGCTTCAGATCGCGGTGAATGATGCCCGCTTCATGAGCTTTAGCAAGTCCTTCAGCGATTTGTATCGCGATATCTATAGTTTCCTTGATCTGCAAAGCACGAGACCTGATTTTCTGGCGCAGAGTCTCCCCTTCTACATATTCCATCGCAATGTAGGGCTTGCCATCGTCCTCACCGACTTCGTAAACAGTGAGAATGTGCGGATGATTCAAGGCCGATGCTGCGCGCGCCTCCTGGAGAAAGCGGCGGCGGCGGTCTTGCTGAGAGATGTATTCCGTTGGCAGGAGCTTGAGCGCAACAACACGATCAAGCTTTTTGTCATACGCCTTATAGACTGCGCCCATGCCGCCCGCCCCCAGCAGCCCAATGATTCTATAGTGTGCGATAGTCTGCTCGGGAATCGGTTTCATAATCGGACAGACAGTCTAATCCAACGAGAGTGTACGAAGAAGTTTACACTGAAGATTTTCGGTATTGCGCTTTTTTTGACTCTACATTATCAGGGTCTCAGGATGCCGCGCCCTGCGACTCTGCGCCCCAAGCTTGAAAGCCATTGACCAGACACTAAACATCTCAATCTAACCAGCCTCTCAGGTTGGGAAGGTGGACCCTGTCCCCGCCCAAGGTTGAAAGCCATTCAAGCTTGAGACGGGGACAGGGTCCACCTTCCTCACCTGAGAGGTTGCTGTGGTTGAGTTGTTGATTGAACGTTCAATGGTTGCTGAGCTTCACAGTTCCACGCGAAACTAGTAAACATGCCAACCCTAGACATCGCGCATCGCCGACTTCATAATCAGCATTTGTCTTCAACGGCGTTCAAGAAACCTGCCGATTTAGTGAATTGGATGGGCGCTGTCCAGGCCCAGGACTACTAGGGCGCGAAATGGGCCCTTGCCCAGCGCATGAAAGACGCTACTGACGAGACAATCGAAAAGGCGTTTGCAAATGGAGACATACTGCGAACACACGTTATGCGTCCCACCTGGCACTTTGTCACTCCTGCTGATATTCGCTGGCTACTTAAACTTACAGGTCCGCGCGTGAATGCCGCCTGCAGTCACAACTATCGCAAGTTCGAACTCGACGCTGCTGTTTTCAAACGCAGCAACAAGGCACTAGCGAGCGCACTACGAAACGGCAGGCAGCTAACTCGCGAGACTCTACGAAAAGCGGTCGAACGGGCCGGCATTGCCGCTGATCATTTAATACGCTTCATTCATATACTGATACGCGCCGAACTCGATGGAGTCATCTGTAGCGGCGCAAGGAAAGGTAAGCAATTCACTTACGCGCTGCTTGATGAGCGGGCGCCTCAGAGCAAAACTTTGACGCGCGACGAAGCGTTAGCCGAGCTGGCGCGGCGCTATTTCACGAGCCATGGACCGGCAACGTTGCAGGATTTTACCTGGTGGTCTGGACTCACTGTCGCTGATGCCAGGAGCGGACTCGACCTGGTCCAGCGCCAGCTTTCAAAAGAAGTGATCGATGCCAAAACCTATTGGCTTCCCTCGTCTGCGCCAGTCATAAAACCCGCTTCGCGAGCTGTCTTCTTGTTACCGATATACGACGAATACCTCGTTGCCTATAAAGACCGCAGCGCAGCGCTCAACAGCAAACAAGCGATGCCTGGCAACGTAGTTTTTAGTTCGGCAATTGTTATCGACGGATGCGTTGAGGGTAGTTGGAAGCGTACTTTCAAAAATAACTCAGTGATTATTACCCTCAGCCCGTTCGCGCCGTTCAAAAAAGCAGCTAAGCTCGCGGTCCACAACGCCGCTCATCGCTACGCTACCTTCCTTGGTCTAAAGGCCGAGTTCACCTGATCAGGGTGTCCGATAGGCTTTATCTTGTCGCTCGTTACAGAACCGGGAGCGACCGCACTCAACGGCGCATGTAGTAAGGCTAATTGCGGCTGGGCCCGTCGCGCTAATTCAATATCGTCCGAGACTCGTGAATTCATAGGAGTCATTCATCAGGTTGACTGCGGTCGCTACCGCTCCCGGTTTCTGTAACTAGACGACAAGCTGAAGCGTATCGGACGATAGGCGGTTCGCCCGGACAATCGATTGTCAGGCGTCGGCCACCGGCCTTGCTCATTTTGGCTTGCGGCGCACCTGCTCGGAACCGGACAAGTGAAGCGTGGTATGTTCTGTCACGGAACCCTGAACGGGCAGTCTGGGCAAATCTGAGTTGAGACCTGTTGTCAGCCGATTATCCGGTTGGGGGATTTGGTGGAGAGCTGTCTGGTTGGATTGAGTCTGTGAGCTAGACAGGAGACGAGCCCCACGTTTCACCTTCGCCTTGCCCACATAGACGAGTGGTAAGCCTACAAACGCGCCGAGTAAGAAATTGATAATCGCAATGTAGCTGAACGTTGGGTCGTTGAGGGCAACGCCGACGAATGTTATGGCAAGTGCAATCAGAGTGAAAACGACCAGGGTGGCACTACCGCCGGTTATCCACTTTTCGCCTGCTTTCAGCTTTTCTAATGATTGGTCGGCGCTTCCTTCCAAAGCTAGTCGCACGCTGGAGAGTGCCTGGCCGCACTGTCTGCAGTAGCCTTGCTCCAATTCGTTTTGAGTGGCACATTTTGGGCAAAACATGGGTGTTTCGAACCTCCCACCATACTACGATGATTCCAACGGATAGGTTCTTCAAGCGGTGAGAGTCTAACTTTGACTTGGAGCAACAAACAATGCCCCACTATTATCTCTTTATTACCTCTTCCTGGTAACACATGTTATGCAGCTCAATCAAGAACATTGAGGATATAATTCTCGTACCCTTCAGAAGACAATGATAGGAGCACCTTATGTTCTGCCCAAAATGTGGCTCTACTCAAAGCGATGAGCTGAGATTCTGTAAAGTGTGCGGCGCTAATTTATTTGCCGTACGCCAGGTAGTGGATACTCGTGAGACAGCCGAGCAGTCCGATGCGGGCAAGGACTGGATCGCCAAGGTGGTTCACACTCAAGAGGAGAGCAAGAGACACAAAGAAGAGATTGACCGACAGCGCGGCCTCACGCCGGAGATAAAGTTACGTTACGACGAAATCAAAGCCGGCGTAATCACGAGCACGGTCGGCATCGGAATAGGAATCTTTCTCTACGTCTTTATGCAAGGGATCATTCTAAGCGGCAACGTCACCCCAAACACTGCGGAGATCCTCAGTCGTCTATGGATTGCCGGTGTGTTACCACTGTTCGTCGGAATATCCCTCACAATAAACGGGTTGTTCGTCAGCAAGAAACTCGTAGAAATTGCCAGGAAGGCTACGCAGGCCGCACCAAATAGCCTGGAGGGAGATCTAAACCCTCCCCACCTGCGCGCCGCGGATACAAACGAGTTCCTTCCTTCCGGCTTCAGCGTCACGGAACAAACAACGAAGCACCTCAGTTCCGGCCAGAAACAATAGGCTCACGCAGACTATGTGGCAAGTCTTCAAAGGGGAGTCACTCGCAAACGTCCGGATTGCTGACCTACCGCTAGCGGAAAAGACTACGCCTAAACCCTGAATCTATCTGTGATCAATGAGCGGGTTAAGAGTTCTCATCACTAACAATACGCTTGCTGGCCGGGCCGGCTCCGAACTTTACGTGCGCGACACTGCGACCGAACTGCTAAAGTGTGGCCACACTCCAATCGCCTACAGCACAATCCTGGGAGAAGTTGCGCGCGAACTGGAAGCGGCAAACATTTCCGTGGTGGATGATCTAAACAATCTTGCTGTAACCCCTGATCTCATCCATGGCCAGCAACACATGGAGTTGATGACGGCTCTCCTCCACTTTCCCGGGGTGCCTGCAATCCAGTTTATTCATAACTCGAGCAGTTGGTATGAAAAGCCAGTGCGGTTTCCGCGGATACTTCGTTACATCGCCGTAGATCACGCGTGCCGCGATTTGTTGCTTGAACACAACATTCCCGAAAAGCGCATCCGCATCCTGCTTAATTTCGTTGACCTGGCCCGCTTTAGATCACGCGGCAAGTCGTTATCAGCCACACCACAGCGCGCGTTACTTTTCAGCAATTATGCGAGCGAGGAAACGCACCTTCCCGCGGTCCGCGAGGCCTGTCAACGCGCGAGCATCCAGCTTGATGTAGTTGGAAGTCAAACAAACACCGCCAGTGCGCAGCCGGAAGCAATTCTTGGTGAATACGACTTGGTGTTTGCAAAAGCGAGATGCGCTTTGGAAGCGATGGCGGTTGGCGCGGCGGTTGTACTTTGCGATTACGAGGGTAGCGGTCCGATGGTCACTCCGGGAAATTTTGCCAGGCTCAGACCACTAAATTTCGGACGACGCGCGCTTACTGGGTCGCTTGATGCGGCAGTTATCTTAGAACAAATTAGACGCTACAACCCGGTTGAGGCTCTCCGAGTTTCGCAAACAGTGCGGTCAACCGCAGGACACGAACCGGTTGTTGAGGACCTTGCCAGACTCTACGAAGAGGTGATTCGGGAGTTTAAGCAAAACGGAAGCGGTGAAAAGCTGGAAGCCGACCGTGCGGCTGCGGCCTACTTGCGTCAATTGAAGATCGATTTCACTGCCAATACAGCTGCCGCGATTCGCCTGCGCGAACGTGTTAAGCGAGTTCCCCTGGTTGGCGGAATGGCAGTCAAAATGGCGCACGCTTTTATGCGTCGAAAATGATTGCTGTCGACTTACGCATTGCAGCTTTTATGCAAAACTTTGAGGGCAGCGCGCCGCCGAAGTGCTTCGGCCAGTGGCAGGACGTGCTTACGGTAACGAATGACTTCACGATAATTGCCTGCAGCAACCTGCTTCTCGCCATACTTCTCGTAATACGGCTTGTCGTCTTCTCCTGAATTGATCTCACTGGAATTGACCGGACGCAGGCACTCAACTCGAAACGCTCGCTCGGCATTACTTGTAAGTGCATCCCTGACTTCTGATTCAAGCCCAGCGTAGTAGCGTGCCGCGGCCATCTTACGTGCGAAAGCGTCGTCGTCAAGTTCAATCCTGATATGGTGACTTCCGGGGCTTTGGTCGGGCGCACCTGTCAGTGGGAAATCGAAGGTTGCTACTTCGTTATTGCCGAATCGATTTGCCATTTCCAGGGCCGCGCCGATTACCAGCCGGCAAACGTCATGCGTTGGGTTATAGCCTTCGAGGGCATCGCCAGCGACATAAGCGATTGTTTTGTCGATCAGAAAGCGAGCCAGTTCGCGCGCCAGTTCGATGAAGAGATCGAAGTCACGATTGAGAATAGCGTCGTACGCTTCGAGGTCGGTCAGCTTGCCGTAGAATGAGCCTTCGCTCGCGCCCGTCTGACCGAGAATCCTGGTCGTCGAAGCCAAACGTGAGTTACCCGAATGGCCAGAACCATCGGTCAAAACGAACACCGCGGGCCGCACTAACTCAAGCCAATGAAAAACGCGCAACTCATGGCCCGGATGGCCAATCACAAGAGCCGCTCGTTTGTCGGATGAAAGCATAGTGAAAGTTGCGAGAGCGTACCAAGATCAAGAAAACCACTCAATCAGCCATTTTCTCAAATCACCTCTAAACAACAGCAAGATTCCCGCGGGAACGATCGTCGAGAGTAGACCGCCCAACATCACTCGCGGCAGCGGGGAGGTAAGCAACGTCAAGCCAACGCCAGCAAGCAGCAGTCCGGCCCCCGCCGCCGCCAGGGTGGATATTGAAGTTCGCAAGAGCTTTGAGAAGATGCCTGGAATAATTTCGTTTAAAGCTACGAGGCGGTTTATGCATGCGAAAGCGTACGCGATTACGCCCGCCCATCCAACGCCGCGCAATCCGAAAGTTGTTATCAACGGATAGAGTACCGCGAGAAAGGCGAGCGCTTCCAGAGTTCTTCCCACGGCCACCTCTTTTGGCCTGTTCAAACCCCCAAAACACCGTGGAAATGATCAGACTGAGCCCGCGCAGTGGAATGGCCAACGCAAGGATCGGCAAAACTGTTCCCGCGGTTGTCCACCTGCCGCCGAACAGTAGTTGAACTATCTCACCGGCAAGCAGGAAAAGCGGCACCGCGATCGTGAGCATGATCATCAGCGAGATATTGAATACTTTGGTAAAGGCCAACTCCAAACGCATTGGGTTCTGAGCAGTAATTTCGGCATAGGCGGGAAAGAGCGCTGTGCCAAGAGAGAACACCACAACGCTGATCGGAGCGCTGGCAATGTTGAAAGCCAAAGAATAGTTGCCGAGTGCCCCAGTTCCCAATAAACGCCCGACCATGACATTGTCCGCCATGTTAATCACATATGAAGCGACTGCTATCACAAGCGTGAACTTTCCTAAGCTCAAGGCGCGACGAAGGGCAAGCTTTTCAAGCGCCAGACGCGGGCGATACGGATGAAAAACGTAAGAAAGAACCGTCCCCAGGGCAGCGGTTAGCAACAGGCCAATCACCAGTGCCCAAACATTTCGCATGACCACAGCCAAGGCAACAGTCAAAGTTATTCCGGTGACATTCGTGGCAAGTTCGTACCAGAAGATCCTCGCGAAGCTAATCTCCTTGCGCAAAAGCGCGAGGCCGATGTTTTGAAATCCCTGAACAAGGATTATTAAGCCAAGAACCGGAATGATGACGTGCAGTTGTGCTTGCCCGTAGAACCGCGACATCGGAAAAGCGGAAGCCGAGACTAAAAGCGCGATGACCAGACTTCTAATGAGTTCCACCGACCACACTGTGTCCAGATGTGCTTTCAGCTCATCTCTCGTCTCGAACTTGTTTGCGACAATTGTCCGGTCTAACCCAAGCGTAGTTAGAGCGTTCATTGCCGCCACGATTGTCAAAGCCATACCGAACAGTCCGAAATCCTCCGGAACCAAAAGCCGCGCGAGAACGACTGAACGGACGAATCGAATCAATTCGCCGACTAGTGACGACGATACACTCCAGCTAACGCCGGAACGAACTCTTTTCGCCAGCGGCAAGTTTGTCGTATCTGGTCGGTCAATTATTATCTCGGCAGACAGTGTTTCGGTTAGAACTCGCATGATGAACAACTAGAGTTTGTGCGGGAATAAGATACGGAAGAGAACAGGCGAATTGGCAAGCAGAATAGTCAACCACGTAAGTTTGTATTGCCTCTCGTCAATGAGATAAATGAAGCGCTGCGGAATGTAGAATATAAAAACAGAACCCTTGTGCAAGAATTTTCCTGATACTGATCAGAGATTCTCCTCGGTTCTTATCGATAGCTCGACCATGCGTTCCAGGAGTTGATCTGGTGGTAACCCAACGAAGTTCTTCAGCACCAGCTCCTTGCAATACAGTCGGACCAGGTAACGAAGCTTGAGCGACTTGTTGCGGGCGGCGTACACGAAATCGCGGTGACCGTTGTTTACCACAATTATGTTCCGCGTCGAATCAAATCTGGATCGCCACGAATCGCCCGGCGCACTTTCGAAAGTGTAACCCGGCAAACCCGACGATTCGGCCATTATGGTTCCAACCTGTGGAAGCAATTCGTGCGTGATCGTTATTAGCGCGTCACCTGACTGCACGATGTCGCCCTGGCGAACCGAAACCCTTACGCGCGCCAGGCCTGGCTCGGCCGGCGCAAGAAATTTCACCGCTTGATCGTGACGATGATCCAGGGCGCCATTGCCTTCTACCACTTCCCATATGAATGTGAGATCGCTTTCCACACGGCGACGGGATCGATCATATGGTAACGCACGTAGCGACCTCTGCTCGGCAACCCGCACGACGCTCGAGGCGGGTGAAATCGCGACACTGAAAAGCGGACCGGCGAACTCAAAAAACTGCCGCTGCTTTCGGCGGCTTCGCCAGTTCTTCACCTGCGGAAATGTCTTCGAACACCCGCGTGCCGTGTCGAAACAGCGCGACTCGATTCGTTTCTTTCGGTTCGTTCATGTAAAGCTCAACGTAAACGTCGCCGAGCGTAGCGCGAACGGGCGGCAATTGATGCAGCAATCGTCCTTCGTATTGCCGTGGCTCCACTACGTACTGCTTACGAGCGATCTTGTCGATCACCGTAATACGCACGCCGGTGTGGCGGATGCGGTCGCGCAACTCCGCCGCGAGGTACCACTGGATCTTCTCCCCCGAGAGCGAACGAATTCCGTCGAGCAACCTCGCTATTCGCAATTGAGTTCCGGGCTCCATGAAAAGCAAGCGTTTGGGTTTGACCGCGTAGCTCGGGTCGCCTTTTCGCATGACCATCTGCAATGCACGATCGTCCGCGCCTGTGGATGTCAGCGTCAGTTCCTCTCCCAGGGTCCAAAAGGAAAGGAGTCCGATGCCGAACTCACCTTGAAGTCCGGCGGCGCCTTCCACTTTGAGCCTTCGCTTCACGGAGTCGCAAATATGTGTGGCGACATAACGAAAGTCTGGCCGCCCGTCCGCATCGCGGGGAATGCCCTGCCCGTTATCCCGAACCTCCAGGTAGTGGCGGCCTTCGCCGCGACCGCGAATGATCGTGACATTAGTTGCGCGGGCATCGATGGAGTTTTCGACCAACTCAGCGATGGCCTTCAGCGGATTCGATTGCGACAGCGCGATGATTGTGATGGCATTCCAGTCATTGCCAATGCGAAGTTTGCCCCGCTGATCGGAGCGATCGCGCGAATTTTGTTTCTGAGACATCAATGAAAACTCACCGAAGAGTCAGACTCGAAAGTTCGTAATTAGCAGATGAACAAGATCTAGCAGTATTTAGTTGCACGGCGAATTGGTCAATGTCGGAGTGAGGAAGCCCACAGTTGTGTCAGTCATTGATCGCCGAGTTCTTCCTCCAGCTGCCAAACGACATTTCCTATGTAATCTCCAAATCCCCAGCCGATGCCGCCGCTCAGCTGCTCGACTCTTGCGAGGCGCTCACTGAACTGTGGATACATCTCCCGCGCCTCGCCATATAACAGGGCGGCCAGTTCGTCCAGCGCCGACTCTATGCTGCTGTAAAATCGCTCGTCGATGTCCCCATACTCGTCCGTGAACTCCGCGCCATTCTCCACATAAGTCATTAGCAGTTCAACCGTTCCGTTGAGATTGTCCGTAGCCTTGCGGTAGTCCCTAATGGCCTTGCGCGCCTCCCCTAGTTTGAGTTTGGCCTCACCCCGCGCCGGATAGAACTGCTCCACGATTTTATGGCGATACTTTTCCAGGGCCTCGCCGCCGCTCTCTCCGGTCTGACAGCGGGCCTGGATAAAGTCGCGGTTCTCGGCAGCCGCTTCGTAGAGATCTTTCACCAGGAC